>Ga0247742_10001148_pt1 | contig 19153 bp, 17 predicted proteins | sample UWRJL208509C2_FD_180944 | JGI IMG/M metagenome (GOLD analysis project Ga0247742, IMG submission 180944) | Plant litter microbial communities from Arlington Agricultural Research Station in Wisconsin, United States - UWRJ-L208-509C-2 | ecosystem: Environmental > Terrestrial > Plant litter >... | reverse complement strand
AGCCACGGTCCGTTATACCGGCATGTATTCCTCGGCCAGCACTTTTGCCGGCTCCTGCAGGAAATTGCCCTGGACGAAGTCCACGCCGCAGGCGAACAGCAAGGAGGTGCTCACGGCATCCTCGACCCATTCGGCCACGGTCTGCTTGCCCGACGCATGGCCTTCCTTGCAGATCTCGGCGATCTTCTTCTGGTTCTCCGGATGCTGCGGCAGGTCGGTCATGAAGCTGCGGTCGATCTTCAGGAAGTCGGCCTCGACATGGTTGAGCATCTGGAACGAGTTGAGGCCTGAGCCGAACTGTTCGATCGCGAAGCCGCCGCCGGCCTTGCGCCAGCCGGCCACGAACTCCTGGGTGGGGCGCAGGCTGGTAAGTACCTTGGACTCCGGCATCTCGATGACCAGGGTGCTACGGCGCAGCTTCGCCGTTTCGAGGCGACGGCAGAGCCAGGGCAGAAGGTCCGGGTCTTCCAGCGATTGCAGGGTCATCTTCACGAAGTAGGTCGTGGTGAGCCCGTCGTTTTCGCGGTGCGCCAGGGCATCGATGGCGTGGCCCAGCACCCAGCGGTCGATCGCCGGGAGGAGGCCGTTGCGCTCGGCCACGGGGAAGAAGTACGAAGGCAGCACGTCGCCCTTCGGACCGCGCATACGCACCAGGATTTCGTAGAACTCGCCGGCGGCATCCTGCAGGCTGATGATCTGCTGGTGATAAAGGCGCAGGCCATCGGTCGACAGCGCATGGCGAACGAGGTCGAGCCAGTACTGTTCGCGCTCGGCGTCTGCCTTCTCACGGGCACTGGGATCGTGCAATTCCACGCGGTTGCCGCCCTGGTTCTGGGCGTTGCGCAACGCAGCGCTGGCCTGTTCGAGCACGGCTTCGGTGCTGGCGTTCTTCTCGGCGATCAGCGTGCCGCCGATGGTGATCGTGACATTGAGCGAGCGAGTACCCGCATCGATGATGTGCTCGGCGATGCTGGTGCGCAGGCGCTCGGTCAGTGCGGCGTGCTCAAGGTCCCCACGCGGCGCCAGTATCAGGCCGAGCGTGTGGTCGCCGAGCACGCCGGCGACATCTTCGTCGTCGATGGATTCATTGATCTTCGTGGCGATGGCGGCGAGCAGCTTGTCCGCGTTGCCGATACCCGCGCTGGTGACAATTTCCTTCCAGTTGTCCGGCTCGAGCAGGAGCATGGCCTGACCCTCGCGCCCGGCAGCCGCCGCAGCAACGGCCTCGTCGATGTGCTCGAGCGTTCGCGCGCGGTTGAACAGGCCGGTGACGGAATCCCGCTGCAGCTGGGCGACAAGGGCGGCGTCGACCATCTGCTGGCGAAACACGATCTGCAGGCAGGCCTCGCCCTCGAACGTGGCATGCGCGAAGTCGACCAGGGCCTTGAAGCTGCCGCCGTCGTCGCGACGCGCGAGCAGTTCGAGCGGAGGCGGGGCCTTTTCGCCCTTGGACAGGCCTCGCAAGACGCTCTTGAAGTCGTCCGCATGGGTGCCGGCAATCAGGTCGAGGATCGGCAGCCCGAGGATGTCGTCGAATTCGGCGAAGCCGAAGGCTTCGAGGTAGGCCTGGTTCACGCGGACGTGCATGCCTTCGTGGACATAAGCAATGGCATCTCGCGAGGAGTCGAGCAGGGAGTCGCAGCGACGCTCGGTCTCGCGTAGCGAGGTTTCCAGGCGACGCACCTGGCGACGCGTCGAGAGGGATTCGAACTCGCGCTGGACCACGGCCAGGACCTGGTCGGACCGCTTGCGTAGCGCCACGCCGCGTGCTCCACCGGCGAAGAGGTCGGCCACGCTGTCGTCACTGAGGCTGTTGACCACGGCGATCAAGGAGAGGTCGCGTCCGCTCGAATCCAGCTGGCGGGCGACCGCCACGGCGTCGATGCCCGGCACGCCGGGATTCATCAGCACCAGATCGGGCACCAGTTCGTCCAGGGCGGCCTGGATTTCCGCCGCGTTGGTTGCGCGGGCGGGACGCACGGCGATACCGCCGTTACGCAGTACGTTGATCAAAAGTTCGGCGTCTTCCACCGAGTCTTCGATGAAGAGAATCCTGATGACGTTGTCGTGTTTCATGCCGTTCCGAAAAGCCGCTTGCTACCCCGCGAACCGGTGACGGCCCGCTCCCCCCAACGCGGTCCGGCCAGGTCATGCTGGTCGGATCGACCCCATACTAACGCGCGAATTCGGCAACGGGGCGTTTGGACGGATCGCCCGGCAATTCACGCACGAGTTTTGGGACGAGGTAGCCAGGAAGCCTGCCCCTGAGCACATCCATAAGCCCCAGGGCGCGCTCGTCGGATACCTCGAAATGCGCCGCCCCGGCTACCTTGTCCAACTGGTGCAGGTAGTAGGGCAGCACGCCGGCGGCGAACGACCGTTCGCACAGCGCTACGAGGGTATCGGCCTCGTCGTTCACTTCCTTGAGCAGCACCGACTGATTGAGCAGGGTGGCGCCGGCCGCCCGCAGGCGCGCGCAGGCGGCGTCCACGGCGGCGTCGAACTCGTTGGCGTGATTGGCGTGCAGCACCACCACCTTTTGCAGGGGCAGTGCGGCCAGCCAGTCGGTGAAGGCGTCGTCTATGCGCTCGGGCAGGACCACGGGCAGGCGTGTGTGGATGCGCAGGCGGATCACGTGGGGCATATCGGCCAGCCCGCGCGTGAGCTCCTCGAGCTTGTGCGTGGCCAGGGAGAGGGGGTCGCCGCCCGACAGGATCAGCTCGCGGATAGTTGGGTCGTCCCTCACGTGGGACAGCGCTTCACGCCACTGGGCTGCCGCCGCGATCTCCTCGCCGTAGGGGAAATGCCGGCGGAAGCAGTAGCGGCAGTTGACGGCACAGCTACCGCTGGCGATCAGCAAGGCGCGGCCATCGTACTTGTGGAGCACGCCGTGACCCGCCCGCGAGGCCATGTCGCCCACGGCGTCTACCGTGAAGCCATCGACCAGGTCGTGCTCGGCGCGGCGCGGCAGCACCTGAAGGAGGAGGGGGTCGGTCGGGTCGCCCCGGCGCATGCGGGCAACAAAACCTCGCGGGACGCGCAGCGGAAAGCCCGCGTCGTCCGGCGGCAGGAGGTCGGTCCGGTGGCCAAGGCCCACGGCCTGCAGCAGTTCTCCCGCATCCGTGATGGCGTCCCGCCATAGCTCGCGCCAGCCCGTAACGGGCGACGATAGGCGGGAAGTGGGGCTTGCGGTTATCATTGCGGACCTTGGATCGGGCTCTGTAGCCCGTGACAGACCCTATTTTAGCCGCCCAGCGGGGCGGATATAACTCTGGAGCAGATACAGATGGGCATGCTTGGCCTCAACGACGTCAAAACGGGCAAGAAGATCATCCACAACGGCGATCCCTGGATCATCACCGAAGCGGACTTCGTCAAGCCGGGCAAGGGCCAGGCGTTTACCCGCATCCGTATCCGCAACCTCAAGGACGGCCGCACCACCGAGCAGACGCTCAAGTCGAGCGACTCGTATGAAGAGGCCGACGCCGTCGACACCGATGCCCACTTCTCGTATGTCGAAGGCACCGGCAACGATCGCGAGTGGATCTTCATGCAGAGCGAGACCTTCGAGCAGCACCGCGCCAGCCTGGCTGCCATGGGCGATGCCTGGAAGTGGCTGAAGGGCGAGGAAGAGTGCGTCGTCACCCTTTTCAACGGCAATATCATCGCCGTGCAGGCGCCCAAGTTCGTCGAACTCAAGATCACCGAGACCGATCCGGGCGTGCGCGGCGACACCTCCGGCGGCGGCGGCAAGCCGGCGACCCTGGAAACCGGCGCCGTGGTTCGCGTGCCGCTCTTCGTCAACCAGGACGAAATCATCAAGGTCGATACGCGCACCGGCGAGTACGACAGCCGCGTCAAGTAAGGCGCAGCGTCTGGTGCATCGATCGGCACGGCTGCCCTCCCGGGCACCGTGCCGTTTTTTTTACGCTTCCCTGAGGCAGCAATGACTTCCAGCCCCATCGACATCGACCTCCTCATCGAAGCCCGTTGGGTCGTGCCCATCGAACCGCATGCCGTGGTGCTCGACGACCACGCGGTGGCCGTCAACGGTGGCGAGATCCTGGCGATCCTGCCGATTGCCGACGCGCGTGCGGCGTACGCGCCCCGTGAGCGTATCGCGCTGCCCGAGCATGCGCTCATGCCGGGCCTGATCAACGCCCATACGCACAACCCGATGACCTTGCTACGCGGGCTCGCGGACGACCTGCCGCTGATGACCTGGCTGCAGGACCACATCTGGCCGGCCGAAGCACGCGTGATGGGTCCCGACTTCATCCGCGACGGCGTCGAACTCGCCGTGGCCGAGATGATCCGCGGCGGCACCACCTGCGCCAACGAGAACTATTTCTTTCCCGACGTCATCGCGGCGACCTACAAGCAAATGGGTTTTCGCGCGGTGATCGGCCTGCCGGTGATCGACTTCCCCACACCCTGGGCGAAGACCTCGGACGAATACTTCAGCCGTGCGCTCGAAGTGCACGAATCGCTCAAGGGCGAGCCGCTGCTGACCACGGCCTTCGTGCCGCATGCGCCGTACACCGTTTCCGACGAGAACTTCGTGCGGATCCGCGACCTGGCCAACGAGCTCGACATCCCGATCCACCTGCACACCCACGAGACCGCGCTGGAAGTGCAGCAGGGCAAGGACAAGGACGGCGTGCGTCCGTTTGAACGCCTGCAGAAGCTCGGCATCGTCACCGATCGCCTCGTCGCCGTGCACATGACCCAACTCAACGATGACGAAATCGCGGCCTGCGCGGCGGCCGGCGTCTCGGTGGTGCATTGCCCGGAATCCAACCTCAAGCTGGCCTCGGGCTTCTGCCCGGCGGAAAAACTGCGTTTGGCCGGCGTCAACGTGTGCATCGGCACCGATGGCTGTGCCTCCAACAACGATCTGGACATGTTCGGCGAGATGCGTACCGCGGCACTGTTGGCCAAGGCCGTTGCCGGCGACGCCGCGGCGTTCGACGCCGCGTTTGCGCTGCGTGCCGCCACGCTCAACGGCGCGAAGGCGATCGGCATCGGCGACCGCGTCGGCTCCATCGAGCCCGGCAAGCGGGCCGACCTCACGGCCGTGCGTCTCGACGCGCTCGAAACGCAGCCGCTTTACCATGTGGCGTCGCAGCTGGTTTACGCCACGGGCCGCCACCAGGTGAGCGATGTGTGGATCGATGGCCAGCGCAAGCTGGCCGATGGCGAACTCGTCGGCATCGACAAGGCACGCATCCTCTCGAAGGCGCGTGCCTGGCGCGAGATCATTGCCTCAGAGGAGGAAGCCTGAACCATGCAAACCAACGCCAATGTCAGCGCGGAAGAAATCGCGCGTTTCGAGAAGCTCGCCGCTCGCTGGTGGGATCCCGACGGTGAGTCCCGTCCGCTGCATGACCTGAACCCGGTGCGCGCCGCCTACGTTTCCGGCCGCGTCAGTCTACGTGGCGCGAGGGTGGTCGACGTCGGTTGCGGCGGCGGGCTGCTCAGCGAAGCGCTTGCGCGCGCCGGTGCCCAGGTCACGGCCATCGATCTCGGCGCCAAGCTGATCGAAATCGCCAAACTGCACCTGTTCGAATCGAACCTGCAGGTGGACTACCGCGTGCAGTCGTCGACGGAACTGGCTCAAGCGGAGCCGGCGTCGTTCGATGCGGTCTGCTGCATGGAGATGATCGAGCATGTGCCCGATCCAGCCGCGCTCATCGGCGATCTCGCCGCCATGCTCAAGCCCGGTGGCCAGTTGTTCCTTTCTACGCTCAACCGCACACCGGCCGCCTTCGGTGCGGCGATCCTTGGCGCTGAGTACCTGATGCGCCTATTACCGCGTGGCACGCACCATTACGCTCAGTTCCTCAAGCCTTCCGAAGTGGCCGGCATGCTGCGCCGCTTCGACCTCGAGATCGAGGACATCAAGGGTCTCGCGTACAACCCGCTCACGCGCAATGCGAGCCTTTCGTCGAACACGGCCGTGAACTACGTGCTCAGCGCAAGGAAGGTCGGGTGAACAGCTTGCCGTTCACGCTGGACGGGGTGTTCTTCGACCTCGACGGTACGCTGCTCGACAGCGCGCTCGACCTGCACGGCGCGCTGCTCGACCTGTGCGCGGAGCAGGGAGTGGCGCCGCCGCCTTACGAGCGCGTACGTCCGGTCGTGTCACGCGGTTCGCGCGCGATCATCTCGGTGGGCTTTCCCGACATCGATGCAGGGCGCTTGCTGGCGCTGGTTCCGCGCTACCTGGAAATCTACGAGGCGAACATGGCACGGCACACCGTGCCGTTCGACGGCGTCGAGGCCATGCTTGCCGGACTCGACACCGCCGGCGTGCGCTGGGGCATCGTCACCAACAAGCCCGGCTTCCTCACCGACGGGCTCTTGCCGCAGGCGGTCCCGCATTGGAAGCCCGCTGCCGTGGTTTCGGGCGATACCTTGCCGGTGAAGAAGCCGGACCCGGCGCCCGTCCTGCACGCCTGCGCGCTCGCGGGTTGCGATCCGGCACGCTCGGTGTTCGTCGGCGACGACCGCCGCGACATCCAGGCCGGCCGCGCGGCCGGCCTGTTCACCGTCGCCGTGCGCTGGGGCTATCTCGATGGCGGCGACCCGGATACGTGGGCTGCCGATATCGTGCTCGACAGCGTAGGCCAGCTCGCCACCTTGCTGGGTGTGAGGGAGATTCCCGCGTGACCGACGGTGCAACCCAGAGCTTCGTCGACAAATGGCTGGCGGTGCAGCCGCAGCAGCGCGTGGCCTTGCCCTTCGTCGATGAGTCCGTGCGCGACGCGCACGTGGCCCTCGCCGCGTTCGAGCAGGAGCTGATCGCGTCGGCGTATGGCGTTCGCGAACCGCAAGTCGCAGCGGCGAAGCTGCAATGGTGGGCCGAGGAGTTGTCTGGTGCTGCCGCGAGCGGTGGCCGGCATCCCTTGACCAAGCAGCTGTTCGCCGACGAGCGCGCCCGCCGCGTGCCGCCCGATCGCTGGCTGGCGCCGGTGCTCGCCGCGATGGCCCAGCTGGAGCAGGGCACGCCGTCGGATTTCAACGCGCAGGTGACCGCCTCGCGCGGCATGCACGGCGCGCTGGCGGCCCTGGAGAATGCCTGGTGGTTCGGCGCCGACGCGCCGGTCGAGGCGGCCTCGCGCATCGCCACGTTGTCGCACCTGGTCTTCGCGTTGTCGCGCCTGGAGCTCGACGCCGAGCGTGAGCGCCTGCCATTGCCCATGTCGCGCCTGGCCCGGCACGGGTTATCGCGTGGCCACCTCAAGGACGACACGCCCGCGCGGCGCGAGGCCCTCAAGGCGCAGCTGACGGAGCTTGCGGCGGGCCTGCGTGAGGCCCTGGCGCTCGGTGAGCCCCTGAGTACGTTCCGGGGTCTTGAGGGCCGTACGGCGCTTTCTACGGCCCGCGCGGCAGCCAAAGCAACCGAACCCTTCCGAGAACTGCACTTACGACAGTCGCGCAGCGGGCCAGCTACGGCTATCAGGGCCTGGCTGGCGGCCCGGCATGCGGGGCGATTCGGCTGAACGGACCGTTTCCATGCGCGGACCATTGAGCCAATCCTCAACATCCCCATTTCGGTCACGGTAAGCCGGTAACGGCACGTCCCCTTAGGATCACCCCGATGTATATCCAAGATTCCCCGACCCGCCTGCTGCCCGACGTCGCGTCGCAGGAGCATGCCCTCGCTATCGGCACACTCGACTGGGTCGGCATGGATGGCATGGAGATGCCCGTTCAGTTCGATGCCGGGGATGGTGATGTCCGTTCGACCGGCGCGCGTGTGGGCGCTTTCGTCAACCTGAACAAGCCGGAGGTCCGCGGCATCCACATGTCGCGCCTGTACCTGCTGGTGTCCGAGGCGCTCTCCGCCGGCCCGCTGACCATCTCCGGCATCCGCGACCTGCTCGGTTCCTTCCTCAGCTCGCACGAAGGTCTTTCCGACCACGCAAAAATCACCATCGGTTTCGAGCACCTGGTGCGCCGTCGCGCCCTGCGCAGCGACAACAGCGGCTGGCGCGCGTACCCGATCACCATCTGCGCGAACCTGAGTGGCGGCAAGTTCAGCATCGAGGTCACCACCGACGTCGTCTATTCCTCGACTTGCCCGGCCTCGGCGGCGCTTTCGCGCCAGCTTATCCAGGACAATTTCGCGAAGACGTTCTCGGCGGATAACGCGCTGGACCGCGACACCATCCTGGCGTGGCTGGGCACGGAACAGGGCATCATTGCCACGCCGCACGCGCAGCGCAGCACGGCCACCATCCGCATGCGTCCGCTGGGCGAGGGTGTGTTCCCGCTGATCGAAATGATCGACAACGTCGAAGCCGCCCTCGGCACACCGGTGCAGACCGCGGTCAAGCGTGCCGACGAGCAGGCCTTCGCCCTCGCCAACGGCAGCAACCTGATGTTCTGCGAGGACGCGGCCCGCCGAATCCAGAAGGTGCTCGACGCCGACGAGCGCGTCGCCGACTTCCACGTGCGCGTAGCGCACCACGAAAGTCTCCACCCCCACGACGCCGTCGCCTTCGCCTCCAAGGTCCGGTGATTGCAGGCTGGTTACTGGATACCCGGCAAAAGCAGCGGATCCAGCCGCACGCCGAACCAATTGAACCCCCAGTGCACATGAGGCCCGGTCGCCCTGCCAGTCATGCCGGCAAGCCCGATCACCTCTCCCTGGTGCACATGCTCTCCCACCTTCACATCGATCCGCGACAGGTGCAGGAAGTTCGACGACAGGCCGAAGCCATGGTCGAGCAACACGGTGCCGCCGGTGAGGTAGAGGTCGGGCCTGGCGAAGGTGATGATGCCGTCGGCCGGCGCCTTCACCGGTGTGCCCTGGGGCACGGCGATGTCCATGCCCGAATGCGGCGCCTTTGGATCGCCGTTGTAGATGCGCTGGTTGCCGAAGCGCCCGCTGATCCTTCCGGTCACCGGCCAGATGAAGCCATGCGCGAAGTCCTCGCGCGTGTCGTCGCGATCGCGCGCGGCGACCACTTCGGCCTGTTCGCGCTGGATACGCGCCGCGATGTCCGCCGGCGGATTCACCGTCGCCGGCGGCACGCCTTCGACGCGTTCGATCGGCCAGTCGCGAGGCGTCACGCCGAGGCTGTGCCGGGCACCGCCAACGACGACCTCGATCGGCCCTTGTTCATCCCGCCCCGCGCCGAACACGAAGATCCCGTCGGCACCGACGTGAACGGGCTTCCCGCTCACCGTGACACGTGACCCCGGCGCGGCGTGGCCGATGACGAGGCCACCCTGGGAGATGCTGGAGGGCAGGTCGGTCACGGCCGCGCCGGCCGTGAAGGAAAGGATCATGCCGGCGATGGCGCTTACGACTTTCCTCATCGGTCGAATGTCAGCCGCTGACCACGAATGCTCTCGTCCACCTTCTTGCCGTCCCAGACGCGCTGGCCGTTGACGAAGGTCGAGGCGATGCTGCTGCTGAAGGTCTCGCCTTCGAACGGCGACCATCCGCACTTGGACAGTACTTCCTCGCGAACGACGGTGTGCTTGCGCCTGGGGTCCACCAGGACCAGGTCGGCGGCGTAGCCTTCGCGCAGGAATCCGCGATTTTCCACGTCGAACAGTTTGGCCGGTGCGTGGCAGACCGCCTCCACAACGCGCTCGAGGGTCAGCTTGCCTTCGAACACACGCTCAAGTGCTGCCTGCAGGGCGTACTGCACCAGCGGAAGACCGGACGGCGCCTTGTCATATTTCTGCGCCTTTTCTTCGAGAAGATGGGGGGCATGGTCAGTAGCGAGCACGTCCAGACGACCTTCGGCGAGCGCCTTGATGATGGCTTCGCGGTCCGATACATCCTTGATCGCGGGATTGCACTTGATCAGGAAGCCGAGGCGCTCGTAGTCCGGCGCGGCGAAGTGCAGGAAGTGCACGCAGGTTTCCGCGGTGATCTTCTTGCCTTCGATCGGGCCCGGCTCGAACAGGGCCAGTTCGTCGGCGGTGGAAATGTGCAGCACATGAAGGCGCGTTCCGTGCTTCTTCGCCAGCGAGATCGCCAGCTTCGTGGACTTGATGCAGGCCTCGCGCGAGCGGATGAGCGGGTGCTCGAACGCGGGGATGTCATCGCCATACTTTTCGTGCGCCTTGGCAAGGTTCACGTCGATCATCGGCGTGTCTTCGCAATGCGTGATGATCGGTGTGGGCGCGTCGCGGAAGATGTGGTCGAGGGTTTCCGGGTTGTCTACCAGCATGTTCCCGGTCGATGCGCCCATGAACACCTTGATGCCGGGAGCGGCCTTCGGATCGAGTGCGCGGATGGCTTCAAGGTTGTCGTTGCTGGCGCCCATGTAGAAGGCGTAGTTGACCCGAGACGTTTCGGAGGCACGCGTGTACTTGGCTTCGAGCGAATCGCGGTCCAGCGCCGGGGGCTTGGTGTTCGGCATTTCCATGAAGCTGGTGATGCCGCCCGCCGCGCAGGCGGTGGACTCGCTGGCGATATCGGCCTTCTGGGTGAGGCCCGGCTCGCGGAAGTGGACCTGGTCGTCGATCATGCCAGGCAGCAGCCAGAGGCCGGACGCATCGATCACTTCTTCGTCACGCTCTTTTTCCAGAGCTTGGGCGATGGTCGCGATTTTTCCATCGCGCAAACGGACGTCAGCTTTGAAACGGCGTCCTTCGTTGATCAGTTCGGCGTTCTTGATGAGCCAGGCATCAGTCATGGATATGTGCTCCTTGGGCGCCACATCGGCGCAGGACAAAGTGATCGGGTACGGGGTCCATGCCACCTTCGCAGAACGGCTGGCAACGGCAGAGGCGCCATGCGCCAAGCACGGAGCCGCGCACCGGACCGAAGCGGGCTATGGCAACCCGTGCATAATCGGAACAGGATGGATGGAACCGGCAGCGGGCCCCGAGAAGGGGGCTCAGCCAACGTTTATAGAGGGACAGAAGGAATAGAAGGAGGCGGGTCACTTTTCAGTCCGGGGTCGACCGGCGTCAGCCAGCCGACAGTATCCCAGAAGATAGGTTGCTGGGCTAACGCATCTGGGCTATAACACCCCGCCGCCACGGCCACCGAGGTGAAGGAAATGGCGAAAATCGCTCGTAGTTCCGCAGCTGCCAAGGGCACCGCCAAAAAGGGCGGCGCCGGTGATGTGAGTAAGGCCAGGACGGCTACGGCCGTGGTAAAGACAAAGGTACCCGCGAAGACCGCGGTCGGTGCCGCGGCCAAGCCCGCGACGAAGACCTCGGCCAAGGCGGCTCCCAAGAAGGCTGCGCCCGCAAAGTCCGCGCCTTCGAAGAGTGCTCCCGCGAAACCGATGGCCAAGGTGGCCGCCAAGAAGGCGCCCGTGAAGGCCGTGCCGGTCAAGGCACCGACCAAGGCGGCTCCGAAAGCAGCTCCGAAAGCGGCAGCAAAGACTGTGGCGAAGGCTCCAGCCAAGAAGGCTGCCCCCGTCGCGCCGACGAAGACGTCGCCCGCAGTGAAGGCGGCGACTGCCAAGAAGACACCCGCGGCGCCGGTCAAGGCCGCGCCCGCACCCGCGCCGGCGGCGAAGAAAATCGCCTCGGCCAACGATGTCGCGCCACCCGTCAAGGGTCGCACGGCATCGGCCGTTGCTGCTGTGGCACCCCGGACGGCGTCCGCGGTGGGCAGCGCTACCTCATCCAGAAACGAGAAGTCCGCTCAATCCAGCATGAATAGCACAGCTTCCAATACCGCCGACAACGGCATCACGCGCGAGGACGGCCGCTACGCGCTGCCGGCTTCGACTGTCATCGACCTGCCTAAGGGCTACAAGCCGGGCAGTGACGAGGAGTACATGAGTCCTCGTCACCTCGCTTATTTCCGTAACAAGCTCAAGGACTGGCGCGAACAGCTCGTCGAGGAATCCCGCCAGACCATGGACAACCTCCGCGAGGAAGTCCGTGACGTGGGTGACGAGGCCGAGCGCGCTACGCGTGAGACCGAGAACTCGCTCGAACTGCGTACTCGCGACCGCTACCGCAAGCTGATCTCCAAGATCGACAAGGCCCTTCGCCGGATCGAGGAAGGCCGCTACGGTTTCTGCGAAGAGACCGACGAGGAAATCGGTGTGGAGCGCCTCGACGCCCGCCCGATCGCCACGTTGACTCTCGACGCACAGGAGCGCCGCGAGCACCTGCAGAAGCAGATGGGCGACTGATCGTCACCTCCCTGCGCTAAAGAGAAAACCCCGCCATGCGGGGTTTTTTTGTTCATCGCGGATTGCCGGGCCCTGGCGCCGGCTTTCAGACCGGGCATTTGCGCCTGCGTGTCTGTGTGCCTGCGCGCGACGTCACAGCGCACCGAGGGCTCTCCGCCGCGACGTCCAAGTCCACCGAAGGCTCTGCGTCGTCACTCCTGAAGGGTGCGCTAGCCTGCCAGTGTCGCGGCGGCAAACGCCTTGGCCTTGGCCAGCATGGCCGCCAGGCCGTTGGAGCGGGTAGGGGACAGGTGCTTCGCCAGCCCGATCTCCTGCACGAACGAGGGCTCCGTATCGACGATCTCCCGCGCCGAGCGGCCCGAGTAGACGCGAAGCATCAGCGCGATCAGGCCGGAGACGATCGCCGAATCGCTGGCGGCGTCGAAGTGCATCTTCGACGCGTCTCCTGAGGGAATGAGCCAGACCATGGACTGACAGCCGTGCACACGGTTTTCCTCGGTTTTGCGGTCGTCCGGGAACGGTGGCAGCTGTCTTCCAAGATCGATCAGGTACTGGTAGCGCTCGGTCCAGTCGCTGAAGAAGGCGAATTCTTCGGCGATCGCGGCCTGGGCCTCGGCGGCCGTGGCTTCCTGGGGATCGTTCATGCCTTCACCACACTCCAGCGCGTGCCTTGTGCGCTGTCTTCGATCGCGATGCCCAGGTCCTTGAGCTGATCGCGAATGGCATCGGAGCGCGCGAAATCCTTCGCGGCGCGGGCGGCGCGGCGCTCTTCGAGCAGGGCCTCGATAGTGCTGGCATCGATGGCTTCCCCCGGGTTGCCCTGGCGGAACCAGGCCTCGGGATTTTCGCCCAACAAGCCGAGCAACGAGGCGCCGCCGAGCAGGGCGGCCTTGGCCGGAGCGCGCGCATCACCGGTGGCGCGGCGTGCGCTGTCGGCGAGCTGCGATATCTCGGCTAGTGCTTGCGGCGTATTCAGGTCGTCGCACAGTGCAGCTTCCACGGCAGGCGGTATCACCGGTGCGCCCGCGTCGACATCGGCCATGTCCCGCAGCACGCCGTACCAGCCGTCAAGTGTGCGTACGGACTGAGTCATGGCCGCATCGGACCAGTCCAGCGGCTGCCGGTAATGGCCACGCAGCAGCATCAGTCGCAACGCTTCGGCGGGATGCTTGCCAAGCAGCTCGTGCAACTGGAGCACGTTACCGAGCGATTTGGACATCTTACGCCCGTCGAAGGTGAGCATGCCGTTGTGCATCCAGTAGCGCGCGAAGGGTTTGCCACCGTGCGCGCAGACGCTCTGGGCGATCTCGTTCTCGTGATGAGGGAAGGTGAGGTCGACGCCGCCGGCGTGGATGTCGATAGTGTCGCCCAGGTGGGTCTCGCTCATCGCCGAGCACTCGATGTGCCAGCCAGGGCGGCCGCGACCCCAGGGACTGTCCCAGCCAGGCAGGGTCTCGTCCGAGGGCTTCCATAGCACGAAGTCGCCGGGGCTCTTCTTGTAGGGAGCCACCTCGATCCGCGCCCCGGCGAGCAGTTCGTCCGGATCGCGGCCGGAGAGGGCGCCATAAGTGGGGAAGGACTCGACGTTGAACAGCACGTGCCCTTCCGCCCCGTAGGCGTGACCGCTGGCGATCAGGCGCTCGATCATGCGGATGATCTGGGGGATGTGGTCCGTCGCGTAGGGCTCGACATCGGGCGGGGCCACGCCGAGGCGCGCCAGGTCCTCGTTGTAGGCCTTGGCGTAACGACTGGTGATCTGGCCGATCGGCACGCCCGCGGCAGCGGCCGCGTTGTTGATCTTGTCGTCCACGTCGGTGATGTTCCGGGCGTAGACCAGCGTCGGGTAATGGCGCCGGATAAGGCGCGCCAGGACGTCGAACACGACCGGCGGCCGGGCATTGCCAATGTGGATGTAGTTGTAGACGGTGGGCCCGCAGACGTACATGGTCACCCGCTGCGGATCGAGCGGGCTGAACGCTTCCGTGCGGCGCGACAGGGTGTTGTAGAGCGAGATCGGCATTGGGGATCCGTGAACGGGCGCGGCGGGCGGCCGGTCGGAGATATTAGCAAGCCCGGCCCGACCTGCGTCGCACGCGCGGCCGGGAATTCGGTTGACATGATTATGTGAAGGCAATCCCCGCGCCTCTAAGCGTGGATTCAGCGTGAACTTGATGAAATGCACCCAGTAGGCGTTCTGTGCGCCTGGCTGGAGGTTCTCCTAAATGTCTCGCCTGCTCATCCCCGCGATCATCCTCGCGGTATTCGCTACCGGTGCCAGTGCCCAGGACGGCCGTTATGGCCCACCTCCGGGTCCGCCTCCCGGTCCGGCCCAGGGTCCGGACGACAACACCCACTTTGGCTGGGCCGACGTCCTGCGCGTCGATCCGGTCTACGGCGTCGCGCGCGTCGAGACACCCCGACAGGAATGCTACGACCAGCCCGTCGTCCGCCAGGAGTCCAGCGGCAACAGCACGGCCGGTACCATCCTTGGTGCCGTGGTCGGCGGCGTGCTTGGCAACACCGTCGGCAAGGGCGACGGCCGCAAGGCCGCCACCGTGGTCGGCGCCGTCGCAGGCGGCGCAGTCGGCAACAACCTCTCCCACCAGGGCGACCGTACCTACTCGGGCACGGAAACCCGTTGCCGCGATGTCAGCTCTGTCTCTGAGCAGCGCCGCATCGCGGGCTACGATGTCGAATACCGCTACCGCGGTGAGGTCTACGTCTCGCGCCTGAACTACGACCCGGGCGAGCGTCTTCGCGTCCGTGTGAGTGTCGCGCCGGCTGATTGAGGCGGCGGGGTGCTAAGAAGAGGCCGCGAGAGATCGCGGCCCTTTTTTGCCTCTGGGAGCCGCTTCAGCGGCGAAAAGCCAACGGGGCGGAGACGCCGCATGCCTATCGCCGCTGAAGCGGCTCCCACGCTTACCCCAGCCCCCACACTGACTCTGGTCCCACATTGATCCGGTTCCCGCACCGCCGGGCCCCTTCTTGCGCGTCGCACCAAATCCCGGCATCATCGCCGTTCCACTTTTCCAGACCTTGCCGTGTCCCATACCGTCTACACCGCCGTCGTCTTTACCAGCGCCCGCATGGCCGCAGGGATGACCTCGCGTGCTCGTCGACCGTACATCGGATACTCGGCCGGGTAGGCTGTCGCGCGCTTTTCATACGCATCGACTACAAAAACCCGGCCCCGCGCCGGGTTTTTTCGTTTCCGATTCCTGATTTTCCACTTTCGACCTTCCTCAACGGCCCCCGGGCCACCGACCGATCTGGACTGCCATGACCGTTCGCCACTTCCTCTCCACCCAGGATTACAGCCGCGCCGAGATCGACGCCCTGCTCGCGCAGGCGGCGGAGTTCAAGCGCTCGCGGCAGGGCCAGCAGATGGCCGGCAAGTCGATCGCGCTGATGTTCTTCAATCCGTCCATGCGCACGCGCACCAGCTTCGAGCTGGGTGCCTTCCAGCTGGGTGGTCACGCCGTCGTGCTGTCGCCGGGCAAGGATGCCTGGCCGATCGAGTTCGAGATCGGCACGGTGATGGACGGCGACACGGAAGAGCACATCGCTGAAGTGGCCCGCGTGCTGTCGCGTTACGTGGACATCATCGCCGTTCGTGCCTTTCCCAAGTTCGTCGACTGGTCGGTGGACCGCCAGGACAAGGTGCTCGAATCGTTCGCCAGGTTCGCGACGGTGCCGGTGATCAACCTCGAGACGATCACCCATCCCTGCCAGGAGCTGGCGCACGCCATGGCGCTGCAAGAGCACCTGGGCAACCTGCAGAACAGGAAGTACGTGCTGACCTGGACGTACCATCCGAAGCCGCTGAACACCGCAGTCGCCAACTCGGCGCTGTTGATCGCGACGAAGATGGGTATGGACGTGACCCTGCTGTGCCCGACGCCGGAGTACGTCCTGGACGAACGCTACATGGACTTCGCGAAGCAGAACGCGAAGGAGAATGGCGGCTCGCTGCAGGTCTCGCACGATATCGAGTCGGCCTATCGCGGCGCCGACGTGATCTACGCGAAGAGCTGGGGCGCGATTCCTTACTTCGGTCGCTGGGACGAAGAGAAGGCGATCCGCGACGCCAACAAGCACTTCATCGTCGACGAGGCCAAGATGGCCCTGACCAACAACGGCCTGTTCAGCCACTGCCTCCCGCTGCGCCGGAACATCAAGGCGACGGACGCGGTCATGGATTCGCCGGCCTGCATCGCCATCGACGAAGCCGAGAATCGCCTGCATGTGCAGAAGGCGGTCATGGCCTCGCTTATTTCCCAGTCGTCGGGCGAAACGTCCGACCTCGGTTTCTGATTCGCCTTTCCCTGTAGACGCCTTCCCTAAGTGCCTTTCTCCGGAGCCTTCATGTCCAGCCAAGATATCGTCCTCGCCTTCTCGGGCGGCCTCGACACCAGCTTCTGCGTGCCCTACCTGATGGAGCGCGGCTATGCCGTGCATACCGTGTTCGTCGACACCGGCGGCGTGTCGGCCGAAGAGCGCGACTACATCGAGCAGCGTGCGCATGAACTGGGCGCCGCGTCGCATCGCACCGTCGATGCCTCGCAGGCGATCTGGGACAGCTTCGTTACGCCGCTGATATGGGCGGGCGAGTTTTACCAGGGTCAGTATCCATTGCTGGTCTCGGACCGCTACCTCATCGTCAAGGCCTCGCTGGAGCGTTGCGACGAGCTGGGCACGAAGTTCTTTGCCCACGGCTGCACGGGCATGGGCAACGACCAGGTTCGCTTCGATCTGACCGTGCGCGCGCTGGGCGACTACACCATCATCGCGCCGGTCCGCGAGATCCAGCGCGAGCACACGCAGGTGCGCGCCTATGAGCAGAAGTACCTCGAAGACAAGGGTTTCGAAGTCCGCGCCAAGACCAAGCACTACACGATCAACGAGAACGTGCTCGGCGTGACGATTTCCGGCGGCGAGATCGACGCGTGGGAGATCCCGGGTGAGGGCGCGATCGGCTGGTGCGCACCGCGCGCCGAATGGCCGTCCGAACCACTCCGCGTGGAACTTGGCTTCGAGAAGGGTACGGCCGTATCGCTCAACGGCAAGCTTGCCTCGGGTCCGGAGATTCTCGCGTTCCTCAACCGTGAGCTGGCGAAATACGGCGTGGGTCGCAGCCTCTATACGGGCGACACCAACATCGGTCTGAAGGGCCGCATCGTGTTCGAGGCGCCGGCACTGACCGCGCTGCTTACTGCGCATCGGGCGCTGGAAGAAACCGTACTGTCGAAGCAGCAGAACCGCTTCAAGCCGGAGATCGGCCGCAAGTGGACCGAAGTGGCCTATGAAGGCTTCTTCAACGATCCGATCAAGGCCGACCTCGAGGCCTACCTCGTCTCCACGCAGCGCAAGGTGGACGGCAAGGTCATCATCGAAACCCGCGGTGGTTCGGTGTACGCGATCAAGGTGGAATCGAAGAACCTCCTGCACTCGTCCAAGGCCACCTATGCGCAGGCCGCCGACTGGGGCGTCGCCGAAGCCGAGGGCTTCATCAAGCTCTATGGCATGAGCTCGACGATCTGGGCGGAAGTCGACCGCGCCAACGGGAACTGATCCGGCACATGGATAACCTTCTCGAGGACACCCTGACCCATCTGCGCGCGCTGGTCGGCTTCGACACGCGCAATCCGCCGCGAGAAATCGGTACCGACGGCATCTTCGATTACCTGCGCGCGAACCTTCCGGGGTTCGACGTGCAGGTGACCGACTTCGGTGCCGGCGCCGTGAACCTTTATGCCGTGCGCGGCAAGCCGAAATACCTGTTCAACGTACACATGGACACCGTGCCGGATTCGCCACACTGGACCGCGAACCCGCATGAGCTGCGGGTGACCGACGACCGGGCGATCGGCCTGGGCGCTTGTGACATCAAGGGGGCGGCGGCGGCGCTCGTCGCCGTGGCCAATGCCACGCAGGGCGACATGGCCCTGCTGTTGTCCACGGATGAGGAAGCCAACGATGCGCGTTGCATCGACGGCTTCCTGGCCATGCCCCGCGACTACGAAGCGATCATCGTGGCCGAGCCGACCAAGGGTGAAGCGGTACTCGCGCACCGTGGCATCCACTCGGTGCAGATGCGCTTCCAGGGCCGGGCAGGGCACGCCTCCGGCGAACAGAAGCCCTCGGACAGCGCCGTCCACCAGGGCATTCGTTGGGGTGCGGCCGCGCTGGATCACGTCCAGAAGCTGTCACACGAGCGTTTCGGTGGTCTTACCGGCCTGCGCTTCAACATCGGCAAGGTCGAAGGCGGCATCAAGGCCAACGTGATCGCCCCGACGACGGACATCCGCTTCGGCTTCCGTCCGTTGCCTTCGATGGACGCGGACAAACTGCTCGAAACCTTCCGTACGCTGGTCGAGCCCGCGCCCGTCGAGTACGGCGAAACCTTCCGTGGCGATTCGCTGCCGGCAGGCGACACCGCGACGGCCGAAGCGCGCCGCCTCGCCGCACGCGACCTGGCCGACGAACTCGGCATCCCCGTTGGCAATGCGGTCGACTTCTGGACCGAGGCGGCGCTGTTCTCGAAGGCGGGTTACACCACCTTTGTCTACGGCCCCGGTGACATCGCCCAGGCACACAGCGCCGACGAGTGGGTCCTCCTGGACCAGCTCGCACGCTACGCACAGACCATCCATCGGATCGTGGACAGTGGAATCTAATAAGCACACCCGTAAAACGATCGTGCGCCTGCTGTCCTCGATGGGCAGCGCGCGCGAGATCCAGCAGTACCTCAAGCGCTTCTCCCAGCTGGACGCGGCGCGCTTCGCCGTGGTCAAGGTCGGCGGCGCCGTGCTGCGCGACGACCTCCCGGCGCTCACTTCGTCGTTGTCCTTCCTGCAGCAGGTCGGCCTCACGCCGATCGTGCTGCACGGTGCCGGCCCGCAACTCGACGAAGAGCTCTCGGCCGCCGGTATCGAGAAGAAGACCATCAATGGACTTCGCGTGACCTCGCCCGAAGCACTGGCGATTGTCCGCCGCGTGTTTCAGGCGCAGAACCTGCGTCTGGT
>Ga0247742_10001147_pt1 | contig 19157 bp, 24 predicted proteins | sample UWRJL208509C2_FD_180944 | JGI IMG/M metagenome (GOLD analysis project Ga0247742, IMG submission 180944) | Plant litter microbial communities from Arlington Agricultural Research Station in Wisconsin, United States - UWRJ-L208-509C-2 | ecosystem: Environmental > Terrestrial > Plant litter >... | reverse complement strand
CATTGGTACGTGTTCGGCTTCGTAATCTAATCGCCTATCCTTCAATTGTATTGTGGTCTTATGCATCCTACCCCTAGTCGTCAATGTCACAGACCTTGTATTCTCCTCCGGAAGTCCATCGCTTTTCCCTTTTGTCGACCTTGCTCAATTGTAAGCTGTCTCTTGATAAGATAACACCGCCATCTGAATGTATTTTCGCAGTTGGATTGCCGCATTCTACAGCTACGCCGTACGTTTCCGTTCCATGCACACATTCATTGCGTTCCTTAATATTACCTTCTTCTCAGGGCTGTCATCTCATTCTCCATCTTCGGGCTTCAAGCGCCAATCTACGATCCCTCTCAAGTTTTGCGGACTGCGCAGACCTGGAATTTAGATTGGTGCCTTTATCTAAAAGCTCGGCTACCCTCGTCGAGAGCTCGAAAGCTTCAGAAGAAGAGCCCAAATGGGATAATTCGCAAAATCTGAAGCTACAGGCAAAGAACGACGACATCTACATCCACTCCATCCAATCCTTGCAGCCTCTGCGACCACAAATTTCATCAGCATAATTTGTGTTTGACGTCGGCCGAGGAGTCTCTACCCGTGTACCTCGTTCTTGATAATTGTGGAACTCGTGCCCCAACAAAAGCAGTTACACCAATCGAGTACTTATCATATCCCCAAATGCAATTTATCAATTGGCCAGTGGCCAATCCTTCTGCCATGTCTAGCACCATTATCACGGCGAGTGCATACTATTCTTGGTTTCGTCCTCCGAGCGCTGGACTTGCGGAAGGATTTCTGAGCTGAAGAATGGTGCACAGAAATAAGATCTGAGCATGTGGTAATGATCGAGTGAAATAGGATCTGAGATCAGTGATCCGTCCCACAATGGCACAAATACCAGATCGGGAAGGTTTTTAAGATCGCGATCCCGGGCCGATGCACTGCCGACGTGGCCCACGGTTGATTTTCACCGACAACATGGAGTGTCTACAGCTATCATGAGCATAGAGCTGCTAGGACTACTCGCTATCCCTCTTTTTTTCCTCGTCGCTGGTCTTTACCTTTGGCATGTTGGCCGTGCAATGAGCGGTCTCCCTGTAGAAGCAGACGAACTAATTCCTGGCCACTGGGATATGAATGTAGTTCAGAACACAGCAAGGCAGATAGGCGAAAAGCCTCTGGACACACTTCCGTATCTTCCACCTGCCACTGGGCGGAGATATATTATTGTTGGAGGAGCAGGTATGACCAATTTAATCACAGATTCCTCCTATCTCTCACTCATTTGACAGGCTTTGTGGGCGGATGGATTGTTCGTCATCTCGTACTGCGAGGCGAGGACCCCAATAATATCCGCATAATTGGCCGGAATCCTCCATCGAGGGAGGATCTGAGGTCTGGACCAGCATCGCATGTTGGATTTGTCAGTGCCGACGTACGGGACCTTGAGTCTCTCCGGAAAGCGTTCCTCGCGTCTTGGCCAGGTGACGACCAGGAGAAAGCCACAAGTGGGCTTACTGTCTTTCACGCCGCAGCCTCCATGCAATATCACGAGCGCCATACATCTCTCCTGTCTCGGTCTTCAGAGATAAACGTGGATGGCACACGTAACTCGTTGGCTGCAGCTCAAGAAGCCGGGGCAAGTGTCTTCGTTCTGACTTCCTCTGCCAGTGTGTCGGTACGGCCAATTAATCATTGGGTATGGCCGTGGCAGCGACGTCCGAAGAACTTAGTCCAGGTCGTTCGAGACGAACCTGACGATCTGAGAACGAAGGCCTCGCAGTTCTTCTCCAACTATGCGTATACCAAACATCTCGCTGAAAAAGTTGTACACGACGCCGACAGTCAGGAAAAGGGATTCAGAACTGGCTGTTTACGTCCTGGGGGAGGCATCTACGGAACCGGAGGAGACATCAATATTGAAGCACTTCTTAAACGAGGCGTCAACCCTTCGTGAGTGGTATATCTTTCCGCTGACTTTAAGATGTGATTAATGTTGTTGTTCTAGCTGGGCAACCCCTATGACCCAGTCCCTTACTTACGTCGAAAACGCGTCCTACGGCCATCTCCTTTATGAGCAAAGACTCATTGAGGCACAGTCGGTATCCCAGACGAACACTATCCGCAATCTTGGTGGTCAGACATATCTTATTGCAGACGAGGGACCGCCGATCTCATATGGCGACATTTTTCGAGCAATGAATGCCCTAACAGATAACCGGGTGCGATTCCCACCAGTTCCCCCTTCAGCCATGCTCGTCCTTGCCCATCTCGTCGAATTCTACTATCTTCTTCAGGCTAGGTGGCTAAAATTTCTCCCGCCAGTCAAAGAGCCACTCTCTCAGCTGCAGCCTTCCATATTCAGTGTGACGAGCATCCACTGGAAGATAGACTATTCTCGGGCCCGTCTATCCCCAGCAGAAGGAGGTTTGGGGTACCAGCCTCCCTGGACGACAATGCAAGGTGTCTGCCAGGTAGTCAGTAATCATTTGCAGGCTCCGAGTCCGAAGTCGGCTGAGGTTTTGGAAGCCGTTCCAATAGCCCCAGAAATAGTATGATGCCTCACATTTGAACAGTCTTATGCTTTCCGGGAGAACATGTGCGTGCGAGAGTGCTCGGCGTTCCCTGTTCCAGAGTCGAGGTTCAGTCCAGGAAGGCCGAGATCGAGGGTTCGCTGTGGATGTTGTCCTCGCCTGTGCCTGTGGCACACATTTTTTTTCTTCTTTTCAGACCTTGGCCCACGCGACATGCCTCATGGGCAGCACTATCATTAACACGACTGCCTGTCGCTGCACTGACTTATGCAGACAAGCTTTCAATTATGACTGTCCAACCTGTCTTACCTGGGTACATCTCAACTCAATCAAGTCTGCGACAGGAAGAATGGCAATTTATAATTAAGCTTGGGTATGGTAAGACGAGAATGTACTGCACCACTTGGCCGACATGTAGACAGATGACACCGGCTCGAGGAACCTTCTTAATCTTCATAATTTATTGATCAGTGCTCCGTAATTTTGACGGAAAAACTCCAGCTCCGGCTATATACAGTTGAGATTTCTGTTCAAACTTCATGGGAAATTGAATCTATGGGTAATCTAGATCTGGCGTGGGAACTGGGAGAATCACCAGGAGAGGAAATTTCTGATGTTCCCTGAATCCCACCCGGTTCCCAGGTCACTGATGTCCCTTATTCCGAATCGTCTCGCTGTCAATCATGGCTGTTCAACCAACGAGAACTGGACTGGACAGGACCTCTTTGCTACCAACACACCCGTATAGTATATGCCTCAAGGACGTTGATCGTTCCAACCAAGTTCGTCCACAAGCACGCACCGCGCTTCCCTGAACTCGAGTAATGTCCGTTGAGCATCCAAGTACCACCCCCGAACCATCAAAGGGTGAAGAATCAATAACTCTGCTGGATCTCTTTCGGTACATACACTCTCATTTATATCCACGCAGAAAAATGACGGTTTTTACAGCTACTCAACACGCTTTGAACTCTTTCTCAACTCTATAGGCCTCGTTGCCGCAATTGGGTCAGGATGTGCAACTGTAAGTCCCGCCTGCAAGCTCATCTACAAGACGTCCAGACACTAAACATCATGATTTCATTGACTTCAGCCATTTATGAGTCTCATTTTCGGGAACCTCATTACCAGTTTTGTGGCAATCGGTCGCGCTGGTTCAGACGGGACTAGTGATCTAGCCGACAACTTCAAGCGCAATGCGAGCAAGGATGCATTACAATTAGTGTATCTAGGTACGTTCTTTACCCTCAAATTTGTTTGTACTTTGTATCTTGAGGCTTATGTAAATATTCTAGGTATCGGAATGTTTTCAGCCTGCTTTGTGTTCATCTCAATCTGGTCATACACGGGAGAGTCTACCACCAGACGTATTCGAGAACGATACTTCAGAGCCGTCATCCACCAAGACCTGTCGTTTTATGATGATGTGACAGCAGGGGAGGTCGCGACGCGTATTGAACTCAACGCACATCTCGTACAACAAGGGATATCTGAGAAGCTCGCCCTCATTGCTTCATATTGCAGCTCTTTCGTGACTGGCCTTGCGATCGCATATGTAAAGTCATGGCGACTGGCGCTTGTCCTAAGTGCAATCATTCCGTGCATTTTGCTCGTTGGCGCGTTCATTACTGTTGCTGGTACAAAGCATTCAAAGTGGGTTGTTTTCCTTGCATTTTTTAAAATACTTACATATATTTAGACGTTCACTGGAAGCTCTCTCGAGTGCCGGTGGAACTGCACAGGAATCTTTGTCGACAGTACGCACAGTATATGCGTTTAGCGCCCAAAAGAAGTTGTCGGACATCTACGACGCCTTCATCTCAAAAGCTTGTGACCACGACATGAAGTTCGCACAAGTAGTTGGCGTTGGCATGGCCATCTTTTCCTTCATCGTGTATTCTTCTTATTCTCTTTCGTTTTACTATGGCACGACACTTTTACTCCAAGGACGAGGTTTGTTTGATTATCCTTGAGAATTCAGTCGAGCCTAACCGAACTCCAGTCAGTGCTGGTACTGTTGTCACCGTGGGCTTAAGCATCCTCGTCGGATCCTTCTCTCTCGCTATTGTTGGGCCCAACGTTGAAGGTCTATGCTCATCTACGTCACCTTTTCACATATTCTGACAACCTTTATAGCCCTCGTCCACGCCCTAGAGGCCGCTCGTTATCTGTACAGTGTCATCGACCGAGTGCCTCTGATCGATTCGGAGAAAAAGGATGGCAGAAGACTAGACAACGTCGTTGGACAAATCACCTTTGACGATGTCAGCTTTAGCTACTCCTCTCGGAAGGATACACCAGTCCTGAAGAAGTTGAGCCTCTCGTTTCCAGCAGCCAAAACATGCGCTTTAGTCGGTCTCTCGGGATCCGGCAAGTCGACCATCGTATCCCTCATTGAACGTTTTTACGACGTGGACAACGGTGCAATTCTTCTTGATGCCGTCGACATACGGGAACTCAATCTCAAATGGCTTCGATCGCAAATCGGCCTCGTCTCTCAGGATCCTATCCTGTTCTCAACTACAGTATACGAAAACGTGGCATTAGGCCTACTGGGTACCACATACGAAGGGCTGCCTGCAAAAGAGATACTAGCGCTCGTTAGAGAGGCATGTATCAAAGCTCATGCTCATGACTTCATTCTTGGGTTGCCAAATGGATATGACACTCAAGTAGGCGATGGTGGAATGCTACTCTCTGGAGGTCAAAAGCAACGCATTGCTATTGCCCGAGCTGTCGTAGCAGATCCGAAGATACTGCTCCTTGACGAAGCCACAAGTGCACTGGACACTCAATCTGAGGGCATAGTCCAGGCGGCATTGACCCAGGCGTCCCAAGGTTCGTTCTCCTTGTTGTCCTACCAACCTTACTAAAATTAAGTTTACAGGCCGAACGACGATTGTGATTGCCCATCGCTTGTCGACAGTGGTGGATGCTGACCTGATCTACGTTATGGGTGGTGGAAGTGTCCTTGAGCAAGGGACCCACGACGAACTCATGATCGAAAACGGTTCCTATGCAAAGTTGGTTCATGCACAACGACTCGATCATGGTAACGCTGCTATGGAAGACGTCGACGAAGAAGGGGAAGAAAAGGATGCTACGGGCTTCCTCTCGGTTGCCCAATCGTCCAAAGGAGCGTCACGCTCTACTGTGAATATTTCCTCCCAAACAACAATCGCACCCGAGCAAAGCGTCTGGTCACTTATACAACAGTTGGCAGTTCTTATACCCGACACCAAGTATATGTACGCTTGGGGTTCGTTCTTCGGTATTCGTAAGTGCTGCCATACATTCGCACTGTACCTGTTCACTAAGCGTCCCTGAATAGTTGGTGGGCTTGTTCATCCTGCCTTCGGAATTGTCTATGGTGATTTCGAGCTTTCTGGATGATTTCTTATGTGTTTCTGACATTGTGTTACAGCCAAGGCTCTCCATTCATTCGAGAGCAGTGACTTAAACGCCGTCAGAACTGCAGGTAGACCTCCTGCAATTCAATTGACCTTGATTCATGGACTAAATGTCGATCTCCAGGAAATCAGAACGCACTTTGGCTTTTCTTGATAGCAATCGGATCCACACTCTCGCTGTCCCTGCACAATGTGCTCTTCGGAAAGGCGGCCGTCATTCTTGTCGCTCGATTGCGAACTGTCAGCTTCCAAGCCTTGTTGAAGAAAGATGGTGGGCAAGACTCTTGACACAATCCTAATGCCGCTCATGTTTGCCACGCAGTTTCTTTCTTCGATTTGGATAATAACAATCCAGGAACACTCACAGCCAATCTGATCGGCAGACCTGAAAAAGTCAAGGGTTTCGCAACGATGACGCTGGGAGCTATGCTTCAATGTATCTCGTGCTGCATAGGTGGCGCCGTAGTTGGCTTGATATTTGGATGGAAGCTAGGTCTTGTGGGGATAGGTGCGCTTCATAGCCTGTGTTTTTGACTTCAGCTGATTCCCCCTCTTCCACATTATAGCTTGCATGCCTCCAATTGTCGCGATGGGATTTCTACGACTCCAATTAGTTGCTGATAAAGAGAGAGATGCCAAGGAGGCCCACAACCAATCCGCTCAAGTGGCATCAGAGGCAGTTGTTGCGATCAAGACCGTTGCATCTTTGACTTGCGAAGATTATCTCTGTGCTCGCTACAGCCGTGCTCTCCATCGTCCTTTCAAGGAAACAATTTTGAAGACGGCTTTCAGTAATGCCATCTTTGCATTCTCCTTGGCCGTCATTCTTTTCGCGGTGGCGCTAGTCTTCTGGTATGGTTCAAGACTTGTTGCTTCTGGGGAATACACTACCTTTCAGTTTTACGTCTCTTTCATGGTTAGATGATTAACCTTCTACATGTGGACGAGTTTCTGACATTCTGATTAGAGCACAGTATTTGGCTCTTGGAACGCCGCGAATGTCTTCCTGTCGGTTCCTGATATATCATCGGCCATGGATGCCGTTCGCGAAGTCTTACCTCTATTAAACTCCTGCAATGAACCTGCACAAGCCGAGAAACCACCCTTAGAAAAGCCGCGGACGATAACTGGAAAGGTCCAGATTCGTGATGTGTCTTTCCGGTACCCTTCCCGCCCAGAAGTGCGCATCTTGAATGGATTCAGTGTCACTGTGGAACCGGACACATATGTCGCTTTTGTTGGTCCAAGTGGCTCTGGAAAAAGTACCTTGTGAGTCATGTCCGTAGCCTTCAAGACCTTCGCTGACGTAGAAACAGGATTCAGCTAATTGAGCGATTTTACGAACCCACAAAGGGGCAAATTTACGTAAGTGAAGGTTACCAAGAGTTTGACCATCTCACTGAGAATCGGTGAAGTTTGATAAAACGGCTTTGACATCCTTACCTAAAAATGAATACCGCAGCCACATTGCTCTCGTTTCACAGGACACTGTAAGTGCTTATTCACGTCCATCCAGCACCGGCTTGATTTCTTTGAAGAGACTTTATAGTGGCACCATCAAGTTCAACATCGCACTCGGCTCCAATCGTGCCAGTGGTGAGGTCTCAGAGGACGAAATACTTCGTGCCTGCAGGACCGCCAATATTTTGGAATTCATCGAATCGTTGCCGATGTACTGCTTTCCCTGCTTTACTTCTTGGTTGTTCTGACAATGATTCAGGGGCTTCGATACTGAAGTAGGAGAAAGAGGTTCACAGCTCTCTGGAGGACAAAAGCGTTAGTTTTCTTGCATCAGTAATGCATGCGTCATTTTACCATTCTTTCTAGAGAGAATCGCGATCGCAAGAGCCCTCATCCGTGATCCTAAACTCCTCCTACTTGATGAGGTCAGTCAAAACGTCCTCGATGCTGCAGCCAACTCAATCCCCTTTCTAGGCAACATCTGCCTTGGACGCGAACTCTGAAGCAGTAGTGCAACATGCACTAAATAAGGCTGCAGACGGTAGAACGACAATTGCGATCGCACATAGGCTCTCCAGCATTCAGCACGCGCATTGCATGTACGTGGTTGAAATCCTATTCCACTTCTTGCCATAGCTAACCGGGCCTCCCAGCTATTTTATGCAAGGAGGTCAGATCCGCGAATCGGGTACCCACAGTCAGCTGCTGTCTAAGCGTGGGGCATACTATCGTTTCGCTCAACTACAGCAACTGGGCAACGACCGTCCAGCGCGTTTCAGTATCGACTTGTTTATGAAGAAATAATGTTTATGGATTCGCAACGATAGACATGAACTTTGTTAAATAATGTTATAATTATGATATCTATGACAAGTATGTAGCAGTAGATTATAGAGATGTTGGAATATGTATGCTTGATACGGGAAGACGGGGAGCCAACAGTACCCCAAGAGTCAAGGAGAACAAGTTAGATAGAATAAATTCTTGGTCGTGTGCAGTATTGAGCGTAAGCTTCTTGGGCTTCTAGAATCACACCCAATGGAACAAGGTTGGCCAAGGTCAGCCTCCTCGACGGTAGGCAGACCTTTAATGTATCACAGTGATTTCTTTGGGTCACAGCTGACTGGATAGCGATATCGCCAAGCTTTCCATCGGGTCCTTTGAAGCGGACGACAACACTGGGAGCGTCATCTGGAAACCTCCATTCTTTGTCGACCGCTCGAAGTTGAGTGTATTCACCTCCAGGCAATTCGGTGATGCCAAAGGACAAGTACGGCGTGGAGTTGTATCGACCATATCCACACACAGCTGGCTTCGTTATCGAGGGATAGCTGACGTTATGCATACATCCCGCCTGGAAATAATTATTTGAGTCGCCAGTGATGTTGTAAGAGATCTGGACCATTTCGGGTAGCGTTGCAAGAGATAAAGACGTCCCGTTGAGGGAAAGGGTATGCCAGTTTTGGGTATCGGTGTTGTTTGCAGTCAGGGTATAATTGTAGTGGAATGCACGCTTTGACTGTTGGCCAACAGTGGAATAATAGAAGGAGGCCGTAGAGACGTGTGAAGGGTCGATAGCACCTGTTAAAATTACTTCGCCCTCGAAAGCATCGCAGAAGTGTGACCATTGATACTTGCGAATAGGAGTCAGCCACGAAGGTGAGATATATGGAAGGGCGTACCTCTTGTGCAAGAGGCAGAGCTGCGAAAGGGGAGAAAAGTGGCCCCACACACATGATAAATGCAATAGGGATAGTCGCATATTTCAACCAGCGGAGCAGTGTTCTCTGGCGGTCATTTAGATAACCGGGCCAATGCAACGGCAGTTCACCCTGCTTTACCCCCTGCTGGCGACTTTTCTCGTAATAGCGCGTCCATATGAGTATGTTCAGGTAACATATGCAGTACCCATAGATGTACACTGTGAAAGCAGAAGTTAGAGTGCTGCTCTTGCCTCCAGTGGGTCCACATACTAGTCACCGAGAAAGGCTTCCATCCGTCATGGGGATCATTCACAGCCGTTCGTGGGTTTGGAATTGAGCCACCTTTCACATCTGCGAATTATGAGATGGGATGACGCACTGGATATAAAGGTATGGCTCACATTCAAAGATCCACCAGACGTCGAGACCAGTCAATATCAGCCATAAGAAGGAAGCTACAAGACCGTCTAGTTAGTTGAATAGCACGTCTATGAGTCGAAAAGGACTTCACTGATAATCCAAAAGCGATTCTTTGTGCAGGCTGTGGAAGGCTGAAGTGTTGGGACGCGGTGGCGACTGGTGTGATTTTCCCAAGGGTTGTTTGATCCAAGAACGAGAAAGCGTGTTTCTTCACAGAAGGATTTGGGTATGGCTTTGATATACGCATATAGACACATTCTTCTCGAGGATAATAAACATGCAACCGATAGGAGGGGTGGGATGGCCGAAAAGATGGAAGTTATCTAGTTCCAATGGAAATGAGAAGCAACCTTTGAGGTATGGTAATCATCCTACCTGACCGTAAGAGAGTTGATATCTTCTGTCGCTCATCATACCTTTTGCAATGCCCAAGATCCAACTCCAGTGTAAACAGACGATGATAACAAAGATCATCCATGGATGCGAATTGGTAATCACGTACCTAGACACATAATATAGGTATGTGAGCATCTACTTCAAGAAATAAGAAGGGACACTGACCAACATGCAGCAGGAATATCAAGTAGACAGCACCACTTCCTGGTAAACCAGGACGCTCTTGCGCGCGCCGAGTCTTCTAACCTTCGGTACCGAATTTCTTCATATATGTCTTTACGGTGTCGCACAAGATATACTGCCCATATCCACATAGCCGCCAAAGATATGGCTCCAAGACCACCTCGCCCCGAAAGATCATTCCAGATGTCCCTCCTCCCCATCACGTCTAAAACCCCAACGAAGTTCGACACAGTCTGAAATTCAAACCATCGTGCGAAGGTCATTTCTTTACAATAACTATGACTGTCCTTGAAAGCGTGTGGCGAAAAGGAGATGGTCAAGTTCACGCCAAGCCACAGGATGGGCAGCGCAAGGCCAAAGGCACGGATAATGTTCGTGGCAGGTCCCGACTCACGCCGTAATTTGGAAAACAGAGTGTTCGGACGGCCTATGGCATCCCGGATGCAGGAGTAGACCAGGTAGAATGAGACGGGAGAGGCGGTGACTGCCACTGCGAAGTGAGCGTCGAAGAGTGTAAGGTTGTCGGTGTTTATGCTCCCTGCAGTGGCGATCATGATAGGGTATACCTGAGATAAGAGCATGACAATGGATGTCTGCACATGCGCTACGCTGTCGTCGTCCTCGGTCCAACGAAGGATGATTGCTGAATATGAATTCACGTTAGCACAAGATCTCGGGGACGAATGCTCTGAAGCTCACGAAGGGCCAAGTTGATGACAATATCTGCAATATTATTAGACACGCAAACTACAAAGGACCAGGTAGAAGCTTGGCGTACTAGACACAGCAACTGCGACGCCACCGACGTCGGGATTTACTTCAGCATCTCCAAAGAAACCTGGTATCGTCTGCGCGGTAAAACATTCGCTTGGACTCTTTGTGGTCATAGCGAGCTTGGGCGAGGGATCATTCGATCTGAGAGTGAGGAAGGGACATGCTTAAGAATGCAATCACTTGTTCAGAGCTTTTATAGTCGTGGTGGATGGAGGAACTTGAATATGAAATCTAGGATCAGTCATGATCAAATCGGTATGTTGGGTCCATGTGCTCGGTCCTAGAGCGACTGGAGAACAACGTTGACAGGCATAGCTGTGGGGTTTGCAATCTGAGAGAGTAGAGCTGGAGCTGATTTTCAGTTTCCGCTTCAGTTTCAGTTTCAGCGTGCCATGTCACACTGCGGTCAAGGTCAAGGTAAGGAATGTTGATATTAACCGCAGTATGAACCCTGCTCCCGAGAAAGCGAGAGTCTTCGGGAGATCGTGGCGTTCAGTGTGAGAGGAACTTGGCCCGAGATGTCCTTCCACATCGAGTACTGTATTACCACTGAATATCGAGTTCCAATAGAGCGGAGATGCGGTAGGTAAGCTATGCGTTGGATAATAATTACCATGGATTCCTAGTATCGCTGCACTCGATCAGAGGAGTGAGAAACTGTCAGATTCATGACATTGGTAAATCCATTGCCACTTTTCGCTCTGAGGTGCCTCTGCGGTGTTGCACTTCACAGTGAGTTTCAGATATCACCTGTAACGCCGACGAATCTTCCCAGAAAAGAAGGCGGGCGTCAATATGATATTGCAGAAGACGAAGCATGAGAAAGATATCGGGATGTCCGTGATTTGGCGCCTAACTCGCTACCAGTTGGACTCAGAGAACATCAGTTTTCCAGCTTCAAACAAGGAGGCCTTATCGAGCGCCTTTCGGAATTGACTTCGTAGAGAAACTGAGAGATCGGTGGTCTAGCAACTGGGTGTGGTTCATTACAGGAAATTTTCGAAGTGGCATGGCTCGCTGCACAGTTCCTAATGCGGCTTGTCTTTCCAATTTGCACAGTCACGGTAGCAATTAAAAAAACATTTGTCCATTGGTCCAACCTCTGCTATTCTAGAAGATGAGTGGAAGGGATAAAGCATACTGATCATTTCGATCACGGAGGAGAGCATAATATACAGTACATAATAGCTTGAACACAGTTCCCATTTGATCCGTTACACACCTGGGCGAAAATATACAGTTCGAGAAAAGTCACTCGTCCAGAACTCTATCTGTTACCACAGCCTGAACTTCAACGAGCACCCATCTATCATCTTCCACGCGTCTCTGCCACGCTCTGCGAAATATATTTGATCGTCTAAACATCGTAGGAGCATCACTCGTCTTCCTCTCTCTTCGTTCGGGTGGCTTCTCTATATACCACGAAGACTTTTGACGGGTCAGGCGATTCTTGGCCTGCGCCTTCTGCGTTGAACTGTGCCTGTCATAAGACGCATCGTGTGATCTCAGAAACTGCTCCTTGGGAATCGATCGTAGAGACTTGGGATCAATGGCGACATAAGTGGATGTGGATGTTGTGGTTGTCGAAAATCTTGACGGCTGGAGGCAGTGTCACTCAAAAGTCAACTGCCGCGGAAGAACAGATTTAGACGAACCAAATGGGGGTCGCAGTTCAGGTGGGCTGCACTTTCGAAAAAGCCTTCGTCATCCACGACGAATGTTATGTCGCCCTCGTCTTCGTCGTTTACGGCATCCAAGTATATTGAAGGGGTATCGCCATCCAAATCTTCCTCGAATTTTGCGAATGCGCGACGGGACTCAAAGGATACTTCATGGCTGAGGGGCTCGAAACAAGAGTCGTTCCAAGGGCCTTTGTAGCCTTCTAGTGTCGATGATGGGGCTGCACTCCGAAAACACGATCCAGTGCCCCGTGGCAGGTACACCCCCGGCCTGTGTTCGTCTATGCTGCCCAGAGCAGATAGGCTTGCTTGTGATGCATCCTTTGACCCCGATCTCGATTGCTGCGTAGTTGTCGTTGACGTAGAAGGCCATTTTTTGTGTTTCGTTGATGGCGCACATTTCGCAAGTTTGCCGTTCATGTATGCAGATATACCCGTATCTGGATCCCAAAGAGCGGCAAAAGTGAATTTGGAGCTTGGCGTAAGCGTTGAGGCAGGAACGGTAGTGAAATTTGCCTTAGTGGAGTCAACCGGCCGAAGTGGTCTTGAAGAAGTTGTGCAATAAGACGTGCTGTACTCCGATCCGGATGATGAGCAGCTGGACTAAGGTTTGTGTCACTGTCAGGGCCAATTCAAAAGTCCACAGACAGAACACAAAGGTCGCACCGAAGAAAAGTTACCCTGAAGAGGTGGTGAATTAAGGGCAGAACCATCATCGCCATAGCCTCCAGGGCGACCCATGTAACGCTCGTACACAGTAGAGGTGCGTATGTCGATAAAGCGGGGTTGACGGCTGCCAAATACAGCGAAGGGCTCTTTCTCTCTACTCTTGATTTCCGATTCCGATTTGAGGCGATTGGTGGACTTGGGCTTCGGAACTGATACACCTGATAGTCCAAGCAGTGCATCGCCAGAATAGGTTTCTATTCCTCGCTCTGGGTCCCAGACCACAGCAAACGTTAACGAGGAGTCGCGGCAAGGTGCATCGAGGCTGTAAGTGGGTATCCTTTTCGAGGATTGCATTGTACCTGAGTAGAATATAACTCTCAATTGCTGTTAGAGTTTAGGGTACCAGCGCTCACGCACGTTGAGTGGAATTGGTCAAAGGCATTGTCACTCAATGCGAGCGCTTCAAGGGTATAGCCTCGAGCCTGCTATCCTCCTCGGCTTTCTTGGAGTCACAGAAGCATGAGCGCAAATCCCGGATATGTTACGGACATAACTGCACGTACCTTAAGTTTCCAACCGAACTCAAAGGGTCGCGCCCGGACGATGGAGTACTCAGACAGAACGGCTCGCGTTCTGGACAAAGGGGGGGGAGCAAGAAACTGACTCAGAAAGATGAAAGACACTTAAAGCCTCGCTCCAATATCTCTTCGTCGCCATGCGGAGAAGGGTGGTTACCATTTTCCTGGAATAGGCATGGTAGCGTGACCTGGGGATGGAATGGATGCCCTGGTCTAAGAACACGACCTCCGGACTGAATTTGTGAGAAACATGGTCGCAACATATCCGTTCAAGTAGAGAACGCCATATGCTACGACTTCCGTAAAAATCTCAGCGTGTTTCTGTATGACGGAGTGGGGAATGAACGCGAGAAGTTGTGAAGAGTGAACGTGGTTTACCTGACAATTCAACCCTTCCAAATCACGTATCATCATACCAAAAGTGTCTAAGAACTTGCGATATGGTCCAGCACTCAGAGACACGTAGGAGGGTTTGAGCTTCGTAGTACCTCCGTCAAGGTTCCGTCATGTCATGGCTCTAGTCTGCTTATCACAAGGCACGAGGATAAGCTGCGGCGTTACCCCGCAACAGGTAGTATCTTCAAGGCCGGGAAAGACTTTCTCGAATAGACATTGTGCTGTCATGAAAGTTATGCGTGTCGCAAGTGCAAGGGTTTTGATGTGCAAAAGAAACCAGAAATTCAAACCAACGCCCTGAAGTCCGCACCCGGCAATCGGGAAACTCGATTGCCGGATCGCGACCGTTCTGCGCGCTCAATTTGAGCGAAAAAATGACCACCGCAGGACTCGAACCTGCAACCTTTTGGTGCCATTCAGCAATCGAAGCCAAACGCGCTACCATTGCGCTAGGTAGCCATGAGAATAGGTTTGCAAGGTACCGACATAGACTGTAAACTCCAATCTAATCTAGCCGATCACCAGCTGCGGTCCTACAGTGGCTGTTCAGGGGGCTTTCTGCTATTGCGCCGGGTGATCACTTTCACCTAACCACTACCACTACCAACAAACAAACTCGCTACGATGGCATTAAACTGGGCGATGCTGAGCCCTAGTCGCTCACCCGTACCTCTGCCAAACGAAATGATGATCTCGACCGTGGATTCAGGCGTCGAAGTCTCATTGACTATTCCTGACGCTCCACCATCTGGACCTTCGCCTGCAGGAGGTTCGGGGGGATCCAAGAAACTAAAGTCCTCCGGAAAGGCGTTTGTCACTGATAACAGAGTATGTCGCCTTTCAGTCCCAAAAAACGACCGAATTATTGATGTTTACACGTCGACCATCCATCGCTGCGCCCACAGTTCATATTCACGACAGAACCCGGCTCCTCATTCGAATCCCTCTCAGTACCCCTGCGCTCAATACTTTCTACACGATTCGAACAACCCACATTCGGCGCCAACTACCTCACTTTTGAAGTAAAACCCTCACCTGAGGGTGGGTTGACCGACGGGACGAAAGCCGAGGTTCGTTTCAAGGATCGTGCCATGTTCGAGTTCGTGAGTCTATTAGAGAAGGCGAGAGAGCGGTCGATCTATATGAATCGACAGGTTACTGAGGACGAAGAAGGCTTGCGTGAGTGTTGCCGATGTTAGCGCGGTCAATCTTATCTGACACTTCACTTTGACCAGCGACGTATACCTCACCCGCAGAGTCGAGCAGTGTCTCTGTTTCCATGGTTGGTGGTGTCCCAGTCGATAACCCGCCTGGCTACGATTAAATATATTTGTATTGGTATTCCTGGTAGAGGTCCAACGGTGGTGTAACTTTAGCTAACAATATATATGGACTTGTGTGTAAGATTTGGGATACGACTAATTATATTCCCTTCGTCGATCTTCCATCTTCGGCGCTGATTACTCCTCGAGATCAATGCCTTGAAACAGACAAGCCTGACAGGCGACACAAGTTTGAGAATCGCAGGGACAATAGCGACTGTATGCATGTGTTCAAGAAATGACCGAGGCATAGAAATACAGTGACTGCTTAGGGTAGAAGGTTTATATAAAGAGTAGTAGTTATATATTGAGTTGAAATTCGAAATGTGAGTGGTGCGGGAGCGGTGTGAATGAAATCGAAGACGAGACGAACGCGCGAGCTGAATATAAGAAGGATTAAGGAATAAGATAAGGCTTATAGATCGAGTCAAGGGTGAAGGCATATGGTCTTCTTTTGGTGCAGTGCGCGACAAGGACGAGTAAGGGGGGTGGCCGAAGAGGAAGGCGCAAGGTGCTACCGCGCCTTGAGTTTCGACCCAATCGCGGTCGGCGGTGGATGGTGGACCACCTTCGTCGACTTTGACCCCAGACCAGTATGCGAATGCGCAGCACTAGTGCCATTCCTATTCCCATTCACACCAGAACACGCATCCAAAATCGACGGTGCCGACGCGATCATCTCCGGTGGGATCCTCTCCCCATCTTCTCCCTCCTGATACTGATGCTGATGATGTGCCGACCCATTGAGATACACTCTAGGTTCGGGAGACGGAGAGCCGACATCTGAGGACGACGATGAAAGCGTCCCCAGTCCATTCATCAGCGCCTTCCTCCGCCCAGCGCTAACGTTCCTGATGATCCTGGGTCCAAAGCCCTTCATTGCGAACGGCGGGTGTGATGTGTGAGGCCCAGGAAGGTGCATGCTCATGCTCATGCTCTCCTTCCTCTTCAGCTCCTTCTCCTTCTCAGCTGCCTTGGCTTTGGACGCTCGCTCTCTTTCCCGCTCTCGTTCCTTCTTGTGCACCTTCATCACTCCCACCCCAACCTCGCTGATCAAAGACCCTACGCTCCCGTTCAGATCGACGACTTTCATCTCAGGCTTCAGTGTCTCCTCAGAGCCGATGCTGAACTGGTCCGCGTCCGTATCTGCACCCGTATCCTCCTCCGAACCTGCACTTATCCGTCCATTCCTACTTCTACTCCTGCTCCTACTCCGACTTGCACCTCCATTGACCATCATACTCTGTCCCCTAGGCGTCGCCTTCCCACTCTTGCCCTTCGCTTCCCTCCCCCTAGCATGTCCGTTCAGATACACCCCCAACTTTGGATGCTCCGCTCGTTCATAATACAGCATGAACGCTCCATGACTCTCAGCCAAGACGCGCTCGATACCGCACTCCTCCACGGCGTCGTCGCTGATGCGGAGCCAGCCCCTGTTCGTGCCTGCTTCAGCTTCGGTGTGGTCTTCCCAATAGTACGTAGATGTCGAGGGTGCTGAAGACGTGCCCTTGAGGTAGGACGCCGACCCAAAATAATCTCCACCAACCCCGTTCGGCGTCGGCGTCTTCTGCGGTAGCTTGCCATTCGTAGCAGGCGTATCCACATCCGTCTCAACGTCTCCCTCAGCACCTTCATCTATCTCTTCCTCCTCCATCCGTAATGGGTCAACAAGAGTCGGAGGAACCCACTTTCCCCTGTGAGGCCGCGGTTTCCGCCTATAACAAATATAATGCCCAAACGAATGTTGTCCAAAGTGACACACAACAGCTGCTAGCCTGTATATCGTGCGCTGCGTACCAGGTGCATACGTCTCCTGCGTCGGCGTTGTTGAGCGTCTCGGAGGCTGCGGGTGTTCAGACACTGCCGCACTCGACTCGGACGGGGCGCTGAAATCAGGTAGGAGCATGCTGTTGCCAAGGTTCGGGGGTGGCGAAGGGGTAGATATTGAGCTCGTAGGGACGGTAGAGAGACTCCCGGACGTGGTAAATGGTGTTAGGTCGAGTACTTCGGGGAAGTGCACCCGGACGTTATTTTTCGATGCGTATGTACCGTAATGCATGGAACGGTTCAAGTGGAGGGCCAAGACGGGTGGTGGCTGTGGGTGAATGGTGGTCAGCATACAGTACTCCCAACGTGAGCGAATGGAAGCCGATTAGACATGGAAGCGTAAAAAAAAAAGTAGGAGGCAATCCTGGAAGCATACTCACTCGTGCAATCATGGCCTGTTTGGTGGATGCAGGGCTCACAACCTTCTCTAATCTAACACCCTCAAGCAAGGCCTCGTCTTCGATTCTACCTTCGGCCAGAGCCGTCCGGACTCGCTGTTCCATTCGTTTGACTTCTTTGTATCGTTTCTTCTTGGATTGAGATGGTTTAGTCTTCTGAGGAGAGCCTGATGATGGCATGGCGGATGATGATGCAACAGGTGAGCTAGGGGAGAAGGGAGCCGAAGAGGATGAGGCGGATATCGAGGTTGCCGGCCCAGAGGACGTAGGCGAACTAGCTGGTGCTAGAGCTTCCTCGAGAGTCTTCAATTCTGCAGAAAGTCTTTTGTGCGTCGCAAGTACCGAGCATTTTCGACATATGCAGTCTTTGAGGATCTCTAGCCGCGTGTAATCTTCTAGGCAATCTTCCAACCGACACGAGGACTGTGACAATGAAAAGGTTAACTTCCAGCACATACGCGGTGATAAGCAGGGAAACATACGGCTAGTCTGGGGACTGCCAACTGCCAATTATCAAACCCAAAATGCATAACTGCCTCAGTGTAGCCACACATCACGCAACTCCGCCGGTTCGCCGTTAGGCCATCGAACACGCTCTTGCTGTTCAGATTTCTGGGTTCTGATATACTCATCTCGTCGACAGCGCCCGGATCCTTCTTCCCGGGCTTTGTGGAGAGAGCGAGGACGCCGGCTATGCCTCTATCTCTGAGTCCTTCGCGATCGACAGCAGTCATCTCGTTTTTGATACATTCCGAGACGAGTTGGAAGAGCTCTTGTGCATCTTGGTGCTCTCGTGAGTTGAATAGGGACGAGGACGTGCTCGGATAGAAAGTGGTGGGAGAGTTGGAGTTGAGGGGTGGTGGAGGTGGTGAGGAAAGTGCGTTGATAATGCCGTGGGGCCGTAGTGAGTGGTAGGATGACTTGGGAGTGTTCAGGTCTGGTTGGTGGCCATGTGAATCATGGGGTATATGAAGAGAAAATGTACCTACTGTTGAAGAGCTCTTGCAGAGCGTCGATAACCGGAGTCGGGACATCGAGAGCCTCTGCTTTGGCGTGGATGGCATCGATATAGGGCTGCAGATAAGTCAGCGAAGCTAATGCCTGTTATAAGACGTGTCAGACGACATCGATTTGAGGTCTCAAGGTGAACGCGGACCTGTAGAGTTGAGTTCATGAAGCAGTATGTGCCCGAGATATTGACGAGGCCCGGGTAATAGTGCGCGTCGTCATCGTCGTCAAAGGTGTCTGTAAATTTTAGCTTGGGAGAGCGTTCGAAAGGTTGCGAGAGCTACTCACTGTCCTTTGACTGCTTTGCGGCATTGTTCAGCGCTATCTGTTCAGCGCGGGACCTGACGTTCCGACCTTTCGTCCCGCTGCTGGCCGTGCTCGACTTCCGTCTGTGCCTCTTTCCATGCGATG
>Ga0247742_10001146_pt1 | contig 19173 bp, 12 predicted proteins | sample UWRJL208509C2_FD_180944 | JGI IMG/M metagenome (GOLD analysis project Ga0247742, IMG submission 180944) | Plant litter microbial communities from Arlington Agricultural Research Station in Wisconsin, United States - UWRJ-L208-509C-2 | ecosystem: Environmental > Terrestrial > Plant litter >... | reverse complement strand
CAGAAGGCTTGGGGGGTAGGCGGCGAACAGGAAAGTGGAAACGCCGGTATTGCCCAGTATCACGAGGCCCGCGAACCCTATATAGGCTCCGTAATACACAAAGGCCGGGAGACGCAGCCACAGCCCGAAGACGATCGCACCCAGCGCGGTAATACTTGCCGCGCCAACGATGAAAGCGACAGTCATGGCATGGCTGGTGACGAGACCCAGGAAGGGTGATTCACGCCAAAGCGAGAGCGCCGCTGTCAGCGAACGCTTGCCCGACAGGCGGATATAGATGTCCTGGTCGCCCTCTGCAGCGAGGTCCAATTGGACCGCATAAAGATGCGAGTACAGGTCGCGTTCCGATAAGGGGACCAGCGCGCCGGTTCGGCTATGGACAAAGGAAGGCGTTCCTCCGGCATCTGCCGGCGCGTAGACATCGATTGTATCAGTATAGGGCGCAGCGATTTGCAGCACCCATTCTCCGCCGGCATTCTTTTCCGGGCGAACAGTCAGGCGTAGCCACCATGCCCCTTCTGGCGAGTAGCCCGCATTGAATGTGCCGGGGATCGGTTTGAAAGCCTCGCGCATTCCGGCGAGGTCAGCCGGTGTCACCCGCCCCGTCGGATCGTGCAGGGCAGACAAATGCCCTGCGGCCGCCACTGTCGAATCGTCGCTCGTGAGCTCCAGCGGCGACGCTACGACGGGAAATGTGAGCAGAATAACCGCCCATGCAACCAACAGCACTCTGAGCATGGACATTAGCGCTGTCGGCATAGCCCACGAGGTGGTACGTTGTACATTGTCGCATGTCTTGAATTCGGTCGTCATCGCATTCACGGAATGTGCCGTTCAAAAATTACATGTCACTATTGTGGAGCTGATCTGGCAATTACTTGAGACTCAAACTGGCCCTAATCTCTTGGGTTCATTTTAGATACTTCAAAAACTTTATGCCCTCCCGCGCAGTCCGGCACTATCCACACCGCGCAATCCTGCATCTCAGGCGAGAACGTGTTCGTCATCTTGCTCGCCATAGCCCATCTTCTCAGGCGTTCCTCGACTCAGAACCTCACCGAGAGGCGGACGCTGCCTTCCTGGCCCAGGAAGCTGTCGCCTATCTGCGCGTTGTACTCGCCCCGCAACTCGTAGCGATCATTGGCATAGATTTGCAGGCCCGCGCCGATGTCGAACAGCAGATCGGGCATCGTGGAGCTCGACGTGAACTCGAACCCGTCGCCATTCTCTGCGCCGAACAGGAAGCGCTGATTCATTTTCTCCTCGAAGAAGTAGGTGAAGCCGACGCTTGCATAGGGCCGCAGCCAGCCCTCGGCCAAGTCGATGCGGGTGCCGAACTCCACCGTCGGCGAGACGGCAAAGGTCCAGTCGGTCATCGAGTCCGCCGACATCCGGGCACCGTCGCCGGTCACTTCATAGCCGGGCGTATAGGTGTGGATGACGTCGAGATCGAGATAGGGCCTGAGGTACCACTCCTCGAACGCGAACTCATAAGCCACGCGCCCGCGGAATGCCGCGGTCCAGACATCGTTGTCCGTCTCCGCAAGCCAGAGATCGTCGCCAATGCTGAAGACGCGGTCGACCTCGAAGGTGCCGTATCCCACATGTGCGGCGCCGGCAATGTACCAGGCCCCCATCTGGTGCTTCAGTGAGATTGAGACATCGCCGCTCTTTCCGGTGGATTCCGTGAAGTTGTCGTCTGCGCCACCCCAGCTCGAGGTGAACGCCGCGCTTCCACCCAGGAACCAATCGGGCTTGAACTCCCACTGCGCCCCCAACCGATAGCTGATGCTGTTCTGGGAATAGCCGAAAGTGCTGGCAGATTCCGACTGGTTCCAGTGAGCGCCGGTAACCTTGGCCCAGGCGCATTCGGTCTCGTTGATCATCAGGCTGTTATCGGCAAATGCCGGGCAGCTGAGGGCGCCCTTGAGCGAGGCGCGAGTGCCCATTGCGCCCTGCACGATGGCCGCCTGCTGCTGGCCTTCCGGAGATATTGAGGCCAGCGCGTCGTGATATTCCTGCTGCGACGTCAACGACGCCATGCCGCCGAAGATTTGCGCAGTATAGGCGCTGCCCGTGCGGCCGTCCCATTTTTCCTGCAAAGCGTTCACTACGCTGCGCTCGGTTTCCGTCAGCTGGAAGCCGGAAGCCGCACCGGTGAAATTCGCGTGGGGTTCGACAACGATGCCGGAGTGACTGTTATCGAGTGTCCACGAGATCGGGGATGCCGCATTCTGCTCGAATTGGTGTTCTTTGTTCCAGCCCAGCCGACCCGAGACGAGGGTATAGGTCTCCGGCAGCACGCCGATGAAATTGGGCCGGAGAACCAGACCGTCAATCGTGGTCGCGCCACTGACCTCGATCCAGTCATTGCGTTCGCCTTTCGGGCGGGTGCTGTCGATGTCGACCAGCATGACACCCGACAGCCAGGCATCGCCGCCCTTGACGCTGAGCTTACCGGTTGGGCCAACACCGCCGATGTCGAGCACGCCATAGTTGGTGAAATTGCCATATCGGCCAAGATTGATGGATCCCTCGCCCGGTCGGCTGCGATAGATGGCGGAGGCCTGGTTTTGGAAGATATTCCGCTCCCGCGTACCGCCGCTGGCAAGATTGACATTGCCGATCAGCGTGCCGGCGTTTTTCAGCGTGTCTTCGCCGAAGGACGTCAGGATTGCGTTGCCGGAAAGCGCGCTCACCGTGGAGCCAGCGTTCAGCGTGATCACCGTGTCGCCACCATCAACACGGATCGCGGCGCCGCTGCCGGTGCCACCCTGGAGGGTGCCGATGTGCGTTATGGAGTTCGCCGGGCGAACGACCCCCGACCCGCCGCTCGGCGCGGTGGTGCTCCAATTCTGATAATAATACGTGCCATCGGCCCGGGGATAATGCCCCTCGGCGACATAGCCGGACGGCCAGACCTGATAGCCGAGCCGGCTATCGATGAAGCCTATGGTGCCGTCGTAGTTCTGGTGGCCGCTCTGGACGAAAATCGCGTTCGCGTCCTGCCCCGAAGCGATGATGTCGCCTCTGGTATTGATTTTCACATCGCCGGCTGTGCGGTCCGAGGCGCCATACATGGGCCCCATCTGCCGGTGGTAGCTGGTCGGGCGTGACTGGGCCTTGTTGCTGTCCATCGTCAGCAGAGGAGCGGGTTTATCGAGGTCGACGGCATAGCCGCCGCCGCCCGCCAGGCTTTGGACGAAGATGCCATGGGCCTGCTTGCCGATGGCCTGGATCGAGAGCGCCGCGTCGGCGCCCGTCATGTCGACGGTGATCTTGCCACTCGATCCGCGGCTGGACTCATAGGGGCGATTGAGAGGAACGCCGGCCAGGTAATCGAAGATCTTGGAGCTGCCGGAGCCCACGCCACCATAGCCGCCACCGCCGCCGATGGACTGCAGGAATACCGCGCTCGCGCCATCGCCCTCGGTCTTGATGCTCGCATTCTTGCCAAAATGCAGCGTGATGTCGCCGCCGTCACCACGGCTATAGGCTCCGCCGCCAAAGGTCAGCTTGCGGTCAAGCAACGCCGTCGAGCTGGTGGCATCGATACCGAGACCACCGCCAGCCCCCACGCTCTGTCCGAAAATGCCGATCGCGCCGAGCCCCTTGGTAGAAATGGCGCCGGAGTGCGAGATCTCCACCGCCGCGCCATTGCCGATGGCGCTCTCGCCGCCGCCGAGGCGCGCTTCCAGCCCGGTCACCGGTGCGTCATTCTTCAAACTGGCGAGCACCCCCGACAACTCGGTGACGCCCATCGACTGATACAGGCTGTTGATCTGTGACAGCACGCCCATCGTGGCGTCGGAGATTGGCTTGTCGCGACCCACCACATAGATGCCGCCGCCGCCGCCCACGCTCTGGGCGACGATGGCATGGGCCTCCTTGCCCAGAGTTTCGATCGTGCCGGAATTGTTCACGGTGATCTTGTCGCCATCCTGGGTCTTGCCGTTGATCTTGCCGCCCAGCTGATAGTTCATCGTGACCGAGGTCATCGGGGCGCTATTGGCGATGCCGCCACCGACGCCGCCGCCGCCGCCGACACTCTGGGCAAGGATGCCGAACGATCCGGCGTCGTCGGTGGTTATGCGGTAGGAATTGCTGACATTAACTTTGCCGCCCTTGCCGCCATTGCCACCGGTGCCGCCGATGGTCGCTGCCATATTGTAGATGTTCTTCGCCGAGACCTCCGCCTCGCCGCCAGAGCCACCGCCGCCGCCCACCGACTGGGCGAAGATGCCCGGCGAGAGCTTGCCGGAGGTTGCGATCGCGCCGTAATTATTGACGAAGACATCGCCACCATTGCCGCCATTGCCGCCCTGGGCACCGATGCTCAGCGAGGCCGAAATCTTGACCGGAATCTTGGTGGACGGCTTGATCTGAGACTCCTTTATATAGGTCTCGATCGCCTTCTTCAGCCTTTCGGTCACGGTGGATTTGGCGAGGCTGTAAACCTCGGCCCCGAGGGCCTTCATGATGACGTCGCCATCCACCTCCTTGGCCCCGCGCAGAACCTTGTAGCCTGCATTTATTGCCGTCAGATATTTGCCGGCATCCTTCATGATCTGCTGGACGGAGCTATTCTTGCCGAGGAACGGATGATTTTTCGGGTCCGCGTCAGCGCTGAAGTACTTTCCGAAGGTCTGATATTGCGAGCTGATATTCTTGTTGGCCTTCTGGAAGGTCTCGATGGCCCCGAGCGCCATGTCGGCAATCTCCGCCTCGGCTGACGAAGTCGATGCCTTGTTGGCGGCGAACGTGCCCGCCGTACCACCGCCACCACCCACCGACTGGGCGAAAATGCCGGCCGCATCATCGCCCTCGGTCTTGATCAGGGCGCCCGACTTGTTGTTGACGATCACCACGCCGCCATCGCCGCCTGCGCCGCCCTTGCTCGAACCGCTAGGACGAAGCCCGCCGACGCTGATGCTGATCTCACCGCTGCCCTTGTTCACGAAGCCGGCGGCAGAGCCGCCACCGCCGCCCACGCTCTGGGCGAAAATGCCGCGCGCCGCGATGCCCTTGGTTTGAACATCGCCGAAATTCTCCACAAGCACCTTCTTGCCGTGGCCGCCATCGCCGCCCGATCCACCGACCGCGGCGGTGATGGAGACAACAGAGCCGAACGGAACGGCGTTGTTGGCAACGTCCTGTACCTCCTCCAGCCAGCCCGACAATTGCAGCGAGACCCCAGTGCCGGTCTTGGCCGTCCCGGTGCCGCCATCGCCGCCGCCGCCACCCACGCTCTGTGCCACGATGCCGGTGGCGAACGCGCCTGACGTGCTTATCTTCGAGGCATTGTAGACCTCGACATTGGCGATCAGCGGCGTGGTGAAGCCTTGCTCATTGTACCGTGTCTTCCCGTCCGCACCGGCGCGCAGCGGGTTTGCCCCGTCATAGGTCTCATAGCCGCCATCACCGCCCTTGCCGCCGGAGCCTCCGATCGCAACGGAAATGGCGAATGCCAGTTCGGGACTTGCGACATCCGCCAGCGCCGCGGCCAGACCACCCGAGCCACCGCCGCCGCCAATGCTCTGGGCGAACAGGCCGTAAGCCTTCTCTCCTTCGGTCGTTACCGGCGCCTGGTTGGTGATCTGGACATGGCCACCCTTGCCGCCGTCACCGCCCGAGCCGCCGGTGGCAACAGACAGGCTGACACTGGGAACTTCGGGAATGCCGACAGCAATAGAGTAGGCCTTCGCAGAGCCGCCCTTGCCGCCGCCGCCGCCCACGCTGCGCGCCTCGATACCATGGGCTTCGTTGCCGGCGGTCTTGATCTGCGAGGTATTGTTGATGAGAACGTCGTCGCCATTGCCACCCTTGCCGCCGCTACCGCCTATGGCGATCGAGGCCGAGAGGAACAGGCCGGCGGAGTTGCCGGAGGCCGAACCGCCCGCGCCACCGCCGCCGCCAATGCTCTGGGCGACGATGCCGCTGGCGAGCGCGCCCTTGGTGGTGATGTGGCCTTTGACAACCTCGCTTCGGCCCGTGGGAATAACGGGCTGGTCGCTCAGAACCGACACCGTGCCGCCATGACCGCCGGTGCCACCCGCCCCGCCAACGGCAAGGGTGAAGAACGCGCCGTAGGATGTCACATCACCGCCGTCGCCGCCGCCGCCGCCAATGCTCTGCGCAAGAATGCCGTAGGCGGAATCGCCATGCGTATCGATGGTGCCATAATGATGCACGTCGACATTGTCGCCATTGCCGCCCTCACCGCCATTGCCGCCCCAGCCGAACAGGAAGCCCGCGCTGCCGCCCTTGCCGGTCGGTAGCGGCGGCTCGCCCTTTTTGCTGTAGTCGCCGGTTCGGAAGGCATCCAGTGCGTTGCCGGCGCCGACACTCTGGGCGATCAACGCGATAGAGCCTTCGCTGGCAGTGCGGATGGTGCCATCATTGTAAACATGAACCCGACCGCCATTGGCGCTGTTTCCGCCGGCGCCACCGTCGACCCCGTCGCCGCCGGCACCACCCACGGACTGCGCCAATAGTCCGAAGCTGTAGGAGCCCTGCGTCGTGATCAGGCCATTATTTGTCGCCCGGACCGATCCGCCCCATCCAGCATCCGCGCCACTGAACCCATACTGGTGAGCACTGCCGCCTTGACCGCCAATGCTTTGAAGGACCACGCCCGCCGCATAATCCGAGCCGCGTGCGACGATCGTCCCCTTATTGACGAATGTCACATTGCCCGCGTTGCCGCCGCGGGTGGGAGCAGCTGCATCGTCCGCACCCCAGCTGAACTGATTGACATCGTCACCACCGGCGCCGCCGAGAGATTCAGCGAAAATGACGGGACTGCCTGAACCACCGGTCTCCGCTCGGGAAGCGGCGGTAATGATGACATCCACGTCACCGGCATGGCCGGCGGCACGTTCGGAGCGGCGGAACGGATTGGTACCTCCATACCCGGCAGAACCGCCGAGGGAGCGCGCCCACAGGACCATGAGCCTGTTACGGGTAACGACTTCCGCAGACGCATCCAGAGTGACGCTCACATTGCCGCCGCGGCCACCCGCCCCACCACGAGCCTGCCCCCAACCGCCATTTCCACCCTGCGAATAGACCAGCAGAAGCGACCCGATATCGGCGTTATTCCAGTATCGATCAAGCGTCTGACCGTTGGGCAGGGCCGGATCGCCCTGCTGATATTGCGACAGTGCCTTGGTCGGAAGAGCACGGCGCAACGCGCCCTCTGCGCTCCCTCTCATCGTGCCACGTTGGATAATCGAAACGTTTCCGGCATTTCCGCCGGCCGCACCGGGCTCGAACGAATAGTCGGACAAGTCTCCCTTGCCACCTCGCCCGCCTGTGGAGCCAAACTGGGCGATGGTGCCAGACGCGTCCAGATTGGAAATCGTGCTGATGTAACTGAACGAACTGGCATTTCCGCCCGGGGTCGATTCCTTGTTCGAACCGAAATTATAGGTTTTCGCGTCGGTACCGGTGGCTCCGTAGCAGTCATAGCCGCGGCCTGAGCTTATCGCGCAGTTCGCGGGCGGCACCTGAGCCATCGCGACCTGCGGAATCGATGTGATGGTCAGCGATCCCGCCGCCACCAGAGCGCCCATCATCGCGATGCGACTGACGCCCCCGAGCAGAGCCTCGCCCGCCGCATGCTTCCGATACCGACCACCCCGATCAAGCATCCTCACTCCCGCCCCGTTCGATTTCGCGTTTATTGGAAAAGGGCCGCAACGAAATCGGGCGGCCGCATTGTCGTCGACAGAGGAAATATTTCGAATTCTTACATAATTATTACAGTTGATACGTTTTACTGTGCCCGCGTGAAAGAAATATAACGAAATCAAATGACGTTCGATCGAACAAGCCAATTATAATACCCGATACTTGGTCGGAGCGATCAAAATTTTCTTTCATTTTCTTTCACTGGCAGATGACTAGGTCAATCCTGCTCTAATCCATTGCGCCTCAAATGCTGCTAAGCTCCTGCGGTCGGACAGCGGTGGAAGCTATACGCCGCGAGAGCGGTTCTGCAGGCGTCGGACGGGCAGTTTGGCCCACACCAAGGCATAGCCGATGCCGCCTAGAAGGCATGGCAAATCGTTCAGGCTTTGACCAACGCATTCAAAGCGTAACGAGGAAGATGGTGGTGATGGCGGCAACGCCTACAAGGGCGCTCCCCAGCAGTACGCAGCTGGGAGGCGGCGCCGGGGGTGCGCCCACGGGAGCCAATGGCAGTGACATGTTCATTTCCGTCGAGATTTGACCCTGGATTCCCACTGTGAACTGACCCGGGTTGATGGCTGCCGCCGCTCAGACTGCGCTCACATTCCGTGCTCTCCCCAGGCGAGAGGCAATGAGAACATGGGCCAACTCTCGATGGAAAAACTCCCTCTTAAAGGGGCAAATCTCGATGGAATTCAATAAGCTTGGCTTCTGCTCAGACTTTCGGCGTCTTACGTAGCTCGGTCAGCACTTCGTGCGGATCGAAGCCGATGATCTCCGCCAGTTCCAGCAGCTCGACCACATCGATGCGACGCTGCCCGTTCTCCATATTGGTGATCAGCGGCTGATGCTTGCCCAGAACGACTGCGACGTCTGACTGCTTGAGGCCCGCAGCGAGGCGATACTGCACGAGCAGTTCCGCAAGGCGCTGGTGACGGCGTGAGCGAAACGAGGCGGGCATTGGCAGCCGGGTGAGTTGGAACCGGCCTGTTGCCTATGCGCCTAGACTTCATATTCAAAAAATGGATATGTGAAAGTCGGATATGACTGGACTTGCCCCGCCACCGGAGCGACCTGTCGGATCCCGTAATTGGATCGGCAGAGGGTGTTATGGACTGGTCGACAATCTTTTCTGTGATTTTGTTGTGCTGTATCGCAAGCGTGGTAGCAGCTCTCGCCTTTTACATTTTCGGGCGGGATCCTTTACGTGCCGCGCAGTGGATGGCTGCAATAACACTCTTTATTGTCTTAGGTTCGTGGTGGCTGAACTCCAAGCCTACGTTGATATCCGTCGCCAGAGAGGAGATCGCGACGTGCCGCAACGATTACATCGCCTGCGCATCGCAAGAGGAACTGGTCGACACCTATCAGGACATGACGGAGGCGCATACGAGCTGCAAAAGGGCCGCGCGGAAGCTCTCGCGCTATGGCGATGCCGACCTACCGTTCTTTTCCTTCGAGAGTTATTTCCCGTACGAGAACTCGGCGAAGAGCGGAAAGATAAGCCTCATCGAGAACAACGCGCGCTTCCAGAACGAGTTTGGCGCCATGGAGCATGTGAAGCTCAAATGCGCTTATGACCTCAAGACCAAAAAGGTACTGGAGATTTTTGCCTCCAAGAAATAGGCGGCGCACCGGAGCGGGCGCCGCCTGAGCGACCGTTCAACCCCGCCGTTTTATATCCCGTCTCGGGATGTCCCGGCGGACCATATCGGCTCCCTCCCCGCCTCGTGACGTCAGGTACTGCAGCGCCTGCGAGGTGCTATCGACCTGATCGTCATGACGGCCATTAGGGAAGGCCATGAGTTCACTGACGTAGTCGGCCAACCATGGGGCGTCTTGGGGCAGGTATACCTGCCCCGCCTCAAAGCGAGCCGACTGTGCCAGCAGACGGGCCTGCTTGTCGAACCGCGGTCGCATCATGATTGCACGCAGATCCTTGGTGCGCCGCAGATCCTGCTCAATGGCGCGGCCAAGCTCGGTATCCTCGATGAGGGTGGCGATGGCTTGATGCTTCTGACTGAGAGCGAGGATTTGCCGCCGCAGGTCCGGACTTTCGAAACGGTTGCGGACCACGTCGATGAGATAGTAGTCGAGGCCTACAGCACCCCAGACTGTTCCAACCGACCAGTCGCTGGTCTCCGCCAAGGTTGAGGCGGTGTCCCACGACACCACGACGCGGTCGAAGCGGGGCATACGATCATAGGTTCGAAGCCACTCGCGTTTGACGACGTTGCCCTCCGCGGGGATTGGGTTCTGCTGGTACTGCGCCGAGAACATCAGGCTGCCCTGGATACGCTTTTGTATCTCCAGGACCTCAAGGGGTTCACGGACCTGGTCCAGCGCCTCGCCGGCCTGACGGTGGTAAATGTCCCCGGTGTCAAAGCTCAGCTGGTAGGCGCGTGGCTCCGTGGCGATGGACGGCAGGGACACGACCTCCCACTCCTCCTTGCGCATCACATGGCCGACCAGGTCATCCTCATGCAGGCGCTGCATGACGATGACGATTGCACCGGTCTTCTTGTCATTGAGCCGGGTCGAGAGCGTGTTGTCGTAAAACTCCGCGATGTTGCGCCGCTTGGCCTCTGACAGTCCGTCCATGCCCTTCAACGGATCATCGACGATGATGAGATCGGCGCCGCGGCCCAGAATGGCGCCCCCGGCGCCCGCGGCGAAGATCGACCCTGCCAGCGTCGTGGTCAGCTCCAGATCGCGAGGACGCTTGTTGGTCAACCGCATCTCAGGAAACAACTGCCCATACCATGGCGTCAGCGCGATGGTGCGCCGATCAATGCTGAACTTCCGCGCCAGGCTCTCGGTATGAGAGACGCAGATGATCCGGCGGGTCGGATCATGGCCCATGGCAAACATCGGGAACGCCACCGACGCCAGCAGTGACTTACCCGACCGCGGCGGCACGTTGATAATCAGGCGGCGGACCTCGCCGCGCAGGACGCGCGACAAGGCATGGCAGAGATGCTCGAGGTGCCAGTTCGGCTGGAACGCCGTGCCGGGCTCGAGGGTCATGAACGCCCTCTGGTTGAAGGCCATCAGGTCGCCCCGTAGAGCGGCCCGAATGAGGCGCGCGCGATCACTCATCATCATCGCCCTCCCCCGCTTTATCGGGCTGCTCGGAAGCCACGGGACGAGTTGCGCGCGAGCGTTGCAGACGCGCAACCAGGCCGTTGAGGATGTCGTCGTCCTCATCGCTTTCGTTCAGGGTTGCACTCGCCGCCGCTCCGCGAGCGCGTTCGGCGTATGCCATCAGCAGTTTCAGAGCAATCCGAGGATCGGACATGCCGGCGTGAACAAGATGCATCGCCATCATCTGCGCCGCAGACATCATGGTGCCGTCCGCCCGCATCATCTCCTGGTTCATGACATTGAAGAGCTCATCCCCCGCAACAGATTTTTCCTTGCGTGGACGGCCATTGGGATTGCCGGAGGTGCCTTTGTGGAAGCGGCCATCTGCTTTGCGGCCCCCGCTGTCGCGGGGGCCCTTCTTGGCGCGAGAAGGATCGCGCGGGATTTTGTCTTTGGACATTTTCACCCCCTCACGCTTCATCAGCATTGAGGGCAAGGCCCGGGGAGTTGCGACGCTCCTCGGCAACGTCGGCAAAGGTCTGTCCGCTGGCCTGCAGCCGTGCGGGCTGGCCGGTCAGAGCCTCCATGCGACGCACGGCGACGTCGACATATTTGGGATCCAGCTCGATGCAGCGGGCAACGCGGTTGACGCGGTGGGCTGCGAGCATCAAACTACCAGATCCCGCAAAAGGATCGAGGATGATGTCTCCACGATTCGATGTATCGAGAATAGCTTCAGAGAGCAGCGCCAGCGGTTTTACCGTCGGATGAAGGTCCAGCATCTCCTTGCGTCCGGCCTGTTGCATAGCCATACCTGGATAACTCCAGAGTGTGGTTCTATTTCTGCCGTGTTTTCCCAACGAGATATTATTGACGTGCGGTGCTTTTCCCCATTTAGAGACCACAATGAACTCGGTCTGCTGGCGGTACAGGCTACCCATGCCGCCGGCCAGCTTATCCCAGACGCAGATAGTCTTGTGCTCGAACTGGGAAGCCTTGAGTGCATTCAGTAGTGCCAGCATTCCATAGGCATCAATGAACAGATCGACGATGGCGCCGTCCATAAGGTGGGGCGTCATAGCGATAAGAAATTCGGCGAAGAAAGCGTTCGCCTCCTCATAGGTCATGCCCGAGCCCTCGACGAACTCGTCATGAGTGCGGCTGACGTGACCCTTGATTTTGATGATGCCGTACGGAATATCCGAGCAGACCATCCGAACGATCTCATCAACCAGCAACGCTCGGTAGCTGGCGCCATGGCGAGAATTGCCACACAGGATCTTATGGCCACCCTCGAACACCCAGATATCGCCAAGGCGAGTAACGGGGTGGCCCTTGGCGGGGGCGAGGATTTCATTCGGATCAGCAAGCAGCGGCACCCGAAAGATCGCGTCGATCTCCGCGCCGTCAAAACCGGTGAGTGCAACCAAAGCCGGATCGGCCGCGAGGATCGCCTCTAGTTCGGTCTTAACCGCATCAGGATCCCAGACGGTGCTCTCGGCCGCCTTGTTAATCCAGATTCGAAGCGCCCGGATTTCGATGTCGCTGAGGCCGGTGACGGTGAGAGTCGCGATCTGCTTCTCACCAAGCGCCAGTAGCGCTTCATAAAGCAGGTGACCGTCGACGATCTCGCCATCGTCAGTGATCAAAATCGGATAGTGGAGGCCGAAGCGGCGCAGCCGGCTTATGAAGGCCTCGAGCTGCCCCTTCTTCCGCCGCCGAACCCGCCGCGGCGAAGGCTTCACGGCTTCAATATTCTTGTAAACGATGACTAGCTTGCTGAAGAGCGACGGCAAAGAAGAGGCTGCCGAGTTCTCCAGATCAACGGGCGTCAATGCACTCGAAGACGTTGCTAGCTGCGACTTCCGCGGCGCAATACGAGCGGTATATTTTTGCATTTGTGCAGACCTGATCGAGGACGCAGATCAATCAGGCCAAGCGGGAACACTCGGTTCTTGCCGAGGTGGATTGCCGCCGGTATTCCTGAAGATCTCTGCTGTCCCCGATGGATCCTAAGATCCAACGGCTTCTGCTGCCTGAGGGTTGCTTGCCCAGAGACCACAGTCAGCGCGATTCGCCGCCGGCGGTCAAGATGCGCCCGCTAGACCGTTATCCCGAAGCAACATGACGCTGAGGGATTCTATCGTCGACGCGCAGTCCGCTTCGATGTCAGGCGATCTTAGACAGACCACGACACGACTCCACGACGCAGCTTCGGGCCTCTTCCCCAGCGGACCGAGGCGCGCCAGATGCGGAGCTTTAGACCGACGCCTGTTATCGACGTGTTTCTAACCTGTTACGAGAATCTTCGCCGCGCGGCTAAGTCCTCGCAATGGCAACGAATTTGGCCAAATCGACGGATGATTAGGGCTTGAGACGCCAGTTTTTCGCAAAATAACAGGTAAACAGGCGGAGACAGGTTCGCAGGTGACTACTTCCACCGCCAATTCAGTCCCAAACTGGGCAGCCCTAGCGCCGTCGATTTCCCTCCTGAGACGGCCGCCAGCGTTCGGAGCAGGTCTCCTTTCGAGCCGATGATGCGAACTTCCTTTGCGCCGACCTCCACGCGCTGAGCCAAGGCGCGGAAATGATCGCGCCGGTAGCCGCCGCCTTCGATGCGCATGCGCTTGCGGGCAATGTCCGCGAAACGCGCGACCATGGCGGGCGTGACTGATTCTTCGCCTGAGGTCGCGAGCGACGTGTGTGCTCTGGCGGTATCGGCCTGCGCCTGGTCGCGGATCGCCTTAAGCCCGTCAATTCGTTCTTTCAGTGCCAGATCGGTGATGTCGGCGACGCCTGATTCGATGGCGTCATAGAGCCGGCGTAGCCTCTGGTCGGCCTCGGTACCCCGCTTGTTGAGTTCGGCTATGTGCTCGCGACGGCGTTCAAGCCGCTCCTGGCGGTGGTTGAGCATGGAAGCGAGGATTTCCTGCAGCCGCTCGGGCTGAAGGAGGCGCTGCTCGATGTGGCTGGCCACCAGCGTGTCGAGCGTCTCCATCGGGATGGCGCGGCCGCCGCAGCCAGTCTCGCCCTGCCGCGCCTTAATCGAGCAGGCATAGTAGCGATAGCGCCCACTCTTGCCGGTGCGGATGGTCATGGCCCCGCCGCACTGCGCGCAATAGCAGATGCCGGTGAGCAGCGTCGGGCCGCTCACGACGCGCGGCGGGACGATCTTGGGATTGCGCGCCTGAAGCTGCTCCTGCACGGCGTTGAAGACCTTGGCGTCGATCAGCGGCGGCACGGCGACCACCACTACCTCGCTGTCGGGCTTCTTCTGCTTGCTCTTGGAGCGGCTGTTGAACGGGTGCTCGCCGACGTAGGTGCGGCGAGTCAGCACCCGGTGAAGCTGACCGATGCCCCAGCGCCCGCCCTCGCGGGTGTAGATCCGGTTACGGTTCAGATGGCTGACGATGGCTTTCACGCCCATCGCACCGGAGCGACCGTTGCCATTGAGGGCAAGGTCGAAGATAAGCCGCACTGTGTCGGCGTGGAGCGGATCGATCTCCAACTTCTTCTTCACCTTGGCGCCGCGCTGCTCGGCCTCGACCACACGATAGCCGATCGGCGGGCGGGCAAATGGCCGATCTGTGTCCGATAATACGCAGCAGTTCGATAAACAGTTTCAGACTTTGAAAACGTCTGCTCCGGGCAAGTGGCTCGTGAGCGAAGAAACCAGCATTATCAGGAAACGGAGAGCCGGCCGATTCGGCGTCCACAGTGCTCTCCTGACGTTGTCCTAACTGAGCATCTTGTGTTCAATTATACAGATCATTTTTATCGAATTTCGCTTAAGCTTATCTACAAATGCCAGATTGGTAAAAAGCCTTGCCCTTGGATGCAGAAGACATAAAAGGTCAGAATATTTTTAAATAAGCATGATCTCAAAGGGAATTTGCCGTGATAGTTTGTGGAGTGGATCTAAAGGCCAGCGAGGCGCGATTGGCCCTCGTGAAAGTCAAGGATGGCGAACCCCACAGCATCGACTGCAAGACCAAGCGACTGGAGCTCGGAGACGACACGGACAGCGCATCGGTCAAAGGACTTCTGCAAACAATTAGGAGCTTTTCTCACGAGCATCACGTTGAAGCCTTCGTGATCAAGGCCCGCATGAAGTCCGGCCAGATGGCTTCAGGCGCCGTATCTTTCAAAATTGAAACCCTGTTTCAACTTTCTGATACGCCTATTATTTTTGTCACTGCAAAATCCCTTGCGGGTTTTGCAGTGACCAATCTCGGTGGCGTGCCTGGGTCACTTAAAAAGTATCAGGAAGATGCATTTCGATGCGGTGCACTTCACCTGAAGAATCTCAAGTTAATCTGATATGGCGTGCGATCTCGGTCTCTTGCCAGAAGCTATCAGACCCCGCGCAACTGAGCTCGCAAATCACATCGATTTCGAGAGCATGAACGACAAGGGCGCAGGGGGTCATGTCTTAATTGGATTTCACAAACTTCTCGAGCGCGACGTCGTCGTCAAGTTCTACTATTGGGGTGGCGGCGATCATGCGGAGCCGGCGCTGTTAGCCAGATTTGAATCAGACTTCATTCTCAAAGTCCATCACGCAGAGAGCATCAATGCGAATGATGCGTTTTTTATAACGCCCTATTGCGCAAATGGCGACCTCGACGACGCCCTGGTTTCCCGCAAGTTCGGACCGCTGCAGTCAGTTGATGTTCTCGCACAAATTGCCGCGGGCGTGAGCTTCTTGCATGGCCGCGGTTATCTCCATCGCGATCTGAAGCCCGCCAATATTTTCTGCCGTCCGGATGGAAGTTTCGTCATCGGTGATTTTGGCTCTGTACTAGTACAAAATACCGACGGATATTCCATCTCGATTACTCAGCATTCGCTCCTTTACCGCCCTCCGGAGGAGATCGATGAGAAAAACTACTATCGTCAGGGCGACATCTATCAGCTTGGTATCGTTCTTTATCAGTTACTTGGTGGCCACCTACCGTACGTTGAGCGCGACTGGCTTTCGACCAAGCAGCAGGTAATTTATGATGCACTTAAGGGTTGGGATCAACGCGGCTTCGTCGATCCCATAATCAAGGGGAAGATAAGGGCGGGGCACATTCTCGACATGAACAAACTGCCGCCCTGGACGCCGCCAGCCCTTAAAACGCTCATTCGTGGATGTACCTATGTTGCACGTGAAAAGCGTATTGCAACAGTTGCTGACCTCACCGGGCGTATCAATAATGTTCGGAGCAAGTTGCCCGACTGGCGGATCGATGAATATCCGATCCTTCATCGCGCCAAAAAGCAATTTCGTATAGTCAAAGGCAGACAGAGTTTCCTCATCGAGAAGAGTGTCGGCGGGCCCTGGCGCACTGAGCGGGCGCACAATCCCGCCACGCTTGATGAGGCCGTTCGAATTGCCGAATCCCTCTAGGCGCATTTTTTTACTCGCGGTGGAAAATAGGCTCGAGGCAGCTTTCACGGTGGAATGGCCTACGGATTAGACGCAGGCAGCTCCAAACAAGAGGGCTGACAAAGCAATTTTTTCTGTCCGCGACCGGCCAATTCTTCCGCTTCTCGCTCGAAAATAGCATCTTGATCTCCCATTTCCACAAGGCGCGATAGAAGCTGAAGAACTAGCTCACATCTCGCCTTCCGCAATGGCCAGCCCCTTCCGGTCTGTCGCGGCTGGGTCAAGGCCGCAGCCGCGTGAGCGGTGGCGCGTCGCGCCAGCCTTGATGCAGTTGCGGCGGATTGGCACCCTGTTTTCCGCGGAAACTCTTTCTTATGGCACGGCGGGCGATCGACGCAGCTCTGTGCGATCGGGAGTGTCGCCACCTTGAGCAATTCTAGTTACAATCCCAGCCCCCTCTGTCGACCGAGGTTCCACTCGATCCCTCCATCGCCGCGCCTGACGCCGGAGAGATGGCGGCCGATCTGCTTGTCCAGCACCGGCTGCCAAGGCACGAGCTGGAAGCCGAGCCCGTCCTCCAGCATGGCGAGCGGCCGGAAACCAGCTGAAGCTGGCGGGTGACGGTGCCGGAAACGTATTCGCCGCGGCTGGAGGGCCGGTAGGACAACCCGGTGGACTTGGCGAGGTCGGTGGCGACGCCCTCCACCTCCCGGCGCTGGAGGCGGCTGAGCAGGTTGGGCGCCTCGATGCCCCCGCCGGGTTGTCGCTTAGCCAAGCCCATTTCGACGAGAGTGTTCCGCCGCTGATCGAGCGCTTGGCTCACTTCCCTGCCGAAGCCGTCGGGTGAGCGCGGCGTGGGCGCGACGATCTCTCGATCAAGCCAGGTCACACCGTCAGCACCAATCTGGCAGTCAAGGGAGAGTTGGGAGGCGATGCGGATGCCTGGGCCTTCGCCTGCGAGCGAGCGGTCATAGGCGAGCCCGCGTTCGGCAAGGTCCTTTGGTATGGTCCAGTGCTCGGCATGGACCCGCTCGACGTGGCGAGCGCGCCGGAGCGCTTCCAATCGTCGGACATGCGAGCGGATATAGGCCTCCGGGTCCTTGCCCTGTTCGGTGAAGCGCTCGCGGATGCGGGCGAGGTGCGTGCTCGGGCTGTAGATGCCGTCTGCATCCGTATTCTGCTGTATGTTGAGATCTACCGTGCGTGGTTGAGTGATGGGCGGCGTGACCTCGACAATCATGCCGCGCTGGAGGCCGTCGAGCCTAGCCGCGTCCGGGAACTCGACATGGTGGACACGGGCGTCGACCCCATCGAGCACAAGGTAGGTGGTCTCGCTTAATCCGTCGCCGGCCAGTCCCTTGCCCAGCACCCGGCCGGCGAGCGTCTGTTCTGGCTCTTGCCCATGGCGAACAAACTGGCTGGTGCCGCGCTCATCACCGAGGCCGTTGTCATTGAGGGCCTGCTGCATGGAGCGGATGACGTCGTTACGTGCCTCGATCTCATTGAGGGTGGCTTCGGTGCGTGAGGAGACGATCCACTCGCCAGCGAACTCCTCTCTAGCCAGGCCATAGCCCTCCAGCTTGCGCAGCCGGCCGATGAGCACGTCGCGGTTCTCCTGGATCAGCCGGTTGCCGCTGGTGAAGAGATCGACGAAGCCCTCGCGCTGCTGCTCCTGGATCAGCAGACGATCCAGCCGTGTCAGCCGCTCGGCCTCGACTTCGGAGCTGAGCTTCTGCTGCAGCTCAATCTCGCTCTGCGGGCCGAGCTCATCCGTGCGCGGAAGCAGCGGCGTATGATCATCCAGGCCACGCGCGATGATACGGTCGAAATCACTCGGCGAGAGCGCTCGAACCGCAGCCTGGGCGCGGCCGGAGATTCGCCCATCCTCGTTCAGAACGCCACGCTCGATGACACCATCGTCGTCGCTAAAGGGCAGCGGGCTGGCAAAGTCGAGATAGCTAGGCGAAGAGGCATGCCCCTTCAGCGCGCCGGTCCATTGTGCGGCCGGGTCCGATTTCTGCACGGACTTCGGCTTCACCTCGCTGGCCGCTCCCAGGCGGCCCCGTCGAGCGTGTCGCGATATTCCCGGACCGATCGCCGGGTTTCGGCGAGGGTGGCCCAGTCGACCGTCTCGGAGCCATCAGCCGAGCGCTGCTTGTTCGCATCCGCCTTGATGAGGCTGGCATCGACGGCGAAGCCTTCACCGCCAACAAGACCTTCCTCGACGCAGCGCCGGACCGTCGTCTCGAAAGCTCGCGCAGCGGTCACTGTCGCGGAAGCCGCCATGCCGGTTCTTCGAAAAGGTGGGATGGTCAGGCACGTCGCCTTCCAGCCCGAGCCGGCAGAACCAGCGATAGGCGAGGTTCAGATGAACCTCCTCGCACAGCCGCCGCTCAGATCGAATGCCAAAACAATAGCCGACGAGCAGCATCCGGATCATCAGCTCTGGGTCAATCGAGGGCCGGCCGGTCTCGCTGTAAAATGGGCGGAGATGTGCGCGGATGCCGGACAGGTCGACGAACCTATCAACGGCCCGCACGAGGTGGCCGGCCGGGACGTGCCGCCCGAGACTAAACTCGTAGAACAGCGCCTCTTGGATTACCGTCCGTTCGCCCATCATCAGCGTGTCTTCCATCCCAAGGACGACTGAATCAGGACTTCACGCACGCAGTAACGCCGACTTTTTTAACGGAATCGACCCTAAGCAGACCTTCGGCAGGTCTGCTTCCGGCGGTCGTTGAAATTTAAATGTGAACATGGGTCGCGGACTAGCTACGAGGACTTCGGACAAGTGTGCGAGACGGAGACCATCGTACGGGTGCGATGGCCTGACCGTCACCTTCGCCGCGAAGTTGAGGAATTTCGTCCGATTGCCTCCACTGATCCGATGATGCAATGATCGGAAAATGAGCGGCAATCCGGTTTCACTCTTTTGCCTGCCGGACTGACGATGCAGCAATCGGCAGGCCAGGCGCTCGCGCGCATCATCGAAGGCATCGGCACGCCGGACTTTGCGGCGGGCC
>Ga0247742_10001145_pt1 | contig 19173 bp, 26 predicted proteins | sample UWRJL208509C2_FD_180944 | JGI IMG/M metagenome (GOLD analysis project Ga0247742, IMG submission 180944) | Plant litter microbial communities from Arlington Agricultural Research Station in Wisconsin, United States - UWRJ-L208-509C-2 | ecosystem: Environmental > Terrestrial > Plant litter >... | reverse complement strand
GCCTGGGAGCTTGTAGTTAACCTTGGGCGCATCCTCAGGCACTGGTGGTACAGTTAATATCAAGGCATTCGAATGGCGATGACCATAGTGAAGACTTACGATTCGGATGAGTAGCAGTCTCCACAAACCACAACGAGTTCTCCCTGACCGCATTCTTGTTACAAGTCACCTCCTGCTGTTCAAATGCCCAGTCCGGTAACTTGACTTTGTGCGAGAACAGGTAGCATCCGGTGAGGACGTGCCGCAGCCTGAATTTGGTCCTCAGAGTTCTCAAACGCTTTGAGCTCTCCCTGTCTCTCGAATCACCCTGGTCGATTTCAAGAATCCAATCGTCATTGGCGTCACCTGCAAAGTTAGGCATGCCATAGGCGGACACCTCGTTTTGGAAGTCGACGTCGGAGACAGGTGGTCGGACTTCGTGCGAGTGAAGGCGCTTCGATGTAGTGAGGTGAAGCAACCTGACTTTCATGCCTGGTGTGATGTACTGAAGAGGCGCGGTTTCCCAGTTGAAAGTGCTGTCGGCGGCAGCGTCGGCTGAAACATTGAAGATTTGCCAGTCGTTGTTCGAGTCTCTATGGGGATAGAGGGTGATCTGTTGTTCTAATTGATCCGTTAGCGTTAACAGTAGGTAACATCCAATTATGCGCTACTCACGTTTACTTCCGCCAGGATAACTGTGAGCGTGTGAGTGGAGATAACCACCTTGAGTATTTACATGGCGAATCGTGATGGTCGAACCGATAGCCACATCTGAAAAGAAGACGTCAGATGCAGTTCTAATCATGTATTTCCCGACATACCAGCGAAAGTATCAGCCATGCCCCTACCACCGAGTGTGTGCTGAAATTCGGAGCTCATGAATCCATCTCCATCTCCAGAGTTTTCGAGAATCATGAAGTGGATTTTAAACATGGCCATATAGAAGATCGCGGGTATGGCGATCAAGCAGAGTGCTCTTGCCATGAAATGACGTATGAACAAACGCGGAGGAACGCGCAAATCACCGAGGAGGTTCCAGAGTTGAAGGATAGTACTGCATCCAACGGTTGCAATCGTGAAAAGGCCCACCCACTTGCAGCTGAGTACAGCGCCAAGAGAGAGTCCAGAAAGGCTGAGCCACGTCCACCAGCTGGAGGTGAATGGGCGATGCTTGTCCTCATTACAGAATCCACACCAGAGGAAGGTCGTTAGCGCTGTGAAGAAGATGAGGGGCGAGTCCAGGAGAATGTGTCGTGACTGGGTGACCATGCCGTTCTCAAAAGTGATGAAGAGAGAAGCTAAAAGAGCGGTGGTGGCGCGGCAATCGAGTGCGCGCAGAGTGAGATAGGCGAGAGGAACGGTTGCAACTCCCAGCGTCGCAGGCACCATACGCATCGCAACATAAGGTACATGCTCGTAGATTCTATTGAAAGTCAATTTCTGAATTGCAGAAGAATCTGTTTCCTCACTTTCCAATATCTTTGAAGTCGAATTGCCCGTCATACCCAAACACGAATGCCGCGAGGGTAATGAGAAGTTTAGCGAGAGGTGGATGCACGTCAACAAAGTACTGCGTCTTGATGTATTTGGATGCAAACTTTCCGAAATGTACTTCATCGAACCTGGAGAAAATATGAGCATCATTGAGGTTATGATGCCATTGGACTTACACCACACTATTCGGTTTTGATAACCTGAACAGTCGCACCGCCGTCGCCACGAGCACAATAAAGAATAGCAGCTTGACCTCTCCAGATGTTATGCTCAACCCTCCGGTTGGATAGTTCTTCGTCCTCCCTGGCGCAAAGCCTTTTGATGCTGCAGCTCTCCGTTCGTCGGCGTCTAAATGTTCGTCCCGTGGGTGGGGAAACCGCTGAGAGTGTACGACAGGTGCCACTGCACCTGGCGGCGGCGACGCTGGTCGCCTAGCTCTAAAGTTGCCCGACATGGACGTTGAGAGGAAGTTGGTGAAATCGTGACCGCGTGCAAGCGCAGCCATTGACGTGTCTTTCCTAAACCAGAATTCCCCCTGTCCGTGCGGGCGGTTCACACCGGACGGTCTCCAGCAACCGTCTTTCTTTCAATCATGGACAACCCACACTCGTTTTAGCCAAAGATTGTGACAGAACCGCTGGCTCATTTATCAGAGAACTTGTCGAAAAAATTCTGATAGCATCAACACGTCGGAGGGTATCTATTATCTAGACACTATGGCGTCTCAGTGCCCCAACACTCAGATTTCAAGTTTCAGCACTGACGCAGTATCTAGAAGCTACTCACTCTGGTCTCATTCCTTGCTCAATCCGCAGCCTCAAGTGTAAGTACCCTACAAGAGACATGAAATACCAGGGCTCAAGCATCGCGAAGAGACAATCCGAAAGTCCAAGCACAGCAAATCCCCACAAATTCTTCGATAACAGCACGATATCATCTTGCGGTTTTGGTACGATGATTGTAGTTGTTCCTAAGAATCAAGCCTTGAAAGTTCGCTCCCAGAAGCCATGGATAGCAGTGCTATATTGCAAAAAAGTGGGATGAAATTATCTGCTAGGGAAAATAAATTGAACTTTTGGAAGTTGTGAGCTCAGCTAAGGATGAGGATGGACGTTGACCGGTGTTTGTCTGTTTACGACCACATCCTTAGTCCATATCTTCCACATCTTCCAACGCAATATGGCCACCGATTTCTGGGCAAGCACACATTTGTGAGGTTCAAGGCGAAATGGTCGTCCCAAACTTCTCTCTCATCGCCCAACATACAGCAAAAGGTGGATTGTCGACCGAGCTTCTCTGAAAAGGGCAAGGTTGGAGGACCTGCAGTACGTCGAGGATCCAGAGTATCTGGATTTCCTTGGGATATATTTTGCCAACTGTATGTTCTCTTTTGATTGTGACTGCTCTGAGATCTGATATATCTCCGTGCCCCAGTGATAACGAAGCTGGGCAAGAAACTGCAGTTTCGCCAGAGAGTTATCGCGACTGCAACTGTGTTCTTCCGTAGGTTCTACCTCAAGAATGCGTACTGCGAGACAGATCCTTTCACGGTGATTGCTGCCTGCTGCTATCTGGCCGCCAAAGCGGAAGAGTCGCCCATCCACATCAAGGTGATCGTAGCAGAGTCCCGAGCTCTATTCAACCGTGCGTGTTTTTAAAAAAATAGGTAATGGTCAGCGATTCTCAGCTCAAAATTCGACCAAAAGAACAGTACAATGTCAAGCACTTTTCTTCTGATAACCAGAAGGTTGCGGAAATGGAGTTCTATTTGGTGGATGATCTCGAGTGTGATCTGACCGTGTTCCATCCCTACCGCACGCTGCTCTCGTTGTGCAAGAAGGAGGCGGCAAGCGATGCTTCATCGCATAACTCGGAGGAAGGAGAAACTGACGATCTTGGTGTTGGTCTGGGTATGGATGATGGACCGCGATATTGGGGAACGGGAGAGGGACAGCTTGAGCTGACGCCAGCTGCTCTACAAACAGCCTGGTAAATGAATTTATGCCAGTATTCCTATCGTTCTGGGTCCTGACATTAACTTGAGGTCAATAATCAATGACACCTACCGGTCGCAGCTCTGTCTCCTTCATCCACCTCATTTGATTGCCATTGCTGCTATCTACCTTACCTTTATTCTCCATCCCCCAGCTCGTCCCGAGAAATCCTCTTCATCCGACCACGGCGACAACGACGATTCACGACAGACGCGTCAAACCCGACGATCATCTCGAAACCATACAGGTGCTGCCGCTTCACCTAAAAAGCCACAAGACCCTATCGCATTTCTTGCCGATCTCAACGTGTCCCTCCCACTCGTCGCATCTATAGCTCAGGAAATTATCTCGCTATACACTCTCTGGGACCAATACAAAGAAGATATATCCCCAGACGCGTCCAAGCTAGCTCGCGAACTTACCAACTCACCCTTGCCGACCGGATCAAGTCCTACGAAGCGGTCGATGAGCCGGAGCGAGAGTCAGAACCAGATGTTTAGCCAAAGCCAAAGTGGTGGTGCCACTCCTGGGACGGATTCGACACCTCGAGGCACTGCTGATGAGATTTCTGAGACTCTGCCGTCAGTGCCTGATGGGAATGGGGGTTACATTACACCCGCGTTTCTATCCACTGTGCTGCAGAGGATGAGGGAGGCAAGGGTACAGGATTTAGCTCCATTGCCAACCCCAACTCGGCTGACTGCAATGGGTGTGTTTGTGGGGAGGTCCATGGCCGTAAACAAGAGACTTGAGCGAACACAGGCCGCTGGCTAACAAGATTACGACTCTCCATTATTTCTACATGTCCTATTTGCAAAGCCACTCTGTTCATTATTATCCCGCTGATCTCCTCACACAGCTGCCAGATGCCCTTCGGGGTCTGTCAGTGTTTGATAAACCTGACCCACCTTCAATCCGCCCTGCTCAGTAGTTTTCTTCAGTAAATATAACACTGCGACTACTCACCGTCGCCATTTTGCATGCTATGTCCGCAATGCCTCGTCGGCACACGCAATTCCGCTTGAGCGGTGTCGGAGAGGCGTCGGTAACGGGCTCATGTCCGAAGTGACCCGAATCCCGTGACGCCGCACGGAAAAGGACGGTCGTGAAATAAATTCCAGTCCAAAGTTCTTTCTTCAGGACCACCACCTTGACACTCTAAAATGATGTTCTCTCGCTCAGCTGCTCGCGCTTTGGCCGCGCCCTCGACGCGTATGTTCTCTGCTTCAGCAGCGCACCGCACAAAGGTGGCAGTTCTCGGTGCCGGAGGAGGAATTGGCCAACCTCTCTCTCTACTCCTCAAAAGTGATCCTCTTGTCACATCTCTGTCGCTGTACGATATCCGTGGAGCTCCTGGTGTTGCTGCAGATGTTAGCCATGTTGATACTGCGAGCGAGGTACCTGTTTCTTCTCGAGGGCACCCATTATTATTTTAACCTATTTTCGTGACGTATAGGTAACAGGTTATGCTGCCGACCAGCTCGACCAAGCTCTAGAAGGCGTTAAGGTTGTTGTCATCCCTGCTGGTGTCCCAAGAAAGGTAGGTTATTTGTCGTTCCGTGTAGTGCATCTCGAGCTTACTTTATTTTTAACAGCCCGGTGTAAGTTCAGCAGCTTCATGCCTACAGTGCTATATATTGACATTTTAATATTAGATGACCCGTGACGACCTTTTCAACGTGAGTCCAAGAATTCTATTACTCGATATTACATAGTTAACGAACCAATCTTAGACCAACGCCTCCATCGTCCGTGACCTCGCTGCCGCTGTTGCTCGTGTTGCCCCAGACGCCCACATCCTCGTCATCTCCAACCCCGTCAACTCCACCGTCCCTATTGTCGCTGCTACCCTCGAGAAAGCCGGTGTTTTCAACCCCAAGCACCTGTTCGGTATCACCACCCTCGACGTCGTCCGTGCTGCCCGATTCACTGCTGGTCTTGTTGAGGCTGCCCCCAAAGACACCCCCATCACCGTTATTGGTGGCCACAGTGGTGCTACTATTGTCCCACTCCTTTCTCAATCAGGTGCCGGTAAGGGTATCACTGGCGAGAAGTACGAGAAGCTTGTCCACCGCATTCAATACGGTGGTGACGAAGTCGTGAAGGCCAAGGATGGTGCTGGAAGTGCTACTCTGTCGATGGCGTATGCTGGTGCTAAATTTACCAACTCCCTCCTGCGGGGATTGAACGGCGAAAAGGGTGTTATTACCCCCACCTTCGTCAAGAGCCCACTGTATGCGGACCAAGGCATTGATTTCTTCTCCTCGAACGTTGAACTTGGCGTAAGTTTTTGTATTCTTAGCTTATCTCCGCATCTCGCTGATGTTTTTTTATACAGCTCGATGGCGTTGAGAAGATCCACTCCATCGGCCCGATCTCCGCTGAGGAGGAGAAGCTCCTCGAAGCTTGCCTACCTGAACTCAAGAAGAACATTGAGAAGGGCAAGGCTTTCGTTGCCTAGAGGCGTGGCTCCACGGCGTAGAGTAGACATCAATTAATAATCCTTTCATATTCCGGGACCTTGGATATCTGAGTGGTGCATTGCATTATCAACGTGAACATGAAGTGCGTACAGGATACAAACTACTACTACTACTAAAGGGTACATTTTAACAATTCACAGCATAATGAAAACGTGATGGGTCATGAGAATAAGGTTACTACCTGCAACATAGTCCAAGTAAATCTTCCATCCATTCCTGCTTGACATGCATTAGACCTTGCTGCATCGATCCTCCTCGATGCTATCCTTCCTTGTGCTGCTGCCTCCATCGGCGTCGGCGTCGCCATCTGGGTCACCCCCACCTATAGCTCCAGTACCGAGTGCAAAACTGTCAATATAGTTGTTGTCCTTCCTTTCCCGTATCCTACCATCCACAGTGATGAATGTAGATGTCAGGCCAGGCGTCGTGCCTTTCTCGCCCTCGTGGCGCGTACGTCGCTTACTCCTTGTCCAATATGATTGCATAGTCGTCGGAGCCAGGCCCTCCCCATCGCCTGTGTGCCCGGGTCTCGACTCACCCTCCTCTGTCGTGATCCGAAAGAAGAAAGCAATGATGACGCTCAGGTTGGCGACGACGAGGGAAACCGAGCACTGCAAAGGGATCACGACTTTAGCTCGCTGATAGAGTTCCAATCAAAGGGTACATGAAAGCTTGTGAGAATATCTCGGTAAATGGCATCGTGGGTGACGCAAAAGACGCGTGGTCAGACGAACACCCTGCTAATTTGATGCATACACCACCCGAGTTTGGGGAACGATGATGGACATCGAAAAAAATCGCATAAAAATGAAATGGCGTACCTGTATTACAGCAGCTAAAGCCTCCTGCAAGCCCCCCTTTTCCAGGACAAAGTAGACGTGGTTCATGCTCACGGCGGTTGTAATGAACGTTGTCGAAAAGATGGCGGTGATTCGAATCTTTTGTGCGCGGGAGAGTGTGGTCCTCCAGACTAGTTGGAGAGGCGCAAAGATGAGGATGGCATCGCTGATCACGTCGGCTGCGAGAAGCGTTGTTAGCACAGGAATATTGGAGAAATTCACATCGTAAGGGATGGAAGAAAAAAGGAAGACGAAGATAACGGACGTATCTCAACGTCCACACCGGTGCCACAACAAAGGGCGAAAATTTGGTGAGAACGAGATGAAAAGGCACCTCTACCGTGGCAAGAAGCCTGCCACCCGGTCAAATGTGAAAAGAGCGATGCCGCCTTATATGGAAGACCAGGAGCGAGAGGTGGAAAGAAAATCACGTACTGATGACCTGCGCTATAGCGACATTGAGCGGAAGAGGGCATTGTGGTGGAAGGTTCTGTTTCCAAGAGCCGTTATTTTCACAAACCCACCAGATCTGCGCAAAGAGTATGCAGAAGGTGATAAAGAACGCGACACCCGTAAGAATCAGGAATTGCCGTAGTTTACCCAAGGATAGGCGAATTATCGTTTGTAGTACCGACATGCGTGAAGACCTGAAATGAGCCTGATTAGGGTGGCCAATCTTTGGAAACAACAGAACGCACCAAGTCACTGCGTAAAAGAACAGAGGGCACCTGACCAGGACAGACAAGCATGAGCATGAAAACACCTCAGAAAAGCAATGTCAATTACATATACGCAATAGCAACGTTGACCTGGTGCGAATTTCGTGCTGAGAACCATCAGCCAGTGAGCACAGACGGAGACCTGAAAAGACATGTGGTTTTTACCTGGATCTTGAACATGGACTTCCACGGCCACCATGAAAATGACCAAAAGAATCATGCAAAATCCTGCCCAAGCGTCGTCCCACCATATCCTCCCAGTTCTTTGACGATCGTACAATCGAAAAAGCGTAGCGACGACTGCCACGCCGGTTAGGAAGAAGTTCACCACTGTAGCGAGATCAGCGAGAGCTTGCCATCCTGTGAACCGTTGGTTTTTACCTCGAACATCATTAATCTCCAGTACCATGATGCGCACAAAAAGCGAAAGTCAATGAACAGCCGTGGTCGTGTACGCAGACGTGCGGGGTGGGGAGAAGAAGCACGCACGACGGAAGGGCGATAGCTCGCTGGACAAAGAGTTCTTATCAGACAGGCGTCCCTGCGGCTTGCCTCGCAAAGTATACTGGGACATACTCGTCAATGGAAGCGATGGCATCAGCCTGTCCTTCATTTCCACGGTCTGGGCAGGCGTCAAGTTTTCCGCATCTGGGGTACGACCAATTACAATCCTATTCATTCCGCCGTCCCAGACAGACCCGGTGCCAACCATGGCCGACCTGGACGCGTTACGTGCAGACAGCTAAGCCACTTGTTTTATCCGTTTTTCCCACTGTAGTGGAGCCTACGCTCGGAGAGGGCGGCGGGGCCAACACAATAAAGCAGCCAGGGATTGATCGACCTTTCAGCTTTCAGCTCAGATAAGCCATTGCAGAGGAACATGCCTTGAAATAGCAAGTATTCCAGTTGATCGCCGCGGCTTAGAAAGGTGAGGGATTGCCAAAGCGTCAGTGATGACTCGGGATTGAACATATGTCCGCCTAGAATATGTTGAAAACGGAGAAACTGCTATCTTCTGCCCATATCGTGAGCCAATAAACGTCAGTTTTGTCATCTTCATGCCAAGCTCACCTAATATTGCGAACCCACTGCGGGCCGAACCTGATGTACCGTATGCTTTGAAAATAAAATTTGAAGATGCGACATCACGAGTTGAGTATGTATTGATAGACGCATGCAGCGCAAGGCCGTATAATCAGCGTAATACGCCATTCATTCTGCGATTGCAACCTAAGCTTAAGGCCGCGACCGTAGTCCGAGCGTCCTTGACGGAGGCACTTGAGGTCATGTCGCTGTCAAGGAACCTTTTGCACTTGAGCTCGGCTATCACCGGCCGAACCCATATCAGCCGGCATTCTGCGGGCGCTCATACTCCTCCCCCCTAGTAGCTGGATATTGCCCTGAAGAAGGTGATGGTTGCAAAGCGTTGAGGACACAATTCTATTGAGAATATCAGGAAGGACGTAAAAATGAACTCCAATGTTATCCGTAAAATTATTAAAAAAGTCATACATAGTCCAAATGAGGCAAGTGCGTCTACAATGTCCAAATATGCGAATCTAAGGCTCGCGCTGTCTAAAGCAAGCATCTATGTAAAGTGATCTAATGTTGGCTTTAGTCGTTATGACTATACCTTTTGTGCGTAGAAAATATAAAACTTGATCTCGGCGCCGGGGCTTTCGTCCCACTCTCGCTCGACCTCGTCTAACAGCTGGTCGAATTCCTCCTCCGAGCGCACGAAACCAAGACCACCAGATTTCAAAATTGGTGTTTTCATCGCTCTGAATACACCAATGAAGTTGGCAGCACCGTTGGCGCCGTGAGAGCCAGCCCATGCACCGAGGGGTATCGAGCGTTCTTCGACGTGAATATTAACAAAGCCGGTTTGGGCGAGCATGAGAGGAATGTAGGATGCGCAATCCAGCACCAGGCCCTTCGCTGAAAAAAGTGCCTGGACGAGAGATTGGTGCCGTGATGTGATAGGACCAGCCTGCCACCGACCGACCTCGCCCAGCTGGATCCAGCCGTTGGGCGCCAGAACGCGGTGCATTTCTCCGATAGCACGCTCCCAGTCAGGCTTCTGAAGAGCGGCGACGAGTAGGCGCTGATGCACGAGCGAAAAAGTGTCGCTCCACTCCTGGGGAAGGGAGGTCACAGATGATCTTGAAAAGCTCATGTTGCGGGGATACGCTCTGGGAAATAATCTCGACTCGATATCGAAGCCGTGCATCTCCACTGTAGCAGGAATATCCTGCGCAGCGTCGAGCATCCAAATTCCTATATAAGTCCGTGTTAACGCGCGCTTATTTAATATCGGAAACAGTGTGGACTAACCGGAGCCAGTGCCACATTCGAGAATGGCGTCTCCGTCCTCGAAATCAACAGGGGCGAGGATTAATCGGTCCTCGTATGTCCGTCTGAGCAGGCAGTGCTGGAGATGGAGTCTGAACCAATGCTTGTGATTAGTTGGCGTGGAGCAAGTTAGACCTAGAGACCAACCTTTTTCTTTCCTCTTCGTCAGAGGGCAGGACATATTTGTCAGATGTATACACCCTTTGGACGTGCTCGATAGGTGCGGGATGAGAGAACTTTGAAGAGACGAGGTTGAGAGTAATAGTCATCGTTGGTCGATTTGGATTGAGGGGTAAGTGAGTAAAGGTCTGCTTTGCAGTTGGTTGGGGAGTAAGAGTGGTTTGGTTGCTGTTCTTTCGCTTCACTTCGCGTCTCATTTATAGCGCTCGTGTAACCCCTATCTCATTTGCCATCAGAATTGGGGTCCATTCGAAATTGAAGCTGCGAGAGCGAAACACTCCGTATCGCAAGGCACTGTGAGACTCATTTGCTCGTATTGTTTTACGTACCTACGTAAATTGACGCACTCCCCAACGCTGAAATTGAGTCCCTAGTTTCCAATACAGGACGCGATCAGACGCGATCATTGAATCCCAGACAAGGAAGTGTAATTTTGAATCTCGAGATCGGGACCTGGGAAGGCTATTGTGAAAAGTCTAAAGTCGTGATCCTCCTACGCGATCGGTTTCGACCAGAAGTTTAATATTTCGTTTACGCAAATTTCGTGAGTCGACAGAAAGAATTACTTCCCTTGGTGAGAGCGAACGAAATATTTTAAAGTACATATCCCTGCTGAGATGCAGAACAGAACGTGCTCTCCAAGCTCCTTCCTGTGTCCTCCTTTCCCCTATGGTCAAGAAAGGTGAATTGTTCCCACCAGGGTAAATACGCCTTGTGTCATGAAGATTTAACACGCGGCACAGTGCGTGTGCGAAAATCGTCCCGTATCGGTTAATCATAAATCCATAAATCCGCCTATATATTCGTCTTGAAAAGCAACTTCAAACCGGGAGGAGGGCCCAAAAAAAAAACTGACGAGAAGCCCACATCGACCACCGCTTTATACATAGTTGTAGGTAAAGACAGTGGACAATTTTCAACCCCCCACCACCTCAACTGAAATTCCGAATGACCTTCACATCGGTAGAGAAGCTTCTCAGGTCCAGCGATGGTACCCGCATTTTTGCACGAGCGGCCGGAAGGTGTGAGAATCCCAGCCTGGTTTTTATACACGGTTTGGCTCTCAGTGGAATTGTATTCGATGACCTATTCAAGAACGCAAGCCTGTTGAACGAATTCTACCTGGTGCGGTGTAGTATTAGCACCGATTACTCCCACTGCTAATCGTGAACTAATGGATCGTGATACTTAGGTGTCTTATGATCTGCGTGGCCATGGGAGAAGTGGCAAACCTGGCGACGAGAAAGGGCATGCCTCAGCACTATACGCCGATGATTTTGCGGCTGTCACAAAGGCGTTCAATCTGCATCTCCCCATTCTTGTTGGCTGGTACGTGTACCCGGTGCAGCTGCATTGACCTGTAATGACCGATTACCAGGAGCCTTGGTGGTAAGCTTATATGCCACCGACATTTTTTTTAAATCAGACGTTCAAGAACCGTGTATTAGCAACCGTGGCCGCCGACGTTTGTGCCCATCTCCCTGGCTGCATCTCAGGCATCGTATACGCAGCAGGCTTGCCCTACATTGGGCCCATCATGAACGAAGTCGGAACTCCCCTTATTCTGGGATTTATCCCAGGATTTTACTCCACCGACGATGTTCTACTGTCTGCCAACACGAAGATTGCGTTCATCGAGTCTCTCTTTAATGATCCCGACAACGTGCCTGTCAGCATCAAATGGGCGTGGCTGGGCTCCAGCACCCTTCAGAAGCCCAACGACTGTCAGCTCGTTCTTTCGCGACCCCAAGATTCAGGGAGGCTCTTCGAAGCGGGAGCGAAAGGTTTACCTTTGCTTCTCATCAACGGGTCTGCGGATACACAAGTACAGGGAAGGGTTGTTGCCAGGATAATGAAGCCTCAATTTACGAATATCGAAGTGCACACGATCGAGGGTGGAAGTCATACAATGTTTTATGACAACGAGGCGGAGTTTGTCCGTGTTCTTGTTGCATTTTCGAGGCGAATAGTTAAAAAGGGGATGAGGGAGCAATTCGATTCCCCGAATGGTCGTGATGATGCGCCACAGAGGAGCATCGATTGAACTGGTCAACAGCATTCCGGAGGCATTTCGTGTACATGTAATAGCAATAGACACCATGCCAGTTCGCTGGAATGATATGAAAAACCCGCACTTTTCCGACGTGATTTGTAGGACATCGGTAGAGCGCAGCTGTGATCATACTTCGTGAGAATGATACCGAGGCCTGCCAAAATGTTCTACCACGAACATAGTTTATACTGTGCACGCAGACGAGCGCCGAACGCTGATTAGTTGTCCATATCTAATGACCAGCTTATCCTTGTGGGTCTGCACTTAAAATACCATCCCATTCAACTTACCTCCTGTGGAACAGATATCACCGCGTCACCATTTGGAAAGCATGATCATCATGGTTCTACTTATGACAGTCATCTCGGTGGGAACATAGGCTTGATCTGAAAATGAACCTCTCATGGGCTATGAGTTGATGTTCTCACTTTCTTGCGAGTCTCCACCACCTGCGAACGCCGAAGACTTCAAGACCGATGTTATCGTCTTCTGTGTCTGGAAAGACAACCCTGAGCGCTCTCTTGCTGTCTGCCTTGGCTGCCTGCACAATTCTCGCTTTGTGTCGACAGCCGAGTACTAGTATTGATTCATCGGTTATCCTAAATCACCTGCATGATATTTCAACCGACTCGAATCGGAGCCAGAATCGCAGTCGAGGCTTTCATTGGGCAACGGTAATTATGGCGAACACGTTTGAACCCCCAAACGATCATACCAACATACGGCATCCTACAGATCGCTCCAAGAAAACGTCTCGAATGGCAAGAATGCCTCCAAGGTCGTCAGTGTGCCCGTCTGATTGTATGTCCGAAAATTTCAAACTTTTGTGAATGAAATTCTAAAAAATAAATTAGGTCCCTCTTAACCACTCAGACCCGAAAGGTGACCAAGCCATCATCGCGCTCATACGCAAACCAGCAACCACATTGTCTTCATCCCCACTCTATCGTGGTCCTGTTCTCTTTAATCCGGGAGGACCTGGTGGGAGTGGTGTCGATCTGGTCGGAGGTCGTACAGGCGATCTGTTTGGTCAGATCCTGGGACCGCACTTTGATATCGTGGGCTTTGATCCACGAGGTGAGCAACAGTCTGGTATTCCCATAGAGCCTAGAGTTAAATGCTGACGATAGCGTAAGGTATTGGGAGGTCCACTCCACGTGCAGAAATTTTCAAGTCGAACGCTCGACGTGCCATTTGGGCCGAAGGCGACGGTGTCATCGGCGTTTCAAACGATACCCAACAGGGTATAGGTCGAGCTTGGGCTCGCGCTCAACTACTGGGGCAGCTAGCCTCAGAAAATGACGATGGGTATCTGAGGCACATTAACACTGACCAAACGGCTCGCGACATGTTGCGAATCGTGGAAGCTCATGGAAGTTCAAAGCTTCAGTATTGGGGATTTTCGTAAGTCTTCATGTTCGTGATTAGTTGGCTTCTCACGTCGGAACTCAAAATTCCACTGCAGCTATGGCTCCGTCTTGGGGGCTACATTTGCGGCCATGTTTCCGGTAAGTAGCTCGAAACTCCGCTTCAAAAAATGTGTTCAAGAGGGAAATATGTTATAGGATAAAGTCGAACGAATGGTCATCGACGGAGTCGTGGATTCTGAAAACTACTATGCAAGTAAGTTTTCTCTTTCTTACGGCAGCACCGAAATAGCTTTCGATCTTTACGCATCATGGCTAGCACTGTGGTCGAACAATCTCATGGACACGGACAAGGTTTTGGATGCTTTCTTCACAGGCTGCGCAGAGGCTGGTCCAGACGGCTGTCCCTTCTGGGCTCCAACGGCGAACGCGATCAGTAAAAATCTCACAACACTCTACCATGAAGTTCGACGTCAACCGTTCCCGGTCCGAACAGAAAACGGCTATGGACTTGTTGATTATACAATGCTCCGAACCGCTGTTTTCGCAACGCTCTACTCGCCATATGCAAATTTTCCTTGGCTTGCGCGTGCGTTGGCCGAGCTCGCGGTTGGCGATGGTCGTACAATATTTGAGGGCCTCAGAGGTGGCACATTCGATTGTGCCTGTGATGATCCTGTCAACATATTCGAGGTGGTGGGCGATGCTCAAGCAGCGGTGGTCTGCAACGACGGCGCTGATGTTCCCAGCGACTTTCAATCCACCATAGATTATTTTGATATGATGAGAAAGAAATCTGAATGGGCTGACACCTGGTCTCATATACGATTGAGATGCCTGTGAGTTTGTCTTTAAAAACAGCGAATTTATGTATGCTGACCATCGCCTTCAGCGGATGGCCCAGATTTAAGAAGGAACACTTCCAAGGCCCGTTTGAGGGTAATACAAGCCATCCCATTCTTTTAATTGGGAATACCGCTGGTGAGATCGTTCTCCCTTGATTCATTGAGCGCTTAATTCATCCTGTCTTTACGTCTTAGATCCCGTGACACCATTGTGGGCGTAAGTGGATCCATGCTTTTGAACTTAAATGTTGAGCGATGGGTCTTTGCTTACGCGTGCCCATCAAATTTCCTAGGGCGAAGAAGATGTCGCTTGGCTTCCCTGGGTCAACTGTCCTGACGCAAGATTCTCCAGGGGTTCGCGTGCTAGTTACCCACCTCCACGATCTCTTGATTGACGACCATTCTAGCATTGCTCTCTCGCTGCTCCATCGCTATGTACCCTGAAATACATCCAAGAGTACTTTTCTAACGGCACTCTCCCTAACCCTGATACGATTTGCCAACCAAATGGGAAGCCGTTCCCTGAAGCTGTCCCAGAAATACAGGATGGGAAACAGGCTACCTCTAAAGTACCTCTGTCTGCTTCAGAAGACGAGTTGCTGGCCACGGCACGGGAGTTGAGTAGGAGCTATCGACCTCCATTTCCAATTTCCCCTCTGTAACTAGTCTAAATTCGTTATTGTACTTACTAGACTTTACGGATTGAATTGTTGTACAGTAACCTGACACTGAAAAGTATTGCGATAAATTTGTACATCGACCGTGCTGGAAGCTACCTATGACAGATCTGAGAAGCACCACATTGGAAGCGCCCACAAGGCGCCTACAAAGTGGAAGGGCCAACAGTGTCGCCCGGCCCGGCAGCCTGACACATGCCACTCGGATGCTGTGCGGTTTCCCTCCGTCAATGACCATCATTGAATCTTGTCGCCAGAGACGTGCTGCACAGGTCGGGAGGCATCGCATTCATCCTCTCAAGAGTTTCAAGATTGAAATAACTTTCATCTTGTGGGCATGGCCCTAAGACATTTGGTAAGATGAGGTTATTGAACACCGCATTTATCAATTGTTTGTCAACCTGGGTTTTGATAACTTCGGATGTTCTGTGGCAATACGTATCTCCACTCTCTTCTCCATTCTGTCTTTCTAGACACCAGTCCCGACGTCTCTGGCAGGTGAGTAGCATGGTCCTTTAGCTTCTTTGGGACTGACATTGAACTTGTGTATGTAGACTAAGGCTGAGAAGATTAATCGTCTAGCTGGCTAACGATTTTAACGAATAACGACCGATTTACGCTATCTTACGACCTCAACTAACTTACAACTGTGAGTTGCAGATATTTTCAAGCGGAATAGCTTCCCAACTTCGATCACAGCAGAAGCAACCATTCGTCTTGCATGGAAATCTCCTCCAGCTTTCCGGCTCTCCCCTTCGACATCATTGAAATCATCGTCGATGAACTCGCGAAAGATGGATGTATGCTGGCCATCAAGGCATGTTGCCTTGCAAGCATCTTATTCGTTCCACTATGCCGCAAGCACATCTTCTTCAGACTGAAGGTTTGGTCGAGCGACAGGAATGACAGACGGCCTGCGAATTGGTTCAAGATTTTGCTCGAAAGAGACCCCTCCATTGCCGGCTCTGTTCGGGACCTGGATCTCACCAACCATTACCGAGCCCAACGCCATCTTGGGACTCGGATTCTCCAGGACCTCCGCCGCGTCCATTCGTTCACTTTGGGCTTCACGGACCCTAGACATTGCTGTCTTCCTCAGAGACACTGGGAGATGCTACCAAAGGCATTTACCAACTCAATCACTCATTTCGTCCGACAGAACGATATCGTCAATCTCAAGCTCTCTCACATTAAAGCTGTGCCTGTGTCACTCTTCAAGAACTTTCCCAGTCTGGAGAATCTGGAGTTGTTCAACCTCCAGGTAGCAGAGGATGGGTCAACGACCATCAAGGCACAAACCCCATCGCCTTTGCGACGTTTATGTGTTGAAAATGGATGCACGGAGACTTTGGACACAATTCTTCGCATAGGTGGAACGCAGGGAGGCCCTCTGTGGAATTTGACTGGCCTGCGGGAGCTCTCAGTTTGGATGGAGGAGCCCCAGAGCGCCGAGATTACCAATCACATATTGAGCCTCACCAACGCTCTAGAAGTGTTGACTTGCTCAGGTGCGGCAACATACCTCAATGGTCCAGATGTTTTAGACTAACATATATTTCCTAGTCTCCGAGCCAAACTTCAATTGCCTTGAGCGTCTTTCCACTACACTCAGTCCAGCATCTTTGAATACACTCAAGTCGGTCACGATCACCCCTCTTATCGATTGGGAAAACGTCGATCCTTATGCGAACTGGACCCATGAGCTCCAGCAACTGGCTGGAAGGAACGTTCTCGAGGTTCTTGTGATTGACATCGACGTCGAGACCAACAGTCGTTGCACTACTGATCCTGCGCGATGGGCCCAGCTCGACATCGTCCTCTCTAGGGGCGGATTTCCCTACTTGGGCTGTGTAGAGTTGAAGGTGACTGTGTGGCATGCGGCTCCCGTAGACGAAGAGTTTATGGCGAGGCTACGAAGGATCGAAGATCAATTTCAATGGCTTCGGGAAAGTAAGGAGGTGTATTTCTCGTTTTCATTGAGATCAGAATGGGTTTAATGATTACCTAGAACCTGGTTGTGATGTTAGCAGCAGCAGAAATAGTATGCTCACTCAGGCCGTGCATAGAAACACTGAAAGTGCGAGGGGACCGGAGAGCGTTGCTGTCACAAGGACAAGACTATGATCATAAAAGATATGCTTGCCTTCCCGTTTGACTGATACCTGAGCGTTGAGATATATAGATACCTAACAATGCGCCGCCCAGTCCAGGGAAGGTGAACAGCGGCTTGAATAAAACGATTGCGCCGAGCCTGGTAAGCATTATGGAAGTAGCTCGATGATAGTCAGCAAGTTCTGAGGAAGCGAGCGGTCGATGGTGCGGATGTCCTGTGAAGTTGGCAACATAGCTGAATCATGACATTAGAACGCAATGGAGAGAGGATATATATAAAATATAAAATAAAGTAATATGTCCAATGCTGATAGTCAAACTAAGAATGAGAGGGGTCAAAATGATCGAGGATAATGTTTATGACCGATTCAATAAGTTTCATAATATGATAAAAGAAAAGAAAAAGGAGGAGAGGGATCATGAAGAATGTCTGAACGAGCCCACGAATGCCCTGGATTATGACAACCGTCAGAGCCACCCTCGTCCCTCCCTGTGGTCCTGGCTGGCCCAAATCTTGTTGGCCAGCTGGAGAATATATGCCTATCAACATTCATGTAAGGCAATGAGATAAAAAAGACTTACTGGCACCTCCCTCTCCGTTGCGCGTCAGTGACCTTCCTCGAGCCTGAGAGTGCTGAAGTGAAGGTGATAACTCGGACCTGGTAATACGACGAGGGAATTCTGCCCCACTGAAACTGGCGGTGACGTTACGACGATTCGGCCGCGAGAGCGTGGTCCCATTGATAGGGCGGTTGTGGGATGGGCCTCGGACGGTCGCTGTGGTGCTATCGGAGTCGGTGTGGCTGGGATGGTCTTGTCAGCCGTCGGCTAAGGCATTGCATTGGAGATAACTTACTTGGAGTCTTCATCTCTGTCCCTTTCTGGTGAGGGTATTGGGGTATCAGCTCGACCACTCATATAACTTAGGAGGAGGGGGTATGTAGATTGAAGGTGGGGAAGAGAAAGGTTTTTTTCGTCGTCCATAGCGTCTTGTGCTTTTAAGAGATTCGTAGTCAGTACCGATCAGAATGAGGATGTGGTTTAAGATCGAAGAGCAAGCCCCTAAATATCCCAAAAGGTGGGACTGATGAAGTCAACCAGTCGTTGGAACGGCTTCAGCCTCTTCCTCGTATCTAATAAGAGTCCTACCCTTGACGATATTGCTACCCGTTCAGCTTCACTTCATGTAGAGTCGCAGCTACCATAGAGTATTACACGCGTACCCGCTATGTACTACCACCACTGGAGATGTGTAATGTGTTTGAATGGGGGGTCTGCCAACAGTCACGCCAACTTGAAGTTCTCGTCGCTATCACACCATTCCCCACTCGTCTTGAAGGTGTTTTCCAGTCCAATTTATTATCATTATTGAAGTACACAATCGAAGTTCATCTCAGTGTGTAAGTACACCTAGTCCACCTTGCGTACGTTACGGCGTGATCTATACAGGCGCCATCGAGTTGCTAACGGGGGAACGCATCATAAGGAAGTTAGGGATGTATAGCCAGCAGAGAGATTTTCGTATTTCGTTTCATTTATCCAGCGTGAACTCGCAATCTGATTATACATACACTGCTTGAAGCTTACACCAAAGTTTACATACCATAGCTATGATTTATCGCGAACGCAGTGACCTCTTGTGGCTACCTGCTTGCTTGACAGGTGGCTTCCTTTCAGCGGCTGGCTTTTGACCCACATTGGTGGTTGTCTGTCTCTTCGGAGCAGGCTTCCTCCAACTAGCGCTGTTAGAGCCGGAGGCAACTGAAGGACCACCGGGATGATTTACAGGTTTATCGACATGGTACGTCTTTGCGATTGGAATCCGAGATCCACCAGCTCTTGGAGGTGGTGTCTTTGGTCTCTCGGGTACTGGAGATGGTGGCCTCCATCCAGCATGCGGAGCTGAGATTTGGCTAAGTTTCCTGCAGTCAAATTTGAAAATAACACAAGAATACTGACCCATTGCCTTCTTCAAGTTTGCTAAGTTGGGTGGACTCATGGGCGCTTGCTTGTCTCCAGTTTCTCCGTCTTTCCAAGGCTTCATGTGCTGCAACTCGACGCGCTTTGGTGGGCCAAGGT
>Ga0247742_10001144_pt1 | contig 19177 bp, 21 predicted proteins | sample UWRJL208509C2_FD_180944 | JGI IMG/M metagenome (GOLD analysis project Ga0247742, IMG submission 180944) | Plant litter microbial communities from Arlington Agricultural Research Station in Wisconsin, United States - UWRJ-L208-509C-2 | ecosystem: Environmental > Terrestrial > Plant litter >... | reverse complement strand
GCACCCAAGGATGTTGCCGTGCATCGCGAGGAGATCTACCAGCGCATCCAGGCCGGCCTGAGTGCCCCGGACAAAAACCAGACGCCTTGAAGAACCTTCAGTAGCCAGCCCTTTCGTTCACTGTAACGGCTGGCGAAAACCCCTTCGAACCGCTCTAGTGTCTATTGCGTGACTGACGCCTCCAATGCATTCATCTTCGCGCCAAGATGAAACTGTCTTCACGCTTTGAACTTGTCGTGTCATCCATAGCCGAATCTTCTACTGATACCCTGCCATCCGTGTGCGCGAAGGAGCACGTCGATGAGGCCAACCCCTGCGCAACCATTCGCTCTACGAGCCTGGATCATCGCCCTCCTGATAGGGCTGGCATTCGTGGGGCTGGAATATGGCTTGAGGCTTGAAATCGCAGGCACCGACCCCGCCGATCCGCCGTCCTGGCTCGACCTCACACTGGTGCTGGGTGGCTACCTCTTCATGTTCTGCCTCAAGCCCATCCAGAGGGCCGTGCAGCTTAAATTGTGTCAACAAACCGCTCAGAAAAATGCACGTTGATGCGCAGCGCTTCGCTATCAGATCGCCGGTATTTACAGCGACGCAGCACGACCTATGCTTTGCTCTGCACGCTCACTGAAAGGTGCTGAAACCGATGGACACTTTGAGCAAATCGCAAATCGAGTCTGCACTGGCTGCCCGTCTGCCGAGCTACACCGTCACCTGCACATTGCACGCCGACGGCACCCTTTCGGCGGTGCTCAGCGGCCCGGAAACCGACCATTTCGCAATTACCGGAATCGTGCGCGCGCACTATCGTGGGGCGGAAGCCATTGCCCGGCTGGCGAATGAAATTCTCAGGGAAATGGTGCTGTCCCGCCAGGCGATGAGGAATGACCGGATGCAGCCTCCCTCTGCTTCACCTGGCTGCGAACAAGGCCGAGACCAGTAACGGGCTCGGCCTTTTTGTATCAGCCCACTTCATTCTGCAAGGACAGCAAGCCATCAGCACCGCGCTGCACGCGCAGGTGGGCATAGCCGTCAATCCTGGCGTGCTCGGTCACCATGGGCTTGAGGTGCGTCGACGTTACGACCATCACGTCCGCCCCTGCCGCTTCTCCCGCACGAATCCCCACCGACGCATCTTCAAACACCAGGCAGTCCTGCACCGGCACGCCCAGGCGCTGTGCCCCCAATAGGTAACAGGCCGGGTCGGGCTTGCCAATGGCGACGTCTTCGGCCGTGACCAGCACCGCCGGCGGGGCAATCCCGGCCGCTCGCAGCCGACGCAACGCCAGCTCACGAGGCGCTGAGGTGACCAGCGCCCATTGATCGCCCGGCAGGTGGTTCAGAAACGCGACCGCGCCGGGGATCGCGACAATGCCTTCGACATCATTGATTTCCGCTTCGGTAATCCACTGCGCCTCAACTTCGGGATCAATCCCCGGCAACGCCTGGCGGGTGATGGTATCGATCGCGCGGGCGCCGTGAATGGTGGTCAGGAACGCCGCCACGTCCAGGCCGTGGCGTTCGGCCCAGGTGCTCCACACCCGCTCGGCGGCGGCGATGGAGTTGAGCAGGGTGCCGTCCATATCGAACAGAAAGGCGCGGTAACGACGGGCAAATACGGCTGAACCTCGGATGGACACTGCGTGGCTTCCTCGTGGGCGGTAACAAATAATCGGCCCGATGCAATCTACGGATCACCTCGGTGCTTGTAAACGCCGCCAACCTCTCGATCGCATTACAGCTTTGTAATGAAGCTGTAAGTCTTGTCAGCACCCTCACTTCATACAGTGGCGGCGTCAGTCACCCACACCGGTTGACGCCACCTTCCCACTGATGAAAAGGGTCACCCCATGAAACCTGCAAGCAAACTCTGCCTGATCGCCGCCAGCCTGCTGATGCTGGGTACCGGCACCGCCCTGGCCGGCACCGTCGCACCGGTCAAAGCCAACAACGTGGTGCTGGTGCACGGTTCCTGGGCAGATGGCTCGAGCTGGTCAGAAGTGATCACCCGCCTCCAGGCCGCCGGCCTGCACGTCACCGCCGTGCAAAACCCACTGACATCGGTGGCCGACGATGTCGCCGCCACCAACCGCGTACTGAATCAACAGGACGGTCCTACCGTGCTGGTCGGCCATTCCTACGCCGGCACCGTGGTAAGCGATGCCGGGGTGAACCCCAACGTCAGCGCCCTGGTGTACGTGGCGGCCCGCGCCCCGGATGCCAATGAAGACTTTGTCGCGCTTTCCGCCAAGTACCCGACCATGCCGGTGCGGGCCGGTGTGGAAGATCACGATGGCTACCTCACGCTGAGCCAGGACGCGTTTCTCAAGTACTTCGCCGCCGACGTGCCGCACGCCAAGGCCATGGAGCTGTACGCCGTGCAGCAACCCATCACCAAGAGCCTGTTCAGCGGCCGCACCGTGAACGCCGCCTGGCACACCAAGCCGTCCTGGTACGCGGTGTCGACCCAGGACCAGACCATCAACCCGGACCTGGAACGGTTCCTCGCCAAGCGCATGAACGCCAGCACGATCGAGCTGCCCTCGAGCCACTTGTCGCTGGTGTCCCACGCCAAGGAAATCACCGACCTGATCCTCGAAGCCTCCGGCCGCCAGCCTTGAGCCCTTGCATTACAAACTTGTCATGAACCTGTTGGTTGGCTGTTCGGAGCGCTTGGTTACCGTGAACCCACTGCCACGCTCTGGCAGCCAACCTATTAAGAGAGAGATCGCCATGAAACTGTTTATCCTCGGCTTTGCCGCTTTGCTTGCCACTGGCACCGTGTTCGCCGCCCAACCCGTCATCCACGACAAGACCGGCTTCTTCGTGCACCTGGATGTCGACAAAGTCTTGTCGAGTACCGATACCTACGGCCAATGCGGCATCGTTCCCGCGCGTCTCGACTACCTGGACCACCAGGGCCGCGAACACGTGCTGGACTACCAGGTACAGGCGATCGGTTGCCCGAGTGACAATTGATCGGACTACACTTGCGCAACGCACAGAAGCAGGGCAACTCCCATGAACATTCTTGTAGTCGAAGACGAACCCAAGGCCGGCAATTACCTGCTTAACGGCCTGCAGGAACTGGGCTACTCCGTCAGCCTCGCCCGCGACGGCGTGGACGGTTTGCACCAGGCCCTGGAAACCTCGTTCGACGTGATCGTGCTGGATGTGATGATGCCGAAGATGGACGGCTGGGAAGTCCTGCGCCGCCTGCGCAAGGAAGCCGATACGCCGGTGCTTTTTCTGACGGCCCGCGACGATATCGCCGACCGCATCAAGGGCCTGGAACTCGGCGCCGATGATTACCTGATCAAGCCCTTCTCCTTCGCCGAACTGGTGGCGCGCCTGCGCACCCTGACCCGCCGTGGCCCGAGCCGGGAAGAAGAACAACTGCAGGTCGCCGACCTGCAGATCGATGTGCTGAAACGCCGCGTGACACGCGCCGGCACACGCATCACCCTGACCAACAAAGAGTTTGCCCTGCTGCATTTGTTTGCCACTCACCAGGATCAGGTGTTGTCGCGCTCGCTGATTGCCTCGCGGGTGTGGGACATGAACTTCGACAGCGACACCAACGTGGTGGACGTGGCCGTGCGGCGCCTGCGCCTGAAAATCGACGACCCGTTCCAACTCAAGTTGATCCACAGCGTGCGGGGCATCGGCTACCGCTTCGATACCCAACCATGACCCGCCGTCGCCATTATTCACTGACCCTGCGCCTGGCGGTGATTTTCGCCTTGCTGGCCTTCGCGCTGCTGGCCACGCTGGGCGTTGCGCTGTACCGCGAACTGGAGCGTGAGTTGATCAAGCGCGACGACGCTGCGCTGATCTATCGCACCGATCAGTTACGCAACCTGCTCAACGACAGCAATACGCTGGATCTGATCAAGACCAAGCCGGAGCTGTTCCAGAACATGCTGGGCAACAGCGAGTCAGTGCTGAGCATCGCGGCGCCGGGGCAGAAGCCCTTGCTGCTGGTCAACCCGGGCAATATCGAGATGCCGGTGGTGCCGGCCGTTGCCAAAGACCACGCGCTGGGCCTTGCCGATGTGCACCATCTGCCTGGGGTCAACGACGTCCCCTTCGCCGCCGTGGCGGCGTCGATCGATTCCGGGGACCTGGGCAGCCTGCAAGTCACCACCGGACGCTTGATGACCGAACGCACCGCCATGCTCGCCAGCTATCGCCTGAGCGTGTTTATCCTGGCGAGCATTGCCGCGATCATCCTTGCCCTGGTCGGGTACTTGCTGGTGCACCGTGGCCTGCTGCCTTTGCGACGCCTGGCCCGGCATGCCCAAGGCATCGGCGTCGGCAACCTGGCCGAGCGCCTCGACAGCCACGGCGCGCCAAAAGAGTTGCTGCCGATGATCGACGCGTTCAACACCATGCTCGAACGCCTGGCCAGAGGGTTTGTGCAACTGGGCCAGGTGTCCACAGACATGGCCCACGAACTGCGCACGCCGATCAACAACCTGCTGGGCGAAACCCAGGTCGCGCTGCAACAGAGTCGCAGCATCGAGAGTTATCAACAGTTGCTGGCGTCCAACGTCGAAGAGCTTGAACGCCTGGCGCGGATGCTCGACAACATGCTGTTTCTCGCCCGCACTGATCCGGCCAGCGCCCTGCGCCAACGCCAGGAACTCAGTGCAGCGGATGAAGTGGAACGTATCGCCGATTACTTCGAAGGCTTGGCCAGTGACGTGGAGGTCAGCATTCGTGCCGAAGGGGAAGGTGTGATCTGGGCTGAACCGATGCTACTGCGCCGGGCCCTGGCGAACCTGTGCGCCAACGCGATCAAATATGGCGCGCCGCGTTCCGAGCTGCTGATCCAGGCGGTGCCACAGGCCGAAGGCATCACCCTGAGGGTCAGCAACCAGGGTGAAACCATTGCTGCCGAGCACCTGCCACGGCTGTTCGAGCGCTTTTACCGGGTGGATGAATCGCGCGAGCGCTCGGCCCAATCCAATGGCCTGGGCCTGTCGATTGTGGCGACCATCATGCAGTTGCATAACGGTCGATACAGCGTGAGCAGCGAGGCAGGACTGACGTGTTTTGAGTTGTTTTTTCCGAGGCGGGACGACTGAATCGCGCGCCCCAGGCGCCTGGTGTTATTTTGCAAAAATTTGGCTGTCCCCCCTGGCCGGAGTTCCCACTATTCTTTTCCCCAAAGCGCGTGCTCAGTATTGGAAACAGGTGAAGTGCAGTGGAAAGGAAACACTATCGATTCGGCGGGACAAACTCGCTGAACACCCCACCTCAAGGCAGAGGTGGTGGCGGTAACGACGGAGGTTCAGGCATGGAAAAACGATTGGGTCTACTGGAAAAGGGGCTGGCTGAAATGAAAGAAAGGCTGATCACCGTTTCGAGCAGGGCAGACTCCCTGGAAAAGCACTTCGCGACCAAGGCGGACCTTACGACCACCGAGGTGAATCTCATCAAATGGTACGTGGCCACCGCCTTCGCAATGACAGGCCTGGCGTGCGCCATCACCTTCGGGCTCACCCGCTTGTTTGCTACCTGACGATGACCCGCGCAGGTCAGCTGACCTGCCCGCCCGTTTCCGTCACATCCACTGATGTATGCCAAGCGGCCAGCAACGCCACCCGCAGTCCCTCGACCTGCGTCTCCAGTGCCATTGACGCCGCGCCCGAAGCCAGCACTTGTTCGGGCAGATATGGCACGTGGATAAACCCACTGCGCACGGCGCTAGCAGCCAGTGCATGCTGCAATAGGTAAAACACCTGGTTACACACGAAGGTACCGGCCGTATGCGACACCGTCGCCGCAATCTCCGCTTCGCGCACCGCCTTGACCATCGCCTTGATCGGCAGCGTGGTGAAGTAGGCTGCGGGGCCGTCAGCCACCACGGCGGCATCAATCGGCTGCTCGCCGAGGTTGTCGGGAATACGCGCGTCATTCAGGTTGATCGCCACCCGCTCCATGGAAATAGCACTGCGCCCCGGCCCCAGCCCCGTGGCGATCACCATCGCCGGCTGCAATTGGTCGATCAACTGGATCAGGCACTCACCCGCCGTGGCAAACGCACACGGCAGCCGACGCGCAACAACCTGCACATCGGCGCCCAGTTGCCAGCCATCCAGCAGGCGCACCACTTCCCAGGACGGGTTTATCGGGTCTTGATCAAAGGGCTCGAAACCCGTCAACAATAGGGTCTGCATCATGGCCTCACATCAACAGGTAAAGCAGGACAATATTGACCACCAGCATCATCAGCGCGGTCGGCAGCTGGGCCTTGATCACCGCGTTTTTGTCGGGCAACTCCAGCAGTGCTGCTGGCACGATATTGAAGTTGGCCGCCATCGGTGTCATCAACGTACCGCAGTAACCCGAGAACATGCCAATCGCGGCCATCACTGCGGGGTTGCCGCCGTAGATCCCCACCAGCACCGGCACGCCGACGCCGCCGGTCATCACCGGGAATGCCGCGAAGCCGTTCCCCATGATCACCGTGAACAGTGCCATGCCCAGCACATACACCATGACTGCCACCAGCTTGAAATCCAGGTTGATGTAGGTGGTGGTGACATGCGCGACGGCCGTACCGACCCCGGCTTCATTGAACAACAGCCCCAGCATCGCCAGCATTTGCGGCAGCACCATGGCCCAGCCCAGGGCCTCGGTCAGGCGCCGCGATTCGCGCAAGGCCTGCACCGGGGTGTCGCGGGTCAGCCAGCACGCCAGGCCGAGGGCGATCAGGCACCCGATGCCGAGGGAAACGAAGGTGGTGTTTTTCGGGTCCAGCAGCGGTACGCCGCCGATCTCGGTGTGTTTGAGTAATACCGAGCCGATCACCGTCGTCAGGGGAATCGCCAACGCCGGGATAAACAGTTTGTGCCCCAGGCGACCGGCGCTGGCGCGGGACGCCTTGTCATGCAGCTCGGCGTGCGTGCCACGGCCGACGCCACCCAGCCCGGCAATCAACGCCATGACCACCACGCCCACACCAATGACCACCGAGGGCAGGCGCTCGCCCACCAGGAACGGAACCGCGAACAGCAACCAGAACAAGGCGCTGGACCAGCGCTTGGGGTGGGTCCGATCCATCAGGATCATGCCCGCAGTGATCAGCAGCAGCACTCCGGCGAGCCAGTACAGGTACTGAATGGAGATGATCATTGCGCGGCCTCAACGGCAGTGGCGACAGGCGTCATCTCACGGGTCAGCCGCCGGTCGAACCGATGCAGGCGAATCGCGTGAATGATAAACGCGCAGATCGCCGTCGGGATGCCCCACACCGCGATGTGCAGCGGCTCGACATCAATCCCCGAGCCCAGCAGGAAGGTGTGCATCAGCGCAATCGCACCAAAGGCGACGAAGATGTCCTCACCGAAAAACAGGCCGACGTTGTCCGTCGCAGCGCACATGGCCAGCACCTTGTGGCGCAGCTTGTCCGGCAACTTGCCGTAGCGTTTTTCCGCTGCGCCCTCTGCCATCGGCGCCAGCAGTGGGCGCACCATCTGCGGGTGTCCGCCGAGGCTGGTCAAGCCCATGGCGGCCGTGGATTCACGCACAAACAGGTAGATGATCAACAGGCGCCCTACCGTGGCGCGCTCGAACCGCGCGATCCAGTTCTGCGCGTGCAGGCGCAACCCATGGCGCTCCAGCAAGCCGATAACCGCCAGCGGCAATAACAGAATCAATTGCAGGGCACGGGTCTGAAGGAAACCGTCGCCCATGGTCGCGAGGATTTTTTCCAGCGGGAAGTGGGCGGCAAGCCCGGTGGCGATGGCGGCGGCGGTCACCACCAACAGCGGATTGAAGCGCAAGACAAAGCCAACCACGATCACAAGTACGCCGATCAACGGCCATAAGTTCACAACAGTTTGCATGGCGGTGAGGTCCTTTAATGCGCGCTGCGGCGCCGTTACAGCAGGATGTGAACAAAGGGTTCACAGCAGGAAGTGGCGTGCAGTCGGCTCGGTTTTTTATTGTTGACCCGGAAGGTCGAGCGTCAGTGGCGGCAACTTTGCTGCCTGGGGGCGGGAGGTGTCCAACAAGAAAAATTGTTGCTGCAAACCAATAAATTTTGTCGGGGTTTGCTGCGCACACGTAACAAGATGTGGACAGGTAACCCGCGAGTCACGCATCTTAGCGCCGCCCGTTGATCGGGTGCGGCACCGGGTACCGGCGCACGCCTCTCTCACTATTGTTGTGGATATGGAAATTCGATGAAAACCCAAAAGGTCCTGATCGCCCTCTCGTGCGCCGTTGCCCTGTCCCTGCTGGGCGGCTGTGCAGCGAAGGTTAAAAGTGGCGGCAGCGCAGCACTGGCCATCCCGGAAGCGGCCAAGCAGAACCTGGTGGTGAGCATCCAGGGCGAAAAACAGGTGGAGCAAAACCCTGACTGGAACCTGCTCAAGCGTGACTGGAATAACGCGCTCCAGGTCGAAGCACGCCAGGCCGGCTTCACAGTCACCGAAAGTCCTAAAGTCGCGGCCAATGGTGAAGACGGCGTGGGCATCAGCATCAACGTGAGCAAGTTTCGCTACATCGAACCGGGTTCGCGGTATGTCGCGGGTGCGCTGGTGGGTAATGCCTGGGTGTTCTCCCGCGCTGACTACTCCGACTTGAAATCCGGCGCGCCCATTGGCTCACGCACCTACGACACGTCGTCCTCGGCCTGGGAAGGCGTGGCTTCGGCAATGACGCAGAAGCAGGTCCAGGCGATCGCCAAGCAGATGATCAGCGACATCAAGAGCGCCAAGGCCCAGTAAGCCACCGCGCCTGCAAAAAGGGCCAACCGCTGGGTTGGCCCTTATACTGCAATCCCGCCTGGCTGGCTTCAGAGTTGCTTGAGGGTCTCACGCGACACTTCTTGCAGACCGGCCTCGGTGATTTTCTTCCAATCACTCTCCGTCACCGCCTGCATGCTTTCATTCTTGCGCGTCACCACATTCAGCGCAGTGGCGCCCGGGGTTTCGATACGCAGGTGGGCTTTGTTACTCACGTCGACAGAGAAGAAGCCTGGGGTAAACCAGGACCAGAATTCGACAATATGCACGTTCACTGGCGCTGCATCCGGAGTGCCTGGCTCGGTGACGACCTGGTAACCGGCCTGCTTGTAAGCCGCGACTACCGACTCATTCACCAGCTGGGAAACGGTGCGGCCAGAGGGCAGCAACACGTCGCCCAACCCTTTGCCGTAACCGTTGCGCTTACGGGCAATGGCGCGCTCGGTAATCGACTTGTCATTGACCTCGTCATTTTTCAGCGATGGAGTATCCGGGCTTCGTGGAGCGATCTGGAAAACGCGATCATCCACGGTGCTGATCAGGACTTTCTTGCCATTGCTCGTTGCTGCGGCCTGGCTTGTGCTGAGCGGCGCAACCTTGACATCCACTTCCGACCGACTCGTGGCGCATCCCGCCAGAACCATCAGTGCCGCAATCCCCACCACTAACCGAACGCTCATGACTACCGCTCCTTATCGCCATCATTGGCATGGCCGGATATCGGCCGGCGACGATTGTACATGCGCGATATCATTTAGACATCACCCCGGCTTTTTTGAAATAACTGCATGCCGGTGAGTGTGCACTCAAGCCCGACCCGGTATCGTCAACCCAGAACGACCGTCAATGAACAAGGGGCAGCACCGGTGACTTCTTCCGCCACACCCACCGCCGAGCATGGCCTCAGCATCCAGACCCGCCTGATCGCCCTGGTGGTCGCCGTGACTTTCTTCATGGAAAACCTCGATGCCACGGTGATCGCCACGGCATTGCCGACCATGGCCACAGCGTTCGGGGTCACGCCGGTCGACATGAACATCGGCATCACCGCCTACATCCTCGCCGTGGCGATCTTCATACCGTTGTCCAGCTGGATCGCCGATCGATTAGGTGCGCGCCGGGTCTTTGCCGGCGCGATCATCGTCTTCACCCTCGCCTCGCTGCTGTGCGGGCTGAGCCAGAGCCTTGAAATGTTCATTGTTGCGCGCGTCCTGCAGGGCATCGGTGGCGCACTGATGGTGCCCGTGGGGCGGCTGGCGGTGCTGCGCAATACGGATAAAAAAGACCTGGTCAAAATGATCGCGATCATCACCTGGCCCGGCCTGGTGGCGCCGATCCTGGGGCCAGTGGCCGGCGGACTGATCGTCACCCATGCCTCCTGGCCCTGGATCTTCTACGTGAACCTGCCGCTGGGCGTATTGGCGTTGGCCGCCGCACTGTGGCTGGTGCCGGAAGGTCGCGAAGCCAGCGTGCGCAAGTTTGATGCGAAGGGGTTCGTACTGCTCGCAGGCGCCTGTGTCGCCTTGCTGGGCGGGCTGGAATGGCTGGGCAGCGAGGCCGGCGAAATGCTCATCCCAGGCGTGGTGCTGGTCGCAGCGGGCATTGCGTTGGCGGTGTGGGCCGTGCACCACTGTCAGCACCATACTGACCCGTTGTTGCCGCTGCAGACCCTGGCGATCAATACCTTTCGCGTGAGTATCTATGGTGGGTCGCTGTTTCGCCTGGCCATCAGCGCGCTACCGTTCCTGCTGCCGCTGTTGTTTCAGGTGGCCTTTGGCTTATCCCCGGTGGACGCGGGCCTGTTGGTGCTGGCGGTTTTTGCCGGCAACCTGGCGATGAAACCCCTGACCACGACCATCATGCAGCGCTTCGGCTTTCGCCAGGTGCTGCTGGTGAATGGCGTGATCGGGGTGGCGTCGATTGCGGCGTGCGCCCTTTTCACCGCGCAGACCCCGCTCGCGGTCATCGCAGTGGTGCTGTTTGTGGGCGGGTTGTCACGCTCGATGCAGTTCACCTGCTACAACTCGATTGGCTTTGCAGATGTGCCCAAGCCACGCATGAGCGAGGCGTCGGCGTTGTTCAGCATGTCGTTCCAGCTGGCCATGGGGATGGGCGTGACGGCAGCGGCGCTGTTGTTGCGCGCGTCGATGAGCGTGCAGGGGCATGAGATTCACGCACAAGTGGGTGACTTCCGGGTGGCGTTCATTGGGGTGGCATTGCTGGGGGCGCTCGCGCTGGTAGACGTCTATCGACTGCCAGCGCACGCGGGAGAAAGTGTGTTGAAGCGCGGTTGAACGCCGCCTCGTCGAATTAGGCGGTGGTGCTGACGATTGATCCCGTCGCACTGCCGCCCTCAGCGGTGACAGCCTGCAACAGCGCGGCAGTCGCTGTCTGCAACGCAGCGGCAGTGGTTGCAATCTGCGCTTGCGCCGCCGCAACCGCAGCAGCCTTGGCCGCCTCGCTCTGGTTGCTGGACTGTGCCTGCTGCATGGCTTGTTGCTGCTCTTGAAGCTGCTTTTGCAACTGCTCGATCTGCTTCTTCAACTCCTTGACCGTGTCCGACTCCGTCGAGCTGGAAGACGCCTGGCCACCGCCGCCAGCACCCGCAGTCGCTTGCGTGCCAGCGTTCATATTGACGGTCAGGCCGCCGGTACGGTTGGTGCTCTCGGTTGCCTGGGGAACCGTCGAGGTTGCAACGCTTTGACTGCTGGCTACGGCAGGAGGATTGCTAATGTTGATGAGCATGCCAAATGTCCGATGATGAAGGCTTACCGACTGCATCGGCGTGTCGGTCGATTAATTGAGGGCGGCGTCCATCGGTTTTGGCGGTTTAAGCGGCCCACCCTTCGCCAGAGAAGTCAGGAGAGTTAAGTCTAGTCGATCAATATCCACGGATTCCATCACCATCAAAATATGCACTTTCGTCAAACCCCGATTTTGTATTGGCGGGATTGTGGGAATATAAACGACACACGAGCTTGCACCAACTATTCTTATATAGGAAGCCGTGCAGTTGAATTCACGCGATTATCAGGTTGGTCACACGGATTCACTTTAAGGTAATTTTTCAGCCCCCCCGTGATTCTGACCCATTAAGACCTGCAGGGCGCCCATTCGATTCACTCTTTGCCCGTCGCTGGCTTACTGGTTTAACATGAACCACAGCTTCTCGACGTTGCTGAACCATTTTGAAATCATTGAAAGATGGCCGGACTTTTTTTACTTGGACCGACTTAACAACCTTTCCCACAGACTTGGCAGCGGCTTGGAGCGTCCATGGGCAGCGGTGGCCAAGAATAACTTCGCGCAGAACAAGCACTCGGTCATCAAAAGGTAGAAAGTGCTTACCATCAGCACCTTTAACTACCGTCTCACTTTTAAAGTTCACGATAAAGCGCCACTCCCGTTCATAAGACCAATCTAGGTACTTCGTAGTCATGAGTTCTTCAATGGCGTTTATATTAAGGTCACTTAAGGCCGGGCTCTCTCCAAGCAAGTGCGTTAGCCGATCCGATGTGTATCGGACTTCTTTGGGAACTGCATCCACCACATCAAATCCGAGACAAATACCTTTGTGCTTGTCTCCATAATGTGCCCACATCACCGGACTCTGCCATGTTCGACTCAGACAAATGAGTCCGAATGTTTCACTCAGCCGCATTTGCGCATACTTCATAACTTTGCGAGCTTTACTTTCGCCTATGGATGCGCCGAGTAATTCGAAAGGATCATTTAGTTCATCTATTGTCGATAGCTTAACTCGACGCTCCTTTAGGATGACCTTGGCCCAATGCTCAGACGTGAGGTAATACAGACGCAATTCAGCCCCCTTATTTCCGTGATAAAACTCGCTCAAAAAAATGACCTGCCTGTAACTCGTATCCACGTCGATGTTTGCATAGGGTCCTTATCGCGAAGATGCGCTGTTAAGAATCCTATCGACTGTCACAAATGGTGTCACCCCTACCCAGTCAAAAACCTGTGCTAACAGTCTTCTGAGGTCGTTAGCGTGGGGGCTCCTTTCTCTTTGTAGATTCTCAGTCCGTAAACCAAAACCCCGCGTTTCGCCCAGCAACAATGGGTCATTCAGCTCGGTCATCTCGCAGATGTAATCCTACAACAGGCTGATCCGCGTGAGCTTATGCAGGTCTTAGCGGCGGTATATCCAAAACTGTCGAGTGATATTGTTTTTGTCCGGCAACACCGTCAGCAGACGCTGCCATACCGACCCGCCGCTATCTCTTATCAGTAATTGACGGGATCGGTCTGATCTGAAACTTCTTACTGAAGAGAGAAGACTTGAAATACTGCCCAACTCGCTCAGCACTCTCAATAAGGGCATCGATAGCCTCCTCCAGCCCATCATCTTTAAATGCAATGGATGGATCATTCGAGGGAAACGCTAGGTCGGGATTTGAAGTAATGCAGGGCACTGAGGGATGAGCAATTTCCTTTAAGTATGCGAGAAAGGCGCCCTCCGCCATCATCAAACCGTAACGGCGCCAAGCATACTTTTTTCCCCAGTAATATCCGTCCTTGGCCCGGTGTGTCACACGCTGGTCATTCTTCGCTTTGTTCTCTGCAAAGTCGTCTGAAGATTGTTGTTTGGCTGCAAGCAGGCTGAGGGTTTTGTTCACTGAATCAGCTTTGCCCATCGCCGAAGGCTCAACCACTCTCCTCCCGTCGGATTTGAGGGTGAAACCAATGTTGTACCTGTCTCCGTTGACGAGCACAGGCGCGCTGTTAGCCTCGAACTGGTATATGGTATCAGTACTAGCGGGAGTAAATTGATGCAAATACTTACCCGTCGACAATGGGGAAATAGTATAGCCAGTGATGATCACATTGTGGTGGGTCCGCAGGTCTCTTGACTTCATTGCTCAGCTTCCATGTGGGTGACTGCTTTCAACATAGTGGCAATGTGCCGTTTTTTCAAGAGACACCAACATCCAGTATCAACTTATATACTGAGCGACATGGTCAATCAGCGGCCAAGCTTTCGGCGTTTCCACCTCGATATGATTAACGATCCGTCACTGCATTTTTAGACTCTTCGCATCCTCAGTGAAGTGTGAACCGACCCTTACACCGGGTACATTCAATTCGGGATGGATCGTTTTCGTGGCAATGATAATTTGATGATCTACCCCCTCAACTGAGAAGTACTTTTTTATATTCATTTGAAGATTCTGAGATCGCTGATCTTCCAATCCAAAATTCTCGATACCATCCAAGATTAGAAGTCTTGGAAAACGAACATAATCTTTAACCAACGACAGCTTCAGAAGAGCAAGATGAAAGGCGTTATTTAAATATGATATTGAGCTTTCGGAAAAATACGTTTTCCCATTTACAGAAACCCTACTAGAAGCGAAATCATATTCAACCTCCTCAGCTTCCTTGAACTCCTTCTCACTGCCTGAGTCAGACTTCAAAAACGCAATGACAGTTTCAGATATGATTGAGTGAACTTCACCCGGCCGAACTCTAGCAAGCCCTTCTTTTAGCTCTATAGAGCCTTTCAGATGAGAAACCCTACTTTGCAGCCCCTCTCTTTTACTTGACAATGCTGCTATAGCGTTTCTCAACTCCTCGGTACGCTCCAAATCTACTATCTTCTGCTCAAGCTCACCGACTTTCGCATAATAAACGAACAACCCTTTTTCGAGTTGACTATTATGGACAGAAACTGTAGCAATTGACTTTGTCACAGCCTGCCTCAACTGCCTCTCGCACTCTTTTTTCTTCTTACTATTTTCATTTAATGCTTCATTTTTTCGATCATATATCTTATTTGACTCACGCAACTGAATACTGAGTTCATTTTTCATTCTAAGCATATTCGTATTTCTACGAGTCAAATAGTCATCACTCCCACAAAGCGAACATTCATCGCCAGTCACATCAGGGAGTTCGGAAAAACAGCAAGGACACACTTTGAAGGCAACAGAGTTCAATACACTGCCAGCCTCTAAGGAATCATTTACCTCTCGTAGCTTTTGATTTAGCTCACTAAAAAACAACCTTATATCTTCAACTTCAAACTCCAAGTCTCGCTGGGTAACCTCAAGATCGTATAAAGTCTCCTTAATTTTTGTGATATCCGCAGCTGACTGATTCGTGGCAAGTTTTTCTTGTTTATACTCAAGCTTAGTGTCTTCTTGCAGGGCAATAATTTTTTCCCTGATAGACTTTATCTCCTCAAGGTAAGACGCCCGCAACTGTTCAGTCGAAAATAACTCGGAAGAAATTTGCGTTCTCCCTAACACACTAGTGATGGCTCGTATCTCGGAGATAATTTTATCTAGAGCCTTCTCACTTCTACCAAGCTCAATTTTTTCATCATAAAGATCATTATCGTAAAGCCCACAAAGATACTTTCCAATCGCCTCTCGTTTAAATGCAGAGTCAAAAGCCTCAATATTAAATATACTTGAAGGAGGATTCGCCTGATTGCTATAAATCAGCCTTAACAACTGGTGCATTGTTAAGTTCTCACTTGCATCAAGCTTTACTTCCGGTATAGCAAGAACCTCAAATAATTTTTGCGAAAAACTTTCTTTGGCTCCAGAGTTATAAGGATAAGAAAACCACTCTGAACGGCCCGCTCTCAAACCCGAAGCAAGATCACCGAAGAAAAATTGCATACTGGCACGTTGAGTTTGAAGGGCTCGATTTAATGTAACCGATTGCCCATTCAACTCACACTCTATAAAAACCTCGTCGCACGAGCCAGCCTCTTGCTTCCAATGCTGAACTTCATACCCTAGGCCATAAACTAATAATTGGACCACGGAGGTTTTCCCCCCTCCGTTACAACCTGATAGAATATTCAGACCAGAGTGAAACACCTCATCATATACGGCCTTTCCGGACTTTGCCGCAAGAAGGCGTTTAATCTTAATTGTTGGCTTGCGGATAATCATAATTAAAATCCATTAATTTGCTGGCTGCTTTAAGCCCTGACTTTCCGAGGATCGGCATTTGCGCCAGATACTTTGCCTCAAAGCTCAAAGCCTCCCTAGATATACTACTATCATCGCCATAGACAATCTTCTTCAAAGCCTCTGGTATTTCACTCTTACTAAACTTGACAACAGAGCCGTCATCAACATGCAAAAAACCTATGCTCTCTGCCATTTGAAGCGAGGCAAAAAAAATTGGATTCATTCGATTGAAAAGAGTATATGGCTCAAAATTATTATAAGGCGATTTGTATTTTCTAAATTTATTCTTTTCCTGCATGACATCTCGCGACAATGGCATATCCGCGATATGAGCAGGAAAAGCAACTAAAAAGTTGAAAATCTGCAACCGTTCGACTTCTGCCTCATCGCTTACACTGAAGTCGCAAATTGCAGCGAGCCTCAACAATGTATGTATTGGATCGAATGCTTTATTGTATAGGAGCATCATTTCCACTCCAAATGACAATTTCCAGTAAGGAAATAAAGCATTCCTTTTATCTGCCTATTATAAATATCCAATACATTCTCACCTAGATTTTTTCTTATTTCTGCTTCTAGGTGCTGCGCAATAAGCTGCTCAGCGACTAATTTAGTCACTCCACATGTTATAAGCGGTTTAATCTTACAATTGAAAACACTAGCCACTTCATCCAAAAGCAATGCAATCATTTTTTGTGCTGATTTGAAGTTTTGATTTTTCATAATCAGCATTGAAATTAACTGCTTTAGCTCTTCAGCCTCTGCGACCAACTCACCAAGATTCACTTCCGCAAGTTTGGTTTCTAAATTTCGTATCTCATATTTTTGACTATTGTAGTGCAACAACTCATCAATCAGACTATGAACTTCCGCCCCATTCCTCACCTCTTCTTTATACACATCTACCAGCAAATCCATTTGCGTCGGTCTCGGAAGAATATTCTGATTAATTACATCACGCCCTACATACGAGCCATAAAAATTAGAATTCTTTATCCTGTTTAGGAGCCACCCCATTCATATCCCTCCCTGCATACGGTCCGTGAAAGGTGCTGTTTTTTATATTATTCTTTGTTCCACCCTTAAACTTAATCATCACTTTTACTCCCAACCCGAGTACAGCGAGACCACCTAAAACGATTAATCCATAGATAGCAAGATCATTCAATTTAAATCCCCCTTCAACAGTAAATCGCCTAACTCTTAAGACGTAAAGCCGACTCCTGAGTGCCCCACATACGCCCAACCGAGGCGGAAGCTGCAGCCTCCTCTACAAGCAAGATGCCACTATACATCGACAAGCGTAAAGCCAACGCATTGAGTACAAGAGTTTTTTTGGGTGTCGAACAAGCGCTTAGGGCAGGACGACAGGACCTAATGAGAGACGGAAAAAGCTTTCAATCAGATAAGCTCGCCGGCACCGCGCACCACTTAGGTGTCTCTAAACGCTGTTGCAGCTCGAGACACTCTCAGAAAAATACTTAATAATTCAACTAGTTATAGATTTTACAACCCCGCAAGCTACACTCCCGCCCCCGACTTTTACGCCGCCAAGTCAAAAAAAATCTCAAACAAAAATGAGCTTCTACGGGCATTCACATTGCCCAGTGTGAACAGCCCCGATATTTTGTGAACGTTCTGCATGAAATCCAAGACAACAAAAAAGGGCCCACCTTTCGGTGAGCCCTTCTAGACCGCCCAGCAGAGCGGATTTTGTTTGGTAGGCGCGATTGGACTCGAACCAACGACCCCCACCATGTCAAGGTGGTGCTCTAACCAACTGAGCTACGTGCCTGCTGTGAGGCGGCATTCTACGGAATTCCGGAGGGGTGTCAACATCTTTTTTGCAGCTAACCCTATGAATATGCGAATTTTTTATTTGCGGCCGGCATATCGGTATTTTTTCGGTGGCTGGCAGGCAATTTTCAACTCAGGTAGGATCGGGGCACTCGTAAAAAATATAAAACAGAGGTTCCAGGATGGCGAACACCCCCTACCCCCAGTCGTATTACGCCGCTTCCGCGAATGCCGTACCGCCACGCCCAAGCCTGCAAGGCGAGGTCGAAACCGACGTGTGCGTGATCGGTGCCGGCTACACCGGCCTTTCCAGCGCGCTGTTCCTGCTGGAGAACGGTTTTCGCGTGACCGTGCTGGAAGCCGCCAAGGTCGGTTTTGGTGCCTCTGGTCGCAATGGCGGGCAGATCGTCAACAGTTATAGCCGTGACATCGACGTGATCGAGCGCAGCGTCGGCCCCAAGCAGGCACAGTTGCTCGGGCAGATGGCGTTCGAGGGCGGCAAGATCATTCGCGAGCGGGTGGCGAAGTACCAGATCCAGTGCGACCTGAAGGACGGCGGCGTGTTCGCTGCACTCAACAGCAAGCACATGGGCCACCTGGAGTCGCAGAAGCGCCTGTGGGAGCGTTACGGCCATACGCAACTGGAGTTGCTGGACGAACGTCGCATCCGCGAGGTCGTGGCGTGTGACAACTATGTCGGCGGCCTGCTCGACATGAGCGGCGGGCACATCCACCCCCTCAACCTGGCGCTGGGCGAAGCAGCGGCGGTGGAATCCCTGGGCGGCGGCATCTATGAGCAGTCCGCGGCAGTGCGCATCGAGCGCGGCGCCAATCCGGTGGTGCACACCGCCGAGGGCAAGGTCAGGGCCAAGTTCATCATCGTCGCGGGCAATGCCTACCTGGGCAACCTGGTGCCGGAGCTGGCAGCCAAGTCGATGCCTTGCGGCACGCAAGTCATCACCACTGCACCGCTGGGTGACGAACTGGCCAAGTCGCTGCTGCCGCAGGATTACTGCGTCGAAGACTGCAACTACCTGCTCGACTACTACCGCCTCACCAGCGACAAGCGCCTGATCTTCGGCGGCGGCGTGGTGTATGGCGCACGCGACCCGGCGAACATCGAGGCGATTATCCGTCCGAAGATGCTCAAGGCCTTCCCGCAGCTCAAGGACGTGAAAATCGACTACGCCTGGACCGGCAATTTCCTGCTGACCCTGTCGCGCTTGCCACAGGTCGGCCGCCTGGGCGACAACATCTACTACTCGCAGGGCTGCAGCGGCCATGGCGTGACGTACACACACTTGGCCGGCAAGGTACTGGCAGAAGCCCTTCGAGGCCAGGCAGAGCGTTTTGATGCGTTTGCCGACCTGCCCCACTACCCATTCCCGGGCGGCCAACTGTTGCGCACGCCGTTTGCCGCACTGGGCGCCTGGTACTACGGCTTGCGCGACAAATTAGGCTTTTGAGGCAAAACCTGTAGGAGCCCGCTCGCGGGCGATGGCGTCCGTGAGTTCGCCATTGCCCATAAGCGGGCTCGCACATTTCATAAATCGCAGACACAAAAAACCCCGGTCTTTCGACCAGGGTCTTTGCTATCGGATCAAAGTAGCCAGAGGCTTTCTTTGTGCTTCAAGGCGTTCAGTGGGCCTTGAGGCAGATATGGCGCAGCGGACG
>Ga0247742_10001143_pt1 | contig 19182 bp, 16 predicted proteins | sample UWRJL208509C2_FD_180944 | JGI IMG/M metagenome (GOLD analysis project Ga0247742, IMG submission 180944) | Plant litter microbial communities from Arlington Agricultural Research Station in Wisconsin, United States - UWRJ-L208-509C-2 | ecosystem: Environmental > Terrestrial > Plant litter >... | reverse complement strand
CGGCGTCGCATCCGTCACCGGCACGGGCGCACTGATCTTGCGAGGAGCACACGCCGTCTGCAGAATGTCGAGCACACGCATCAGGCCTTCCGGCGCGCCGCCGTCTTCGGCGTGAACAGATACGTTGTACTTGGCCGAGTTATCGGACGCGCGTGTGCTTTCCTTCGACGAGGCCACCGCACCGGACACCTTCGCCGTGGCCTTGAAGATGCCCCAGCCGATCGACATGGACGCATCGAACGAACCGCTCTTGGAGTCCTTGTCGGTCTGGCTGAAGGACGACTTCACTTCCATGTTGAAGGTGATGTCCACCGTTGTGATGCTCAGGTTGGGCACTTTGACGATGGCCAGGAGCGGGACTTCCAACTCGACCTCTTCTTCGGCGATGCCAGCGCCGTTCGGGTCGTCCACGGGACGCTTGAACTTGAAGCTTGCAGTGCGCGTGGCACCCACGCCGGTCGCGTCGTTCGCGGCCGGCGGCAGGAAGCCGATGACCTTGATGAAATCCGCGGTGGCCTGGGCGAGCTTGACCTGGGCTTCGCAGGCGGCGGTAAGCGGCGAGCCGATCAGGTCGCCCATGGGCAGACCCTTGAACTGGCTTGAGATGTTGACGAGTTCGTCAGCCATGATGTGACTCCTTGTGGTATTTGACGCGCCGCGCGGGATGCGCACCGCGGTTCAGCGCGATCGACGGATCAGTCGCCGGGCTTGAACGTCTTGAAGACCCCCTGGGTCTGTGAGAGGTGGTTCATCAGCCGCGCGGCGCCATCGGTGGGCTCGCTGCCTTCGACGCGAATCATCACGTGCACCGCACCGCTCTTGCCTTCCTTGCCGCCGGCCGTGGGATCCACGCGCAGGTGCGGACGCGAGGACGCCGGCTTGCCTTTCCACCCGGGTTGGGCAGTCGAGTCGTCGTCCGGCGTATCGCCTTCGATCAGCGGGCCGATGTCCGCATCGAAAGTGATTTCCACTTCCTTGATGCGCAGCACGTTGGTCGAGACCAGCGGCAGGATCGGCGCACGATAGAGATCCTCATCGTCTTCCCCAGCCTCCGGGTGCATGGACGGCATGCGGATGACGACGCTTTTCGGCCGGTTGTCTTCGTCGAAGAAGTCGCTCAGGTGTGACATCTGGTGTTGCTCGATGCGATCCTGTGCGTCGACGACGGCACCGGCGATGGCTTCGATCAGGGTGTTCAGTGAAGTCTGGGCAGCCATGGCTCAGCGGCCTCCCGTCGACGCGGTCGCCAGGTCCGGGAACGAATCCACGCGGGCCAGCCAGCCTTTCAGGAACTTGCCCAGCGCCGGCCGTTGGTTCACCAGGTTGGTGTAGTAGTCCTTGCGCCCCTGCTTATAGGCGGTGTAGACGGCAACCGAATCCGCCTTGGCGAGGGCGGCCATCGTGCCGGCGCCGATCGCGCCATCCACCACCAGCTGCGGCGAGGCACCGAGCGTGTTCAGCACCTTCTGCAGCAGCTTCGACGCGTTGGCGCCGGCATTCACCTGGAAGTCGAACACGATGTTCGCCAGCGGCTGCAACGCGATCTCGTCGCCGTGCACCTTGTCCCAGTAGAGCGCCGTGTAGATCGTCGCGGCCTGGGCGTCGGTCAGGGCGCGCAGGTTGTCGAGCGTTGGCTGGATGTTGAGCAGGCGCAGCGCGCACTGCTGGAACGTCCCGATGGTCACGCCTTTGTTGGTTGCGCCGCCCGGATCGGCGGGGTCGTTGACGAACCCACCCTCATGCTTGAGCAACGTGGGAAAAAAGGTACTGAAGTCGGCCATGAGTGATCTCCCGATGCGGCGTAGTGGGCCCTGGTGGGATCACTATCGGTTCGCATCGGCACGCGCGGGATCGGGAATTACCTGATTACCGCGCGTGCGAATACTGATCACGCCACGTCATGGTTCGAGTGCGGTGAGTCCTTCGCGCAGGGCGTACCGCGTGAGCTGCGCAATGCCATTGATACCGAGCTTGGCCATGATGTGCTCGCGATGCGTGCCCACGGTCTTGACGCTCACGTGCAGGCGCAGTGCGATGTCGCGGGCGCTGAGTCCTTCGGCGAAAAGCTGGGTGATTTCGCGTTCGCGCGGACTCAACGGATCCCGCGGCGCGAAAGAAGGCGAGCTTGTGCGTCGCATGCCATCCACCAGCAGATGGGCGATATCCGGACTGATGAAGAAGCGCGAGCGCATCACGCTATCGATCGCTTCGTGCAGCACATCGAAGCCATCGCGTTTGAGTACATAGCCGTGCGCGCCGGCATCGAAGGCGGCGCGCACCCAGCGGGAGTCGTCGTAGGACGATAAGCAAAGCAGCCGTGTACGCGGGCATCGCGGCGCAATACGGCGTATCGCTTCCAGACCGCTCAATCCACGCATGGCGCAGTCGAACACGATCAGGCCAGGTTGGCAGCGAAGCGCCACGCGCACGCAGTCGCGTCCATCGGCGGTACTGCCGATCACCTCGTAACGGGGCAAAGCGGCCAGTAACGACGCGACGCCCTCGCGCAACAACGCCTGCTCGTCGGCGAGCAGCACCGTCAGCGGCATCACGGTAACCACCCGGCCGTCGTCGGCACGCGGTCATAACGGAAAACACCGCCACGAGGGGCGGTGGTGTGGTCATGCGAAGACATCCTGGACCCCCTTGAAGACCCTCTGCCAGCTCCCCTGCCGGATGGACGGCCGCCGGGCTCTCCCGGCGGCCGTTTACGCGCGCGGGCGTCGGACCTCAGAGATGGCTGATACCGTCGGTGATTTCTTCGACGCCTTCCTGCCTCCTGAATTCTTTCCAGAGGGTCTCGCCGGACGGATTGATGGGAGTGGGCGCACGGTCAGCATGGCCCATAAAAGCCGTGCCCTGACCGACTTCGTCGAACAGGAGATCGCGCGTAGTGGCCAGCACGGCGGCGCCGGTGGCGTTGGCCACACGCTGTGCCGGTGCCCACAGTTCGTTCGTATCGCTGAGCGTGCCGTCGGTCTTGGCGACCGCGCTCTCACAGTTGGCCATGGCGACGTAGCGGATGCCGAGGCTGTTTATGCACTGTGCCAGCGACTTCAGTATGTCCACCGGCTTGATCTCGTCGCGGTGACCGACGACGACCAGAAGCGAAAAATCTTTCGATGTCTCGCCACCGAGCACCGAGCCGTCCACGGCCTTCGATACGGCGGGATACAGCGCGTGCAACCGCTCGGCTTCACGCTTGCCGTCCACGGAACCGGGCGGCCACGTGATGAGAGTTTTTGACATGATCGTTCTCCTTGATGGGAAGGGTGCTGACGTTCGGGCGGCCGATTAGGCCGCCCAGCTCCAGCCACCGGTGTCGACACGGGCGGCCTGCAGCACCTCGTTGCGGGCGCCTACGGTGAAGTCGTAATAACGCGACGGTAGATAGCCCGTACGCGGGGCCGATTCGTTGCGATGGGAGAACACGCGAACGGAGAGGCCGTCATAGCCGGCCGCCTTCATCAAGGCGGAAACGGCCGTGGTGCAACCGCCCGAGCCTTCGCACGGCAGCAGCGTGCAGTCGATCTCGACTCGGGCGATGTCGCGGACCGTTGCCGCCGGCTTGAACTTGCCCAGCACGTCCCCGAGTGCTTTGGCCGATTCCTTCCAGAACTTCTGGTCCGGATGATTGCTCGGCCCGGAACCGCTGCCCACGAAAGCCTTGCCGATGGCAATGACCCGGTGGTCGGTCAGGATGAGGTGGGCGATGTATTCGACGGCGCCGGTATTCTTGGAGTAATCGGCGGTGACGGCATAGATCGGTTGCTTGGTACGCGAATAATCAGCAGGCATGACACGCTCCAGTCGGTAGTGGTGCGAGAACCGTAGTTCGACGCACCCCACCGGCCGTATCGGCCAAATGCTGATTTTCGGGACGCTAAGTAGCTGGCTGAGACCTACGGCACATATGCCGTAAATGCGTGTTCCTGTAACGCACGCTCCGGCTAGCCGCTACTGATCCGCGTGGCCTCGGCCGGGAGCACGGTCAGCTCCCGCCAGTCCAGCTGCTCGAGCAGGAAGTTGTAGTCGTCGTCGCTGAGCTGGAATTCCAGCCGGCAGCGTTCCAGCTCGGCACGCTGTGCGGCCACCGCTGCCTGCGACAGCGCGCAGTGCCGGTCGAAGGCCTCGGTTCGGGCTGGCTCATCCAGCGCATCGGCCTCGATGCGGTAGAGCGCGGCGAGTCGTCTGCCCTCCTCGTCCGCTTCAGTGGCCATGCGTTCCAGTGCCGCCTTGACCAGCCCCAACCGTACCGCCCGCAGTTCCTGTTCGCCCACCGACCGCTGATCGAGGCCGAGCAGACGGATCACCGGCGCCAGGGTCAGGCCCTGCACCACCAACGTCACCAGCACCACCGCGAAGGCGCTGAGCACCACGGTGTCGCGCTGGGGAAAATTGTCCGGAAGGATGAAGGCGGTGGCGAGGGTCACCAGGCCACGCATGCCACACCAGCCGGCCAGCGCGGACTGCTGCCAGGTGGCGGGCGGCTCCCGACCGCGACGCGCCCTGTACCACGCGACCGTACGGTTGAAGGCCAACGCGAACACGATGCGCACGACCACGACGATGGCCGTGACGATCCCCGCGAACATCAGCGCCTGGCGAAGATGCTCGCCGCTCATGCCACCGACGATGCGTCGCGCCTGCAGGCCCATCAGCAGGAACGCCGTGACGTTGAGCACGAACACCACGACACCCCACACCGCATACGACTGCACGCGCAATCGTGGGGAACTTGGGTCCGACCGCCGGCCGGCGACGGTCATCGCCATGGCGACCACGGCCAGCACGGGCGATACGTGCAGGTGATCGGCGGCGATCCACACGAGGAACGTCGTGACGAACTGGAGCAGATTGCTGTCGAGGGCACCGGTGACGAAGCGCGTGGCGTACGGCAGCAACAGTCCCACCAGCATGCCGAACAGCACGCCGCCGGGCGCCGCCAGGCCGAAGCCAACGATCTGCGCTGCCGTTACCGTGCCCGCGGTCTGCACCGACAACGCGATGCCGAACAGGAGCAGCGCCGCCGCATCGTTGAACAGGCTCTCACCCCGGATGACCGCGTCGGTATTACGAGGAATGGACATGCCCGAGAGGATCGCCGTGGCCGCCGCGGCATCCGGCGGCGCGACGATGGCACCCAGAACCAGCGCCGCGGCGAACGGCAGGCCAGCGAGCGCCCAGCCGGCCCACGCGACGAACAACGCCGTCAGCACCACCCCGCCGAGGGCCAGCATCACCAATGGCACCCAGAAACGCTTTGCGCGGGAAACGGGGAAATCAAAGGCCGCATCCATCAACGCCGGCGCGATGAAAAGCGGCAAGGCGGTGCGCGGATCGATCGGGAAATCCGGCGCACCCGGCAACAACGCCACGCCGACACCCGCCAGGGCGAGCATGGACGGATACGGCAACGACAGGCGTCGTGCTACCTGCAGAAGCACGACGGCCGCCATGAGCAACAAAAGGAGGCTTTCAAAAAGTGTCAAAGCGAAACGCGTCCCCAAATCTGGTATCTGGAGGGTACGTCTCTGCGAACGATGAGGCTACTTCGCGGCGAAGCCCCGCTTCACACCCCGGCCCAGCCACCAGCCGATCACGGCGCCGGCGAGCAACCACCCGAAGGCCTGCTCGATCAGGGTGCCGAAGGTGAACGCGGCGGGGAACCGGTACCAGTTCCAGAACGGCACGCTGAGCGACAACCAGGCGAAGACGCCGAAGGCCAGGCCGGTGTAGAGGCCCCGGATGGCGTTGACCGTGGAGCGAATCAGGACCAGCGCGATCAGCAAGGCCGCGAGGGTGTCGGACACCCACTGATGGAACAGGTTGTAGCCCATCTGCATGGGGTCACGCCCATAGGGCGTGTAGACGATGAAGGCGAAGGGCGAGGCTTTGGCCCTGGCGGAGAAAGCTTCGACGGCCTTGGGGTCATCGTGCGTGGCCATGTCGAAATACGGCAGGATGTAGATCGCGTGCTCATTGGGCAGGCTCTCGCGCAGGGCGGCGATCGCCTTGTCTTCGTTGAGCGGCGCCCGAACCGACATCTCGCCGATGGGCAGCACCATGTGCGCGAACGCACCCCAGAGAAACATCACAAGTCCGCCAAGCAGGGTGGCAATGGCAATGCGCATGATCCTTCTCCGTGGCCGTGGTGGCCCGAGCGTACGTCCGGAGTGGGGCCCCGCGATATCGGTCTTTTGGGAGGGTGCGAGGCACCGCGCCGTTCTGTGGGAGCCGATTCATCGGCGATGGGTGCTCGCGGCACCCCCCGGCCCGCTGCCGCGGGATCGCCGATGAATCGGCTCCTACAACCGCACGCCTGCGGGTAGGGTCGCGTCAGCCCTTCTTTTCACGTGCCGCCGCACGGGCCGCACGCAACGCCGCCAGCTTCTCGCCCAGCTTCAATTCAAGCCCACGATCTACCGGCTCATAGAACGTCATCCCGACCAGTTCGTCCGGCAGGCACTGCTGATCGAGCGCCACACCGCCTTCTGCATCATGGTCGTACTGATAGCCGCTGCCGTAGCCGAGGCCTTTCATCAGTTTGGTAGGCGCATTACGCAAATGCATCGGCACGTCGAGCGTGCCCATCTGCTTCACCGTGGCCTTCGCCTTGTTGAACGCCATGTACGCCGCGTTGCTCTTCGGCGAGATGGCCAACCAGATCGCCAGCTGCGCGAGGCCGAGCTCGCCTTCGGGGCTACCGAGACGCTCAAAGGTATCCCAGGCATCGAGAGCCATACGCCACGCACGCGGCTCGGCCAGGCCGACATCTTCCACGGCCATGCGCGTCATGCGGCGCGCGAGGTACAGCGGATCGCAGCCGCCGTCGAGCATGCGCGTGAGCCAGTACACGGCGGCATCGGGATCGGACGAGCGCACGGACTTATGCAATGCCGAGATCTGGTCGTAGAACTGCTCGCCGCTCTTGTCGAAACGACGCGTGCGATCGGCCAGCACCTGCTCGAGCGTGAGGTCGTCGATGTGCCCGCCGTCGGCAAGTTCGGCGGCGATTTCCAGCAGGGTGAGCGCACGACGCACGTCGCCGTCCGCAGCGCTGGCGATCAGACGTAGCGACGCGTCTTCAACCGTGAGGTTCAGATCGCCCAGGCCGCGTTCGCCATCGGCGAGCGCGCGACGGAGTGCGGCGACGATGTCATCGGGGCTGACCGAATCGAGCACGTGCACACGGCAACGCGACAGCAACGCGGAGTTGAGTTCGAACGACGGGTTCTCGGTGGTGGCACCGACGAAGATGATGACGCCGCGTTCGATGTGCGGCAGGAAGGCATCCTGCTGCGCCTTGTTGAAGCGATGCACCTCGTCGACGAAGAGCACGGTGCGGCGTCCCTGCGCAAAGTTGACTTCGGCTTCGGCGAGCGCCTTGCGCACATCCGGCAGGCCACTCATTACCGCGGAGATCGCGCGGAAGTCGGCGTCCGCATAGCGTGCCACCAACAAGGCCAGCGTGGTCTTGCCGCAACCGGGCGGCCCCCACAGGATCATCGAATGGACCTTGCCCGCTTCGAGCGCGCGCCGCAGCGGCTTGCCTTCGCCGGCCACGCGCTGTTGCCCGACGATTTCGTCGAGGCTGCGCGGACGCATGCGCTCGGCCAGCGGCTTCAGGGCTTCGGGTTCGGCGAACAGGCCGGGGGACTGGAAAGACATGGGACTCGATGCCGACGGTGAACGCCCATTATTGCGCGTTCACCGTAAAGGCGGGCTCAAGGCGTTTCGTGTGGCCCGCTGGGCGGCTTGCGGAGCAGGCTCACCGCCATCCCGCCCACCACCAGCACGCCCAGGCCGAGCACGACCCACAGGATCACGCGGGTCCAGTCGAACGGGGCATTCGGCACGGCCAGCGCCTCTTCACCCGCCATGCGCTCGGCAGCCCCGGTCCCGGCGTCGGTGGGCCGCCAGCCTTCCGGCTGTTGCTTGCGCAGGCCGGCCAGGGCGTCGCCGAGAGGCCAGGCCGGGCGACGAGCCAGGTGACTACCGGCGAGCAGTCGATACGGCGGCTGCCCCTCCGGCAGGAAGACGAAACGATCCGGCACCCATCCCAGCGCGAGATGCGGCGGATCGCGCAGCGGCGTGGCGGAGTGCAGGCGGAGTGCGCTGCGGCGGCCAGCCGGAATCCGGAGCAAGGTGGTGCCATCGCCCTGCCCCCCGGTGACGACGAGCGTGCCGAGCGATTCGCTCAGGTGATCGCCCTCCAGGGACATCGCATCCACGCGCGCTACCGCATCGCTACCGCGCTGGAGGCGCAAGGCATTGATCGGCAGTGCGGCGGGAAGTTTGTAGTCGTAGTCGACGCCCTGCCCGCTGGCCTGCGTGCTCGTCGGCTGCACCTCCACCCACTGGCGTGGCGCTTCGTCGGCAGAGAGTTTTTCTTCCACGCGGCCGGCAAGCGTCGCGGTGGCTTCGCCCGCGGTCGCCCAGTGCACGCTGCCACTGACGATGCGCACGCGGAAATAGCGGCCGGTCGCACCTTCGATCTTCACCGTGCTGACGTCCGGCGTATCGCCGCTGCGACCCATCGACAGGATCGTGGCCTGGCGAACCAGGCTGGTCCACGACTGCAGATCGTCGCTGACATCGATCGACACGTTATTGAGCTGGACGTCCGCACCCTCGCTCACCTGGGTCGGCGGGAAGGTGATCTGCGAAAGCCGGATGGGCGTGCGCGCGTCGATCAGCCACTCCGTTACGGGACCTGGCGCGGCGTCGTTGCCGGGCTGGATCAGGATGTCGCCGTTGGTGCTGCGCTCGATGCGCGGCCCGGGCGAGCCGGCCTGGGCCGGTGGCACGGCGAGCAGTGGCAGGCTCAGCGTCACCGGCCGCGATATGGATTGCAGCGGCTGGTACAGCGCCGAAGGCACCTGCCGGCCGGATGCGTCGACGACGACCACATCGGAGAGCGCCGTATCGGGCCGCGTCCACGCATAAGCATCCTGTGGCAGCGACACGACATACGCCGGTGCGCCCGGCGAGGCCTTGATCGGATAGGCGAAGGCGAACTGATCCTCGGGCTCGGCGGCATACGCGCAGGAAGCGACCAGGGCGAGGGCCAGCAGACCGCGGCGAACGTCAGGACGCATGGGAGGACTCCGGAGGGGTTTCGGCGCTTTGCCGGGGCGGCGCGGGCGCGAGGTAACCGATGACCGTGCAGAGCAGACCATAGGCGATGAACGAGGCGATGCCGAACAGGTTGCCCAGGTGCCCGCGATCCACCAGCAGCAGCTTCGCCAACACCAGCGCCATGGTGACCGCGCCAGCCATCCACAACAGGCGCTGGCCACGTTTCGAGCCCAGCACCCAGGCGACGACGCCGATGATGCTCCAGACCACCGTGAGCGACAGTTCGGCGAGGCTCGAGGCCGGCATCGCGTTATCCCACGGTACACCGCCCAGGTGATGCACGGAGCGCAGGGTCATGCTCGTGGCGATGATGAAGAACATCACCGCCAGCACCGCGGGACGAACGCGACGCACGTCGGCCGGCATGCTCGCATCGGAGATGCCACGTGCGGTGAGCAGGAGCACGGCGATCAGCAACAGGTCGACCGGGTTGAGTACGGGGATGAAGACCAGCGGATTCGACGCGCCGGCCGTACCGAGGGCAATCACACCGGCGAAGAACAGGGCCAGCGCGGCGCACGCGCCTACGGCGTTGCGGATCGCCTCTGCATAGACGCTTAGCGGCGCAGCGATGGTCCAGGGGCGCCACAACACCAACGCCGCCAGCAGCAGCGTCGGCATCGCGGCTGCAAGCGTTTCCCAGCCCTGCCCCATCGTCTTCACGTAGTCGAAGGCAAGCACGGTGGCCGCCGTGCCGATGGCGAGCCAGCGCACCCAGCCGATCGTCGCTGCAAGGATCGACGCCACGCGATGCGTGGCAATGGCGCGCAGCGTGAACCAACCCGTCGCCAGCATGACCACCGCACCGGCGAGCGGCCAACCAGCGAGCGGCTGGATGCTTTCGTTCGCAGCGGAAAGTGCCACCACCATGCCCGCGAACAGGAACAGCGGCACACCGAAGGCGAGCACCACACCCAGGTCGAGCTTGCGTACGCGCTTGCATGCTTTAGCCAGCAGCCACGCGGTGACCGCGAGCAAGGCCAGCCAATAACCGAAGGCCAGCGGCCGATCGATCACGAAGGTATCGATCTCGTTGATGAAGCTCACCAGCCACCAGATCATCGCCCAGATCAGCAAGCCGACACGCGCGAGGCCGGACACGCCACGCGACATGCCATGCCGGTCGAACTGCCACACGCCGACGCCGGCACCGAGCACCAGCAGCAGGCTGCCGATGAAGGCTGCATTGAGGATGGGAAGGTCGTTGTAGTGATGCGTGAAGAGCGCTGCGATCGCCCAGGCCGCACCGGCGGCCAGCTGCAGGAACACACCGGCCCAGCGCGGCAGACGCCGCGCCTGACGGAAGCCCAGCCAGATCAGGCCTGCGCCTTCCAGCGCGAACACGCTCGCGGTCACGCTTGCGCTGAGCGCAAGCGGCACGGCGATCGTCGCGAGGGCCACGGCCAGCACAGCCCAGGTATCGCGCAGCAGGCCCATGTCGTCGCGCTTGCGGATGGCAAACGCGATGGCGACATAGATCGCCGCGGCGACCAGCGCCGAGATAGCCAGCGGCATCGGCGCCCAGTCGAGCAGCGCACCTTGCAGCAACAGGCTGGCAATGGGATTGCCGAACATCAGGCAGCCATCGAGGATGGCGCGGTCGCGCTTGGGCGAACGCAGCACATGCAGCCAGGGCACGGCCAGATACAGAAGGAAATGCAGGATCAGGAACGGCTCGGTACTGGCGAACAGTGCGGGTCGATAACTCAACACGCCCCACACCGTTCCCACGCCGAAGGTCGCGATGAAGCCGAGCACGTTGAGCACGCGCCACGCCTTCTTCCAGGCGATACCGAGAATGCCGAGGTTGAGCACCGCGTAATACGAGAACAAGGCAACGTGATTGCCCTGCCCCGTCGACGCGATGATCGGCGCGGCGAAACCGGCGATAAGACCGAGCACTGCAAGGGCCAGCGCATCCTGCAACACGGCCAGCACGCCGAGGCCCGCAACGAAGACGATGAGCAAGGCGAACGTCGCCGTGGCCGGTAGCAATCCATAGAGGCGATACGCGGCAAACACCGTCATCACCAGCACGCCCAGCGCGCCACCCTGCAACGACAACGCAAACGCACGCCGCTTGTCCCGCTGGATCCAACCAAAGGCGACGCCCGCGATCGCGACCACCGCCACCAGGCTGAGGCGAACCGATATCGGCATGTGGAACAAGCCCTGGTCCGACGCGTACTTCAGGAACGCAGCCACACCGGCAAACAACACCAGCATGCCCACCTTCACCGGCACGTTCCCCTCGGTAATCCACCGCTTCCCCGCATCCACCAACCGCTCGAACCACGTCGGCCCCGTCGGCAGCGCAGGCGCTGCCGGCGGCGGAACGATGGGCCGCGAAGGCGGAGCCGGCGTAACCGAAGGCATCGGCGGCGGCTCCCTGTGGGAGCCGGCTACGCCAGCAAGAGGCACAGCAGGCGCAGGCTTTATGTGGGAGCCGGCTACGTCGGCGATAGGCGCCTCATCAGGCCAGGGAACCCGGGTATCCGGCAGAGCCTTCGGCGCAGCAGCAGCCCCCGGCGACAGCTCAGCCAACCGGGCCCGGACAGCATCAAGGTCGCCCTTGAGCCCCGACATCCGCCCCCAGAGCAACCCGATCGCAAACCCGGCGACCGCGCCTTCCCAGCCTTGCGTAACCAGCGCCCCAACGATCGCGCCAATGATGGCCCAGACGACAATCATGCCTACCCCTCTCCCCGTACATCCTGTGTGCGGGGAGTCTGGCATGAAACGCCGGCTCCGTAGGAACCTGCGACCGGTCGCGGAGCGCCCCCGATTACCGGCAACTGGGCGGCAGGTACTGCTTCTGGATCTCGTCCGACCCGCAACGCCAGTTGATCTGTGAGCCGGACACCCACGGGCTCAGCTTGAGCGAATCATTGCGGATGTTCCGGTTGGCCTCGTTGCCGTAGATCACGACGATCATCCCGTTATCCACCGTCACGCTGGCGGTGAACTTGCCATGGATGTCGTCAGGCAGGGCAAGACCGGCCGCCACGTTATTGACGGGCATCTGGCCGTGGCTGGTATAGAAGTCCGCAACGGCCCGCTTGGCGCCGTCGGCAAGAACAACCCCCTCGCTCACCTGCACACGCGTCAGATAGCTGTTGTAGGCAGGGATGGCGATCGCCGCGAGAACCGCGAGCACGCCCGGGAAAATCATCAGCAACCAGAAGACTCCCTTGGGCGCTCTGGGCACGGTCTGGCCGGTGTCTTTCCAGTGGGCCAGCCAGGTGAACTGCCCCTGGAGATAGAACGACTGGAAAAAGAACAACGTGATGCCGCCGATCTCCACCGGCAGTCCACGCCGCGCGCCTTCTTCGCGCAACGACCGAGCCACGGAGAAACAACCGACGATGACGACGACGCAGGCCGCGATGGTCAACAAGCCACCAAGCATCGGCGCCTTGAAGGCCGGGCCAACGAATGCACCGACGATAGCGAGAACGACACCAGCGATGAACAGCTCCCTGGCGCTGCTCGAACGATCGATCTTCTTCACCCAGCTCGCCTGCACGAACATCCAGACCCAGGTGAAGACGCCAACGGTGATCGCGCTCAACAGGACCACGAAGAACCAGTGCATCGACGGCGGACGGGGAAAGCTCGCACGATCGCCCTGCGGAGCCGAGGCGTCGTAGGGTGCACCCGCCGACTGGAACGGCGGTGGGGGCGGTGGCGAAGACACGTCGCCCATGACCGGATCGCCGAAACGAAATGCCGAAAGTGGCAGCCAGCTCTTCATGCCGCTGCGCCATGCCAGCGTATCGGGCGTTACCTGCCCTTCGCGAAGCCACTGGTGGATGTTGGCCTCGGTATAGGGGCCGTACTTCTGGCCGTTCCGGCCGATCCAGATTGCGTCGCTATTCGTCATGGTGTCCCTTCCTTCCCCAGGGGCTACTTTCCCGGATGGCAGGGCAGCGAGTCAATTGCTCCGGAGACCCCGCCCCTGCGGGAACCGATTCATCGCCGATCCCGCGGCAGCGGGCAACGTTTCCGCGAGCACCCATCGCCGCTGAAGCGGCTCCCACATTGCATTCGACGGGGCGGGGTTTACTTGACGGGCTGGGTCTGTAGGACTGGTGCGTCGCCGATGACGTCGGTGCCCTGCGGTGGCACGAAGTCGAACGTGCCCGGGGCAACCGCGGCATTCTTCTGCCACCCGGCAAACTGGATCGTCGTGGTGTTGCCAAGCTGGTCCTTGAACACCATCCGCGCCAGTCCGCCCGCATCGAACCCAAGGTCGGCGAAGTCGAACTGCGGATCCTTACCGGTCGACTGCAGACGCAGCCACACCAGGCCATCGTGCTCGCCCTTCTCGGTGACCTTGAAGTCCTTATCCATCTGCGTCAGGTCGGTGAGCACGGTGAGCGGGCTCTGCGCTTCCTCGCTGCTCTGCTTGCGCACGGTGACCTGTTCAAGATCCGGGTCGTACAGCCAAACGCGGCTGCCGTCGGCGACGATGGTCTGCTTGTACGGGCTAAGCGTTTCCCAGCGGAACTGACGTGGTGCTTCCAGCGCCATGGTGCCGGTGCTGGTCTTGCCCGGATCGCCGTTGGCGTTGGCCATGGTCTGGCTGAAACGCCCGGTGATCGAGTGCAGCCCCTTGGAGAAGGCGTCCAGCCGCTCGCGCGCCGGACCGGCGGCAGCGAAGGTCGGCAGGCTGAGAAGGGACAGGGTCGCGGCAAGCAGGAAGCGTTTCATTGGGCGATTTCCGTAAGGTTCGGCGCGATTGTCAGCGATCGGTTTCGAACAGCGACTTAAGCATGTCGATGGCCTCGGCGGGGCTGATCTCCCCCGCCTCCATCTTCTCGCTGATATCGGCAATGGCCTTGCCGTCGCGATGCCAGAACGGCGCGGCGCGGGTAGCGTGGTGCACCGGGCGCGCTTCCTGGCCCAGCACCACGATCTCGGCGATCTCTTCCTGTTCGGCGAAGATCACTTCCAGAGCGTCGTCGACGCCAGCGGTGTGGCCGGTGGGATAGTCGCGGGTGACGAAGCAGGCGCGGCCGTCGTCGGCACGCAGCTCCAGCCCGGGAATGGACGGGTTGAGTTCGAAAATGCTTTCGACCTCGTCCAGCACCTCGGCGGTTGGCGCGAGGTCACCGGTAACGAGCAAGCCCCAGGGGCGCTGGCGTAGCGCGCCCGGCTTCATGGCGTTCATTGGGTATCAGTCCTTCGGGGGCGGCGGCGCGAGGACTTCGCGATTGCCGTTGTGCTGCGGCGAACTGACGATGCCGTCCTGCTCCATCTGTTCGACGAGACGGGCGGCGCGGTTGTAGCCGATGCGCAGGTGACGCTGCACGCCGGAGATCGAAGCGCGACGCGTCTCGGTGACCACGCGCACGGCACGATCGTAGAGGGCGTTGTCGCTGTCACTGTCGCCTTCGGCGTCCTGCGGCAGGCCGGAGTCGTTGATGATCTTGCCGTCGGAAGTGGACTGCACTTCCTCGAGCACGCCAGTGATGTAGTTGGGCGCACCCTGCGCACGCAGCCACTCCACCACGTTATGCACCTCGTGGTCGTCCACGAAGGCACCGTGCACGCGCTCGGGCGTGGCCGTGCCCGGCGGCAGGTAGAGCATGTCGCCGTGGCCGAGCAACGCTTCCGCGCCGGACTGATCGAGAATGGTGCGCGAGTCGATCTTGGACGACACCTGGAACGCGATGCGCGTGGGGATGTTCGCCTTGATCAGGCCGGTGATCACATCCACCGACGGACGCTGCGTGGCGAGGATGAGATGCACGCCGGCGGCGCGCGCCTTCTGCGCCAGGCGTGCGATGAGTTCTTCGACCTTCTTGCCGACGATCATCATCATGTCGGCGAATTCGTCGATGATGATGACGATGTGCGGCAGCGGCTCGAGCGGCTCGGCGACCATGCCCGGCATGTCCGGGTTGGCGCGGAACAGCGGATCGAGCAGCGGCTGGCCGCTGTTCTCGGCGTCCTTCACCTTCTTGTTGAAGCCACCGAGGTTACGCACGCCCACGGCGGCCATGAGCTTGTAGCGGCGTTCCATCTCGGCCACGCACCAGCGCAGGGCGTTGGCGGCCTCTTTCATATCCGTGACGACCGGCGCCAGCAGATGCGGAATGCCCTCGTAAACCGAGAGCTCCAGCATCTTCGGGTCGATCATGATCATGCGGACGTCTTTCGGGCTCGCCTTGTACAGAAGGCTCAACACCATGGCGTTCACCGCCACGGACTTACCCGAACCGGTGGTACCGGCAACGAGCAGATGCGGCATCTTGGCGAGGTCGGTGACGACGGCCTTGCCGCCGATGTCCTTGCCCAGCGCCAGCGCCAGCGGCGACTTCATCTGGTCGTACTTTTCCGAACGCAGGATCTCGGAGAGATAGACGATCTGCTTCTTGGTGTTCGGGATTTCCAGGCCGATGACGTTCTTGCCCGGAATGACGTCGACCACGCGCACGCTGACCACGGAGAGGCCGCGCGCGATGTCCTTGTCGAGGCTGGACACCTGGCTGCCACGCACGCCAGCGGCGGGTTCCAGTTCGAAACGGGTAATCACCGGACCCGGATAGACGCCCATGACGCGGGCCTCGATACGGAAATCCTTGAGCTTGAGCTCCACCTGGCGCGAGAGCACTTCGAGGGTTTCCTCGGAGTAACCCGGGCCTTGCGGCGGTGCTTCGTCGAGCAGCGACAACGGCGGCACTTCGCCATTCATCGATGCGCCGGTGAACAGGGGAATCTGATTTTCGCGGGAAGCGCGATCGCTCTTGACCACCATCGGTACCGGGGTCTCGATGCGCACGGGCTCGCGCCTGGCCTGCTTGATCGCGTCGGCCTTCTTGACCACTTCGCGCTCGGCGCGCGCATTGCGTGCGGCCATGACTTCCGGTGCGCGACGTACCTTGCCGCCGAACCAGCCGCCCATGCGCACGACGCCCTGCCCGGTCAGGTCCATGAGCTTGAACCAGGACAGGCCGGTGGCGAGGGTGACGGCGATGAGGAACATGGCCAGCAGGAGCAGCGGTGCGCCCTTGTCGCCAAGGGCGCTGTGCAGGCCGTGGCCCACCCACTTGCCGACGATGCCGCCCGGGCCTTCCGGCAAGACGGGCGAATCGACGTTCAGGTACACCAGCGCGGGGCCGGTGATGAAGAAGAACACGAAACCGATCAGGCGCAGGGAAGGCTCCCACGGCGCGACGAGTCGTTCGCCGCGCGCGCGGAGTACCTGGATGCCCAGGGCAAGCAGGAGCAGCGGAAAGAAGTAAGAAACCAGGCCGAAGATGTACCTGAGCAGGTTGGCGATATTCGCCCCGATCGAGCCACCGAAGTTGGTGGCCCGCTCGGCAATGCCCATGTGACCCCAGCTCGGGTCCTGGTCGTTGTAACTGAGCAGGCAGACGAGCAGGTACAGGGCGAGCGGCAACAGCAGCAACGCCCCGGCCTCGCGCAGGCGGCGCTTGAGCTCGTCGCTCAAGCCCTCGCTCTGGGCCTTGACCTGGCTTCTAGCCTGTTTCTTTACGACTTTCGCGCTGCGCGCCACTTAGCAGAGGACCTCGGATCGGGTTTTCGGCATCATGCCATGCCCTGAAGGGCCGGGTGCACGACCTTGCCACCCTCGATGTTGATACCGCCGGCCAGCGCGGCGTGGTCGCGCCACTCGTTACCGGCAGCCAGGCGCTGCACGTACGGCAGGATGGCGGCCGAGATGGCGGTGGACGAGGTCTGCGGCACGGCGCCCGGCATGTTGGTCACGCAGAAGTGCGTCACGCCGTGGACGTCGTAGGTCGGCGCCTTCCAGGTGGTCGGACGCGAGGTTTCGAAGCAGCCGCCCTGGTCGATCGAAATGTCGACGAGCACCGAGCCCTTCTCCATCGTCTTGACCATGGCTTCGGTGACGACGCGCGGGGCCTTGGCGGACGGGATCAGCACGGCACCCACGACGATGTCGGCGTTGCGGACTTCTTCGGCCACCGACGACTCATAGGCGTACAGCGCGGTGACGTTCGGGCCCATGGCCATCATTTCGGCGAGGCGATCCTGGCGCTTGTCGAACACGACCACGTTGGCGCCAGCGGAGGCAGCCAGGGCGGCAGCGTTACCACCGGCAGCACCGGCGCCGAGCACGACGACCTTGCCGCGCGGGGTGGAGGCCATGCCGCCGAGTAGCTTGCCCTTGCCACCGTTGGGCTGGTGCAGGAGGGTGGTACCGATCTGGGTGGCGATGCGGCCGGCGATGACGGACATCGGCAGGAGCAACGGCAGCACGCCGTTCTCGTCCACGGACTCGAAGGCGATACCGGTCAGGCCGATGTCCAGCAGGCTCTTGGTGAGCGCCGGCTCGGCGGCCAGGTGCAGGTAGCAGAACAGCAGGTGGTGCTTCTTGAGCAGCTTGAGATCGCCCTCGATCGGTTCCTTGACCTTGACGATCAGCTCGCCCTTTTCATAAAGGGCGGCGGCGTCGGCCACCACGGTCACACCCAGCAGGGAATAGTCGGCGTCCGAGTAGCCGCTCTTGGTGCCGGCGCCGGACTGGATGAAGACCTCATGGCCACGGCGGACCAGATCGGCGGCCGCGGCCGGGATGAGGGCCACGCGGCCTTCGAGGGTCTTGGTTTCGGAGGGGATACCAATGCGCATCTTATGGAGGATCCTGAATGAGATAAAAGTCGCCCCGTGGGGACAAGGCGCCAGCCGTCATTGCATCGATGTCTTGAATCGCACCCCGGTCTTCCCCATTCTTCCGGGTCGACACACCTCGCAAACCCTCGACACGGCTTTAGCATCCTGCCGCAAGAGGCCAGCGGTACGACCGAAACACGCCGCAGTAAACCTCAAGGATTATACATGAGCACCCCCAAGCACAGCCGCCTGCTGATCCTCGGCTCCGGCCCCGCCGGATACACGGCCGCCGTCTACGCGGCGCGCGCCAACCTCAAGCCGACGATGATCACCGGCCTGGCACAGGGTGGCCAGCTCATGACCACCACCGAGGTGGACAACTGGCCGGGCGACGAAAAGGGTGTTCAGGGTCCTGAATTGATGCGGCGCATGGCCGAGCACGCCGAGCGCTTCGAAACCGAGATGGTTTTCGACCACATCCACAGCGTCGACCTGGGTGTCCGCCCGTTCCACCTGAAGGGTGACAGTGGCGAGTACACCGCCGATGCGCTGATCGTCACCACCGGCGCCACTGCCAAGTACCTGGGCATCGCCTCGGAAGAGAAGTTCAAGGGCCGCGGTGTCTCCGCCTGCGCCACCTGCGATGGCTTCTTCTTCCGCGACCAGGACGTGGTCGTGGTCGGCGGCGGCAACACCGCCGTGGAAGAGGCCCTGTACCTGGCCAACATCGCCCGCAAGGTCTACCTGGTCCACCGCCGCGACAAGTTCCGCGCAGAAAAGATCATGCAGGACAAGGTGTTCGAGAAGGCAGCCGCCGGCAAGATCGAGCTGCTCTGGAACCACCAGGTGGACGAGATCCTCGGCGACGACTCCGGCGTGAACGGCGTGCGCGTCAAGGACATCAACACCGGCGTGAAGCGCGACCTCGACGCCCAGGGCTTCTTCGTGGCGATCGGCCACACCCCGGCCACGGGCATCTTCGAAGGCCAGCTCGAGATGAAGGACGGCTACATCCAGATCCAGTCGGGCCTGCACGGCGGCGCCACGGCGACCTCGGTGCCGGGCGTCTTCGCCGCGGGCGACGTGGCCGACCATGTCTATCGTCAGGCGGTGACCTCGGCAGGCTTCGGCTGCATGGCGGCGCTCGACGCCGAGCGCTGGCTCGACCAGCAGCACATGCTGACCTGACCGGAACCGGCCCCGCGCCTCGTGCGCGGGGCAACCGCCGCATGACCGGCATTCGTTTTCTCGACAGCCTTGGTGGCATTCCGGCCGCCGACTGGGACGCGCTTGTCCCGGATGGCAATCCTTTCGTGTCGCACGCCTTCCTTTCCGGCATGGAAGCGAAAGGCTGCCTGCGCGAAGACTATGGCTGGAAGCCGTACCACCTGGGCATCTTCGACCACAACGAACGCCTGGTCGCCGCCGCCCCCACCT
>Ga0247742_10001142_pt1 | contig 19199 bp, 18 predicted proteins | sample UWRJL208509C2_FD_180944 | JGI IMG/M metagenome (GOLD analysis project Ga0247742, IMG submission 180944) | Plant litter microbial communities from Arlington Agricultural Research Station in Wisconsin, United States - UWRJ-L208-509C-2 | ecosystem: Environmental > Terrestrial > Plant litter >... | reverse complement strand
TTCACTACCTCATTTTCATCTCTACCCTCCCAGTTAGATTTACCGGTCCTCTTCTTGGCGGGTGCAGGCTGCGAAACAGACAATGTGAGGAACGCGGCAGATAAAAGTGAGATTCGGAAAAATACCTCTTCAGGCGATTTGCCCTCCTTCTCGGTAATGGTCACATATCGGTGGATCTCCGGTGTGTTTTCCTTGCCAATTGGACGGCCAAGAGCGTCCAACTTTAGACCGTGTACTCTGACAGCCCGGAGCTCAACAACTGGAGCCTGGCGCAGCTCGCCTGAACATGATGATCGTTCCTTCACAGGGACCTTTAGCTTCTTCTCAAGAGCGAGAAGACGCCTCACAAGGCTGGGACGCCAGACTTAAATTAAATTAAATATATTAGTCTGGTGGATCGGTCATAATGTTGAGAAATGGCTCTCACCAATGTTGGTATCTTCATCTAATAGAGCGTCTTTGACACCTTCCAACGTCAGCCGACACAACTCTTCTTTCTCTTCCTCAGTGTCAGCAACACGCGTAAGATGTCCTAGAACAACTGCCCTCCGATTGTACCACTTTGCACGTTTACCCCGACACCAGAACCGTTGAGACAGTAAAGCGTCCAGGACCTTCAATTCCAGATCATACTCTTTCATAGGTCCGAGGACACTCGTGGCCTTGTGCACCATCCTCGTGTATACATGTCCTACAGGTCACGTTAGATCGCTCACGACGCAAAATGCAAGGACATATTTTACCGGCATCAAATCGCTCAAAACCAGGAGGTCGTACTCGGACGCCTCGGGCATCCTCAACTGCAACATATTCCAGCCACTTAGGGAAAAGCCACTCTTCTAGATGCTTCTTGATTTTATCCCCCTTCTTGATTTCCAGCACTGGCTCTACATCACCGGTTGTTGTCATATCGTCCCCCCAATCAGCAATGGGGGTTTCGCATTTGACATTGGCGACACTGGTGGGTGTTCTCAAAGGAGTCGTCTGGTTTCTAGTCGGACCTGGTGTGACGTATTTTCCGGGAGTCTTGGTTGTACGTTGCGCTACAACCTCCGTTTTTTCTTCCAGGATCTCATCGAGGAGCTTATCTATGCCCAGGGCTTGTTCATACTCAAGAAGTTCGTCTCTTGACTCCCAAATGAGCGCGCGAGTATGTTCGTAAGGAGTGTAGTTTCGCTTCTTGAAGATAGATAGTAGCGCTGCTTGCATGACCGTAGTAGAATGTTCGGTTTCGCGGAAACAGATGACGTGAAGCCTCCAGACTAGTCTATGGAAATCGGCATTGACGCGGACGCATTTGCCTGTTTCCGTTTCAGTAAAACTTTAAGGTCGGTGCAAGCGAACTCACCTAGAATCTTCATAGCCATGTCCCTCAGTCTGCGCTCACCAGGGGGGCTGGGTTCAGTCTTGCGTAACGGTTTGAAATCGGGTTTACTCTGGCCCTGCTGACGGCCCTTTCCTTTCCCCAATTTACTCGGAGGTGTCTTGAAACTCAGTGTCGGTTGGGCTGCGACTTGCTTCAGAAGGGCTTCGATAATCTCATCTTTCTAAGAGAAGATAAATTGATAATGAATAGTGTGGATTCCTTTCAACATACCTTCAAGTTGGGTTTGAGCTTACAGAAATTCTTCGCAAGATTTAGCAGCTTCTCCTTGACGAGCCTTCCGAGGATTTCTCTTGTCGTCATGGTCGACTCGTCCTGACAAAAAAAGTCAAGCTCCATGATTGATGTATCTGAATGGAGAAGGGCTTGGATGGGATCCTGAACGGGCACTGAGGAAGGACCAGCTTTATTCGACCAGTAATTCTCGAAAATCTCCCATTTGAGCGGAGTTACAACAATATTTGGCTTCACATCCTCATCGTCTGAATCCATTGTGAGGTCGATGATGTCGGGTCCCTCAGGCTCCTCCTGTTTGATGGATATGTCGAGTTCTTCAGCCTTGATCAGCATGCTTTCCTTCAACAGTGCATTTATCGGTAAACACAGATCTAAAATCGCGTTCTCAAGTCCTTCTGCGGTGACTTCTTTCTTGTATGATTCCAGTGATGATACAGGATGCCATTGGTTAGCTTTTCGAAGAGCAAGTCGCGTCAGACAATAGCGCGCGTTATCTTGAAGCTGTTCAGATGTTGATCGCGTTAAATAAATAAAATATCTCACAGCAAAGCTTGCTGAAATGTTCTAGTGCATTGACCTCCTGCTCCGACAGGAGGTCACTTTCTTGCTCGAGAACTGTCCTAACCATTGCTAATGACGTTGAGATCCATGTCCTGTCCAATGCACATTATGCAGGTGAGACGCACTTTCAAACACTTCAACATAAGCAGAAGGTTTCCTCAGGCCTGTAGTGTCGCGCTTGTCGTCGAGTTTGTCGAGGTCTTCTTCAATGGCTTCAGGGCTTTCCAAGCTGCCACCAAAGATGGTCTGCTGTTTTAGTTTCTTGGGGGTTGACATTTCGTCAGCTGAGCCAAGCGCACGAGAGCTGTAAACAGTAGATAGGGAGTGTATCGCAAAAGAGTCGACGCGTGGATTCAGTTACTCGACAGTTGCACTGGCAGTGAGCTGGGCAAGTCGCAGGAGTCAACGTTACAAGTGACATCTCTGTGCACGTGCTGTAAATCACACGCGTTTTCCGTCACGATACACAATGATACAAAGTTCAATTGGCTGCATGACTATCAAAAGCTTGTAGAACTCTGTGGATGGAGATGGCGATTATGTATTGTATGAATCTCAAACGCTAGTAGCTATGTAACATAAGTATATCGTAAGTACAAATAATCCGGGTCGGTATGCTTTCCTTCCAACTATCTTCAAACCGCGCGACCAGATGCTGAGATTGCATCCAGATAAATTTGATTAAGTGACTTGTTTCCTAGATATACATGATGGTAGTTACCAGACGTGCTCGCAATGAGCTTGTTCTTTTTGTCCCAAAACCTGGCGGTGATGTGGACTTGTGGGTCATTGGACCCAGTTGCATGAGCCAAAAATCTTGAGGTTGCGAGACGAGGTCAGTTTGAGAGCTTTCATCAAAATCAGTGGATTATGCGTACTGGATCTCAGCTTTATAAGCGCTAATTTTCTCCATGTGTGCCTGCACGATATCACGATGCTTCCGTTTGACACGTTCCCGATCTTTTCCATGCAGGTCTAGGTCATCCAGACGCCTCTTGGCTGGCTCTGAAAATATGACTTTAGAAATATTTTGGCCACATTGGGGGTGTAAAGCCTTTGGCATTGAGACAGCCAACCAGAACGACGGTCGCCTGGATGAATGAGCAATATTTGAGCATAGTACCGCATCATCCTGATTAAAAAGCGCACATCACTATCTTAAATCTTCACCTCGATATGCTTGGCTTGAATGTGGGCAAATTGCCAGTTGACTGACGTTGAGTATTCCAGCTGAGTGACGCATGTCCTGTATCCTCCCCGCTTTATATACCAGTCAAGAAGAGCCAAACGCAAGGATACGCTAGACCTTTTTTGGTGAAGTACACGATTCCAGACAATTCTATGGAGAAGATCACCTAGATCAAGTATTTAGTCGTGTCATATGATGCAAGCAAATTAGCGCCCAAGGTGGGGATCGCCGGAAAATATGGAGAACGTGTGTGTTGGTCTGATTCTCCCCATCCAGTGTGTGTTTGATACCGTTAATTGTGCGATGGCAAGTAATCGAGGAATTCATCCAATAGAACGCATTTGGGCGAGGTATATTCGAAGTATTGGTTTTAACCACCAAATTAGCAATATTACAACGCGACGCTCCTTATTCATTCTTGTTCAGTTATTATACAATCTTACGTAACTTGATAAAATGCAAGTAATTTTCGTTTCCCTCTTGGTAAATATGATGCCAATGTTAACGTCACTACTAGTACCCTATGCCGTGCAGTAATTCTTCTGTCATATTTGCAGGGCCAAGCGGTGAGAGTTGCACCTACGTTTACCTCAGTGGACGTCATTCCTTGAAAGCCCCAAGGTGCTCGAGCTACAACTGGCCCACGCATGATTTGTCTCTGCCCTCTACATCGAAACCTTCTCAAGAATCAAAATTGCTCTAAGTGATCGCACTAGCATTGTCGGCTTGGGCCTGCTTACCGAAAGCAGGCAAAAGGGGATACACATGTGGACGCGGGCGCGTCACCACTCCAAACTTACCTTAAATACCACAATCCACTGTAAAAAATCACTGAAGAACTCCACCATGCCAGTCACCGAATTTGTGACCTTCAAACTGAAGGAACCCTACACTATTGAAAATCAGGAGCTACGACAGCGTTTACTCATCCTCTCCGACCGGCAATCGAACTGGTCGCTTTACCCACTCATGTTCTATGTCGACATCGAAGATCAAGCAGTGATCTACCTCATTTCGAGCTGGGAAAGTGTCGCCGCGCACACGAAATGGATTGAAAGCGAACAGAATCAAGATCTCTTGAAGATGTTCGAAACCATATTATCGATAACTAATTTCACTCACATCGATTTCGACTCCACGGAAATCGACCCAGATGTATTGGCCTTCAAGAAGTACGCGCTGGACTCTGGAGGGCTTCCTTCGGAGGATACAACCAGGAGCCTGGTGGAGCCTGTAGGAACGGAGTTATGGCTAAAAGAAGGCCCGAGTATCGAGAAGCCGGAAGAGATCTATACGCTCAGCGCGTGGATTGGGTTGGAAGATGTGAAGAAAGCGCCAACATCATGGAGGTGTATGCGGAGGCTTCTCATACGAGGATAGACCGTCTGATAATGGTCATAGGTACAATTAGATGATCATCGTACAAGGGGGTGAAGTCGACGAAACCGAGAAGAGAGTGAACGAGCCTCGGAGTGGTCTGAAGAAGCCCAGTAGTAGGAGGTTTACAGTGGGTGATTACGGCAGGTCTCAGATAAGATCGAATGCAAAACGCTAACACGCATTGATAACCTGTACGAGTCCAACAGTCATTCGGAGGAATAATCATTAGATCTAGAACCTGTGATTGAGAACATTTTGCATCAAGAGTTCAGCGTTCAAATCAAAGAATTGACTGTCTTTTCCGTAGCTATGAATAAAGACAAGATATTCGCTACCAAAGTACCGTAGATGGAGCATACGGGGCATCTTGTACAGGGTAGGTCAGTCGGAGGTCACGGTGTCCTTTAACCCTACACGGTGCTTGACGACGAAGTGGGGTCACTGTTCTCCATGCAGAGCTGGAAGATTTTAGATTAGATTCTTGGTCATAACACTTTGGCGGTGAAGGAACCAGCGCATTTGTGAGCTGTAATTTACATCCAGTACAAGATCCTCGAAATCATTAATGTAAATATCAGAGTCGGTCGATAGAACAAACGTGCCACCCATTTATCAAAAGCGGATTGGTCATAAGCCTGGTCGGTAGTAGGAAATGCCCAGATGGGGGGATGCGGGTCGTTGTGAGTGAGAGGAGTGAGGACAACACTGGACAACAGGGTGCAGACCATAATCCTTACATAATGTATATTTAAATTCCGCGATCATGGCATGTCGACTCCCATCTCGAACCACCGCGACATACTCGTGCAATAGCAATGCCACCGCGGTGAGTTATCCTCTGGCAATATAGAAAATTGGGAGTTAACAGATCAACCTCTCTCCAGCAAGTACCCCCAAGAGTACTCTGACGATGACATTCAGATCGAGTCTGATTGGGGCCAAGTCAATGACGAGTCTGTCTTCTCCATTTTTCTCTCCGGGATACTCAACTCGGACTAATAAATCACCCCAGTTTTGATGAAATGGGACTCAAGAAAGATCTGCTCAAAGGAGTATATGCCTATGGGTGAGGATCCTATTGGCTGTGCGATGTGCGGGCTTGCGCGCCTAATTAGATATGCTAAGCTTGGAGAAACCGTCTCCCGTCCAGCAACGGGCTATCATGCCTCTACTGAGCGGTCGCGATCTCATCATGCAAGCTCAGTCCGGCACTGGGAAAACCGCCGCATTTGTCATCGGTATCCTCCAAAAGGTGTTATAATTTCGTCGGTGACTTTACTCGCTCCACAGCTGAGCTGATTGTTTCCAAACCTTTAGCTGGATTTGTCTATCAACGCTACTCAGGCGCTTATCCTTGCGCCGACCCGAGAATTGGTACAGCAAACACAGAAGGTGGTCCTCGAGATTGGAAAGTATATGAATATCAAATGTTGTAGCTGCATAGGAGGGACAAAAGCTACCGTGGACGTTAAGACGCTGGAGAAGGGTGTTCACGTTGTTGTGGGCACTCCCGGCCGGCTGCAGCAGCTGATAACCCGGAAGGCGCTCATAGTGGACAAGATCAAGATCTTTTGTCTTGACGAGGCGGACGAGATGTTATCGCGTACGTTCAAAAAGCAGATTATGAAAGGCAAGTCTCCTCTAAAGTAGATAATTTGATACAAACTGAACTGTCGAAAATTCGCCGGTTTACGTTACTAGTGTTCAGGCAGCTCCCTCAAGAAGGTAAACAGGTCATCTTGCTCTCAGCCACGTTCCCGGATGCGTTCCATAAGATGACCAAAGAAATCATGAGCAACCCCGTCAAGATCCTCGTCAAAAGGGGGCAGCTCACGCTCGAAGGTATCACACAGTTTTTCATCATGATGGAAAAACCAGACTGGAAGCTCGATACTCTGTGTGACCTATACACTACTGAGACTTTCACTCATCCCACTGTCGTCTTTTGTAATTCCCGAAAAAATGTGGACGCGCTTGCAGCCCAATTGGAAGAGCGAGAACTCCCCACCGCTGCAACGGTAAGAGCTATGTCTTTGATGCTTAAAATTTTATGCTCAGTTTATCGTCTTTTCCCCTACGTCTGATCATTCCATACAGCATGGCAAGATGGACCAGAAGAGTCGTGAGGCTCACCTACAGGGCTTTAGGACGGGGGCGTCTAGGGTTTTGATCGCCACTGACATGTTGGCCCGCGGCATCGATGTTCAGCAGGTCGCCGTCGTCATCAATTACGACTTTCCAGAGAAGAAGGAGATGTATATGCATCGAATTGGACGCAGCGGTCGCTTTGGGCGGAAAGGAATCGCCATCAATCTCGTCACAAAAGATGAGATCAGTATGATACGCGATGTTGAGCGTGAGTGAAACCCCTTCGCTGAGTTTTTGGTGTGGGGCAGCAGGTTGATTGATTCTACTCAGAATACTACGGCACTCAAATTGAAGAGATGCCTCTCGATATCTCGTAAGTCGTTGGTAATCTTGGTCTCTGTATTCCTAATATCCATTATCTCTTTATTAGAATCCTCCTCAGGCGCATTTCCCTCAATTAATACTCAGTTTTACGGCTGCGCGGGTGCTCTTTTTCATTTCTTACCGTCCTATCCATTCGGGCTACGCATTCCATCGTCCTTACGTCTTCTGACCCATTTTGATAGCCATCGACTGACACTGTATGACTAAGCACTCAAGTATATAAACACTCAACAGTAATACCATTTTTTTTTTGCTTAGTTCTTGAGATCCAGCTTACTAAGAATAGGAAATACTACGCTCTTGAATGATTCCCTGAGCTCGCTGCTCTGCTTCTACCGATGATAAGTATACGTTAGCTCCACAACTCGTTCATCTGTTATACCTTGTGAAATTCAAGACAACGTCCTACTGCATACGATATCGCGATTGAAGAGGGAGATATATCGTTATAACTGACAAATCAAATTCTGACATCCAAAGCACGTCTACAACAAACAGCTAGCCAGATTGGAGGTGTCGTCAATCACCAGCTTCTCCCACATTTATCCCATAAATATTTCCCCCATGAGAACTTCGGGGCCAAACCTACACCTTTACGAGCTTGGACCTGAAAGTCGGTCGGTATGTTTGGGGCTGAGGAATTACGAATACAGGGCATGAAGTCGCACTTCTGATTCAATGACCGCAATGGCGATGGCGGCGGAGGCGAAAATGCGAATCCGAATGGTTATAGGACGGACAAAGTCCTACCCGGGGCAGCGGGTCACCAGAGTAAAGTGCTTTGTTTATCATAATTCCCCTGAGACAAACAACCTCGATTTCTTCAACTCGGACATAACTCAAACCTCTTGTACATCCGACCTCGAGACTACGCACGGGGCCCAGATTCATGTCTCCGGACATTTCCAAGAACGCGCTGGTGGAAAACTCTAGTTCTTCTGCGCCAGACTACCATCGCAAACGGCGCCGAGAAAAGCGGGCTGCCGCCAAGGACAATAGGACCTCCAACGTCGATGGCGAGCCTGTTGCTAGTGGATCTTCCTCTGGCACGACCAAGGTAGGTAGCACTAGGCGAGAGAATGTAGACAACGGCAATATAAATGGGGATTCTGGAACCAAAAGCGAGGCCGGGAAAGCCAATCCAAACGCGACCTTTGAAGAGGGTGACGAATTCATCCCATTCCACTTCTCTGAAGATGAAGGCGGCGATGACCAGAGTGGGGGTATAAAAGAACTTAAGGGAACGGCAGATGTACAAGGTGGTCGGGACGGGGAACACTCAAGCGAAGGACGAGGGAAGGAACGCGATAACAGACGTGATCAGCGTCACGGCGGGGATGAACCTTCACATATGCCTGATGTTACGCAAGAGAAGAATGGCCGCTCCAAGCCCCCAAGCTCAAGCCGTGAGTGGGACCAAGGAGAGCGGAAACTAGATGATAATGGTGGACGAGGTAATAGTGGAAGAAACGACAGGGACAGAAACAAGAAGCGCAGATACGATGACTATGACCGCGATTCTGGGGGTCCAAGACACAGGTTCGAGGTTGCGACAAAGAAGTGCCCATGGGTAGACGGTCCGAAACTTGAACAATGCCAAAATGTTGCTGAAATGTATGTCTAAGAGTTCCTCAACTGAGCTCAATTACTTATTCATGAAAATGCTAAATAGGATGCACTGTGAGGTCGAGTCATTTATTGACTGGATATCGCCTTCACCTATCGAAGACGAGATTCGAGGTCTGATAGTTGCACAAATCACAAAAGTCGTCAAAGTATCCTTCGCCGACGCAGAGGTTTATCCGTTTGGAAGCTATCAGACGAAACTGTATTTGCCGTTAGGGTGTGTCCAGCCATCTATATGACGCATAAATGCTGCTTCACTGACTCAAAAGGCTTTTAGGGACATTGACCTTGTCGTTCTTTCCGACTCCATGGCCTACAGCGACAAATCCACCGTCCTCCACGTTCTGGCCAATACTCTCAAACGAAGTGGGATTACATCTCATGTCACCATTATCGCCAAAGCCAAAGTCCCTATTGTGAAATTTGTCACTACCCATGGGCGCTTCAAAGTGGACATCAGTATCAATCAGGGGAATGGCCTCGTCTCAGGGAAGATCATCACTGGATTCTTGCGGGATATGATTCCTTGTGGCGAAGGCAAGGAAAGTAAAGCGCTTCGCAGCTTAGTAATGGTGACGAAGTCATTTCTCAGCCAGAGGAGTATGAACGAGGTTTATACTGGGGGCCTTGGAAGCTACAGCGTGGTCTGTCTGGCTGTCAGCTTCTTACAGATGCACCCGAAGATCAGAAGGGGTGAAATTGACCCAGAAAAGAATCTTGGTGTCTTGGTGATGGAGTTCTTTGAGCTATACGGCCATTACTTCAACTACGACGAGGTTGGGATTTCTCTGCGAGAGGGTGGGACGTACTTCAGCAAGCGCCAACGAGGTTGGCACGCAGGCTATAAGAAAAACATGCTTTCAATCGAAGATCCTGCCGATCCTTGTGAGTTCCATTTGTTTCCTATGCGTTGAACATCCACTAAATCACTTTCTTAGCAAACGATATTTCTAGCGGCTCTTACAATTTTCATAAGGTCAAAACAGCTTTTGCAGGCGCTCATGGTATCCTCACCGCCACCGCCTACCTCCGGGCTGGTATGCTGAGCTCGCGTCACCTTGGGCGCTCAGTGAACCTTAGGTTTCATCATGAAGCCGAAGATCTCAGCATTCTGTCAACAGTGATGGGGATCACACAAGAAGTGGGTTTTTATATCTCTGGATTGATAGTGGCAGTGCATTTACGGACTATGCTTGTCAGACGATCAATCACCGGAGATTAGTCCAAGAACTATACGACAAAAGAACCTTGCACGACATCTTAGGTGTAAAGACGAAACACTCCGAAGTCAATGGCATCCAGAACTCTCAGACATGCGAAAGTGGTCCTACGACATCCTACTCAGATCCGAAGGTTGTAAAGCCTGTCTGGAATGGCCGGGATGATCTCTCCGACGAAGATGACTATTATAGACGACATGACATGCAGGAGGAAGAGCGAGGTCGCTATGACATCGGACGACAACCTCCCAAGAAACGGCGGAAGACCGGGAGAACCGAGGACGCTCATACAGTTTATCTTATCGATGATGAGGATGAAAGCAGAAGCGAACGATACGAGAATGAGGATGGTGAGTACTACAGTGATGAAGGTTCCCCTGATGATCGCCGTACTTCCCGAAGCGGGCCGAGTCCTAAGACCGACAATAGGCGCTCTTACTGGCTCTCGAAGGGAATTGGGACTGGGAGTACCGTTGAAGGAGATAGTAGTTAGTGCAATAGCAGTAGTGTTCCTTGATAAATTTTAGGGGGTTAAAGTCCTTGTAAAAGATGAAAAGGGTCGAATGGGTTAAAATTCTGTTTGGCATGGTTGTCATCATATTTTGATCAAAGGTTCTACCAGGTTTTGTAACTTTAGCATCTTTCGCTCACACCGCCATCAGCCTCAGCGCTGTCCCGTTCAGGTCGTTGTTCGCAAACTCCCACCATCCTTCGATATCTACCAAGAACTCTCGTTTACCTATTTCATTATACTCAGTGTCGTCGCAAGTGCTGGTCCGCCTGCATAGACACCTGTCACTGTCCAGCCTCGGACTTCTGTTTTCGAGATCTTGGGAACCCAACTAGATGAGAGATGTGAGTAGTACTCGATTACCTTGAGTCTAAGGCGGTTTTGGGTGCTCAAAAGCCACGTCGTTTAATGTTGGGAGTGCTGGGGTGTTGTTTATGGGGATCACGGCATGGTGTGGTTCGGGTGTCACATTTAACCGCTGTGTTCCTATCCACTCGCAATTTTCTGTCATTTAGATGGAGGAAATTGGGAGGTATTGGATTCGATAGCATCCAAATTAACAGGCATGGCATTTGGAGCATTTTCATCTGCATTTCGGATGAAGAAGTCGTTGTCGAGATCGGCTTGCTCGGGATATGCAGCCTTCTTTTTGACACACAGTAGAGTGCTCAATCTGACTGAGTTATTTCTAGGGCCAGCACACGACCTGGAATTCAACCGACAAATCTCAAAGAACGCATCGCTGCTCTAGAGCAACGAAATGCGACAAATGGAGGCGCCACCGCGCGACCAACATCTCCCACACCGAGTGTGGTGTCTTCAGCCGGCGGTGGCGCGCAGACTGCAGGTGCTTTACGCGATAAAATCGCCAAGTTTGAACGTAAGGGTGGTGTACCTGTTCCGAGAGGGAGTTTCGGACTGGGTGCTCCTCCTACTGTGGAAGGACCAAGAAAGCGAGGGGAGTTGTACGGGAATCGCATCTCGGCTCCCGCAAGGGTTGTTAGTGCGTCCATTATTGGGATTAACCGCCCAGCTTCGCCAACGGGAACATCGACGTTTGGCTCTCCCGAACCTTCCCCTGGTGCCTCCCCAATTGACCAGCGGCGGTCATTCTCACTTTCGAGTATAATGAGTGATGTGGATGAAGGCGCCGACTATACTCCAATCACCTCTCCTACTTTTGCATTCCCACCGGACTCACCAGAATCCCTTGCGTCTCTATCCTATACTCCCGAAGCATCGCCGTCTCTTTCTACCAACGGAGACGTTGGCATCAAGTACAACATCGTCCGAGGCACCTCATTTCAGAAAGCACTGGAAATAGCACGGAATGCTGAGCAGGCAAAGCTGGAGGAAGCACTGAGGCCGCAAATGACAGGAGAGTTGAGGCCGCAGATGACTGGCGAATTGAGGCCACAGATGACGGGAGAGTTGAGGCCACAGATGACAGGAGGTAGTATGAGGCGCTGGCATGATTTTACAATGCCCACACCTCAACAACCCCCCCTCGAAGACCTTGCTGAACTGCGAGAGCGAGTGTCCTATCCCAATACAGAACCCCCGCAGGAATCACCTGTTGAAGAATCTAAACCTGAGACAGTGGTGAATACTGCTGCGGCCATACCCCTAGCGGAATCATTGCCAGCGATCGCAGAATCGTCACCTCCTTCGCCAATAACCGAGAGCTCAACAGTGGTGCCCATTGAATCATCTTCGACTGAGGAATCTAGTCCTCCCACACCCTCGCCCGGTCCAATCACTGTCAAGACCAAGGAGTCAGAACCTCAGGCCGTACCTCCCGTTATTATCGAAGTCGCACCATTGACCTTGCGAAAGCGAGTGCCACCGGAGGCCGTTTTTGTGGGGCCTGCAGTAGAAGAGACCTTGGAGCTACTACCTGTGCCCGTACAACAGAAGGAGGAGGTTCATGTTCTCCCCTCTATTGCGATCCAGACACCTCCCGCCCCTGCCCTCGAGCAGGAAGTCGCACCCTCACCGCCTGAAATTGTTGTCAATGATGAGATCACCGTCTCAGAACCTGTTACCGTCCAGGAGGTTGCAGAGACTTCCAAGAGTAGCGAGCTTGCTGTCCGTAAGGCCGCCTTGACTTTGGATGCCGACCGAATCGCCAACGACTCACTCATGTCGCCACCAGTTGTCACAGGCAACATGTCGGCTCTATCTCTCACCGATGTTTTTAGCAACTACTTCACTGGCGGAAATCCTACTGGAACCTTCAGGTCCACCACACCTCCGCTCCCCAAGGACTTGCCCGACCCGCTCATGTCGCCCATGGCCACTCTTGCTTATGATGCGCCGGAGAGTCCTCAACCAGCTGCTCGACCGCGTATCAAAGCCCCAGATCCGACATCCTTCTTGTCTCCGCCAGCTTCTGGTTTCCTTTCTGCAGTGCCTACATCAGGTGGCTCATCTATGGGGTCAATGTCTTCAATGGGATCCCGTCCTATGAGCATGTTCGAAACGAGTCCAGGACATGTTGCTCGTGCCCTTCGGATGACACCAGCTACCAGCCGTGGTGTACCTATGTTCTTGCCACCCAATAACTCGCGTCCGAGGAAGTCGGACTTTGTTTATTTCCCCCCTACACCAGACGAAGAAGATACAGCTCTTGAAGAGGCCGAGGCCGAGTTCGGAGTGGTCACCATTGGGCACAGGCGACGCGGATCGGAGCCCGACCTTATGAGCACTTCAGCTAGACCGGGTTTCAGTGCCGTCGTGCATGGAAAAATTAGAGAGGTACCAGCCTCGGCAACGATGCCTTCCTCACGGCCAAAACCTCTTCCAGAGACACCTCAAATCAGGCGCACTAAACGAGCGACAATCCTTGAGCCACCTCTCAGCCCTGGTCAGGGCGAACTCGCGGCCTTGCTGCAAGAGGCGGTCCTGTTGGAAGACGTTCTTGACAAAGGGGAGTTGCCGAGTGAGACTTTGAAGCCTCGGCTCGAGGCGTTGGAAGAAAGGAAGAAGGAGGCCGAGGCAAGAGCGAAAGCAAAGACGGAAGAACAGGCGAGGTTGAAGGAAGAAGAGCGTCAACGAATTGCGTATGCTACCGCTCAGCTTCAGGCTAAGCGCGACCAACCAACCGAAGGGAGGCTTAAGCATACCTTCCTCATTCCATTATCGAAGGCGCGTACTGGCCAATCTGTGCATCGGAAAGAGGTGTCTACATCCCATGGTGAACTCTTTCCACACAAACCCCAGGATGACCTTGTTGTTCGACCAAAGTCGGCTGGACTTCCAGATCAGTCGGGGGTTCAGTCGGCGCGGGAAGATCTGGCGGTGGTTGGGCAGAAGACGAAATCTCTGCGCCCCAAGACTCCTGACACATCTGTGCCGTCCATTCCCGAGATGCCATCGAAGTCCCCGAAATCATCGAGGTTTGCCAGCTTCAAACGTCTGGGTAGCATTTCTCGCCCTGGTACGACCAGTGGGCATCCGGCCCGCCATAGCAATTCTACTTCGTCTGAAATCTCGTCGGAAGACTCTGCCGCAGCTGTTACTCCACCTGACAATAATTTGGAATTCGGGACGCGCGCATCCCCCGTCAATGAATTTGGATACATGCAAAACGGTCCAGTACAAAGTAGTTCGACTTCGTTCCCGTCACTCTCACCAAAGAAAAGCACTAGTGGTATGGGTCGGGCAACGTCCTTTGCTGAAAAGATGTGGTCAAGAGCGAGAACGAGGTCAAATGGAAGTACTTTGAGCGCAACAAGCGATGTCACTGGTATGGCCCAAGTTCTTTGTTTTAAACATCCGCTGAATGTCTCCGTTTAGATCGTAACGCTTCCGAGCCAGTACCCAAGTTACCGGCACTAGGACCGCCTCCAGCTATTAATCTTCCTTCGCTTCCATCTGCTCCATCCATTTTACCGCCTTCTCCTGAAAGTGAAGAAGTTCGAGTCCTAAACCCTACACCTTCCAGATCAACATCTTTGAAGCGTCTTCCAAAGCTCCCTCCACCTGATACCGCAATCCCCCCATTACCGACTGTTACCTCCCTATATAACCCTTCGAACTCAGTGTTGTTGTCTGAAAATGATTCGCTACTCCATCCCGGCTCTACATCCTCCACCCGTCCGTCGTCTTGGATCTCTGTTTCCTCGGCAGGCTCCTTACCTTCGCCTCTGTTCGACGAAGCACTATTTGACGCCTTCCCTTCTGTACCCGGTACAGCACCGCCTGCTGCATCCTCTCGTACTCATCGTCAGGATCTCAGCCTCTCGGCGGCGGCGTTGACCGCTACGGCAAACTTCGACTCAGCATTTCTCTCCTCCGCTATTCACCTAGCGTCGCACAAATCTGTGGCGACAGGCGCGACTTCGTCATCATCAAGTCTGAAGTCGTGGACGATGACCCCAACACCGACTGGTGACAAAGCTCGCTGAAAACAATACTCAAGACCACATCAATAATCTAATATCCTGTCATCCTAGTCGAATTCAATCTTCTTTGCTGTCATACATCTAGTTACTATTATTTACGTAGTTACCCACTGCTTGCGGGTATTTCTTCGTTTCCTTTCGTTTGCAACAATTTTTGGGACTCACGTTCTTCTGCTATTCTTGACGCTTTATTGATTAGAGTTCAAAATCTGACTATCTCTCCCTATTAGCAACCTCATAATCACAATATCTAACATGATGCGTGACGACTACCAATGCAACAAGTTGAACTTTAAAGTTGAACTTAGAGTCAGTTCGGATACCATAAGAGCCTGTTCGGATACCAAAATACGAATGTATTCTTATTATGATGGGACTCGTATTATTCCCACCGGTCCAAATGCAGATTACTGGTCGCATCGACCGCACGACGGTCCATCCGCATTCGGACGTGGGACGTTTGGTCACCATCACTTTTGATGCGAGCTCATCGTCAGCAACAGCGAGCTCGCATATCTTTAGTTAGAATTAACATTTTCCTTCAAAATAACCTGTAATATTTTTCAGTAAATGAACAGGCGCTTTATTCAACTCATATTTCAAGTAAAGGCCCATACCACCGCCATACCCAAGACATTACATTGTACTAATGGTGGCACATTCTTGCTATCATATTTCTCATTTAAACCAACCACTTTGGACATATAAGTCTGTTAAAACTAATTTGAATGCCTATCCAACTTTCAGCGAAAACGAGCTACTACCTGTTGAGATATCGGGGCTCACTGTTGCTGACGATGAGCTCGCATCAAAAGTGATGGTGAGCAAACGTCCCACGTCCGAATGCGGATGGACCGTCGTGCGATCGATGCGACCGGTAATCTGCATTTGGACCGGTGGGAATAATACGAGTCCCATCATAATAAGAATACATTCGTATTTTGGTATCCGAACAGGCTCTAATACGAACGTATTATGATTATGATGGGAATCCGTATTATTCCCACCGTTCCAAATGCAGATCACCGTTCGCATGGTCGCGCGGCAGGTGACCGGGTCCATCCGCATTCAGACGTGGGACATTTGCTCGCAGCCACTTTTGATGCGAGCTCATCGTCGACAACAGCGAGCTCGCATATCTCTGGTTGAAGTGGAAATTTTCCTTCGAAAATTTCTTCAATTTTTTACAATATATGTATAGCTACTCGATTCAACTTATATATTTTACATAAAGGCCTACACTACCACCATATCTTACTCATTAATTGTGATAATGGCGGTACATTTCCCGTCACATTTCCGAGTTGAATTTTGTTTCTTATACATAAAATATGAATAAAAGCATATTTTAATACAATTGCCAAATTTCAGAGGAACAAAGTGAGTATCCATTGAGATATGCGAGCTCGCTGTTGTCGACGATGAGCTCGCATCAAAAGTGGCTGCGAGCAAATGTCCCACGTCTGAATGCGGATGGACCCGGTCACCTGCCGCGCGACCATGCGAACGGTGATCTGCATTTGGAACGGTGGGAATCCATCATAATCATAATACGTTCGTATTATGGTAAGATATGCCTCAAACGTTTAGGTACCGTTTATGTAATTTTGTGACTATGCGTGACCCACCCAAAGCCATAGGGGGCTGATGGCAAATTACGATCATATTGGATGGCAAAATCGATTCTCATTTGGCAACGACAACATTTATCCCAAATGTGCTTCCAAGAAAGTCTCCGAAATGGAAATATCTTGAATCTCTTGGAAACACATTTTTAATAAACTTCCCCTCATTCAAATGAGAATCGATTTAGTCCAAATTGTCACGTTTGCTTACATAAACGGTACCCAAACGTATGAGGCATATCTTACTCCATCTGTACTCAAGATCTATGGTCCGTATTTTTGTTCAAATCGACCGATGAAGAAAATCTTAATTCAGACTGACCGCAATAATCGGTATCGTGCAAGTGTACAAGACTATAGCTATAGCTACCTTCATCATGCGACAGTATCCGGCATGAAATCAATGTCCTTCATTTCACCAAGCATTTTAAGAGGACAGTAGGAGCCCAACCGGAACCCAATGACAGCGTTCCGAGTACCGACCCACACTTCAAATACCGACAGAAGCCAGATCTTGCCGACCCAACCACCTACTGCCACCAGGAGTGGGTCGCATCGATGGCATTGCCCTCAGAGGATGGACCAGAATATGGTCGTCGACTGTCACTTGAAATATTGAGACTGAGGAACCACTCAAAGCAATACTGATTGATGCGCAGCAATAGAGACACGATCCTATTTTTGCCCATGTTTACATTGGCAGGCAGTTCAAAAGCAACGCGAGCGGTGGAGCTCAAGACGAGGAACTTCTTAGGATTCAACCTTCGATCCACTTCTAACCATTTACATAGCGTTCATAATGGCAGTGTATGCTGCTTTAGGCTTGAAGCTGTTGTCAAACAAGAGCGGGTTCGTGTTTGAGCGCCACGAATCGGAGTCACGGACACCCCAGGAGGTGATGGCGACGCAGGCAGATGTGTTTAGGCAAGCCTTCGCGACAGTGGCATAGTCATTGGCGGCAGCGTTGGCGATGTCGAGTTCGGTGATCGCGACTTCAGTACCTGTGCTGGCAAGAGCAGTCAAAGCAGCCTGTACACCACCGGCACCTCCAGCCTATGCATAATACGAATGAGTTTCTGAAGACGAAAAAGAGGCAGTAAGATAATTACGCTCAGATGGCCTTGAGTACCACAGCCTTGAATGAGTCCTGGGTTGGCGGCGTTGATCTTTTTGACAAGTGTTACCATTCCTTGGGTCTTCGCATTGTTCGAGTCCAAGTTGTAGTCATTGATATAGCGCCTGAAAAGAGCATAAGTCATGTCGTACAAATGAGTGAGCAAAGACTTACACTGCAACAGGGTCAATGGCTTTGGCCTGGGTGAAAGCAATAGTGACGAAGGATTCGCCTAGCACCCTGCTGAAAACACTGTCTCGGAGTGAACCGTTCTCGTTGAAAATTTCGCTGTAAGAGCGCTGTTAGTGGGACCAAAAGAATGAATGAAAGAACATCAATAAGCTCACTTGCAAACATCCCACTAGTCGATACAAGGCGGTTTAATCAGCGAGTTTAGTGAAATTGTAATAATCCCTTACAGCTATGGTCAACATGCAATGAGCAAATGGTCGTTCGGAAGGGGCATTAAACTACTTACCGTAGAGTTTGCCTGCGAAACGACCAGCGACGTTCTTGATGTGGTTGTTGATAACAGACGTCTTCAAGAAACCATTTAATTCCAGATACTGTCAACGAAGTCGAGTTTCTCACCAAGGTGTCCTTGTTGTTGATGCTGGAAACCCAGTTCGGCAGCTGGGAATGCCAAACTAGATGCGTGTTAATTCGTTGTAAAAAGGATTGGCAAGGGCCTTACCTAGAGTGTGACCACGGACCAGCTTTCCGTTCGAAACAGCCCATGCAACGAGTTGGTCAGAGTTACCGAAGTTGAAGTTTCCTTGGCTGGCTAAACATGGGGTTAGCAAGAAAAGTGCGTTGAAAGTATGGAAAGTGTTACATTCTGTGGCGTCCCACTAATGTCATAGTTGCGTCGTCAGCAAGGCATTTACAGGGGAAATTTTGAATGAGGTCACCTTCATCGAGTTTTCCTGACGTCCACAATTTCTTGTCAGTATGGATTCAATCATGTTGTTATCATTCACTTACGGGGGTAAGCTGTCCGAACTCAGCTTTGATCGTGTTTCCTGAACAGAGGTTATCGAAAGAACAGACTAACAACCTAAAAACACCAACCTGAGTTACCCAGAGTTCCTGGGTCAGCGCAGGTACCCTGAGAAGTAGTTCATCGTCAGCGCTTGCCTAGTTAGAGCTGACATAAGAAAGAGACCTACCCAGAACTTCTTTCCGTGGCTCACGAACTTGCCGTTCAAACCGGTGGTTGGGACGGGTATCTGGGTGCTCGATGTTGGTGGGGATGTGGATATGCTCGTGGGTGAGCTGGTTGGTGTGGTCGAGGGCGTCGTAGTCGGGATGTCGGTAGGAGTGCTGGTAGGGGTCGTGGTAGGAGTGCTGGTAGGAGTGCTGGTAGGAGTCGTGGTAGGAGTGCTGGTAGGAGTCGCAGTGGGTGTCACGACTGGAAAACCATCCAGTGCGCTCATGATAGCAGTATAGGCTGCCTTAGGCCTAAAGCTACCGT
>Ga0247742_10001141_pt1 | contig 19199 bp, 17 predicted proteins | sample UWRJL208509C2_FD_180944 | JGI IMG/M metagenome (GOLD analysis project Ga0247742, IMG submission 180944) | Plant litter microbial communities from Arlington Agricultural Research Station in Wisconsin, United States - UWRJ-L208-509C-2 | ecosystem: Environmental > Terrestrial > Plant litter >... | reverse complement strand
GTGACCTGGTCAATAGCCCGGAATTCACCCCGGAAGCCCGCCGCGCGGATCCGAATCGCCTGATCAAGGCGCACGCGCGGTCAGCGATGACGATGAACTTCGTGCGCGCGCTCATCGACGGCGGCTTCGCCGACCTGCACCACCCCGAATACTGGGATCTCGCCTGGGTCGAGCATTCGCCGCTGGCTGCCGAATACCGTCGCATGGTCGCCAGCATCGGTGATTCGCTGCGCTTCATGGAGACGCTCGCGGGTCAGTCGATCTCCAGCTACTCGCGCGTGGATTTCTACACCTCGCACGAAGCGCTCCTGCTGCATTACGAAGAAGCGCTCACGCGTCAGGTACCTCGCCAGGACGGCTGGTTCAACCTGTCGACGCATTTCCCATGGATCGGCATGCGCACCGCGGCACTCGACGGTGCGCATACCGAATATTTCCGCGGCATCCGCAATCCCATCGCGGTGAAGGTCGGCCCGACGGTGCAGGCGGACGATCTGCTTCGCCTGATCGACGTGCTGAATCCGAACGAAGAGCCCGGTCGCCTGACCCTGATTCACCGCATGGGCAACGACAAGATCGGTACGCACCTGCAGCCGCTGCTCGAAGCCGTGAAGCGGGAAGGGCGCCGCGTGCTCTGGGTCGCCGATCCCATGCATGGCAACACCGAGAGCACGACCAACGGCTACAAGACCCGTCGCTTCGCGAACATCGCCGGCGAACTCGACCAGGCCTTCGACATCCACGCGGCCGCGGGAACCCGTCTGGGTGGCGTGCATCTGGAACTTACGGGTGAGGATGTCACCGAGTGTCTCGGCGGCGCCCGCGATCTCGTCGAGGGCGATCTCGACCGTGCGTACCGCTCGATGGTGGATCCACGCCTGAACTACGAACAATCGCTGGAGATGGCGATGCTGATCGTGCGGAAGTCGGGTGGGATGATTTGATTGCTGCGCTCGTGTTGTAACCAAGCCCGGCCTTGCGCCGGGCTTTTTTTATGTGGTTAGCCGCTATGCGGCTCATGTTCCGGCGGCCCCAAGGGCCAACCCGGCCGCGACCCTCGCCACGCGCGAGCGCTACGAGCCCTACGAGCGAACGCGCAACGCGTGTTGCGCACGAGCCCACGCGACGTGTTCGCGAACGATGTCGGAAGGGTCGTTCGCGCGCGCGTCCAATGCCGCAAGAATCTCGCCGCTTGTCGGTGCGTTGCCCAGGCCAACGGCGAGATTACGCAGCCAACCCTCGTAGCCTGTACGGCGAATCGCCATGCCTTCGGTGCGGGACAGGAACTCCGCTTCGGTCCACGCGAAGAGATCCACCAGCTTCGGTCCATCCAGGCTGTGACGTGGTGCGAAGTCGGGCTCGGTCGCTTCTTGCGCGAACTTGTTCCATGGGCAGATCAGCTGGCAATCGTCGCAACCGAAGATGCGGTTGCCGATGGGCGCGCGTAGTTCTTCAGGGATGCTGCCCTTCAGTTCGATAGTGAGGTAGGAGATGCACCGACGTGCGTCGAGGCGGTACGGCGCGACGATCGCCTGGGTGGGGCAGATATCGATGCAGCGGCGGCAACTGCCGCAATGCGCGGTGGCGGGTGCGTCGACCGGCAATGGGAGATCGGTGTACAGCTCGCCGAGGAAGAAATACGAGCCGGCGCGCTTGTTGATCACGACGGTGTGCTTGCCGATCCAGCCGAGACCGGCGTTGCGGGCGAGGGCTTTTTCGAGCACCGGGGCGGAGTCGACGTACGCGCGGTAACCGAAGTCGCCGATGCGATCGCCGATGCGCGCGGCGAGCTTCTGCAGTCGGTTGCGCATGACCTTGTGATAGTCGCGGCCGAGTGCGTAGCGGGCGACGTAGGCCTTGTCGCCATCGTTGATCACGTCCCACGCATTCGCGGTGCCGGGTGGGATGTAATCCATGCGGACGGAGACCACGCGCAGGGTACCGGGCTCGAGTTCGGCGGGACGGCTGCGACGTGTTCCGTGACGGGACATGTATTCCATCTCGCCGTGATGGCCGTCCGCCAGCCAGCGCTCCAGGTAGGCCTCGTCGTTGCCGAGGTCGGTGCCGGAGATGCCGACGTCGGCGAAGCCGAGCTCGCGCGCCCACGTCTTGATGTCGGTGGCGAGGGTGGCGTAGTCGATGGAGGGCGGGGCGGACATACGTGCATTCTACTTGCCCCTTCTATAATCCCCCGATGACCGCACCCAAGCTCGGCACCGCTCTCTTCACTTCAGCGCAGGCCCGCGCGATCGACCAGCGCGCGACGGCCGAGCTCGGCATCCCGGGTTTCGAGCTGATGGCGCGGGCGGCAGCGGCGGCTTTCGCCATGCTGCACGAGCGTTGGCCGGTCGCCGAGCGACTGCGGGTGGTCTGCGGTGCGGGCAACAACGGCGGCGATGGCTATCTGCTGGCCCGTGACGCGCTTGCCGCCGGGCTGGAGGTCGATCTGATCGCGCTGGGCGAACCCCGGGGCGACGATGCGATCAAGGCGCGCGACACGTTCGTCGCGGCGGGCGGCGAGCCGGCTTCCCTGGCGACCTGGGCGACACTTCCGCCCGCTGAGGTGCTGGTCGACGCGATCTACGGCACCGGCCTCAACCGGGCGCCGGATGGCGAAGCCCATCAGGCGATCGAGGCCATGAACGCGTATGGCGCGCCCATCCTCGCGCTCGATCTTCCGTCGGGCCTTTCCGCTGACACGGGTGCCACGCCCGGTGTGGCGATCCGCGCGACGGCGACGGCCACGTTCATCGTGCACAAACGCGGATTGCATACCTTTCATTGCGAAGTCGCCGGCGACATTGCGCTGCATACCCTCGGGCTTCCGGATTCCCTGTTTGGATCGCCGGATTCGCACCTTTTGCTTCCCGGACACCTGCCGTCGCGGCCGCGCGAGTCGAACAAGGGAACGAACGGCCACGTGCTCGCCATCGGTGGTGACCACGGTACCGGCGGGGCGGTGCGCATGGCTGCCGAGGCCGCGCTGCGCACGGGCGCCGGCCTGGTCAGTGTCGCCACCCGCGACGAGAACGTCCTGGCCATGAATGCCGCGCGGCCGGAGCTGATGGCGCATGGCGTCAATGGTCCGCAGGCCCTGCAACCCATGCTGGCAAAGGCCTCGGTGCTCGCGCTCGGTCCCGGCCTGGGCCAGGCCGCCTGGGGGCATGCGCTTTGGACGACCGCGCTCGACGCGGATCTGCCGACCGTACTCGATGCCGATGGCCTGAACCTGCTCCATGCCGAAGAACGGTCCCTGCCCGGGACGGTCGTGCTGACGCCGCATCCCGGCGAGGCGGGGCGTTTGCTGGGTATCGACACGAAAGAAGTGCAGGCGGATCGCTTCGCTGCCGTGCGTGAGATGGCCAGGCGCTTCCAGGCGGTCGTCGTGCTCAAGGGCAACGGCAGCCTGATCGCCTCGCCGGCCGGCGAGATCGCCGTCTGCCCCTGGGGTAATCCGGGCATGGCCAGTGGCGGCATGGGTGACACCCTCACCGGAATCATCGCGGCGTTGTTGGGGCAGGGGTGTAACGCCTTTGAAGCAGCCTGCCTCGGCGTGGGCCTGCATGCCCGGGCTGGCGACGTCGCCGCGCGGGACGGTGAGCGGGGCCTGCTTGCCGGCGACCTGCTCGAGCCCCTGCGCCGCCTCGTCAATGGGCTGGACGCATGAGCGCCGTCGCCGAGCTGGTCCTCGCTGACGAGGACGCCACCATGGCGCTGGGTCGCCAGCTGGCTGGCGTGCTCCATGCCGACGGCCTCGTCGCGTTCCTCCATGGTGACCTGGGTGCCGGCAAGACCACCTTTGCCCGCGCCTTTCTCAAGGCGCTCGGTGTCGGCGAACGCGTCAAGAGTCCGACCTACAGCCTCGTCGAGGGCTACGAGCTCGGCGAGCGGCAGGCGTTCCATCTGGATCTCTATCGCATCGCCGACCCCGGCGAGCTGGAGTGGCTGGGCCTGGACAGCCTGGCGGAGCCGGGCGCCATCGTCCTGGTGGAATGGCCGGAACGCGGTGCCGGTGCCTTGCCGCCGGTGGACCTGGCTTTGAGTTTTCGCCACGAAGGGCTGGGCAGGGCCGTCCGCCTCGAGGCCAAGTCGCCCGCGGGCGAGCGGATCGTCGCCGCGCTGACCCGGATCCCGTCAGATCAGGCCTAGCGTGCGCCATCGTCCCCTGCTCGCGCCATTTACCCTTGAAAACAGGGGTTTCCCGGCATGCAACGACCCGTCGCTTGCGGCACATTCCTGTACGCCAGTTGACGAAGGTTTCGCAGGTTATGGATTATCAAGGGAAAACGTCTTGCAATCGTCGGGCGCTTGCAGTTCAATCCGGGCCGTATGAGGGGAATGACTATCAAACTTGGCCTGCTTGCGTGCGTGACCGCCGTCGCGACGCTGACGGCTGTCGCCGTTTCGGCTGCCGACGTGAAGGCCGCCCGCGCCTGGGCGGGTCCGGAATACACCCGCGTGGTCTTCGACCTGTCCGGTCCAGCCGCTTACAAGATGTCGCAGGGCGATGTGCCCGGCAGTGTCGTGCTGGACATCGCCGGTAGCTCGGTGACGGGTGATTTTTCGGCGCCGGGCGGACAAGGCCTGTTCAAATCGATGAGCGCGAGCAAGCAGGGTGGCTCGGCGCGGCTGGTCGCGATGGTCGATCCCAAGGCGAAGCCGAAGAGCTTCCTGCTCAAGCCGGCCGGCGATTACGGTTATCGCCTGGTGCTGGATCTCTATCCGGGTGGGCAGAGCGATCCGGGCGACAACCCGCCCCCGGCCGCCGACCACGACGCGCCGTCCATCGCGGCAGCGGGCAACGACGACGATGCCGAGGCATCGGCGCCGACGCCGGCGCCCCTGCCAGCACGCGGCAGCCGCGGCGCGCGTGGCAAGTCCGTGCCGGCAGGCAAGCCTCCCATGCTGCCGACCGGCGACCGCAAGGTCGTGGTTGCCATCGACGCCGGCCACGGCGGCGAAGATCCGGGCGCCAAAGGCGCGACCGGCCTTCGCGAGAAGGACGTCACCCTCCAGGTGGCCCGCGAGCTGGCCGACCAGATCAACCGCCAGCCCGGCATGCAGGCCGTGCTGACGCGCAACGGCGACTATTTCATTCCGTTGAAGCGGCGCTACGAAATCGCGCGCGAGCACAACGCGGACATGTTCGTGTCGATCCATGCCGACGCTTTCAAGAACGGCGACGCCAAGGGCTCCTCCGTCTGGGTGCTGTCGCCGCGTGGCAAGACCAGCGAGGCCTCCCGTTGGCTGGCCGATCGTGAAAACCGCGCCGATCTGGTCGGCGGCGTCTCGCTCGACGACAAGGACGACAGTCTTGCTGCCGTCCTGCTGGACCTCCAGCAGGGCTACGCCATGCAGGCCAGCGAATCCATTGCCGGCAACGTACTCAAAGCACTGGGTCGCCTGGGCCCGACGCACCGCGGCTATGTCGAGCGCGCCAACTTCGTCGTACTGCGCTCGCCGGACGTTCCCTCCATCCTGGTCGAGACCGCCTTCATCACCAATCCGGCGGAAGAAACCCGCCTGCGTGACGACGGTCATCGCCGCGAACTGGCCACGGCCGTCCTCGGCGGTGTGCGCAATTATTTTGAATCGATGCCGCCGCCGGGCACGTGGTTTGCCGCCCAGGCCGCACGCCGCAACGGTAGCTCGCTGGCCAGCACTGCGGCGTCCGCGCCGGCGGCGCCCGCTGTCGCCGCCGATGCCGGTGCGGTCGCGTCGGATGCGGTGAAAGCGGCCACGCGCGCTACGCCGCCCCGCAAGACCCTGGCCAGGGCCGACGCCCCAGCCACGTCGGCGAAGGCGTCGAACGGCCGCGCCGATGACAACGTGCGCGACCTGCACCGGGTCAACCGGGGTGAGACGCTCACGGGCATCGCCAACCAGTACGGCGTGTCCGTGGGCGCGCTGAAGATGGCCAACAAGATGAACGATGACAACGTCCGCATCGGTTCGGTCATGGTGATTCCCTCCGGCTGACGCGGTGAGGCGTCCGGCGGGGCCTTGGGCTATCCTTTCGACCTGAAAGCACGTCAGGTCGTACCCCTCATGCCCAGCATCCGTCCCCTGCCACCCGAGCTGATCAACCAGATCGCGGCTGGCGAAGTGATCGAACGCCCCGCCTCCGTGGTGAAGGAGCTCGTCGAGAACAGCATCGACGCCGGCGCGCGTCGCATCGAGGTCGACATCGAGCAGGGCGGCACCCGCCTGATACGCGTGCGCGATGACGGTGGCGGCATTCCGCGCGACGAACTCGCCCTGGCCGTGGCCTCGCATGCAACCAGCAAGATCGGCAGCTTCGACGATCTCGAACGCGTTGCCAGCATGGGATTCCGTGGCGAAGCACTGGCGTCGGTATCGTCGGTAGCGCGCTTTTCGCTTACCTCGAGGCACCAGGGTGAAGACGCCGCGTGGCGCATCGAAGTGGACGGCGGCCGCCTGCAGGAGGCGCGTCCCGCGCAGCATCCGCCGGGTACCACGATCGAAGTGCGTGACCTCTTCTACAACGTGCCGGCTCGCCGCAAGTTCCTCCGCGCGGAGCGCACCGAGTTCGCCCACATCGACGACCTGCTGAAGTCGCTCGCGCTGGCGCGCGAAGGCGTCGACATCCGCCTCACCCACAACGGCAAACCCGTGCGCCTGCTCAAGCCGGCGCGCGACGAGAACGCCGCGCTCGCACGCGTCGCTGAGGTGCTCGGCCCCGAATTTCCCGGGCAGGCCCTGCGTGTGGAGCACGAGGCAGCCGGTTTGCGGCTGTCGGGTTGGGTCGGCTTGCCGACGGCATCGCGCTCGCAGGCCGACCAGCAGTACTTTTACGTCAACGGTCGCCTGGTGCGCGACCGCATCGTCGCCCATGCGGTTCGTCAGGCGTATTCGGATGTGCTGTTCCATGGACGCCACGCGGTGTTCGTCCTGTTCCTGCAACTGGACCCGAGTGGCGTCGATGTGAATGTGCATCCGGCGAAGAACGAAGTACGTTTTCGTGAGCAGCGCCTGATCCACGATTTCCTGTTCCGCACCCTGCACGAAGCGCTGGCGCAGACCCGTGCCGGGGCGACGGCGCCTGCGGGCGAATCCGCAGCGTCGATGGCCGTCGCCGGCGGCGACTATCGCCCGGTGGGTTCGTTCCCGGCCGCCGCGACGCAAGGGTCGCCGGCCATGCCCGCGTGGCCGCAGTCGAGCAGCCAGTCGCGGCTCAGCCTCGGTGTTCGCGACGAACCGCTCGCCGGCTACGCAACGCTGTTCGGCGCGGCCAACGTACCGCGCCCGTCGGGTGCGTGGACGCCCCCGGCGGGTAACGAGCCGGACGCCGCCAGCGACGTGCCGCCGCTGGGTTATGCCATCGCCCAGCTGAAGAACATCTATGTCCTCGCCGAGAACGAGCACGGCCTGATCCTGGTCGACATGCATGCGGCGCACGAGCGCATTACCTACGAGAAGCTCAAGAACGGCCGTGTCACCGCCAATCTGCGCTCGCAGATGATGCTCGTGCCCTTGACGATCGCGGTAAGCGCGCGCGAAGCCGCGGCGGCCGAAGAACATGCCGAGGCGCTTGCGGAATGGGGTCTGGAGCTGTCGCGCAGTGGTCCGTCCGGTGTCGTCGTGCGTCGTATCCCCTCGCTGCTCGAAGGGGCCGACGTCGCCCAATTGACGCGCGATGTCCTTGGCGAGCTGGCCCAGCACGGTAGCTCGCGCCGCCTGGAAGAACTCGAGAACGAGCTGCTCTCGACCATGGCATGCCATGGCTCGGTGCGCGCGGGCCGCCGCCTGGGCATTCCCGAAATGAATGCGCTGCTGCGCGAAATGGAAGCCACCGAGCGGTCAGGGCAATGCAATCACGGACGTCCTACCTGGGTACAGTTATCGCTGGGCGAGCTGGACCGCCTGTTCCTCCGCGGTCGCTGATCCGTTTCCGTTTTAGCGTTATGCTGGACGGATAGACGTCCAAACGAGGTATCGCCATGATCCGCTCGCTCGCCTTCGCTTCCGTGGTCGCCGTAGCGGCCGGTAGCGCCCTTGCCGGTGACGACTACACCGCCTCCGTCGAGAAAGTCCGCGCTGACCGCCTGCAGACGTTGAAGGCACCGGATGGCTGGCTCAGCCTCATCGGTCTGGAATGGCTTCAGCCCGGCGTCAACCGCATCGGTAGCGCAGCGGACAACGATATCGTCCTGAAGGCCGGGCCGGCGCACCTGGGCACGATCACGCTGGACGACAGTGGCGTCGCCACGATCGAGCTGGCCAAGGGCAGCGGTGCCCTGGTCGACGGCCGCGAGGTACAGCGCGCCACCCTGGTCGACGACGGCGGAGCGGGCCGCAAGGCCACCGAAGTGAGCTTCGGATCGGCCAAGTTTCTGGTCATCGCCCGCGAGGGCAAGAAGGCGTTACGCGTGAAGGACGAGAACGCCGATTCACGGGCTCACTTCGCCGGCATCGACTATTTCACCATCGACCCGTCGTGGCGCGTGGTCGCCGACTGGGTGCCGTTCGATCCGCCGCACGATCTGGAGATCGGCAACGTGCTCGGCGGCATCGACAAGGAGCAAGTGCCAGGCAAGGCGGTGTTCGTCCGTGACGGCCACACGTTCGAGCTGTACCCGATCCAGGAGGAGCCGGACTCGCTGTTCTTCGTCTTCGCCGACCGCACCAGCGGCAAGGAAACCTATGGCGCGGCGCGTTTTCTCGACACCGCGCTGGCGAAGGACGGCAAGCTGATCCTCGACTTCAACCAAGCGCGGAACCCGCCCTGCGCCTTCACCCCGTACGCCACCTGTCCGCTGGCGCCGCCGGAGAACCGGCTCGACGTTCGTGTGACCGCGGGCGAGAAGAAGTACGCCGGCGGTGGGCATAGCTAAAGGTTGTCTGGGCGTAGAGCATCGCCGCTGGAGCGGCTCCCACAAAGGCGGCTCCCACATGTCAACTGTGTGTGGGAGCCGCTTCAGCGGCGATAGGCGTCGAGAAATCCTTTCCTGGTCTCAGGCGCCCTTGAACACAGGCTTGCGGCGCTCCAGGAAAGCACTCGTACCTTCGCGCATGTCTTCCGTGGAGAACGCGATTGCGAAGCCCTGCGTTTCAAACGCCAGGCCCTGGTCGATCGCGCATTCGCCGCCTTCGATCACGGCCTCGAGGATGCCCTTGAGCGCGAGCGGGGCGGCGGCGGCCAGCTGGTCGGCCATGGCGTCCACGGTCGCGTCGAGTTCCTCGGCGGCCACCACACGGGCCACGATGCCGAGCCGCTCGGCGCGCGCCGCATCGATCTGCTGACCCAGCAGGCACAGTTCCAGTGCCGCGCCGCGGCCAGCCAGGCGGGACAGGCGCTGTGTGCCGCCGAAGCCGGGGATCAGTCCGAGGCCGATCTCGGGCTGGCCGAACTTCGCCTTCTCACTGGCCACGCGGATATGGCAGGCCATGGCCAGCTCCATGCCGCCGCCCAGGGCATAGCCCTGGATCTTGCCGATGACCGGCTTGCCCAGGCGCTCCACCGCCAGCATGAGGTCCTGCCCGGCGCGCGATGCCGCCTGTGCCTTCACCGGGGCCCACGCGGTCATCTCCGAGATGTCAGCGCCGGCCACGAACGCCTTCTCGCCGGCACCCGCCAGGATCACTACGCGGATGGCGTCGTCCTGTGCGGCCTGGCGGAACGCGAGGGTCAGCTCGGCGATGGTTTCCTGGTTGAGCGCGTTGAGCTTGTCGGGGCGATTGACGGTGATCGTGCGGACGGTGGCGCGGTCCGCGGTGGTCAGGTTGCGGAAAGCCATGGCGATTCCTGGCGAGGGGATGAGGAGGGGAATGTTAGCAGGGGAACCTTTACCCCTCGGAGGCGTCTGATGGCGAACGGGCGGCCTCGTGGCCGATGGACTATCCTCCACGCACGCTCAAAGTTCCGGGTTCACGGAGAACGGGATGTCACCCTTGCGTTTCCTGGTCATCGCCCTGTCACTGCTCAGTGGTGCGGTGCTTGCACAGTCGGCCCCGACCACTCCGGCATCCGGGGCACCGGCGATCGACAAGACCAAGCTGTCCTATGCGATCGGCTATCAGATCGGAACCCAGTTCGCTAACAGCGCGCAGCCCGACGTCGACATTTCCGTACTGGTGAAGGCCTTGCAGGACGGTTATGCCAAGCGTGCCCCTGGCGTACCGATCGATGTCATGCAGCAGCAGCTGGTGAACTTCGACGCCAAGGTGCAGCGGGATTCCACCATCGAGTTCCGCCGTGTGGCGACAGCGAACGCGCAGCGTAGCGCCGACTTCCTCGCGCGCAACCGCACGCGCCCTGGCGTGGTCACGCTGCCATCGGGCATCCAGTACGCGGTGCTGACCAAGGGCCGTGGTGCACAGGCACAGATGACCAGCACGGTGGTGGTGAACTACCGTGGCGCGCTCATCGACGGCACCGAGTTCGACAGTTCCTACGCCCATGGCAAGCCCGTGACCTTCACGGTGAACCGCGTCATCGCGGGATGGCAGGATGTGATCCCGCGCATGCGTGTCGGCGACAAGTGGAAGGTGGTGATTCCGCCTGCCCTGGCGTATGGCGAGCGAGGCGAATTACCGCGCATCGGGCCAAACGAAGCCCTCGTCTTCGACATCGAACTGGTCGACATCCAGCAGTAACCGGAGCGGGGCGCTAGAATGGCCGACGGTATGGCCATCGTCCCCTCGTCAACGCTTCCCCTGACGCCCTGCACCGGCGTGTGTCGACTCGACACGCGCGGGCTGTGCGAGGGCTGCCTGCGCACCGGCGACGAGATCGCCCGCTGGTCGACGATGGACGATGTGCAGAAGCTCTGGATCATGGACGAGGTACTTCCTCACCGGCAGGCCGGCTGATGGACGACCTGCTGGCGAGACTGCGTGGCGCGCTGCTTCCGCTGGATGAGCCGCCGGGTCCGCGCGGCTGGAACCATGACGACATGGCCGAGCTGATCGGCACCACGCCGCGTCGTCCCGCCGCCGTCCTGATCGGTATCCGCGACGACCGCGAGCAGCGCGTCGTGCTCACCGTACGCACGGACACCTTGCAGCAGCATGCGGGGCAGGTCGCGTTTCCCGGCGGGCGTGTCGAGCCCGACGACATCGATGTCGTCGCCACCGCGCTGCGCGAGAGCGAGGAGGAAATCGGTCTCGATGCCGGCATGGTCACGCCACTCGGTTTCCTCGAAGCTTTCGAGACGATCAGTGGTTATTCGGTGACGCCCGTGGTCGCGCGGATCGCCGCCAACGCGGTGCTCAAGCCGGACCCGGGCGAGGTCGCCGAAGTCTTCGAAGTGCCCTTCGCCTTCTTCATGGAGCCGGCCAACCTGCGTCGGTATACGATGGATTTTCGTGGTCATCGGCGGGACATGGTCGAGTTTCTCCATGCGGGATACCGCATCTGGGGCGTCACGGCGGCGATCCTCTACAACCTCCTGAAACGGATGGGTCATCCATGTTGATTTCACGCACGCTGATCGATGCGGCGACCGCCGCGAATCTCCGCGCGGACGACGTGCTCTTCGTCGATTGCCGTTTCGATCTCGCCGACGCCGGGAAGGGTGACCGCGATTACGCGGCCGGCCATGTCGTCGGTGCCGTGCGGGCCGACCTCGACCGTGACCTGGCGGACATGACGACACCGTCGAATGGGCGGGGTCGCCATCCACTGCCCGAGGCCTCGTCGTTCTCGGCGTGGTTGTCGCAGGCAGGATGGCGGCCGGACCTGCAGGTCGTCGCGTATGACGCTGCGGGCGGTGCACTGGCCGCCGCTCGCTTCTGGTGGTTGGCCCGTCTTGCCGGCATCGACAACGTCGCCGTGCTCGATGGCGGTTGGGCGGCCTGGCTCGAGGCGAACCATCCGGTGGATGCCGGGACGGTGCGGCGGGAGGCCACCTCGGTTCACGTCGCCTTCGACGAGGCAGGGACGGTGGCGGCCGACGAACTGGCCGAAGGTGTCGCCAGTGGGCGTTTCCTCCTGCTCGATGCGCGTGCTGCTCCGCGGTATCGCGGCGATGTCGAGCCGTTGGATCCGGTCGCCGGGCATGTGCCGGGTGCGAGGAATCATCCGTTCGCGGAGAACCTCGATGCTCACGGGCGGTTTCAGCGGCCCGAAGTCGTGCGCCGTGACTTCAGCGCGGTCATGGGGACGCACGCCGCCGAGGATGTCGTGCATATGTGCGGCTCGGGTGTGACGGCCTGTCATAACCTTCTGGCGATGGAATATGCAGGGCTTTGTGGCTCGCGGCTCTATGCGCCGTCGTGGAGCGGGTGGGTCAGTGATCGGTCGCGAGCGGTGGCGCTAGGCGACGGGTAGGGAGAGCATCGCCGATGAATCGGCTCCTACCGGGCAGGTTGCCGCGCCTTGCTCGGTGGGAGCCGCTTCAGCGGCGAAGGGTTAAGCCGCGCCGCCGATCACAACAAAACGCTGCGCCGTTCGCGTGCGCTGATCTGCGCCGCCTCGATCACCCGGATCACGTCGCGGGCCGAATGCGCTTCCACCGGCATCGCGGTGTTCTCACGGATCGCCGCCGCAACGCCGTCATAAAACGCCGTATAGCGGCCCGGTAACGTGTCGATCACTGTCGCCGTGCCGTCGACGTCGGTGAAGCGACCGAACAGCAGCGGATCGTCGCTGCCCCAGCCTTCGCCGCCGGGGCGGCGTCCTTCGCGCAGCGCGGCTTCCTGGCCATCGATGCCGTACTTCACGAAGCTGCCGCCGTCGCCATGAACCAGATAGCGCGGGCCGGGATCGCGCACCAGCACGGACGCGTGCAGCACGGCGCGACGATGCCCGTAGTCGAGCACCAGGTGAAAATAGTCGTCCGCCTTCGCCGCCGTGCGCTGGCGGGTCACGTCGGCCGTGATGGCGTGGGGCATGTCGAAGAGCACCAGTGTCTGGTCGATCAGGTGCGCGCCAAGGTCGTAGAGCAGGCCCGAACCGGGAACCTCGGTTTCGCGCCAGCCCTGCTTGATCTCCGGACGGAAGCGATCGAAGTGGGCCTCGAAATAAACGACGTCGCCAAGCCGGCCGTCATCGACCAGCCGCCGCACGGTCAGGAAGTCGTTATCCCACCGCCGGTTCTGGAAGACCGAGAGCTTGCGGCCGACCTGGTCGGCGAGACCGATGAGTGCTTCGGCTTCGGCCGCGTTCAGCGTAAATGGTTTGTCTACCACGACATGCTTGCCGGCTTCGAGCGCTGCACGTGCCAGTGGCGCGTGCGTCTCGTTGGGCGTGGCGATGACGACCAGGTCGATGGACGGGTCGGCCAGCAGGTCACGAGGATCCTCATACGCCACCGCCTCGGGGAAATCGCGGCGGATCTCGTCGGTGCGGCGGCTGCCGATCGCAGAAAGGTGAAGGCCGTCGGCGGCGGCGATCAGGGGCGCATGGAAGAAAGCGCCTGCCGTGCCATAGCCGATGAGGCCGGTGGAGATCGGTTGCATGGTCGCTCCTGGGTCGGATAGGCGCCAAGATTAACGCGGCTGGCCTGACCGTTTCGTTTAGAGTCGGACGTCTCGACACCGGAGATCGACCATGCCCATGTCCATGCCCAAACACGCCGCGCCCGTGCCGTCATCGCCGGTGAGCGAATGGTCCGACAAAGTGGTCCTGGTGACGGGCGGCGCCCAGGGCATCGGTCGCGGCATCGCCGAGGGCGTGCTCGCCGCCGGTGGCCGCGTCGTCATCGGCGATGTCGACGCCGAGGCCGGCAAGGCCTGCATCGACGCCTGGGGCGCCGGTGATCGGGCCGCCTTCCTCGTCCTCGACGTGGCGAAGGAGGCCAGCGTGAAACGCTTCGTCGCTGCGGCCTTGCGTCGCTTCGGTCGCATCGACGGGTTGGTCAACAACGCGGGCATCGCCAGCGCACACACCGGCCCTATTGAAAAGCTCGACTGGGCGGAGTGGAAGCGTCGCCTGGATACGAACCTGGGCGGCACCTTCCTGTGCAGCAAGCACGCGCTGCCGTCATTGAAGAAGTCCAACGGCGCGATCGTGAACATCTCCTCGTCGCGCGCCCACCAGTCTGAGCCGGACAGTGAGGCCTACGCGGCGAGCAAAGGCGGCATCGTCGCCTTTACGCATGCGCTCGCGATCAGTGCCGGCCCCGTACGCGTCAACGCGATCAACCCGGGCTGGATCGTCGTGGACGATTGGCAAAAGCCGTCCGCCCGGCGCAAGCCGAAGCTGTCGGCCGCCGATCACGCGCAGCATCCGGTAGGCCGGGCGGGCGTGCCGCCCGATATCGCCGCCCTCGCGGTCTTTCTGTTGTCATCGCAGGCAGGCTTCATCACCGGGGAGAATTTCACCGTGGACGGTGGCGTCGCCCGCAAGATGCACTACGTGTAGCGGCCGTAGCGCTCGAGCGGGATCGTGGTCTTGCCGCCGGGATCGAAACGGCCGTTGGCCTCGTTGTAATCCCATTGCTCGACGATGCACGCGGATCGATCCCCCTGCGCATCGTGCCGGATGACGTTGAACGAGTTGCTGATCCCTTCGCGGATGCGCGTGGACAGCGCCGTGCCGGCCTGCACCGACCACAGTTCGCTGGTCAGTGCACGCGACGGCGTGTTCAAGGGGCGGACATAGGGCAGGTGGATGTGCCCGCCCAGGACGAGATCCGCGCCGGCTTCGGCCCAGGCCGCGATCGCGCGCTCGTGATTGATCAGCAGGTTGCGTACGTCCTTTTCGCGAATCACGTGCACGGGCTGGTGGGTGACGACGATGCGCAGCTGCGCATCGGTCGCCTCGCGCAGGCGGGCACTGACGTGCTCGATCTGCGCGTCGGACACTTCGCCGTCCTTGTGCCGGCGTGGCCGGACGGTGTTGACGCCGATCGCGAGAACATCGTCGCTGACGAAGTCCGGCTCGAGGTTATCGCCGAACACGCGACGGTATCCGGCAAAGGGTGAAACCATGCGGGCGAAAACGTTGATCAACGGCACATCGTGATTGCCCGGTATGACCAGGGTGGGCCGATCGTAGCTCTCGATGAAACGCCGCGCGGCATCGAACTGCGAGCGTCGTGCGCGCTGGGTCACATCGCCGGAAAGGATCACCAGCTCCGGGCGCATCGAGACCAGTAACTCACCCAGCGCCTTCATCACGTCGGGCCGTTCGGTGCCGAAATGCGTATCCGAAATCTGCGCGATGGTGCTCATCCGGGGTCCTCGCCGGGCTGGCGCGTCCCATCGGTAAGCAAGGCCAGCGGACGCGGGGCGGCGCGGAAGACGATGGGCGGATCGAGCCAGACGATCTCGCCGTCGATCGCCACCTTGAGCTTCTGGCGATGGTGTTTTGGCGTCACGGTGATCTCGCGAAATGCGAAGCCGATGGCGTTCTGCGCGTCGCCCAGCTTGCCCAGCGCTCCGCGCGCGATCAACCCAAGCATGGTCAGCCGGCCGATCGGCTTGAGCACGAGGCCGGCGAGCGTGCCGTCGTTGCGCTGCACGTCCACGGCTTCGGCCAGGCCGATCTTTTCCAGCTGGAGCGCGTTGTTGCCGACGAACAGGGTGGGCGTGCGCAGGTGACGCGTCCGCGTGCCGTCGCTGACATCGATGCGCAATGGCCGGTAGCCGCGCATCATGGTTGCTAAACCCGACCACAAGGCCACGATGCGGTGGCGTCCGAAACGCTGCTTCCAGGCTTCCCGATCTTCGAGGACCTGTGGATACAAGCCCAGGCTGGCGTTGACCAGGAACACGCGATCGTTGACCAGGCCGATCTGTGCGTGCCCCAGGGTCGCACGCAGCAAGGCCTCGGTGGCACCGCGGGTATCGGTGGGGATCCCATGCGTGCGGCCGACGAAATTGAACGTGCCCTGGGGAAGGACCCCCATCGGCAACTGCTCACGCCACGCCGCCGCGGCGACCGCATTGATCGTGCCATCGCCACCCGCACCGACGATGGCGCCGCCGTCGTCCTTTGCATACGCCACGGCATCGCGCACGACACCGGCGATATCGCCACCGCCATCGAACAGGAAAAAGCGGTGGCGGCGCCCGGCGGCATCCAGGATCGAGGCGATTTCCTCACGCGCGATCGCCGCATCCTGGTGGCCGGAGCCGGCATTCATCACGATGGCGAAGGAAAGGTCGTTGCTCATGCGCTGGGATCGAACCATCCGGCTCGTCACGGCCGCATGAATTCAGTGCGTCGCCTGGCGTCCCTGTCGCAGGCGAATGTATTCGGCACTGCCCACGCACAGCGTGAGCCAGGCGAGGCCCGTGGCGTAACCGGCCATCACATCGCTGAAATAATGCACCTGCAACAGGATGCGGCTTATCCCGATGAGGCTGATCATCGCGACGGCCACGACCACGATGGGCCGGTGAAAGCGCGGCGGAGTGAGCACCACGAGCACATAGGCGAGCATGCCGTAGAACACCATCGAGCCCGAGGCGTGACCGCTGGGGAAGCTGTAACTCTTTTCGATGATGAAGCCGTGATCGTGCAGCGGGCGCTCGCGCTGGAACCACAGCTTGAGCAGGCTGTTGATGACGACCGTGCCAACCAGGGTGACGATCCACGCGATCGCCAGCCGCCAGTGGCGTCGCCAGAGCAGCGCGAGGAAGACCAGGGCGGCGACACTGCCGAGCACCAGGGAGTTGCCCGTCCGGCTGAGCAAGGCGATGCCGTGAAGCACGGGGCGCGGCATGTTGTCCCGGAGGTCGCTGGCCAGCGCGGCATCGAAAACGGTGAGGCCGGCCTGCTCGCGTACTTCCACGGCGATGACGGTCGCGATCAGCAGGGTCGCTACCAGCACGGCGACGGCCGTGGTCGGCCTCAGCAGGCTTCGTGCGGCCGCGTCCACGCCTTCGCGGCGGCGCACCGCGCGTCGCCAGGCCACATCGGCGCCGAGCAGGGCCGTGGCGAGCACGATTGCCCAGATCGATAGCGCATGCCGGCTGATCCATTCCGCGTCCATTTCCGCAAGGTCCTCGTCTCGTGGCAGGATCGCCCATGTTGCCATGCCGCGCCTCCGCGGCGAGAAGGGGAAAGCACACGATGAAGACCATGTCCGCCCGCGCCCTCCTGGCGCTCGCGTTTCTTACCGCTGGCGCCTCTGCCGCGCAGGCCGATGAGGCGCCGCTGGCGCACCGGATCGTCAGGGTTACCCTGGATGGGGCGACCGACAAGGGCACGTCGGGGCGCCTGCTCCTGTTCGCCGCGCCAGCCGCCGTCGCCCGCGAGGCGGCCAAGGACGGCAAGGTGGAGGAGGTCGACACCAATCCCTTCCAGCCCAAGGCCGTTTCCGTCGCGGCCCGTGAGGTGAGCTGGCTCGCCCCCGGTCAGTCGGTCGATCTGGACACCGACGGTGAAGCGTTCCCGGCGGGCTTTTCGAGCTTGCCGCCTGGTGATTATCTCGTCCAGGCCGTGCTCGATGTCGGCCACGACTACAACTACAGCGGCCGTCACGGCGGCGACCTGATCAGCGAGGTCACCCCGGTGAAGCTCACCGCCGGTGGCTCCCTGCCGGTCCTGAAGCTCACCCGGAGCGTCCCGGCAAAGGATCCCTGGCAGCTGCCACCGACCGTGCCGCAGGCGGTCCGCGATGCGCTGCCCGAGGCACGCCAGCACGCCCACGCCGAGGTTCTGCAGAGCACCGCCCTCACCGCGTTCGCTGGCCGCCCCCTGTCGATCCGCGCCTGGGTGGTGACGCCTCCGGGTTATGACCCGAAGGGCAGCACGCGCTATCCGACCGTCTTCGTCACCCACGGCTTCGGTGGCGGTTTCGACCGGTATGCCGGCACCATCGCCGGCTTGTGGTCGGCCATGTCCAACAAGACCATGCCGCCGATGATCTGGGTGCTGCTCGACGAAGCCGGTCCGACCGGCACGCACGAGTTCGCCGATTCGGTGAACAACGGCCCCTGGGGCCAGGCGCTGACCACCGAGTACATTCCCTGGCTGGAAGGCCGTTACAAGATGGACGCCAAGGTCGGCGGCCGCTTCCTCAACGGCCATTCCTCGGGCGGCTGGGCCACCCTGTGGCTGCAGACGCGCTACCCGAAGGTATTCGGCGGTACGTGGTCCACGTCGCCGGATCCCAGCGATTTCCATGACTTCACCGGCATCGACCTGTATGCCGCCAACGCCAACGCGTACAAGAAGGCAGATGGCACGGCGTATCCGCTGATCCGCGACAAGGGTCAGGTGATCGCCACGTTCGACACCTTCGCCCACCTCGAGCGCGTCCTCGGCGCCTACGGCGGCCAGCTGGCCTCGTTCGAATGGGTGTTCTCGCCGCGTGGCAAGGACGGGCGCCCCGAGCCGATGTTCAACCGCGACACCGGCGTCATCGATCCCGCGGTCGTCGCCTATTGGCATGACCATTACGACATCGCCCAGCGACTGCGCACGCACTGGCCCGAGCTCAAGCCGGACCTGGACGGCAAGATCCACCTCTACGTGGGCACGGCGGACACGTTCTACCTCGATGGCTCTGCGAAACTTCTCAAAGACACGCTTGACGGCCTGCACGCGAAGAGCGACATCCGCTTCCTTCCTGGCAAGACCCATTTCGACCTGTACGTGGAAGGCGAGGACCGCAACGCGCTGCTGAAGAAGATCGCGTGGGAGATGTACGGCGTGGCAAGGCCCGGGCAGGGTAAGTAGCCCGCCCTTTTTTTGTGGGAGCCGATTCATCGGCGAAAGGGTTCGCGCCATAGTGCCCCATCGCCGCTGAAGCGGCTCCCACAGGGGGCGGCTCCCACAAGGGCCGTGCGACCAAGGTGGAAAGGCGCCGGCTACGGCGCTGACGTAATCTCGGACGATGACCTCCGAAGGCAAGCCCATGGGCTACGACGAACTCTGGCGACGCTCGGTCGATGAGCCCGAGTTGTTCTGGGCCGAGCAGGCGCGGCTGATCCACTGGGAGACGCCGCCCCAGCGCATCCTCGACGATTCACGGCCGCCGTTTCGCCGCTGGTTTGTCGGTGGCACCACCAATCTTTGCCACAACGCGATCGATCGCCACCTCGATGAGCGTGGCGATCAGCTGGCGATCGTCGCTGTCTCTACGGAAACAGAGTCGACGCGCGAAATCACCTATCGCGAATTGCATCGCGAGGTGAACGCGTTCGCCGCGGTACTCGTCGAGCTCGGCGTCGGCAAGGGCGATCGGGTCGTCATCTACATGCCCAATATCGCCGAGGCGGTCTTCGCGATGCTGGCCTGTGCCCGCATCGGTGCGATCCATTCGGTGGTCTTCGGTGGCTTC
>Ga0247742_10001140_pt1 | contig 19201 bp, 20 predicted proteins | sample UWRJL208509C2_FD_180944 | JGI IMG/M metagenome (GOLD analysis project Ga0247742, IMG submission 180944) | Plant litter microbial communities from Arlington Agricultural Research Station in Wisconsin, United States - UWRJ-L208-509C-2 | ecosystem: Environmental > Terrestrial > Plant litter >... | reverse complement strand
GGGGAGGCCACCGTTTGCGTGGACGATGGAAAATTTGTCAACGGGAGTGGCCGAAGCCAACGTGCGGGGATCATCCAGCAGCTTCACTGTCTCTTTGCCAGTGTTGGTGATGATAGCTTCGACCTTGAAGTTTCCCACTCCACCGACATTACTAGGTCCTGGTAGAGGCATCAAAAAACGTCAGATTGGGTTTTTACAGACATAAGATTGGGCATACCGGACAGGGAGACGGACAAGGACGGCAAGGCATACACTGAAGCCGATGCAAGAACAAGAGACGCGAAAAGAGCCTTGAAAACCATTGTTGAATGGGGGACAAGATGGAGAAGCTACACATCGATGAGCGCTTTTATGGTCCAACAGTGACTGCAAGGCGGTTCAGGGATTCTCCTGGAAATCAAGTTGGCCGTTCCAAGTGCCAGAATCAAGTATTGCAAAATCGGGAACACCCGCTGTGAACCCAATTTTCAATTGATGATCGACACATACCCAGGATGAACGATATAGGATGAACGTCGCCCCATGTTGTTCACGCTCGTGTTTCCAAAGTTGGTGATTTTAAACATGTCGGCGATTATAACAGCAGCCCTAGATGTCCGGCAACGTGGATGTGCTCTCGAGATTCTGGCAGTAGCAGGGGTAGGCTAGGGATAATCAGTGGGTCGGCATCCAGGGTATAGCAATCAAGTATGCGGGCAAGCCTGTTGAGGTTGCAAATATATGTCGGAATGGCGGCCTAATAGTACAGCACGCAAGCTACAGTTGAACGAAACAGAGGGGAGCGGACGAAACGGGAGTGGAGTAGAATAACAGAAGTGAGCTAGACAGCCGTCTTGCGGTCCTTCGAGTCGGTATCACCAAACGCTGTGAAGGCGATGCCAATACGCTCGTACTGGAAGGTGTGCGGAAGAGCCTCGAGGATACGTTTTCTTCACATAATAATCGAAAGACCCGAAGGCGCAGCCTTTGGGTCTGCTGTCAAGTGGGAAGGAGCTGCCGCATAAAGCAACTCCCATCAATTTAAAATTACCGTATCGTGCTCTATTATTATACCACTACCACTACCAGCTTGCCTCGGGATTCGCTCCTAGTCGCACTCAGCTCGTATATACTGCCCGAAGACCCAGAGCTATATTGAGGTAACCACAGCCCGCCATTTTTACCTCTCTCAGGTGATGTGAATCACATGTGGTACGTAACCTCCATTTTCTGGCAACATAACACAAAGCCACTCGTCATCTACGCCCTATTGGCCTGGGCAACTATTTCTTAGCCTCTTCCCAACATCGAAGGGCCTAAAGGTCCAGTGGATCATTTACTTGATCACTACCCGTTAAACCCTACCTTCCTCATCAATAATTTGTAATCTCTGATAGCAATATGATTCGCACCTGGCCACTATTTGGAGATCTGAAACGAGACGGCTTCTGAGTCGTTGACTCTTCAAAGCTTCCAGGCTCAGGCCCAATCTACTACCGATGCCGTTGTGTGATGTCTCCTCCAGCACGACGCACGCGCCACGAGATCATTTTTTTTCAAGCTCTGTGATCACCAATAGATGAACCGCTAATATAGGATGGAAAGTGGAGAAATTAGTGGATTTTAGGACACGAGGATAGGCTGTGAAGTTAGCTCGTGAAATCGAGGACGAATTCAAAACATACTATTATGCATAATCTTCATATTGAAGTAACTGTAATCGGAGCGTTGTATACTGGAGTATGCACCCACCTTCGCAGCAGCACTGCGGCATAGTTCACTATTGAGTGGTGCTTGAACTTGAGACACGATTTCTTTGAGGGCAGAGGACATGGAATATCGAGATTGAGGTGGAGCTGAAAGAAGGTGTAGGTTCATATAGTCCAACTTCGCTTCAAATACATTCACAGTGCTTCATAATTTACTAGATCTGTACATGGTTTAGACGGTAAACTGCATTTACCCTACTTAGCAGCTACACACTCAGGTTCGTTTCCAAGCATACGATAATGAGGTCTTACTACTAACATTCACAGAACTAAGCACATGGTTTGAGGCGTTTAGCTTCACAAAAATAGGAATTTGTGTGTAGTAATACGAATACTTCTACAAGTTCCACAAGTACAAAATCCACGATGGTGAAGGCAGGACATGGTTGCTAGTTCATAACAATGCTAAACCCTGTTCCCTGCCCACTCCACCTCATTTGTTCCATCGGAAATCCGAGGAGGGCTCTGAAAAAATATTCACAATTCGCGGACAGCAGTAGAGTTCATGAAAATTCGTACTTCGATCTCCTCTACCAAGAGCAGAGATGGGTCTCGTATAATCCCTTCATTATTGGGGAGATGCATCTCCCTGTCCCTCCCAATCAGTATCAAGTAAAATGTGAGCCAGGCATTTAAGATCTCTGTAAGCATGACCCTCGTTCCATCATACAGCTCTCGACCAATCCGCCAGGTCGCCAACGCCACATTTAGAAAATACCGCGTAATCATTTGGAACTTTTCCATGTCGTCGGTGTCATTTATGGGCCGAATGGCGAGCGCGATGACAATATGAACGACAACCAAGGCAATACCGGAAGATAGAACGAATGTCCCGAAATTCGCCGCCTCATTTGGCCAAACTAGGTACACTAAGTCGACAAAAAGGTTGTCCACTCATATATAGTCAATATCCCTGCAACAAGTGTAAAATATTACATTCTATTGGATGAGAATATTTCCTTAGATGTAGATGTTCATTCTAAGTAGAAAAGATGGATAGATTTCGATCAGCTTGGCAGTGCTTCAGGGGATACAAAAAACCACCAATTTTCAAGTCATTGAAAACGATATCTAAAAAATCTGAGAAATTCATATGTTAAAGTTTAGGTCAACATAAGATCACATAAACTTGATTCATAAAATTTTATCAAGCCGTTGTAGAGCTACATGGCTACAAATGTCGCAATTTTGGTCCAAAATAGGCTAAAAACACCGTAAATAGCTCAAAATGACCTCATTGATAGCCTTGTAACTATACAACGGCTCGATAAAATTTTACGAATCAAGTTTATGTGATCTTATGTTGACCTAAACTTTAATATATGAATTTCTCAGATTTTTTAGATATCGTTTTCAATGACTTGAAAATTGGTGGTTTTTTGTATCCCCTGAAGCACTGCCAAGCTGATCGAAATCTATCCATCTTTTCTACTTAGAATGAATATCTACATCTAAAGAAATATTCTCATCAAATAGAATGTAATATTTTACACTTGTTGCAGGGATATTGACTATATATGAGTGGACAATCTTTTTGTCGACTTAGTGTAGGATGCAGCAGGGGTTGGATTCCATTAAGAGTGAAACCTACCATTCATGTGAAAGGACCATGCATTCATGGCTGAGAGATACAGCGAGCATATCAAAGTATATCTCCTGGGGGTCGTATGAGGGCGTAAAGGCCTGCGGAGGTGAAAAGAGCGACCAAGCTGGAAATAGAGGTTGTAACCAGATCCACCGTTCCAAAGGGATCCGCCGTAAGCAGTATCAAGACACCAAGGAAAATGATGATAGGAAAATTGATACACACCCCATACAATAAGACGGTGCATGTACCCTGGCGGGAGTTCAGTCTAGAGCTTGAGGCCATGGGCAAGAATTGATTGGTGGTTTGGAACAAGCTTGGAAGTTGTTTGGCGCCGCGACATAGGGGCATAAGCACGGCTGTGTCGGCCTATCTGGCGTATTGTCACCAACATGTCAGTGTCCCCCCTCACGCTTGGACATTGATTCACTTCTGGCTGGTCACTAGTCATCCCATGATGGTGAACAATATGCACCTGGAAGGATGATAGCTGTCGATGGGGGTTTCGATACTTACTGGAAGTGCATTCGAGTCTCGAGTCCATCTATGGTGATTTCCTCTTTATTTTTGATGGGAGTCAAGAAGTCGCCGCAGTAATAGTGCTCTCATGACCCTTGCAAATCGAACCACTCATTTGGCACCCTCACGATGGAGGATTAGACTCGAATCCAGTACACGAGTTATCCATAGCGGAAGGCTTCGACCCTATTCGTGGATATAATTGTCGTTGGAGCATTCTGAAGCCTGCAGAAACGAGGTCTCGATTTGAAACAAAAAAAAATAACGCGTCTTTACCATCCACTGGCCATCACATATCGCGATGATAATGGTTTCTCAAGAAGATGGGTTACAGCGCCAAAAGTAATGTTGGTGCAACCACTGAGGCCTCCAGTGCCTTGCACTCCGGCAACACCGGAGGCGGATTTATGAAAAAGATCAGCGATTCTACGGGCGGTGGATAGTCTACCGAAGTGAAGGAAGGTGCGTTTCAGAACTTCTTTTCATATTGAGGTATTCGGAGTATCGACCGAGTCTCTCCATTTGGTCAGACTATCTTGAAAAGGGCGTTGGTTTCTTCCAAGAGCGCTTCGTGCGCGCTGACCCTTAGAACGAAAATAGAACAAGCGAAGGCTTCCGCGAGTCTTCTGCGGTGGTTTTATCTGGGCGCCAAGTCATGTCCTATCTCCTTTTGGTAACTGCAACCGATGTCTTCAACGACACACTAGAGATTCTATCTCAACAATCTTGATACTGCAAGAAGGAGGATAGAAAAATTCCCAAAATCTGTTTTGAAGGAATTACACAACTTGTGCGAGACACCGTATCCAATTTGGAGACCGGATAAAACCTGTAAAGTAACGAGCGCCAAAGTGAAGGCATGGTGTCGTTCACAGAATCCACTGCTCCGCTCAAAATGGAGATTGACACACCATGGAAGATCCATCACGTGAACCTCACCTCAAAGCGCATCTATCGATAACTACCGCCGATGGTGCCTCCTAAAGCTATTGGAACCCGAGAGGAGCTGTGTACAGTCTTGGAGTTAAGCACGATGTTTTCATACTGCCATTCAGTGCCATTCAATTTGGGTCCTTTTAAATCTGTTTCATCGCGCGCCCGAGAACGGTAATTGACACATAGGATGCGAGGAACCGCACGGATGGTGTAGATGGTTCACACAGCCCTCTGACCAGCGGTCGACGCGAGTGAAGAGGATACCAGGTGCCGGCAAAAATGGACGATTACAATACGTATGAGCGTCCAATTCACGTATTATCATATATATAATAAATTTCCAGGTATATAAACCAGTGAATGAAGCTTCAAGACCTCAGCAAGTTCACAAATAGTAAACTCGGCAAAAGCACCTAACAAAATACTCACAGAATAATCCAACATGCAATTCAACACCCTCAACAAGCTCGCTGTTTTCGCCACCGTCTTCGGAGCAGTGACCAGCGTCTGCGCTACGCCCGCCCCGACCAAAGGTGTGCCGTTCTTCGTCCACGACGAGCAAACAGACAACTAATACTTAACCGATTCCCCCACAGCGGGCACCGCGGTCGCCGGCCAGGCCACCTTCGTCAGTAGTTGGCAGGAGGCTGGACTCACTCGCTACCGGTTCTATTACACCGGCGTCGACGGCGTCAACTTTGTCCATGCCTTCCAGAACTGCGGCGGCATCACCAACAACTGGCAGAACTGGAACGAGAACGGCCATGGTGTGTTCGACGACAGTGAAGTCTCGGGGATTGCGGGAGCAAGGGTTATTAGCTGTGGTATTCACGCAGTTACTGGACAGGATTGCCACTCGATTGCCGAGATTGGGTGTTGAGTGGGTTGAATACTCGGGAAAGCTGAGGCATTGACGAAGCAGCAAGAGAAGAACGTTTGTCGTTAGCTGATTTAAGATATATCGAATGTACAATTGTGTGGCACGATTTGACTTGAGGCGTGATATATTCCAAAAGGTGTGCTACGTGTGGGGATACCGGACATCGAATACCGGACATCGACAGAAATGGAATTGGAAATTCTACACTAGGATGAGGACCGATATCAAAACAGACGTGACCGGTTGACTCAATAGAATCATGACCAGAATCTTTGAATCCACTACTTAACGGACTTATACCCTTTGAAACTGAGCTGCTGTATGTTCAACCCAGGTGCAATTCAAAGCCATAAATTATATTCAGACAAGCGATGCTCAATCGATTGATTAGAGTGGTGGGGGAGATACACGAGCTACGCCTGGAGCAGTGGCCAAGGGTATTTTTCCTCTTGATAGCCACCGATCGTTGACAGTATTGATATTCCTCCGTCATCGTGTGCCATGACCTCGAGTGCCTGAAGCTCGAAGCTTGAAGGGCGTAGATATAGGTGCACCTCACAGTGTGTTGGGAACGTGGGCTGCAGATGATGATGCGTTGGGCTTTGATTGGCGTTCCAGTTTCGAGTTAGAACAGGGAACTTGGCACCTGATATTCCCTCTAGGTGGTCTCCAGTGACGAGAACGATAAACGAGAGTAGATCATCGGCAATAGGCCTGATAAGCCATCATGTCAAGGGAACTCAAATTATCTTAAGATTGGAGATATTAGTGTATATATTTAATAGAGAAGAAGGAATATATGCAACGATGAACGTAGCGTTTGAGTGAGTTGAAGTAAGAAACGGTGGCCCATCCGTGATGAACAGCGGAGGATGGCGGCCAGTCGGTAATGGAGTGGTGTATCGAGTTGAGCTGAATTGATTTTCCATAAGAGCTGAGACCCGAGGGAGTACGGACCACCATACGAGGGGATAAGTGGGGACCGAGAAGAGCACGAAAAAACATAAGAGCGCCTTGCGAGGAGGGAGAAGGGAGGTCCACTGGCAGTTGAGTTTCGGAGTTGGTAGTTCAATGGACTGAGTTGGCTTGAAAGGGAGTTGCGGCCAGAAGTACAGATAGACTCGCGTGATTTAGATGATTGGCGATGATATCTGACACTGAATATGCAATGCGGCCAGTAGGTGTGCCTTGAAGTTGTGCGGGTTTGAGGAAGAGCAAGCCCATACCTCGTACGGGTGCCAAGGATAAAGATATGAAGACTCTGTAGGGTGGTCACCAGATAGGGCTGCAACTTTGGTGAGGATCTCTTCAGGGGGGTTGCTTTTAGTCTAGTGGGAAAGAGGTTAGATATAACTGAATGCCGTGTGGCGGATGGCCATGACCTGTAATACGGATAAAAAGGGAGAGAAGGGATGAGCGAATTGCGACGTCCCAATCAAAATTTGAGTTGGGTATACGCGCCAGTGCGAGTAGACATAGACAAGGGAGAGACGAAGAGACATATACTCACTGGTAGATACCAGCCTATTATATTGCTTTCTTGATACTCTTTTCCGCCTCGACCACTCACGGAAAAGAGAGGGAGTACTGAGGTAACGGTAAGACTTCGAGACATGTAGAACGTCCGTGGATCCTAACAGAAGAGGCTTTTCGTTCAGCCGGATGTCAGATTTGGAACTGATACGAGATCTTGAAGAGAATCCAAAGAGTCCAAGCTGGACGTTGGTTCAGTAGATTGTGTTACGGAGAGACCCGCAGCGAACACGGGTCCAGATATGATTTCGTGCTGGATCATCGAGTGCAAGGACTTCGACGTTGTCGTTGGCCATGGACCTGAGCAGAGACTGTCTGGAAAGTGAACTAGTGAACGCGATGGGGAAAGGTCCAAGCCACTGTGACTCTGAGCCAGTGACATTGACAACAGGTGCCGACGCAGTCACATGCAGCAACGACGATGATCTTGCCAATTAGCGCCCAGTGCCAGATTCCTCAATCGTCCTGCGAAAACTTCTAGAGATTGACCAGATTGGTATGGATTCATTCGGGCCCAGGTCCTATTGAAGGTAGGTAGAGAAATAGAGGGTAGGATAACATCGCAACTACAAGTAGATTACATGGCGAGAAGCCAACGAGAAGCAGAATGCAAGAAAGAGACATAGTAAGTACAAACGACGTATCAAATACCGAAAATAGCCAGTTAATTTGTCCAATTTCTGCTGCAACGATTGCTCAATCAACGAGATATGAAGATCATTGGAATTTAGCCCAAGTGATTTGACGCTCGTTTGCGAACAATAACTGATTAACTATTTGAATTGTCAGTGTGCGTTCCCGATACGAACAAAGGGAACAACGTACGGCCAGTAGCCCCATTGGGTTGGCGTCCATCCTCCTCCTCCTCCCCCACCACCGCCACCACCACCTCCAGGGCCTCCCGGGTTTCCGGGATTTCCAGGAGCAGGAGGCCTGTCGCAGGGAGCACCGTGAGCGCCATGAGCGCCATTATTGCCGTTGGGATATCCAAACCCTCCACCACCGCCTCCACCGCCCCCGCCTCCGCCCATCCCTCCACAACCTGGGTTACCTCCTGTACCCGGATAGCCTGGTTGCCCGTTCATGATGTGAAGATTGAAATGTCTCGGTGGGTGGGTGTAAACTGAGTGATGGAAGGAACGCGTTATAACCCCCTTATTTATACTCTATCGATTCACGGCTCGGAAAACGAAAACAGCAACAGCATTTCGCAATTGCCAGCTATCCAAACATCTCCTTGCATAGGTTGGAGCGGTGGAAGTGCAGGGCACGGAGTCGTTCAGTCTCCGGCGACAAAGAACAATTAGCACGGCTGTACAATCTGCATGTCAGTGCATGGATGACGTGCGCACCCAGTTTCGAGCGAGGCCGTACCTTGAATATTGATCGTACCTCGCTTTAATGTCCTGATCAATTTAATTCAGGTGTAGAATAAGAGATAACTCATGTGCCTCGTTGGTACCAGCGTGCACCATGTCACGACCCCTGGATGCTAACTAAATGCACTGTGTCTTTTTACATCGGGTGATCCACCATAATGGACTCCGCCCATTCACCTGTCCGCAGTTAATCATGCCCCGAGGTCCACTTGCGGCCACCTTGTCCAAAGGCGATTTACTTGCTCTCAAATCGTCTCATTCGGTGGTGTACGCCGACCATTCAAGCCATCAATTTGACACCTCTGCCTTATAAATAATATGTGTTATATACACGACTCGGATGTGTGGTTTACCTGACAGGTGCAGTGTGAAATGATTTGAACCTGGCAAATCCCAGGTGCGTCAAGTTTTGTGACTCTGAGTCTCTGTGGGCCTGACATGGGTCGGGATACGGTTATGGCCGCCGAATCCAAGGACTTCTTGGGCATCAGACCTGAGAAGGCTTGACGGAATTTCAGCTCCAGTGCCAGACGCGGTCACGTGCAACAGGAAGTATAGCGCGTGTCATTTTATGACTCTCCTGACTCTCCTTAGAATTGTTGCATCGATCATCAGTCATCCTGGGGTAGAAATCCAGATTCCATTTCCGTCAAAGTCTAGTAAACACCGTAATCCTATAGTCTCGCCAGTTTTTTCAACACAGCAGTCCTATTGAAATGTATCACACCTTGAGACACATGGTCATACGCTTGAATTACGAAGATCCTATCAAGCCAACGACACCGATGTTCTTCTCTTGCCGCCTCGTCAACACTTCAGCCAAGTTCCCGAGAGTTCAATACACTCAACACCCAACCTCACCAATGGAGTGGCAATCCTGTCCGGTAACCGCATGAATACCACAGCTAATAACCCTCGCTCCTACAATCCCATTGACTTCACTGTCGTCGAACACCCCATGGCCGTCCTGGTTCCAGCTCTGCCAGTTGTTGGCGATGCCGCCGCAGCTCTGGAAGGCATGCAAAAAGTTGATGCCATCGACTCCAGTGTAATTGAACCGGTAGCGAGTGAGTCCAGAAAGCCGGAAGCTAACGACAAAGATGGCCTGGCCTGCAACTGCGGTACCTGCTGTGGGGAGAATTGGTTATTGCTTATCCGTCTGCTGCTGGTCATGGATTGAAAAAGGAATACCTTTGGTCGGGGCGGGCGTAGCGCAGACACTGGTCACTACCAGTGCTACGAGTGAAAAGGTAAGAAAGTTGAATTGCATGTTTCTTAAATTGATGTGAGATTTTTTGTTGAGTGCTTTTGCGAGTTTGTGATTTGTGAACTTGCTGAGGGTTTAAAACTTTATTCGCTGGCTTATATACCGGGAAATTTAATCTATATATCTGATACTATGTGAATTGATGTTCATACATATTGTCACCATCCATGTTCGCCGGCACCTGGTAACCTCTCCACTTGCTTCGACCGCTAGTCAGAGGGCAGTGTGAACCATCTAGATTGGTGTACGTGAGGTTCCTTGAATCTCAAGTGTCAACTGCTGTTCTTGGGCGCATGATGGGGCAAATTTAGACCCATGCATTATTGAATGGCGGTATGAAGATATTGTGCTTTGACTCCAATATCCCCACTATTGTACACAGCTTCTCTATCAGCCATCAGTGATAGTTATCAACAGATGGGATTTACAGCACGGATTTTCTATGGCGGGTTCTTCTCCAGCTTAAGCGGAACATCGGACTTGGTGAACAACACATGCATTCACTTTGGCGCCTGCTACATGGTAGCTTCATCATGGATCGCAGGAAGTTCGCCGGGCTTCGGCGTTTTGCAGAATAAAGATTACTGAAATACCATTTCATTTCCAATCTGCCACTGAAGACGAAGCTGCAAATACCAAAAGGAGTCAGGCGCCCGAAAAAAGCCTTGGCACCGTCATGCTGGATGCGGCATTCTGAAGCATGAAAGACTACAGAAATAAAGTCTCGATCCCATATTTATCACCCACTGCAGGATAATGGAATTTTTCGATGGACAACAGCATCGAAACCATTTTCGGCCAGACAAGCCAGACCACTTGAGGTTTCCACCACGCCGGTAACATCGGAGACGGATTCATGGGCGGTGAACAATCTGGCAAAGTAAAGGAAGGTACATTGAAATTTGATTTTCATGTTGAAGGATTTGGAGTACTGACCGAGTTCCTCCATTTGGTCAGAATACTCCAACAAGGGCGTCGATTTTGCCCAAGAGCGCTTCATCAGCGCTGGCCCTCAGAGAACATGTATAGGGTGGGATAGGTGAAGATTCGTAAATCAGTGGTGCAATTCGCAGGGGCTGTAAGGGCACTCCCAGCGAGCGGTAGGTGTACGAGGGTCTTAGGGGGGTGTCAGTATTTAAATCTACAAGATAATTAGGGCGATATGTGGTGATTAAGGTATCATTGGCATGAGTCGGTGTAAATAATAAATTAGGCATGGACCGTGCTTAGACTGTGAGTGTATTCGCTTGAGCTCAAGTTCGAGTGAGCTAGAGCCTTTAAAAGAGCGTGTCCAACCGAAATCCACCAGCCTTAGCGGTAGTGGTGGGGGAGCTCCATAATCAGACGCGGATACTGCTTGGCGATGGGTGAGGATATTTCTCCATCGATGTTCTGAGTCTCTTCATATTTAGTGTCTTCAAATATGGTATTTTCCGATATCGACGTGAAAGTTTGAAGGCATCGGCGATGCCGAGGATGGACGTGCCTAGCAGGGCTTCCGATCCGTGCTGTCTGATTCTCGGCATTCGCAGTTTTGGGATATAGTAGAGGAGGTAGATTGGCCGGGAAAGCTACAACGGTAGCAATTTCTAAATCTGTTGAGACTTGGGACTGTAAGATAGTAGAGCAATGATCAGGGTTGTGTCGAGCTTGGTTGAGGGGCAACGTACCAGAGATTCACGCGCGCTCGATCTTTTCCGTGTTTCTCCACTGACCTCCTTGAAATAGCGACTAAGGATATTGCCTGCCACCGATACCGTCGACTGCTCGCCTACCAGAAATAACAGACGTTGACCAAGTCCGAGACAGTATCCCTTCGAATAGCAGTCGCGGCTGAAAGAAATACCGGCTGCTATCGTGGTTGTGCATGTCGTGTCAGGCGATGGTAGCAAGAGGCTGGAAGGCGAGGATGTGTCTAGAAAAGACTCGGAGTTGGAAGTATTGGCCTATCAGCTAGCCATAACTTGGTGGATCTGCAGGTAGAAAACGATCAGATATGTACAAGGCAGGGCAGAGGGAGTCGAACAGAACGCCAACTGAGGAACTATCCACGGAGAAGCCCAGGTTGTGTGATAGCATGTCCATATCGTAAGCAGAGAAAATAACACGCACTAGACGATACAGAATATTTAGTAAGAAACCGTCTTGAATGCTCCAAAGCTGCTGAGAACCCAAACCTTCGATATCAGAGGTCGCTTTTGCTGCCCTAAGATGGCGATCCAGACCACTATTTCCCATCACCAAAAAACACCTATTTGGCGATATGAGTGAGGTACTTGAAGCTTGGTTTCACCATAACGGTCAACCCACCTTGCTATGCAGAACTCTGATCTCGAACGATTAGCTTCGAGCACCGACGACGGTGAGCACATTCAACGCATTCTATATTCACTCAACATCAACACCTTCCAGATGCACATTGGTCTTGGACAGAGCAACACCAGAACAAGTGGCAGAAGGAATCAGGCGGAATCCAAGAATTCTACGACAAGTGGCTCGCTCACCCCTTCAAGCCACACAAGAAATTCCCCTACATTATGACCCTCGGGAGGAATGAAAAAGGAATGCCTCTCTTGAATTCTCCCCGGAACACAATGGCTGGCGAGATCGTCATCACCAAGGCGTACGACGAAATGTTCGATCGCATACTAGAGTTCCGCGAGGAAAGGGGGAGCGCGACAGGCGTCGTGCTCACCGGCCAGCCCGGCATCGGTGCGTGTCTCAAATCTTGTTGCGACGATCACCACCTGAGCTGATCCTTCGCCAGGAAAATCCACATTCTTGAAGTATATGCTCGTGCGGCTTATCTCAGCGCACCAGGTTATAGTCCAATTTAATGGTGTAGTCACGACACTCTTCAAAGCTGGCGAAGTCTACACCCACCAAGGGTCGGGTTTCGCATACATCCCTGTACCTCGGGAGCAATCGGTTATTACTGTATGGGCACTGATCGATGTCGACTGGGGAGAAACTGGAGCGCCTCTCACAGAAGATTTACTGATATGGCCTATCCAGGTGTCCTCTCCAAAGCCTGTTCGATGGAGATCTTGGAGCAAACAATTTAGAGCTGCCATTTGGGGACTGCCACTGTGGACACTCGAAGAGCTTGTGTATGGGTAGGTATTCGGGTCTTTCCCCTCTCCCGCTGTTCTTACCTCAGTGAGCGACATCGCAGGTTCCCTCTTCAAAAGGGCTACACTGCATTTCGAGAAAATCTGGAAAAGGCCATCAGTGAGGCGACCCCTTCGACCACTGAGCCGGCGATCCAAGTTGCACCCGGAGTTCTGAGGAAAGAGGAGGAGAAGGATGATTCCAACTGCAAGGCTATCACCTTCAGAGCGGGGGAGGACAAGCCAAACGGGGACCATGCGATCGAGGTCTTGGTCGGCAATGCAGTTGAAAATTTCGGATTTGCTCCCCGCGTCACGTACGGGGCGATTTTCTTTCCTAATGAGACGCTAGCAGAACACGACCAGGCGATCGCGAATCTCAAATATCCCGATCTCGAAGATCTTGCTCGCAGTTTTATCAATGGTCTTTCACTGATTATCGGTCCTTCACACCATCTCGTCTCCGTGATGCCCTCCAAAGAAGTCGAACTGCCCATACGCAATAGCTGGGAGATCAGCTTCAAGTCCATTCAGATCGCGAACAAGATGGTAATTAAGATGAGACAGGAAGAGGACAAGCGCCTTCGGCAGATGTACGCCACCTTCTGCGAATCTCCAGAGAGCTCTGGTTTGGCAGGGTCTGTCTTCGAGGCGCTCGCACACTGCACGATCTGTCGAGGCTCATGTTCAGACGAGCAGACCAGCCACATGTACCCCGACCGCATCGAACCCGCTAGCTTCTCCACAGCCATTCCTTCGTCCGCCATTGGCACCCCACTGGTACCCATCCCATCATTTCCAGGTAACAGCACAAGAGACGCATCAATTGACTTGGCCCGTAGCCTCGACAACTTCATTCCCGATGGCAAAATATACTACATACCAAGAGCGACGAACAAACCCCTCTTTGACTCGTTCACTATCACCTTCAACGATTCTAAAACCACCGCACTCATCTCCGTGTTTCAGATGACTATCTCAAGAGCATTTCGTGGATCGATCAAGGACTATGAGTTGATTCGCAAGATTATGTACAGTGTCCACAAGTTTGATCCCAGCCTCCAAATTAGTGTTGCATATTGGCTCGTCTGCCCCACACGAGACCCACCTGAAGATAGGTTGTGGAAGATGCCTGATGGCTGGGCCGACAGTTCCATCGCCAACGACCATCGGGGGTATGTCTTCTGTTTGCACATTCCCGTCACAGTATGTCATTTGTCGCCTGGCAATATTTGATTTCTAACTATGGCTGACAATAGCATATGGATGATTCTAAAGAGTGACAAGTGCGTCATCATTCTCATTTTGAGGATTACCGTTTCTTTTGCGTTCTTGTATTCCTCGATTTTCCCCTAGAGCTTTGAGATATCTTTTTATTGGCTTTCTATGATGGTGTTTCCTTGCTATTAAACAATGTCATTGATTGGTGCGGTCATCACTGCCATCCATACATAAAATAAGTCAAGAAAACTCGCCTACATGTCTGATATCATTCGTGGAGAGCGTAGGGATATGAGGGTGGCAAGATAGGAGTACCTACACCAATAGTATTACTATCTTCTACAATAGCCGGAACACATATATCACCTTCTCCAATGACTATGGGAGGTGTATAGAGCACTGACCTCTAGGAACCTCCTCAACAAGGGCTAGCTACGAGAACGCACTATGCATGCCCACAGGATGGGTCATTTATTACTATCAGGCCCTCCAAATGCGTTGGCCTGGCAGGGGCTGGCGAACTTGAAGGAGCTGGTGCATTTACTGCTGAGCGCGCCGCTGAAGCCTGACTTGAAGTTGGCGTGTTAAGTTTGGCTAAGGTATATTTAGTATAGGACGTGGGGAGGAGACAGAGCAAAGGAACAGCATACCTTGTTGCGCCGAGCCATGGCGTCGTCGCTGAGGTCAACCTTGGACACGCGACCAGGAAACCGTGATAGGAGGTCGTGACAGGCGCCAAAATGCGAGGTTCTGGACGACTGGCAGTGAAGAAAGGAAGCAGAAGGCCAGCATCCTCCAGGTTAATAATGCTCATTTAGGCGTCCATGCTTGTGCATTCATCAAGGTCGTTCATGAGAATGAGCCTCGGATACGATTTCACGTGAATATTACTTTCGGCCAAGGAAAGGACGGAAACAGGGCCATGGGTGGTGCAAAAATGAGTGGCTCCATCTGATTTTGTCGTCCATAGAGAGTCTTTGATGATTGCAGCATTGATGTAGGTTTTGGCGTGGATGGGAGGTAGATAACAAGCTACTTATCCTCCCGCTTTCTTGACACCCCCTTCTCCGCCTCGGCCACTGAGGGAAAAGAAAGCGGCAATGGCACGAGTTCGAGAAGTCCAATATCCATGGATCCTATGGGGTTAGGCTTGTCGTTCAGCTGGATGACACATTTGAACCAACACAAAATCAAGAAGACAAGAGGTCAAGTCGGACGTCGACTAATTTTAAGGATTCACTGAAGGACCCGACATGGGTCGATATGATTTGAGGCCTTGAGGCTGGGCTATCGAATGCAAGGGCTTCAATGCCTTGGAGCAGAGCAGAGATTCTCAGTGTGGAGAGTGAACGCGAACGGCTAAATCAATGTCATGGTGACCAGGACGCGGTCACGTGCAGCAAGAAGACTCCTGAACTTGTTCCTAGCGCTTAACGCTGTTCCTCGATCGTCCAGTTCCACAATACACGCCTCCGATTTTACTTGCACGTCTCGACGCGTCCAGTCTCCCAGTTTAATGCATCCGACAATTTTGAGATGACTCTTCGGCCCACACTCCAGCATGCAACGCAATGACTCTCCACAGCTCGCTTTCCTCTTGTTAATATACAGCGGAACCCCTTGGGTTTATGATCTTTCCCCGTCGATTTCTATTTGGTGTGCACTCTGCTATGGTGAGTCTCGTCTCGTCTCGTCTCTTTCCTCCCTCTTCTCTCAATATTATATCCACTTTCATTGATAGATCGCGTGAGGTTATGTCCTCTGTCCACTTATGGGACGCATCAGCAAAACAGTTGATTCATCGTTTAACATCCTGGGAGTCACGAACTGGTCACAACGTTTTATCACATCACATTGCGTTGTGATGGGGTGGTGAAGTGCTCAGTACGTTTTCTGTAAATTGTGATGCTGTCACGATATTATGATATTTCACAACACGACTATGAGGTACTTATGATATTGTTAGCAATTTATGATCTCCTCACAATATTCTATCAGGGTCAGGACAGGATCACGATGTGCAGTTAATATCCCTTCCACTCCGTGATGTCTCTACAAGGTTAGGAGTTTCTCATGTGAATGTATGATAATGCTAAAGTTGTGTGAGTGCCCTTACATAAAGAGCTTTCATCAACAATTCTAGTGACAACCTCTCGAGTATTGGCGAGCATGTTGGAGTACCAGCAGTTCTTGGCTGTGTTTGTCTCATGATCCCTTGTATGCACGCAGATCAATAGAGGATCAGGTTGATAACTGGAGACCTGGTTATGGCCTTCGATGAATTGAACGCGGTCGCGACGTGACGAAGCACATGACTCATGTTTGTTGATGGCGTGCGTTGCCGTGCGATGTGGACTTGTTCGTGCTCTCATCTGAACCACCATCATCTGCTCCTGCATTCCCCAAACTCCCCATTCCCATCTCCTTTCTTTGCTCCCTTCAAAACCGAATGTGAGCTGAACACTGTGTACCAGTGTGTTGGCCAGTTCTTCAGTTTCATGTCCCTTTCCCTTTGTACCCAACATGTTGTTGGTCAGACAGTCTGTTGCCATTCTCAAAATCTTTTATACCCATATACCCGACTTGTTGTCGTTCAGGCAGCCTGTTGCTGCAATAACTAAAAGGCAGCCTATTGCCATAGTCGCATTTGCATGTAAACTGCTTGAACCATTAGTGCACATATGTTCATCGCTCACCCATCCAGGTTCTGGTTTCTTTGCCTCACATTGATGTTCACCCAACATTGTCAAGGTAAGTGCGCCAATTCGAGTGGCTTGTTTGCTTGACTGATAGCCAGGTTCTCTAGCCCACTCCTAGCTTTCTTGGGTTGCCTGCTGATTCCTCGTCACTGCTCCTATTTTTTTATGTTTTTATCACATATGGGTCCTTACACTATCAGTGTCAACGACATGGGATGCAGAAGTAAGATTGCAATGTGAGTAATCTACCCCAATGGCCTTTACTTTGAGAAAATGTATGATGTAGTATAGTTTGTAATCTATCCAATACCCACTCCATGTATCCTCCCCAATCAGCTGCCTAGCCAATATATATGAACATCTTGTATCAAGTCATACAACCCACCAGACATTTCATCAGCATTGTGAGGTTCCAAAAAATTACGAGGCATCGTGACCGCACCAGAAGATAATGAACATCATGAAAACCCCATTGCATAATATAAAAAATTGGTCCTTCGTATAGCATTATGTAGCGTTATGATCCGGCTCATGATATTATCACATATCATGGGCATTGTGGGAAGTCACAACAGATTTTATAACCTTGTAATCCATCGTAACAATTCCCCGAATTTACTGATGACCCCATATCTAGGGATACATTCAGCTCAACTCCTCTGCAGAAATGGTACTTTCTTCTTATCTGTCGATTCTCTGGCCTTCACTTTAACAACGCTCCAATTCACATCTGGCTGAGCTTTTGATTATCACACGATGGTGAATGGACATTTGTTTGGAGCAGAGACACTGGCGGAAGAGGATATCAATACTTATTGGAGGTTTGCCCCAGGGAGGACGAGTCATACCTGGTGACTGATTGACTGATGAATACTTTGCATTGGGAGCTCTGTCTTTGTCCGGCTTTTGTTTCAGCTCACTTGTTATGTATATGCAACAGTTTTTCACTAACCTTGTGACGATAGGTTCGGTACCCGAGTATGACACCAACTCATATTAACCCCTCCATCTCAAACATTCAACTCGATGTCGCTGATCTCTACTGAAAGCAAGGGCGTCGATGAAAGCGAGAACTGGAGATTGGTGAGTGAATGTTCCAAACGATGATACCAAAACTGATGAGATCTTCGAAAGGTGCAATTCCTATGTATGACCTGCAGGGCTGATCATATTTGAATTTAGTTTTCTGGGTCTGACGATAAACGCCCTCCATATTTTGGTGTCAGGATAGTAGACAGCAATATACTGTGATCCATCTAAAATCTAACTCCTGTCCATTGAACGTTAGCAAATTTTTGAGAGTGGAGTCTGTATACTTTGGACAACAGCCTTGGTTGGCCAGCGTGCATCAAATGGTCGTAATGAGTAAGTGCTTCCCGTCAAAGTGTGGTGTTACTTAAGTGCACATGCAAAAATCTGCTCAAATCATAAGGTACTGAATGGTAATATATAATTTTAGCTAGATCATGCTATGACGGACGAGTATAGTATTTTAGGCATTGTTGGAAAATCTACTCACACTCACTGACCCCAGTAAAACAACCAAATAAAAGGAGGACTATGATAGGTTATTGACGTGCATGTATTCTTCGACATCCGATGCCTCTGCATAGTGCTGAAAATAGTTATAGTTTGAGTTCAAGAGCGAGGAATGGATATATGAAATATTGGATTTACATACCTTGTAATAATCAAGAGCTGCATCTAGAGCAGGCTGAATGATATGATCATTCCACCCACCCAGAGCCCATCTGGCATGAAAGTTCTCTGGGGGAAAATAGTCGATCATGGCACGATCTTGTGAGGGGAAGATCCATTTCATAATGTCTTGAGACTTGTGGGCAAAAGGAAGCACATGGGTAATGCAGAGCAGAAACCAAAGGGCAGCGCAATGTCTGTTCTTTTCTTTATCATTGGCATTCCGAAATGAATCGGCGCTCAGACAGAGGCTAAAATAATGCTATTTATCAGTGAGGGAAATAGAAGGCTGTAATAGCTAAGGCTTACCTCAAAGAGTCAAAAATATCGTCATACATGATCAAAGACTGAGTAAGCATCATATAATGCTGCGCTGTGAATTCAAATCTCTGCTGTTGGGGATGGAGAGTGATGATTCTCTTGATAATCTGGCGAATTTGTGGTTCTATTTGCTCTAAAAATTTGAAAGGAAATGTGAGAGTATGATTCAATGTCTCAAACTGAAGAAGATGTGAATACATCAGGAAAAACGTAGAATGTAAATCATAGATAATTCTTGGAAATTTACAGGCACCTTGTTAATTGCAGTTTATTCAGTTATTTTAGCTAAATTTTCCGAAACTTAC
>Ga0247742_10001139_pt1 | contig 19203 bp, 12 predicted proteins | sample UWRJL208509C2_FD_180944 | JGI IMG/M metagenome (GOLD analysis project Ga0247742, IMG submission 180944) | Plant litter microbial communities from Arlington Agricultural Research Station in Wisconsin, United States - UWRJ-L208-509C-2 | ecosystem: Environmental > Terrestrial > Plant litter >... | reverse complement strand
TGCCGAGTTGCTCGAGATGGTTGATGTAGATGCTTTGGACGCCTCATCGCATCACCTTGTCTCATCGTACTCCGAACTTGCAATGGACGATCATGAATATTTATCGCCAGGGATAGCCAACACCGGCGAACATCCCCAGGACGGCCTCCCCCCCGACATAGAAACAGCATGGGTCGCCGTAGCACCCGTCCCAGTCGGCAAACGATGTTTAGCAGTGACGCATCAGAGTTCGTCAAGCGGTGGAGGGGGTGGGCAAGGTCCACAAGGGACGTTAGGTATGTTTTATCAGTCAACGGGCACGTGAACGTAAACCGACCACCCGCGATCGTTCCTCAACAGCACCGAATACATCCCTCCGCACGCGTCTGCTGGGTAAACCGATCCTACTGCACTCTTCTGGCCCCACGTCAACACCCGCTCCTAATACTTCATCTTTATCCCCCTCCTACACACACTACTTCCCCACCCCCCTGCCCCCACATACAATCCTCGACTGCATCCTCGACCCCAACTGGGCCTCCAACGGGATCCTCCACGTCCTCGACGTCGTCATGTGGAAGGGCCAGGATTTGGGCGGTTGTGAGGCTGGGATGCGGTGAGTCGTTCGTTGAAGTGTTACGAAAAGATGGGAGGACTGAATCAGAAGCGAATAGGTTTTGGTGGCGCGATACGCGGTTAGCAGAGATCGCTTCCTTGTCCCCGCCCCCATTGGGTGGTGGCGCACCCTCAGGCGAATCATCGTCATCATCTATCTCTGCAGACGCGCCTTACTCCTTCCCCTACCCAACGACCCTCCTCCCGATCCCCTACCACACGTCTACGACCCTCGAGGCGCTCGACCGCGTCGTCGTGCCCGCCGCGCGGAGTGTGCGGGTCGTCGACGTTCGTGTGCCCGTGCCTAGGCCTGTCGATGTCTCCGTGGGTCCTTCATTGCCCATAGTAGGTGACGAAGCAGAGGGCGGGATGGACATCGAACCCCCCACCTCCACACCTGGGGAATTCACATTCGGGCCTACGACGACATCGTTTACCGCACCACCCCCAATCCAAGCAACGATAACGACCCACCATCAAATCGCACCCGACGGTCTCTTGCTGTACCTCGCCGAGGCGTCGTATGAGCCTGGAACGAGCCCGTTGAGCAGTTGGGTTCCTTTGAGGGGGTATGAGGAGGGCGGGGATGGGTATTTGGGCGGGAAGGAGGATGGGGATGGGAAGATAGGGAAGGAGAACTTGGAGAAGGAAGGCCCGTTAGATCTGTTCCAGCGGTACGTATCTCGTCCTCCTGACAACTTTGACGATCTGATCATCTGGGTGTGTATAGGCTTGTAAGGAGACGCCTTGCACGGCGGTATCGACAGCAGCAACAACAACAACAACAACAACAACAACAGGGTATGGGTGGTAGCAGTAGTAACGGTGGCGAGCTCGTAAATGCAGATGTGGATATGGATATCTAGTTCTTTACTCTTGCTAGCTTGTGGATGTCGAATTAAAAACACACCTCAACATCGATATCTTGAACACACAGCTCTGACCTCACAAAGGTTAGGCGCTTAAGCAGTCGCGTTCGCATTCGTGATCTAATCCTTAACTCGCAAAAGTTAGGCGCCTAGGCGCTTAAGCGCGTTCGCGATCTAATCTTATCACCCTCACAGCCACTGTGCCGCTTCAACCTCATGTCCTCTTTTGCTCCATTCATTCTACCTCTAGCACCAGAGATTTCTCCTGTACAGCGAGACGAGCGACTGGTTTTAAGATTTGTGTCTTTGCATTTCTTCGCCTCTAGACATCCAACTTCAGAGACCTGGAAGACAGACAAATCTATCAACTGACTTGCGGACATTCATTACAAAGTGGACCACTCCAAACTCATAGCGAGAGAGTATAACCAAATCTTCCTCCCCGCATTGTCCCACACGTCTTCGATCAACAGAACCGCAGTGTTCACTTACAAATGTCGCATTCAGATTTTCTCCATAGCGCAGGCCAAGAGTATGTTGAATCCTACTTTATGAATTGCTAGCAATATCTTACATACCTTCTAAAGTGGCACGGATTCCGCTGGCCTATACCAAGAGGAAAAACCCACAGGTCCATTGTATCGGGAAACAGACCGCATTGCCAGCTCCATGGCCGACCACGCTAATACCGACCATATCGTCGACCTCCACCGCCATCGCGCAGAACTCGCCGTCAGCCATATCACTGATATTTATTATTCGGACCGTATAAGGAGTCTTGCGATTCTATTGGCGTTGTACAGAGGTGGAAAAGATAAAAGAAATATTGGTGCATATATAATGGCTCGACTACCGACGAGAGTCCGCAATGATCTTCAACTCAACTTGACGTTTATATCGCGGACTTCGCCTACATTTTATGAAATTATTGGTTTCGGTAAGCCCACCGTCTGATTGATGATTCGGGGGTCATTTGGATTGCTTACAGTCATGTTAGGTTTTAGATGTGTGGTTGGCATATTGCCTCGGTGGGTTACTCGCTCCTAAGTGTGTCAGTATAGCTGGGTATGGTTGGTAGTAGTGATAATCATAACGGTAGCAAACCCGTAAATGCAGACGTCGAGCTGGATATCTAGTTCTTGGATTTTTACTCTTGCTAGATTGTAAATCTCGAAATATACATAGGCTTCAAACGTCATCTGAAGACCCTCACAGCCACCGAGCTCAGGAACGTCATCCCATGCTTGGACCTCATGTCCCTTTTGCTCCGTTCCCTTTACGTCGTCGGATTTCTGCTAGTGATTCTGGGCTACGAGCGTCGTCTGGTCACTAGATCCTAGAGAACAGGGAAGAGTCAAGACAACAGCTGCACGGTGCACACCTCGGGGACTTGATCCGAACAGGTGCAAAAGAACAACGACTAGGGACAACGAATAACGAACAGCCTTGCGGACTTTCACTGAAATATAAGGGACAACTACGTTCGACCTCGCACCGGCGGCTCTGCCACTTTCACCACGACATATTCGACGATACACTCAACGACACTTATACTGACAACCTCACGACACCCGCTATAGGCTCCAAACTTAAACCACGCATCTCTTTGACATCTCCATTATACCACCTTTTTTCTCGACCATGTCCTTCTTCAAGCGCCGATCCCCGTCCCGGTCCTCCAACAACTTGACATCCAACAACCCATCTGCGTCATCTTCAGCGTCGGCGTCTCCAGCTGCCGCTGCCGATGGGGATAGTCTTGCCTCTCCCGCACCCGAGTTAGAAGTCGTTTGGGTGGATGAACCCGGGCAGGAGGGCGAGGAGAGGCCAACGCAGGACGATGAATTACCCGACTACGATGCAGCGGTCAACAATAGTGGCGAGCTTGGGACCGGGACCGGAACTTGGATAGGCATTGGAAGCTTACCCGACCCCAACACGAACCCCAAGGCAGCAGGTTGGAAAGGCAAAGGAAAGCAACATGATATCGATACCGACGTCCAACATCAACCTCGCAAACCCTCAACCTCAGGCCCTACCGATGCCCAAGCCCGACAAGCATACCTCTCGCCCCCTCTCACAAATGCACCCTCCGACGCGTTCCTCTTTGGTTTGGACGTTAGCAGGGTGCTGAGCCTCCCTGAGGTAGATGTTAACATCGATCTTGGGCTGGGATCATCTAGCTCGAGTTCGCCTGGGAGTGGGAGCTCGGTTCTTAGTGTTCGGGAGGGGGAGAAGGACCTGGACTTGGACGAGCAGGAACGTGGTCGTGCTCTTGTCCGTACCCGTGATCGTACCCATGGTGTCATAGTTGTGTCCGCAGTGGCAGAGGCAGCAGCCGACGACTTTTCAGAGGTGTCTTCAGATACTGGTTCGGACACGGCGAGCCTTAGCTCCTCCGAATCATCCTTCGTCAGCTCAACCACTATCGACAGCAGACGAGAGAGCACCACCACCCGCCGCGCCACACTGGGCGAACGGACGTTGGACTCTACCGCACTCGCACAGGCACTCGATGAAGCACTCGGATCGCCAACGACGACCCAAATACCCCTCCCCGTACCTCCACCCCGCCCCCGCCCGCGTTCGTGGCGGCGCGATCGTGATCAGTCCCCCTTCTCCCTGGAACTCGAACGAGCACTCGAACGAGAACGCGATAGGGAAACAAGAGCCACCCGCTTCACCGGCTCCACCGTAGAACGCGACTCGGCGAAATACAAACTCGAAGCAGACCGCGCTGCCGACGAGGTTAGAGGCCACCACCGACGACGAAGCTCTACCACCACGATCACTGGGTCAAGACATGTGAAAAGACTGCCGCTGAGGAGGGGAAAGTACCAGGAACGCGGTTTGTGTAAGTTATCTTTTGGCGCTTTTTATATTCTCTTCAATCGCGACTTGTCGCTGACTCCTCACATACCAGCCCGCGATTTCTTCCTTATCATCGTGCTCTGCCTCGGTTTGGCATGTGCAGGGATTCTCCTCCTTCGTCCGACCGCAATGGCGATATTTGGGTACGGGACTTTGGGAGGGCGGTTGGATCTTATTTGAGTGAGCTGTTATTAGCAGTCAGGATTAGGAACGTCGCTATTAGATGTAAACGTGCAGCATCCACATTTTAGATTACATAGGCATTCATACATACAATACAACATAATCAGGATAGCAACGCAATGTACTCCAAGTCATCTTGAGAAAGTAGTATCGAACTAGTCAAAGCCGTCAACGCCAGTGGATTCAGTGTAGGCTGGTAGACTCACCAATGGCCTATACGCCGTCCTCACATCCCGAATAAACGCGTATATATCTCCAGTCTCATTGAGCGTGTTCACTAGAATAGCCATTGATGACAGATGTGGTGACGCAGTAATAACTGTACGAAATAAGATATGAGCGAACGACGATATACGACCTCAGCGCCGCTGCTGCCACACCTTTATAATTCTGACTCGACACATCCAACACTAAACTCGCATCTCGTTCAGCATCACTAGGATCCAATCGGTAATATCGAATGAGGAGCCGGTTGTACTCCACGCCTTCGATCGAACACGACAGCAGGTGTTCGCAGTGTTGTGCTTCTGGCGAGATGTGGGATGCATGTGAGCTCAGAGTTGAGCGTTCCTGGTTCTTTTCTACAAGATTTAGAAAGACATGAGCATCATGCCCAAGTGCATGGATATAAAGACGCACCTCTCCGCAGATTTTGCACCAAAACACGATATTGTTCGATATCAGCTTCAACCGATGAGCACTTGTCTTTCAGTGTGGCCAATTGTCGTTTAAACGCAGCCACTGAAAGCTCAGCGTCCTTCCTCTCCTCTTTCTCCCGCTCAAGCTCTATGAGATTCAATAATCAACATCATCATGCCATCCTATCTCAAAAAACGTAAACGTACGCGCCACAAGTTCAATCTCCCTCAACTTGCATTGATTCGTCTCATTCTCCACCACCTGTGTCTTATCCAATATCCTCTTCTTTTCCTGCGTCCGCTGTTCTAAGACGGTGGTTCATTGTTTTCAGGAAGTTGCGCTTTGAGTTTCCATATGACTGGACTCCAAGGTCGGTTCTGTTGCAGAAGAGGGTGGTAATCACTGCTGACACCCAACTATCTTCCGGTTGGGAAAATATCTTTTAGGTTGGCAACAATTTTCGAGGGGGAAAAGTGAGTGACAAAGTGGCGGAAATTAGAGGGAAAATGCGTTGCATCTCCTATATATGGAAGGTCACATGGCATTTTCCCTATCTTTTCAATGACTTTTCCCCCTTCGAAAAATTTGTCAACCCAGAATGTATTTTCCCAACTGGAAAATAGCCGTACGCCAGCAGTGAATTGTATACTATACGTGGACGGGATATGCAAATTTTTCGTAAATCCGAGTTTGAGAGTTCAAAACAGGAGCAATTGCCTTGATATTTTACACAACGTATATTTCATAGACTTTTAACGCCTCTGAGATTCTCAGATTTTTCGAGTCAAAACTGGCACAGCAGGAGGTTGATAGATTTTCGAAGCAAAAGGACACGATATGCAAATCGTGGTCACACGGCTGTCACTGTGGGATTTTTCCCACTACCGTAGGTAGAGGGTCTTGTCATCACAACTCTCGATTTTTGGCGGACGTTTTGAATTTCTGGCCAAGCTGTGCAAAATGACGTCAAGCTGTACACCATCTAGCCTTGTCAAAACCTACATTGAGGTTAGGGTTTACACAGATCTTACCAGACTAGGGTCCGTGCCCACCATAGATATATTCACGCACTCGCTGACGACTTTCCCTTCCCACCGAAATGGACGTCAAAATTGCCAACGCTCCCGCTCATGCTTTTTTCAATGCCCAGCTTCCTGCAAACGCAATAAATAGTGCGTTTGCTTTGCAGCATGAATTCCCGGTGACTGGATGCTCGCTGTCAAAGACGATAACAGTCAGCTTATCCAGTCATTCGGCGTTGACTGCTGTGCAAGATTTCTTCGTTGTTGATAATTTGGATGTGGATATCATCATGGGGAAGAACTGGTTGGAAGTATGCAGAGGCAGTACAGGTGCACACCATAAGACCATGTTCTCGTACATCCTTATCTGATTCTGTACCTCTAGTTGCCAACCCAATCCCCCATCTGGAAGTTGAACGGAAATTCATACACGATTTTACTGCATTTTATGTGTCTACCATTCCAAATTCATTCTCGAGTACATCTGAAGATACCTTCTGGCGTTCAACTTCTCGTAAGTCGAGAGGCCTTGGATTTGCTACGACATCGTCGCATGTTCGTGAAAGGCACGAGAAGGTACTAAATGGATATGATGCCCTTCGTGATATTTTTATGACTCGCTGTCATACTGGTGTTCGGGTCTCTCCCTTCTTTGCTGAAGAATCCGAGCTCCGTTCTGTGTTGACTCTCCACGGTTTGCAGAGCAGTGCTAGCTGTACACGAGACCTAAGGATTGCTCTTTTGAACCACTTGCTGAATGGAGATTGTTTCGGATCACAGTGTCTTTCCTCGAATCATGTCACTCTTGACCGAACTGCTTGTTTGTGCATCGCAGAAGGTTTCTCGTCTTCTTTGGCTATTACAGAATGCGTCTGCAAGCTTCTTCAGGACGCACCATCTACTACTGTGTCAACAGATTCATTGATGCTTGTGGTTACAAGCGTTGGATGTCAAGGTCCATATGAGAACAGGATGCATCTTCGTCGACGAGTGCTCAAGTCTCTGGAAACCTTTCTCGTGGCATCTCGAGAGAAGAATATTCATACTTCGATTGATAACTCGATTGATCCTTTTGGAGATCTATTTGTAGGCTTCGAGAACATGCCCAAGCCTGCTTTAATGACCATCATGGATCGTCACTGTATTTTAACAGGCCAGCGTAAACATCTATCAAGAGATGATATGCAAGCAGCAATTATATCTCACATAGCTGATGGGCATTGTGTGCGTTCTACCCCCGAATCTCGTATAGCGCACCTAATTGGAAGCAAGAAAATCGTGCCAGATGTCAACTCCGACATTGAAATTTCGACAATACCAACTTGCGAAGAATTTGTGTGTTATGTTGGTATGAGTCCGAACATTTCTGACATTGATACACGGGTTCGTACTTTAACATTCATGTGCGACAGTTTGGCTCGTAAACCTATGCTTCGTCTTCTCAGAGATCAGAACATTGAGCACGTTTCGACTGCAAGTTTGAAGGGTCTACGTTTCTCTCTTAAAAAGTACATCAATGTATTAAAAAAGAGTAACAGAGACGTACCGTTTGAAGCTCGTGCCACTCGTCGCCATACTAAATCTATCGCAGCTCAATGGCCTAGTGCAGTACCACAAGCACTAAAAGACCAGCTGATTGCTAACTTCCGGGAAGAAACTTCGTCTGATTATTTGAAAACATATGTGTGTGCGAGTTGCTCTGAGTCTGACTATGACTTCAATAAAATCGAAGTCGAAAAATCAGAGCTTGACTTGTCAGTGCTGCAAGTACCTCCTGGCCACCAGTCGGCAATGCATTCCATGGCGCATCTTGACATAACACTAAAATCTCAAGGTATTTTGGTTGATTCTCGAGGTATATGTACATCTAAATCCTCAACTTTGTTGACACTTTGTAAAGAGTGCCATTCACACCTACGTCGAGGGAAGATTCCACCACTTTCTATGGCTAATGATGTGATAATAGGAGAAGTTCCACGTGAACTTTGTGATCTCACCATTGTTGAGGAGGCAATGATAGCACGGTGTCGATCCAAATGCTGGGTTCTTCAGTTGAAAGCAGAGAACCAAGACATATCGATACCAAATACCTAGAGAGGCTTGAAAGGACATGTTATTATATATCCACAACGTCCTGAGCAACTCCTCTCTGTACTTCCACCTACCATCGATGATGTCTGCACACCTATTTGCGTCGTTTTTGTTGGTTCTCACAAGCCGTCACAAGATTGGTTACGAACGCAAGCTAAGCCTTTGATTGTTCGACGAGAACGAGTTCATACTGCATTGTTGTGGCTAAAGGCTCACAATCCGTTGTATAGTAACGTTGAAATTGACTTACAAGCACTTTCTGCCTTTCCCGACGATGACATTTTACCTGTCCATGTGGAAACAGTTAATAGTACACAAGAACTTGATATTCTAACTTCTCGATATGATCTTGGTGCTGACTCACGGCAGGGTAATTTTGCGAATCAAGATCTGACAGAGCACGCAGATAAGACATCCTCTGATAATATAGTATTTGATAGTATTGTAGTAACTGACGTCGACGGAGATGCTACCGCCAATCAGATGAGAGCAGCTGCTATGCGACATCTGAAAAGTAAATCAGGCGCTTATTTACAGATTCCACACTCTGAAACACCAGTAAATGAATTCCACCACCCTGAGCTTTTCCCAATGACATACCCTACTCTATTTCCATATGGTACTGGTGGATTTGAGAGCTTGGAATGTAAATGCATAGTTTCATTCAAACGACAAATCAAGCATTATCTTTCCTTAGCAGACAGACGTTTTCAAGAACACTACTCATTTCTTTTCTCCGTGTTTAACATTCTTCAGTGACGATCTATTCTTCTCCACACGAGTTTGAAGGTAAAAGGAAGCTCGTTTGATCATTTTGCAGCCGAGTTCCAGGGAGTCTCTTCGCAGACTATTCATGCAGTATGTGAGCGCTTAGCAACAGGAGATCAATTGAATGTACGCCAAATGTCCCGTGAAGAACAACGAATTGTAAAACTAATGAAGGAAGTGAATATTATTACCTCTAACATGGCAGGATCCTCTGCGTCTCGAGTAGCGATGAGAAATGAAATTCGCAGTCTGATTATGGAAAAAGGACTACCAAGTTTTTATATTACGTTGAACTTTGCAGATGTCTATAACCCATTGGTAAAGTTTCTGGCAGGCAATGATATTGATATTGATAAATTACTTCCAGAGGAGATCCCAAATTTCATGGACCAATCAATACTTGTTGCCAAAAATCCTTTCGTAGCCGCCAGGTTCTTTAATATATACATGAAAGCATTCATCCGTTCCATTCTTCGATATGATCCATCTGGGACTGATAAAGCTGGAGGCATTTTTGGAAATGTTAGTGCCTACTACGGCTGCGTGGAAGCACAGGGAAGAGGAACCTTGCATTGTCATATGATTGTGTGGCTTGATGGATCTTTGAACTGCGACGAAATTCGAGACCGAGTACTTGCTAATGATATGGAATTCCAAGAAAGGTTGATCCATTTTATAGATGATACAATATCGAATGAAATACCTGAAATATCGTACTGTGAAGACTCTATTCCCTCAGACATCTTCCACCCGTGCTCTGTGCGTGGCTTAAATGGAAATACTTACCGTAATAACGAAGCAGCACGATTAAAGGATGTTTGTAATCTTGTAAAAAGTTGTCAGTCTCATCGTCACTCTGCGACTTGTTTCAAGTACTGGCGTGGACCCCCAGAGGTAAAAGAATGTAGATTTGATCTTGGAGCTCATAAATATCGCGCTGAAACTGAGTTTGACCTTGAAACAGGGGATCTACAAATGCGATGCTTGGATGGTCTAGTAAATAATTTCAACCGCACAATTCTAGAGGCCATCAGATGCAACATGGACGTTAAATTCATGGGTTCTGGTCCGTCAACTAAAGCTGTAATTTATTATATCACTGACTACATCACAAAAGCGCAACTTAAGGCTCACGTAGCATATGCCGCTCTAGAGCTAGCTGTCAAGAAGCTGGAATCAATTGACTTATCCGACGATGAGACCATGATCAGGGCAAAAAAATTACTTCAAAAATGTGCATACAGTATGATATCTCAACAAGAGCTTTCAGCACCTCAGGTGGCATCTTATTTACTTGATTTAGAAGACCACTTTACAAGCCATAAGTTCCAGAAATTATTTTGGGTGAACTTTGAACGCTATGTTGACAAAATCATTCCGTTAACAGATTCAACCAGCAGTATTAGGAATAACAATATTGATAATGATAACAAAAACGATGAAGAACTCATAGCCAAAAACCCTAGAGACAATGAAGAAGAATCTATTGATGAAGGTGATGTTCTTGTTGGAATTATGCCAAATGGTGAACTTATACCCAGAACTTCTCAGATTACTGACTATATACAGAGAGGTGTGGCTCTTAGAAATCTATCTCTCTGGGAATATACAAGCTGTATAGAGAAAATTACAGTTAGACACTGTCGACGTTCTAGAAGTGACGCCGAAAATAATGACGATGATTTAGAGTATGAAGACTCAGGACCAGATGTTATTGAACACATTGATCCTGAGAATCTTGAAGTACTAATAGATGACACTTCACGTAGTCGTCCAAAATTTTTATTTCACCCATCGCATCCAGAATTTGCCACTCATGTTCAGCAGATCAGACATCCAGGTCAGCGTCAAGTCACAACTACCATTGGCCCATCAATAGTTCGACGTGACCAGCCTGAAAACATGGATAGATTTCACCGTCTCATGCTTATGTTTTTCAAGCCCTGGACAGTTCCTCAAGATTTAAAGGGAAACCATGCAAATTATGCCACAGCTTTTCAGCATCATTTTCCAGGAGGCTCTCGTTGGTATAAAATAATGGATAATATGCAGATTCTCCATGAGTGTCGTGACAGCCGTGATGACCACTTTGAAAGCCGTTCACGCGCTCGACAAACACATGTTGCTGATGAAACTGCACGTGCACGCGGTGTTGAAGGAGATGATTTTGGGCAAGGAATTTCAGAAGATATTAGTCTTGAAATATTAGATCACCTTCATTCATTGGATGAATGCCGCAGTCGCCAGGGTCAAGTAAGTCAGAGTTCAGTGACCGACTGTTTGAAGCATGCAGAAAGCGGAGGCCTTTTCAACCGAAATTTTACTACTGGAGATACATCTTGCAATAATATAGAAAAAAATAGTGTCTTGATAGATACTGAGACTGACACCTGTGAAATGGAGTGGAAACATGCATATGAGACACGCCGACAGTCATGGAAAAATCAACTTTTATCTGAGCACGACCGAGGAAGTCAGATCAATGATACCCGTTCACATACTGAACTGATAAAATCCACCCAGGAAACAAGTCAAATTACCTCACTAAATGGTCAAGGAATCGCACCAATTATAGCTGGGAATGACTGGAATAGTGATGTACATATGTTGGATCATTCAGAACATGACATTGAACGAGTTATACATCAATTTACACTCAATGATGAACAACAAAGGGCCTTCAGAATTATAGCTTCACATAGCGTAAAAGACAAAACTGATCAGTTGCGTATGTTTATAGGAGGGCCCGGAGGAACGGGAAAGTCTCACGTACTAGATGCACTTCGCGAATTCTTCAAATCTAGAAAAGAGAGTCATCGCTTTAGACTGGCATCTTTTACAGGAGTGGCAGCCAAAAATATACGAGGAATGACATTACACTCTGCCTTATCTCTCAATAAACGGAAGAAGCGAAACGATAAAGGTCTAACTGAGCTTATTTCCATGTGGCGTAATGTAGACTATCTATTCATCGACGAGGTGTCAATGATTGGGTGCAATTTGATGTTGCAAATCCATGAAGCACTATGTGAAGCAAAAGAAAATACCCTCCCATTTGGCGGTATTAACATTATATTTGCGGGAGACTTTGCACAGCTTCCTCCTGTGGGCGATACTCGATTGTATTCTCACATTAATACCAATACAGTTGGGGTTGGTAAAGGTCAACGAAATGTGTTTGGGAAGCTACTCTGGCTCTCAATTGATACGGTTGTAATGCTTCATCAGTTAGTACGTCAAAACTCGAACTCTGACAAAGGTTTCACCGACTTGCTGGCACGATTGAGACACGGAAATTGTAATGACGACGATTTTGAACTTCTAAACTCTAAGATTCTCTCATGTGCGGACACTGATTGGAATAACCCCATTTGGGCTAAGGCGCCTATCATTGTCTCAAACAACGATACCAAAGATGCCCTGAATGAGCGCTCTTCCAGAGACTTTGCACATAAAAGCAATCAGAACTTACATCTATACTACGCTATGGATAAAAGAATGGGAAATGTCATAGACGATGAAGAACTGAAATCAGCATTGCATTCGTATCATTCAGGCAAGACCGAACAGCGTTTGGGCATATTACCCTTAGTAGAAGGCATGCCAGTGATGATATGCCAAAATTACGACGTGGAACATGGAATAGTAAATGGATGTACAGGTACCCTAAAGAAAGTCAGGTACTCGGTAGACGAGAACGGACATCGGCACGCGCACTCATGTGTCATCAAATCTGAATCCACGGATGGACCTGCTCTCCCACATTTACAAGAGCTGGAAATTGTAGCTTTAGAAGACGAAGTCACTATGACTTTCATTCACCCTCATTCTCATAAAAAATGCTCTATTAAACGAACACAACTTCCGATCATGCCAGCATTTGCCATTACTGCACACAAGTCCCAGGGAAATACTCTAGAAAGCGCAATTTTGGACATTGAGAGCTGTCACTCAATTGAAGCGGTGTATGTCATGCTTTCTCAAGTCAAATCATCTGATAGAATCCGTATCTTGCGTCCATTTCAACAGAGTAAGATCACGTCTAGACCTTCTGAGGACCTTCGTAACGAATTCAAGCGTTTACACCATCTTTCGGAATCGTCATCGCCCTTGGCACCCATCGTAGATTTTGCGTCAGGAGGACAGCATGAACTAAATCGACTGCAAAATCATTTTAGAGGTATAATGCATAATGCACCAGAGCCACACTCCCTTGTTCCTCGCAACCAATTACCGATGCATGACATACCTATGAACGAGGTTATGAGCTCAGATGTCGATCAATACCCTACCAAAAGATCAGCCGATACCAGTCAAGACAACCTCATTCGGCCAAACAAGAGGAGGCGACTAACCGGCATTGTGTCACTCAATTTATAGAGGCAATGAGCTCCAGCACCAATCCAACGTCTTGTGATTGATAAATCAAATGCTTGGACCTTACTAATTGATTTCACTCCTCTGTTCTAGAACGACTCAATAATTAGGAACATAGATTTAACCAAGATGCTGATTGGTTGTGTAAAAGATAAAAGTCGACAAGTTCGCCCAATGTCGATCCACAAAGTAACTGAAATGCCGCAAATCTTTTCGAGACGGCCACACGAACATACTGCAACTTACAATGTTGTCTATCATGTATCCCAACCACACACCCAGCTGGAAATTACAGTATGTCCCCTATACCTTTGTAAAACTTTAGATTGAAAGGTCTCTTTCAGTGGCGAGGAACGTTATGCCATGAGCCCGATGACCAGATTTTAGCCATAGTAGGTGTTGCAGTCGAGATCGACAACCGAGGGACCTACCATATTCGGATCCCATTCAATTTCGTGGACGCGCATGGCGATCATGTAGAAATTTAAATATGACCTCACTTATTTACTACTGCAAAAAAGAAATGAATCTTTGGGATATAAACTACGGCGCTGAGAAGGGAAAAGATGAAACTTAAAATTGCCATCATGTCTATCGAGGTCTCTGCCGAAGCATCGTCGGAACGCGAGGCGCTTGTCAACGACATTGTCGTACCCCAAATTATCTCTATGAAATCTTTCTTGGGAAATCTTGATTTCCCGGAAAACTTTCGCCAATACCAACCGGAGCGCACCAGCAATTATGCCTTCCGAGAGGTTGGCAAGAACGATGTTCAGCTGGTTGTACTCTTTGGTGAGGTGGCTCCCTTTCTCCATGGCACTAAACTCGGCGCCATTGGGAACCACTATCGCGGGAAGCCAGGCGAGGTATGTGACTTTCCTTGTTTAATGGCATACGTACTGAAGGACCTCATAGCCGTTCATCCCCATCGTTGATAAGAGCAACGCAAAGGACATTCTGAAGTTGAAAGTCCCGCGCTACGCCAACATCAATGCGACAATCATTTTCAACAACCAGCTGGTCCCACTCAACCAAGTCTATGAGTTCAATCAAGAGGAAGACCACCGAAATAGAAAGGTAGGTTTGATCATGCCACTATCTATATATTATTGACCAGAACAATAAATGTATTTAGGCGCCTATGTCCATTTCTGATTGGGTTGACTGCACTGCGGCGCCTGACGCTGATCGTCGCATTGTTGATCTTATTACTATCACCCTTCCCAAGAAATTTGGCGTGCGTTTCCTATCTCTGATTTATTACCCATCTCTCATTGATTCGAAAAATTCAGTCCGGCTCTGTGGCTGTCCCTGATCGCAGCCCTTCGTCCTCCATCGCTCATTCAACAAAAAAAGTCGCTGTAGCTGCCCCTGGAACTTTGGCCACTCCGTCTCAAGAGCCTTCAGGCAGCTCATCTTCGAGTGAGTAATCATCATCTTCATATTGCATTATATACTGACAATGCTACAGTCACTTCACCTGGACAGGTCGTTGGAGAACTCTACAGCCCAAATCTCATGCCCGACTTCTGCCCAGACCAGTTCCACCTCGTAAACGACAAGCTTGTTCAACATGATATACGGGACGTACACAAGAATCTAATTCCATGCTGGAAAAATGCGGAAGGTCTCCGCCCTGGCACAGTGGTAATGATTCTCGCGAGTCTTGATATATATAATATCATGGTCGAGCGGACAGACCCAACTCGAGGTTTTCGTCGTGTAAGTCCTCTATTACCGAACGACAGTAGACAGAAATTTGCTAAGACCTCTCTAGTACTACCAAATAAACGCGCGGAAGATCCAAGTCATGGCAGAATCTTTGGACGCTTACGACCCTCCAACACTGCCCAATATCACCAATTCCACCGATGCTCCATCTATCTCAAACACTGCCGCCAACTCATCTGCTCTCGATGACTTTAACAATTTCACGATGAGAAAACGGGACGAAGGACGGAAATCTGTAGCGAAAGCGGACTCTGGAAAACGTCATAGCGCTCGCACATCTGACAACAAAGGAAAGGCGAAGGCGAACGACATGGACATTGAAAATTGATTTTTCTTCTAAGATACGGCTAGTTGTACGATACGCTATCATGAAGTACGCGAAATGTGATTTGTACGATACTCTTTCCAGTCTATTAATGTAACAGTTTTGAATGCTTTCAAAATTTATAGCCCGAATTGTGATCGCAACTAAGGTAGAGCTCATGCACGATCCAGAAACATCATGTGTGTGTGACACGTGTGTGACATACACTTCACCTCAGCGTATCTGCTGTATCTGAAAATGATTTGGGCAGTATTTGCTATCAGAGATGGTTTGAAAATGTATAAAATTTGTATCTTATATACTCTGGTCAATTTCTAAAAATAATGGCATCATAAGTAGACTGCAAGCATCAGAAATGGGGGCAGAGTCCATTAGTCCATTGCCTACCGAAGGTAGGCATTCCAGCTACCCATAGTGTGCCAGATACATACATAGCGACATTGAAAGAAATATATAAAGTACCTGAACCAGATAATTGGTTTTTTTGAAGTTAGAAAGTGCCCGAATGAGCTGTATGTCGTGCCAATAAGCAGGTCTCATGTCTGAAAGCGACCATCCGTGATGTCTTTATCACGAACAACTGCGAAATCATTTAAAATATTTGCATAGCCATATTTTTATCAATTAAATCTACTATATAACTGAGTAGGGCATAAAAATCTTATGAAATCGCGACACTATTAGTGTTATTGTAAGGTACTTACACCAAAAAACGCCCATTTCCTTAATAGCGCCCGACAACGGGGGAAATTAAAAAATTCCTTTGCATAGCATCTTAGACATTTATATTTTTGAGGCGATGATGCGGCTCGATTTTTGGATTTCGCCTGTTTGTGAGGGCTATTAAGATTCTCCTAGATTTTGGGGAGTTGTCACGCTTTATCACGTGACGTTTCTGCATCGTGCATGAGCTCTACCTTACGATGACGGTGTTGTTAAGGAGGAACCAATGAACGGATATTCTCACACGGTAGTGGGCATTGCCGCTCGACGGCCCTACCACGATTATGACCATCGTGACGCCCGCATTTCCCGCCATTTTTGTCACGCAAATCTGCAAATGCTCGACTGCATCATCTCCCTCCCGAGTTCTGCGTATAAAATTAAATATATCGACACTTACTATATGAAAGAATTTCCTCCCGTAAGAATCAGAACATTACCTCCAGCTGTTGTTGTGTCCCAGAGGCCATCAAAGCTATACACACAACGAAAATACAACCTTTTCTCATCCCTTAAGGCATACACTAGAGCTAGAGCCAAAACAATCTCTGAGGCAACTTTAAATATGCTTATGCATATACTGGAATTTTTTGAAGGTGACCTGTGCACTGAGCCAGCCTGGAAAGTGAAATTTGCACATCTGGTCCCTTTGCACACGGTGTCCACATATACACGCCCATTCGTGTTCGGGATCTGAAAGATGTCTTTGCCGAGATGTCTCACGGCTCTAACCTGTTTGTCACGGCTGAACATCAGACAGAGCGCTGTCAGGGCTCCGCCTTCCTGGGTCTTTTTTTGGTTGGCGTGGCATCTCGCAGACATCCAGCACAATGTCTAGGAACGCAACATCAGAGGACTTGGTGATGGAGGTCATTGCTCTTGGCACGGCAGAACGAGTCCCATTGGATAGTTTGGTTGTTATATATTAAATGACTATAATATTACAACTACCTAAAGGTTGTATTCAACCACATATAGTACAAATGAGAGGCCAAACGACAAATTTATGGGCAGATGAAAATAGTGGGGGAGATCTGCCAAGTGTCCGATTTCTGCAAAATGCTTGACTGCTTGTGAATGTGTAGGTAGTTTGACTTGGGTGTGGGGACATTGAAAATGCATTGACTAAATCTGTTAAAGGTCATAGAGGACTTGCTGAATGCACCACAGGAGATGATGTAATGAGACAAAAGATAGAAGGGGGAACAAATGAGAGGCATTCTGCAGCAAATACTGGCGCCACGAGTGTGAGTGCAGGCTTAAACGAGAGCTGACGTTGGCAGACTTAAATTGAGAGCCTGAACGTCGAGATCCAGTGGCTAGTGGTGACAGAGGGGGGGCTGGCAGCGCAGGTGTCTGATTTCGGCAACTTTGTTGATTGCTCGCAAATGCGAGGGTCGTTTAGCTCGGGCATAGGTGTGTTGGAAAGGCGTCATTGAGAGCTTTCTGATGAAGTAGATAACGTGAAAAACGGAGCACAGGAAGTGAGGGAACAAAGCGAAAGGTTAAAGAGGGGGAGGAGGACATGGTGTGTTCCAAGACAGAGAACTCACCTGGAGATGCGAGAGGAAATCCAATTGAAGCAGAACATCTAGGAGATCTCAGAAATTTGGTTTGTGGTCACAGAGTTCGAGTATTGCGTGAGGGGGAGGCAAAACGACCTGGAGAGGGTACAAAGTCGAAGTCCGGCACATAGCAGTACAACGAGGACATCTCACAGGTAGCGCCTGGGCTCGTTCGATGCGTCTCGTCGATGTGGAAACGAGGCAGAAAACCGCTTGGTGATAGCAGCGTTCGTTCAGATGTTACAAGGCCAACAGCCATGTTCCAGCACCAGCAATGATACCGATCCATACCAAAACCAACACAGATTGTTTCTTCAATCTAGGGGAGCTGGAAGCAAAGCTTCAAAGTGCTGGGGTCGCATTCTCAAAGGTACTGGCATTCCCGATATCCAAACCATGGTGTTTGCAATATCGAGCATACACGCTGGTGTTGGTAATCTTGAAGGTGCTGGCATTCGCAATGTCAAATGTAGTACGGCCTGCCAAAATGTCACCATGGAACAATAAAGAGGTGGTAACAGGAAGACACTTACATTTTGCAAGGTCCTTGACAGAGGAAAGAATGAAGAAATTGAACAGTGAATAGAGGAGTGGTTGATGCTGGAGGGACTGAGCTGAGTTTCAAAATGACCTCCAAATATGGAAGGTTTTTTGCTCAATTTTGATGTGACATCAAATTTCATCCCCAAACCCCAGTGAAAAGAACGACTCCCCTAAAGGGGGACTCGTAACATCTGCTGGACACGTTCACCTTGAACCTTTGCTGACAGGCCATGGGTGCCATCACATCAATTGCACTCAGTCATATATGCCTGCCCTAAACACCACCATAATAGATGTTTCAAGACTTGAACAATGGTTTTCTACCTGTCTCCCACCTCATCTCTCACCATGGCTGCCATCCACACGACCACTCCACCACTCTGAATACTGACAACTTCTCCTAGCGTCAACAATTAGCAATATCACTATGGGTTTCTTAAATGGTACATTGTTACCATTGCTTTCTCCTGGGCTTTGTCCGGTTGGCCAATCCCTCACCTTGTTTCATTGGTACCCATACCACCTCACCACGATAGCCAACGAAATAGCCAATGACCACTGCAAGACATTCTACAGGATGCACCACCACCTGGAAGTGAGAGCATGCGCAAATCCTTGGTCCGTGATGGTGAGTCTGGTATTTCTTATTCTTCAATATAACTGGTACTTGCCTTACAAACTTGCGGCAACTGTTCTCGGGCATAGTTGGCAGGGTCATGGATATGCAAGGATCGAGTATCTCACCATAAAGTCCACTTGTCTGTAAACCTCATGTATAACTAGTTAATGTCTTATAATAAAATGGTGCTTCATTATTTTGTGTAACATTGGGTCTGCGGAAAATAAAGTGATATGACAATTCTCCAAGAACGTTAACTGATAATTGTCGAAAGCCATAATTC
>Ga0247742_10001137_pt1 | contig 19224 bp, 14 predicted proteins | sample UWRJL208509C2_FD_180944 | JGI IMG/M metagenome (GOLD analysis project Ga0247742, IMG submission 180944) | Plant litter microbial communities from Arlington Agricultural Research Station in Wisconsin, United States - UWRJ-L208-509C-2 | ecosystem: Environmental > Terrestrial > Plant litter >... | reverse complement strand
TGGCAGACGGGTTCACGCCCGTCGCGGCCGGGATGGCGGAGCCGTCGACCACGAAGAGCCCGGGATACCCGTGCACCTCGCCGTGCTCGTCGACCACTCCGGTCTCCGCCGTCTCGCCCATCGGAACTCCGCCGAGGTTGTGCACCGTGACGGCGCGCCGCAGGTAGCGCCAGTTCGGCGACTCCAGCAGTTCGCCGTTCAGGGCGGTGGCGATCATGCCCGAGATGCGACCCTCGGCCGAGTACAGGCGTTCGTTGTCGTGATTGCGCCAGCGCACCCGCAGGCCGTGGGTCGCGTCGAGATAGAGCCGACCGCGCGAGGCGTCCCGTCCCATGAGCAAGAGAATCAGGGTGTTGTTCTTCTCCGCCGCTTTTTCGGCTGCCTTCGCCCGCTCGTGTGGGGTCGGCGGCTTCTCTCGCTGGGCGTGCAGCTTCTCCGCCTCGGCGCGCAGCCAGTCGACCTCGTGTCCCAGCGGATCGAGCCCGGCGATGAGCGCCGTGAGTTTGTCGGGAAAGCTGCCATCCTGCACCTGGAACCACACCGGCTCGCCGTCGACCTCGAGGTCGACGATGCTGGTCGAGGTGATCGTCGGCGCCTCATTCGCGCCGATCGGCGTTGTGGTGCGGTGCACGAAGGCGAGGAAGTCGCCATTGCCCGAGTAGCGCTCGCCGAGGGTGGGCGACAGGGCGGGAAGAGACCCGTGGAGATTGCGACTGCGCAGCAGAAGTTCGGTGGTACCGACGGCGCCGGCGCCGAGGAACACCCGCGGTGCGCTGATCGAGCCGGAGGTGCCGGTGTCGTGGTCGTCGACGTCGACCGCGTAGTGCGCTCCCGCTGCGCCGCCATCGACCTGACGCACGTTGGTGACCTCGTGATTCACCAGGGCGGTCGCACCGAGTCGCTCGGCGATGGCGAGATAGTTGTGGTCGGTGCTGTTCTTCGCACCGATGTTGCAGCCGAGCACACACTCGGCGACGAAGGTGCACGCGTGCTGCTCGACACCGTGGATGTTCGTGATCGGGGCGCCCGGATCATCCCCGAACCGCACCGCCAGCAGCGGTCGCACGGTGCCGGAGGGGCGACCGAGGTCGGCACCGATCTGCTCCATGGCCCTCGTGCGCACGGGATAGTCGCCGGTGGCGGGATTCTTCGCCACGGTGCGTACCTCGAGCATGTGTGCGGCGAGGTCGTAGTACGGGTCGAGCGTGGCCCGGCTGTACGACGCGGGCCACGGATGCTGAAACGAGTCTGCGGGCGGCCGTGCGAACACGCTGGCGTAGACCAGGGAGCCGCCGCCCCAGCCCGCGCCCTGCACGCTGATCATGCGGTCGAGCCACTTGATGTCGTACAGCCCGTGGCCGTGCGACCAGAGCCAGCCGTCGCGCAGATCGGTGTCGTCGCGGGGGAAGGTGCCCCGGGTCCAGCGGCGGCCGCGCTCGACGACCGCGACCCTCAGGCCCGCCTGGCTGAGCCTGGCGGCGGCGACCGCACCACCGAATCCGCTGCCGACGACGATCGCGTCATAGTCCATCGCTGTCTCAGTGGACTCTGGCACTGCCGCTCCGATCGGTCGTTACCGTCATCCTGTCGGATCGGATGCCCGCGAGGGAACAGTCAGAAGGCTGAAGATGAGGGCGGTCAGGCCGGCCCGAGCAGCACCGCGAAGAGCGAGCCCGCGCCGCCGAGAATGAAGAGCATGGTGCCGAGCTGCATCGTGCGCGACTTGTTGCGGTCGGCCGTGGGCACATCCACCTCGAGCACCGGGCAGCCAGACCAGCCGATCAGCCCGATGCTGGCCACGACGACGGTGGAACTCAACCACCACAGCACCGCCGCCGCACCGCTGAGAACGGTGGGGCGCCATCCGGATGACAGCAGCAGCCCCAGCACGATGGCGACGGCACCCACGGCGGCGACGAACCAGATCGTGCCCGTCCACATGATGCGCTGGACGTTCTTCTCCGGGGACATCAGCTCGTGAACCGGGGTGGATGTCATCGAGTCGCTTGTCATCGAATCGCTTGTCATGGGTCAACCATTCTCCCGAAGCAGTATTTCGGCAAGGGGGTGTGAGGGTCACTCCGCGGAGTGCGTCTCCAAGAAGTCGAACAGCTCGGTGTCGTCGACGCCGGGGAAGGTGCCGGATGGCAGGGGGGCGAGGATGTGCGCGTGAAGTCGGGCGCTCGGCCAGGCCTTGCCGGTCCAGCGCTCGGTGAGTTCCGAGCGGGGGCGACGGCAGCATCCGTCGTCGGGGCAGCGCGAGTTCTCGCGGGTGGTCGTATCGCGGCCGCGGAACCACTTCGCGTCGGCGAACGGCACCCCGAAGGTGATCGAGAACTCCTCGCTGCCTGCGCTCCCGGTCTGCGTCGAGCACCAGTACGTGCCGGTCGGGGTGTCGGTGTATTGGTAGAACTCCGTGGTGCGGTTGGCGCGGGTGAAGGCGGTGCGTGCGCTCCAGTGGCGGCAGACCAGTTGGCCCTCTGTCGATCCGGTGACGTCGGTCGGCAGCTGCAGCCCGTCGTTCTCGTAGCCCTTGTACAGGGCCCCGTCTTCGCCGACCCGGAGGAAGTGCACGGGCATGCCGAGGTGCACGGTGGCGAGGTTGGTGAAGCGCAGTGCCGCGGCCTCGTGGGTGACCCCGAAGGCGTCGCGGAAGTCTTCGATGGCGAGGTTGCGCTCCGCCTTCGCCGCTCGCAGAAAGGCGAGCGACTGGCTGAGTGGCATCAGGCAGGCGGCGGCGAAGTAGTTGATCTCGAGACGCTGGCGGAGGAAGTCGGCGTAGGTGTCGGGCTCGTGATGACCGAGCACGCGATGCGCGATGGCCTGGAGCGCCATCGAGCGCAGCCCGTGCCCGCCGGGGATCGATGCCGGCGGCAGGTAGATGCGCCCGTTCGCCAGGTCGGTGACCGATCGGGTGGAGTGTGGCAGGTCGTTCACGTAGATGAGCTCGAAGCCGAGTCGTTTCGCCATCAGCCCGACCGCCCGGTGGGTGAGGGCTCCGACCCGATATCCCGCGGCGCCGACCGCCTCCTCGGCGAGCACCTCGATCTCGGCGATGTGGTTGTCCTGGGTGCGCATGTGCTGCCGCAGTTCGGTGTTGGCGCGCCGGGCCTCCTCGGGGGTCGCGATCGCCTCGCGTGCCCGCCGGGCCAGTTCACGATGCAGGCCGATGACGGAGCGCAGGGTCTCGTCCGACATCCCGCGGGTGGGGCGGATGTCGGGGAGCCCGAGTGAGCGGTACACCGCCGACTTCTGCAGACTGCTCAGTTCGATCTCGAGCGCCGCCCGCTCCGTGGGCGGAGTCCCGGCGAGCAGATCGGAGACCTGCACCCCGAAGGTCTGCGCGATCGCCTGCAGCAGTGACAGCCGCGGTTCACGTTTGCCGTTCTCCATCAGCGAGAGCTGGCTGCCGGCGATCCCGACGGCGGCGCCGAGCTGGTCGAGGGTGAGTCCGCCGCTGGTGCGGTAGTACCGGATGCGTTGCCCGAGGGTGGTCAGATCGGTCATGGCTTGACGATAGTGAAAGATTCGCCATATTTACCAGCACTTTCGCCGATCTATTCCTTTGATACTCGCGCATGGTTGAAGAACCAGCACTTCTTCGTCCGCACCGTTCGTAGTGACATCGACCGAAACGAGACCGCCGTGACCATCGCCCCGCCGTCCCCGCAGCTCGGTATCGATCTGCCCGCGGCATCCGTCTCCCCGACCTCCGCGCGTGCACTCGGCGTCGAGGCCTGGGTCGACGCGATCGCCGCACTCACCCTCCCCGAGGCCGTCGTCTGGTGCGACGGATCCCTGGCCGAGTACGACCGGCTCACCCGGCTCATGGTCGACAGCGGCACCCTGCTGCAGGTGAACCCCGAGTTTCGACCGTCGAGCTTTCTCGCCCGGAGCGATCCGAGCGACGTCGCCCGCGTCGAGGCCCGCACCTTCATCTGCAGCGCGACCGAGGACGACGCCGGTCCGAGCAACAACTGGCGCGAGCCGAACGAGATGCGGGCGACCCTCGACGGCCTCTTCGCCGGCAGCATGCGCGGGCGCACCATGTACGTCGTTCCCTTCTCCATGGGCGCGGTCGGCGGCCGCTACTCCAAGCTCGGCGTGCAGGTCACCGATTCGCCCTATGTCGTCGCCAGCATGCGCACCATGACCCGCATGGGAACGGATGCCCTGCGCCTGATCCGCGAGACCGACGACTGGGTGGCGGCCGCCCACACCGTCGGCGCGCCCCTGCTCGACGGAGCAGCCGATGTTCCGTGGCCGTGCAACGAGACGAAGTACATCAGCCACTTTCCGGAGTCGCGCGAGATCTGGTCGTTCGGATCCGCGTACGGCGGCAACGCCCTGCTGGCGAAGAAGTCGTTCGCGCTGCGCATCGCGTCGGTGATGGCGCGGGACGAGGGCTGGTTGGCCGAGCACATGCTGATCATCCGGGTGACGAATCCGCGCGGCCGCGTGTTCCACGTGGCTGCGGCCTTCCCGAGCGCCTGCGGCAAGACGAATCTCGCCATGCTGGCACCGTCAATCCCGGGCTGGAAGGTCGAGACGATCGGCGACGACATCGCCTGGCTGATCCCCGGCGCCGACGGGCGGCTGCGCGCGATCAACCCGGAGGCGGGCTTCTTCGGCGTCGCCCCCGGCACCGGGGCCGCAACCAACGCGGTCGCCGTCGACACCCTGTGGGGCAACACCATCTTCACCAACGTCGCGCTGCGCGAGGACGGCGACGTCTGGTGGGAGGGGCTGACCGAGAAGGTTCCGGAGGGACTGCGGGACTGGCGCGGCGAGCCCTGGACACCGGAGTCGGGAACCCCGGCCGCGCATCCCAACTCCCGCTTCACCGTGCCGGCCGCCCAATGCCCGGTCATCGCCGAGGGCTGGGACGATCCCGAGGGGGTCGTCATCGATGCGATAGTGTTCGGCGGCCGTCGCGCCACGAACGTGCCGCTCGTCGTCGAGGCCCGCACCTGGGAGCACGGTGTCTACATCGGCGCGACGGTGTCGTCGGAGCGTACGGCGGCGGCGGAGGGCACGGTCGGCGAGCTCCGCCGCGATCCGTTCGCCATGATGCCGTTCTGCGGCTACAACATGGCCGACCACTGGTCGCACTGGCTGGAGGTCGGCGAAGGCCTGCGGGCGGCCGGTCGCACTCCGCGGATATTCCAGGTCAACTGGTTCCGCAAGGGAGACGACGGTTCCTTCCTTTGGCCCGGCTTCGCCGAGAACTCACGGGTGCTGGCCTGGATCCTCGACCGGGTCGAGGGCTCAGCGGCGGCGAAGGACACCCCGCTCGGCTGGGCGCCCGTCGCGGGCGGTCTGAACACCGACGGTCTGGATGTGGACGAGGCCGCGCTGTTCGCCCAGGACCCCGAGTCGTGGGCCGCCGAGCTCGACGACACCGCGCTGTTCTTCGCCCGCTTCGGAGACCGGATGCCGCCGCAGCTGGAAGGCCAGCTGGCCGATATCCGACGCAGGTTCACGTCGTTGGTCGAGTAGCGCCCGAGGAACGAGCACGCGTATCGAGACCCGGGTGGTCTCGATACGGCTGCTCGCTGGCGCTGGCGGCCTACGCGACCGGCGTTCGCGCCGCGAGCTGGGCCACCAGTCGCCCACGGATGTCCGGGTCGGCCAGGGCCGCAGCGGCGGTGCCGGCAAGCGCCACGGCCGCATCGGTGATGGCGCGATCGGCACCTGGAAGCACGCTGGCTGCCGCGAACCCGGGCTGGTGAGTGTAGGCATCCGTCTCGATGGCGACCACGGGATGGATGCTCGGCACGACCCGACTGAGGTTTCCCATGTCGGTGCTGCCGAGCGGCAGTTCGTGCTCCCGTGACACCGGCACCGCACTGCGCCCGACCTGCGTCAGCTCGGCGCGGTAGAGGTCGACCAGCTCGGCGTCGGGCTCGAGGGCGTCATAGCGGGCCGAGACCTCCTCGATGCTGAATGTGCAGCCGGAGCCGACCGCGCCGGCCTCGAAGCAGGCGAGCACGCGCCCGGTGAGATCGTCGAGGGCCTCGGCGGTGCGGGCGCGGAGGTAGTAGTGCAGCACCGTCTCACCCGGCACGATGTTCGGGGCGACGCCGCCGTTCTCGACGATTCCGTGCACCTGCTGCCCGGGTCGGAGGTGTTGGCGCAGCAGGCCGATGGCGACCTGGGCGATGGTGGCGGCATCCGCTGCATTGAGTCCGTGCTCGGGGGCCGCCGAGGCGTGAGATTCGCGCCCGTGGAAGGTCACGGCGAGATCGGTGAGGCCGAGGGAGACTGTGCCGGCGATCTCCTCGCGGCCGGGGTGCGCCATGAATGCGGCGGCGACCCGGTCGAACACTCCGGCCTCGAGCATCCGGATCTTGCCGCCGCCGCTCTCTTCGGCCGGCGTGCCGATCACCTGCACCGTCACGTCGAGGTCGTCGGCGACCGCGGCGAGGGCGAGGCCGGCGCCGACCCCGGTGGCGGCGATGACGTTGTGACCGCAGCCGTGGCCGATGCCGGGCAGGGCATCGTATTCGGCGAGGAAGGCGACCGTCACGCTGCCGCTGCCGGCGGTGGCCACGAAGGCGGTCGGGGTGTCTGCCACCCCGCGCTCCAGCCGGAACCCGTGGCTCGCCAGCAGATCCGCTGTGCGCTCGGCGGCGTACCGCTCGTTCCAGGCCAGCTCCGGGCGGGAGTGGATGTCGTGGGACAGCGCGATCAGATCGGGCGCCGCCTCCGCGACGGTACGTGCGATCGTCTCGCGCAGCTGCGGCAACGGGGGAGTGGTCACCTCCCTAGTCTCTCGCGTCGCGCACCGCTCACCGACCGTCCGCTCGCCTTTTGCGCGTGGGCGCACTGCGGGTACCCTGGGCTTTTGCTTGCCGATCGCCTCTGCACGCTCCAGCATTCCCATCAGAGAGAACCAGCCGACATGGCAGCCGACGAGACCCTCCGCCTTCCCACCACGATCTTCCGCGGGGTGTTCAATCTCGGCCCGAAGAACGCCGCGCGACTGCAGCTGCCGAAGGCGCTCGCCCATCCCGAACTGTTCGCCGATTGGGATGAGGAGAATTCGGTCTGCTCGCTGTTCGTGGAGTACGACGACGGGCAGCTGCACTTCGACCGCACGGCCACCGGCACCGAACACCACTTCCACCGCAGCAATGGCGAGAGCAGCTCACGCAGCCCGTGGTCGTCACGCGACACCGTGGTTCTGCTCGAATGGGCGGGTCTGCTCTCCGCCGACTTCTTCGCCCGGATGCCCGATCTGATGGAGGACTTCGAGGAGGCGGCCGCCTGGCAGGAGGCCGGCTACCCGCTCTACGTCTGCGAGACCGACCCGGCCTTTCTCGACCTGCTCGAGGTGGAGATCGAGGGCGAGCTGCTGACGCTGCCCTGGCTCGGATCGGGTGAGGTCGCGCAGGAGCACCTCGAGGGCGACAACCACCTGGTGGCGCTGCTCTGGAACGGTGCCGGCGGCGAGCCCGATCGCGAGATCGCGCGTGCCTGGGTCGACCCGGCGACAGACCAGCCGGCCACCGCGGTCACCGCCGGCATCGACTGGGATGCCGTGGGACTGCCGGCCGACGAGGTGTCCAGCTGGTTCGAGGGCACCTACCTCAACCACCACATCATCCCCGACGGCGCGACCGCGCTGATCACCGCCGCGCTCGAGCGCATGGGCGGCCTGAGCTGACGCTGGTCGAGTAGCGCACGAGCGCTAGCGAGTCCGCGTATCGAGACCACCTGCCCTGCGGGTCTCGATACGGCTGCTCGCTGGCGCTCGCGGCCTACTCGACCAACGAAGCAATCACACCGCGGTGAACTCCAGCAGCATCGCCTGGGACGGGTTCAGCGTCGGCATGGTCAGCCCGACCGTTGTGAGCACCCGCCCGGCAATGACCAGCGAGTCGGCCGACGCCGCCGCGAACCAGCCAGGACCGAAGCCCTGGTGCAGCACCGGCTCGCCGAGGTCGGTACGCACGCGCACCGCGTAGTCCCGCTCGGGGTCGAGACCGGGAATCCGGGTGAACCCGGCCTGCCCGGCTGCGGATGTCGCGAGCCGAACCCACGCGAAGAGCGCGTGTGACCCGTCCTGAGCGACGCTCCCGTGCAGCTGCAGAGCGTCGTCGTCCAGGTCGGCGTGCACCGTGCGGCCGTGGTGGATGAGGTCGCGGAACTCCTTGTACAGCCCGGCCCAGACCGTCACCGCGGCGAGCTCCTCGGGGCTGGTGGCGGTGAGGTCCCATTCGACCCCCGCGTGCGCGAACAGGGCGGTGATGAACCGGAACGGGGCATCGGCGACCCGGGCCGTGGTGTGCGATCGAGCCGCTCCGACGTGCGAGCCGATCAGTTCCGGCGGCAGCAGCAGTCCCGTCCACTGCTGGATCGCCTGGCGCTCGATCGGGTCGTTGCAGTCCGAAGCCCAGACCCGATCCGTGTGGTCGATGATGCCGAGGTCGACTCGCGCGCCTCCGGAGGCGCAGCTCTCGATCTCGAGACCGGGGTGACGCGAGCGCAGCTCGTCCATCATCGCGTAGAGGGCCTCCGTCTGACGATGGACGCCGGGCACATCGCCCTGCGGGTCGCGCATCACCGCCTCGAGCAGGTCACGGTTGTGGTCCCACTTGATGTAGTCGATCGAGTACTCGGTCACGAGGGCGTCGATGCGCCCGAGGATGTGCGCGAAGGTGTCGGGCCGGGCGATGTCGAGCACGTACTGGTCGCGCGACGGCAGGCCGACACCCTCGCTCGGCGCGAGGATCCACTCCGGGTGTTCCCGCGCCAGGTCGGAGTCGAGATTGACCATCTCGGGTTCGAACCACAGACCGAAGCTCATGCCGTGGGCGCGCACGCTGTCCACCAGGGAGTGGAGCCCGCCGGGCCAGACCTCCTCGCTCACGGTCCAGTCGCCGAGGCCGGCCTCGGCGTTGCGGCGACCGCCGAACCAGCCATCGTCGAGCACGAGTCGCTCGATCCCCACCTCCGCCGCACGGTCGGTCAGCTCGCGCAGGCGGGTCAGGTCGTGGTCGAAGTAGACGGCCTCCCAGGTGTTGAGCACGAGGGGACGCGGGGAGACCGGATGCTGCGGCCGGGCACGAAGGCGCGCGTGCATCCGCTCGGCCAGGCCATCCATCCCGCTGTCCGACCAACCGAACACCGTGACGGGGGAACTGTAGCTCTCGCCCGCGCCCAGCCGGATCTCTCCCGGGGAGAGCGCCTCGCCGCCGCCGATCACGGCGGAGTGCGCGCCGGCTCCCTCGGGGAGCCGCTCGGCCAGCCAGGTCTGGTCGCCACTCCAGGCAACGTGTACCGCCCAGATCTCGCCGTGGCGGAAGCCGAAGCCCGGCGTGCCCAGCATGAGCAGGTAGGGGCTGTCCGCTCCCGGCTTGCCGCGGCGTACGTTGCGCGTGTACGAGCCGTCGCGCAACGGCCCCCGCTGCGGTGAACGCTCGCGGCACCACTTGCCGGTGAAGTCGACGAGCTCGTCGGCGCGGGCAGGCACGGGCATCGTGGTGATGACCGAGGCCAGGTCGTAGACGGCGGCGTCTTCATCACCGGCGGCTGCGGTGGATCGAATCGTGGACTGCACCTCGAGGAGACCCTGGGCGGTGAGCAGATAGCTGAGACGGATGTCGAGTCGGCTGATGCGGTCGGTGAGCCAGAGTGTGAGGCTCTCCCCGCCATCCGCTGCCGCCTCGTTCTCGTAGCGGTCGAGAACGACGCGCGGGGTGGTCGCGGTGCCCGCCCGATGCCCGCTGATCGCCGGGGTGCCCGACCAGCCGTCGAACTCGGTCGGCCACACGGTGAACGCGCGCGGCTCGTCCGACGAATCGTCGAGTGACGGCCCCGCGATGAGGCCGAGGATCTCGAGCGCCTGCGCATCGAGGTCACCCGGGTCTGCCCCCCAGTGCAACACCCGCGGGAGCGACCGTCGCAGGTCGAACACCACGGACACCCCTCCGGCTCGGAGCTGAATTACGTTGTCGCGCCCGAGCTGCATGTCGTGCATCCTTCGTCTTCGAATTAGTTGACAGTCTCAATTTTCCGAAATTATGCTACCGAATGCGACTCGATGCGGATTGCTCGAGGCCGTCCCGCACCTCTCGACGACCTGCACTCCTCGACCCGCACTCTCTCGCTGTGCCTGGGCCTCACCGTGCCTGGACTCGTCGACAACGACGATAGGTAAGAATCAATGGCGATCACGACGGCGTCTGAGACCGACGAGCACCTCCGGCTGTCCTGGCCGACCCCGGCGGCGGACTGGTCGGAGGCCATCCCGATCGGCAACGGTCGTCTGGGTGCGATGGTCTTCGGGGGTGCCGCGTCGGCGCGGCTGCAGATCAACGACGGATTCGCCTGGTCGGGCAGCCCGGAGGGCCCCGCCGTCGCTCTCGCCGACCGGATCGCGGCGGGCGCGGGCGCCGAGAGACTCGCCGAGGTGCGGGCCGCCCTCGACGGCGGTGACTACCGTGAAGCCGAGCGGCTGATCCTCGACCACTTCGAGGGTCCATGGAGCCAGGAGTTCCTTCCCTTCGTCGACCTCACTCTCGTCTTCGACGGCGACGGCGACGGCGACGGCGACCGCGAGACCCGCTACGACGGGCGTGTTCTCGACCTCGACGATGGGGTGGTCACCGAGCGGTTCAGCATCGGCGGGGTGCCCGTGCTGCGGCGCAGCTGGGTCTCCGGGCCGGCTCAGGCGATCTGCGTGGAGATCGTCGCCGAAGCGCCGCTCGACCTGCGCGTCACTCTGAGTTCTGAGCAGAGCATCCGCGCAACCGCCGCGTCCGATGGGCTTGTGATGCTGGCCGTGGAGCTGCCGATCGACGGCGCCCCACAGCACGAGCAGTCCGCCCCCGCGCGGCGCTACGCCGAGCCGGCGGAGGCCGAGCGTTTCGACCCGCTCGCCGTTGCTGCGCTGGCCCTGAGCACCGATGGCGAGGCGCGGGGCGAAGGCGGCACGGTGACCGTGCGCGGGGCGACGCGGGTGCTCCTTGCGCTCTCCTCGTCGACGAACGCCGAGCACTGGTGGCACCGCGACGGGCGCGAGGTGGGGCGTTCGGCACAGGATGCCCGGGTCGCCGAAGCGGGGAGCCGGGCATCCGCTGCCCTGGCCCTCGGTGCGGGGCGGCTGCTCGCCGATCACCGCGCCGATCTCGGCGGCCTGCTCGCCGGCACCTCGCTCACCATCGGAGAGCGCCGCACTGGGCTGTTCGACGTCGCCACCGACGTGCTGCGGTCGGGCGACGATCGCCTGGTCGCCACCGTCATGTTCCAGTACGGGCGCTACCTGCTCGCCTCCTCCTCGCGCCCCGGCGGCCCGGCGGCGAACCTGCAGGGCATCTGGAACGACCAGCACCGTCCGCCGTGGTCGTCGAACTACACGATCAACATCAACACCGAGATGAACTACTGGGGGGCCGAGCTCGCCGGCCTCTCGCAATCGCACCTGCCGCTGTTCGACCTGATCGAGCACGTCGCCGAGAACGGCAGCTCGGTCGCGGCAGGGTTGTATGGCGCCCGCGGTTGGGTGGCGCACCACAACACCGACATCTGGGGCTGGGCCCTGCCGGCCGGTGCGGGCCACGGCGACGTCTCGTGGGCGTACTGGCCGATGGGCGGCATGTGGCTGGCAACGCACCTCTGGACGCACTACGAGGCGACCCTCGACCGCGACTTCCTCGCGCAGCGGGCCTGGCCGTTGCTCAGCGGAGCCAGCGAGTTCGCCCTCTCCTGGCTGATCGATGACGGGGCCGGCGGCCTGCGCACCGTTCCCTCCACCTCGCCCGAGAACCTCTTCGTCGGCCCGGACGGTCAGCCAGAATCGCTGGGCAGTTCCGCGGCGATGGACATCTCCCTCATCCGCCGCGTGTTCGCCGACACCGTCGCGAGCGCCGCGGAGCTCGGGCTCGGCGAAGCGGACGCGGCGGATGACCTGGTCGCCCGAATCACGCGGGCGACCGAGCTGCTGCCGGCCCCCGCGATCAGCGCGGGCGGCTGGCTGCAGGAGTGGGGCGGCGATCACGTGGAGGTCGACCCGGCGCACCGGCATGTGTCGCAGCTGGTGTCGCTGTTCCCGCTCGGCCAGATCGATCCGGAGCGCACGCCCGAACTCGCCGAGGCGGCCCGCGCGCTCCTCGACCGTCGGGGACCCGGGGCGATGGGCTGGTCCTGGGCGTGGAAGATGGCGCTGCGTGCGCGGCTCGGCGACGGCGAGGCCGTCCGCGCCCTGCTGCTCGAGGCGACGGTGCCCTTCGTGCACGACGGTGGCGGCCCGGAGAGATCCGACTGGGGCGGGCTCACCCCGAACCTGTTCAGCACCCATCCACCGGTGCAGCTCGACGGAAACTACGGCTTCATGGTGGGGATCGCGTCCACGATCGTGCAGGGCGAGCGGGGCAGGGTGGTGCTTCTGCCGGCTCTGCCCGAGGCCTGGTCTCAGGGATCGGTGCGCGGCATCCGTCTGCCCGGCGCAGTGAGCGTCGACCTGCAGTGGTTCGACGGCGAGCTCGTGCGAGCGAGCCTCGTCACGACCGCGGGCGCGACGCAGACCATGCGCATCGCCTACCGCGGGTGCGAGCTCACGGTGGAACTCGGGGCGGACCCGATCGAGGTCAGCGCCGCCGACTTCACGGATGGCCTGTCCGCTCGGCCCGTCGACGCCGTGGCGGCGCACTGATGCCTGTCGAGCCGCCCGTCGTAGAGGTGCCCGCCGTTGACGGGCCCGACTTTGATGGACGGCCCGTTGATGGGCGGCCCGAGGTGCCGCGGTTGCAGCTCCGCACGCCGGCGGCCGTCGACGTGTTCACCCGTATTCTCACCCACGGACCGATCGGCCGCATCGACGTCACCCGCCAGACCGGGCTCTCGCAAGCCGCCGTCACCAAGGCCGTCACGCCGCTGATCGAGAACGGATTCATCGTCGTCGATGGCGAGCAGCAGAGCGGTCTCGCCCCCGGGCGTCCCGTCTATCCGCTGCGCGTCGTGCCCGATTCCCTGCTGGCGATCGGCATCAAGATCACTGCCGACGAGGTGATCGGCGTCGCCACGACGATGCGGGCCGAGATCATGTATGCCGTGCACCTTCCCGTCGCGGACAGTGGCGTGGGCACGATCGTCGCCGCGGTCGTCTCGGCGGCGCGCTCGGTGCAGGAGGCTCTGGGGGACGCCTCCGCACGGGTCGCCGGCATCGGTGTGGCGGTCTCCGGGGACGTCGACAGGAACCGGGGTGTGGTGCGCGAGTCCGCTCTGCTCGGCTGGCACGATGTTGCGCTGGGGCGGATGCTCGCCGCAGAACTGCGGGCGCCGATCCTCATCGAGAACGACGTGCGCGCTCTCACCATCGCCGAGCAGTGGTTCGGGGTGGGCGTGGATGCGGGGGCATTCGCGATCGTCACGATCGGTGCGGGAATCGGCTGCGGACTCTACCTGAACGGCGACGTCGTCTCGGGGGCGAACGGGGTCGCGGGCGAGATCGGTCATCTGCCGCTCGCCTCCCAGAGCATCGTCTGCGGCTGTGGGCGGCGTGGCTGCGTCGAGGCGGTCGCCTCGTCGAGCTCGATCCTGGCCGCGGTGCGCGCGGGGGAGCAGAACCCGCAGCTCAGCCTGCACGATGCGATCGAACGCGCCCGCACGGGCAACCCGACCGCCGTCGCCGCCTTCGACCGGGCGGCCAGCGTGATCGGCACCGCGATCGCGACGATGGTCAACCTGGTCGGGCCCGAGATCGTATTGGTCGCCGGCGAGTCGGTGGCGGATTTCGACCTCTACGAGACCCGCGTGCGCGAAGCCTTCGCCGAGCACGCGTTCGGAGCGGCGGCCGACACCCGGATCGTGACGAGGACCCACACCTTCGACGACTGGGCCCGGGGTGCCGCGGCGGCGGTTATCGGGGCGACCGTGCGCGGGGAGCAGATGATCGCCGCCTGACGCTACCGGCCGCCGATCGCCGCGTGCACAGAGTGCACGGCGCTGGCACCCTCGCCGACGGCCGCCGCAACCCGCTTCATGGAGCCGGCGCGGACATCCCCCGCGGCGAAAACCCCCGGGATGCTGGTCTCGAACGGCAGCGGGGAGCGGCCGAGCACCGTCCAGGTCTCGCCGAGCACGGCCGGGGTGAGGGCGGCGTCGGTGAGCACGAACCCGTGCTCGTCGAGCGCGACACCCTCCAGCACATCGGTGGCCGGCGTCGCGCCGATGAAGCAGAACAGCCCGTGGCACGGTTCGGTCCAGGTCTCACCCGTGCTGTGGTCGGTCAGCGCGATGTGCTGCAGCGATCCGTCGCCGCCGAGCGCGGTCACCTCGGTCAGCTCGCGCACCGTGATGCGACCGTCGGCGCGCAGGCGCTCGACGAGGTAGTCCGACATCTCCCGCCCGAGATCGGCCCCGCGCACCACGATGTTGACCGGGATGCCCTGTTCGGCGAGGTACAGCGCGGCCTGCCCGGCGGAGTTGGCACCGCCGATGACCGTCACCGGCTGCGAGCCGCAGGCGCGCACCTCCAGCTCGGTGGCCGCGTAGTAGATACCCGCGCCCTCGAAGTCGGTCCATCGATCGAGCGGAAGCGACCGATATTGCACACCGGTCGCCACGATCACCGCGCGGGTGGCCACGCGACTGCCATCGTCGAGCATCAGGGCCAATTCCCCGTGCGCGGAGTCCAGTGCGACGACCCGGCTCGGGCTGGAGAAGCGGGCGCCGAACTTCTCCGCCTGCACCGCCGCGCGTTCGGTGAGATCAGAGCCGCTGATGCCGGAGGGAAAGCCGAGGTAGTTCTCGATGCGGGAGCTGGATGCCGCCTGGCCGCCGATCGTGATGCCGTCGAGCACGAGGGTGTCCAGGCCCTCCGACGCTGCGTAGACGGCCGCGGCCAGTCCCGCGGGTCCGGCGCCGATCACGGTCAGATCGACGCTGCGACCGGTACCCGATCCGGAGGAGAGACCGAGCGCGCCGGCCAGCGCGGCGGTGGTGGCGCGGCGGAGCACCGCCGTCGGCGTGATGACCACGGGCAGGTCGGCGGCGGTGAGGGATACCGAGGCGAGGAGGGCGCGCCCGTCGGCGGCATCCGAGTCCACCCAGAGGTGGGGGAGCCGCTGGCGTGCCGCATAGGTGCGCAGCGCCAGCGCCGCGGACGAGAGGGTGCTTCCGACGATCTGTACGCTGCGTGCGGCGCTCGACAGCAGCAGGGTGCGGCGGGCGACGAATGCGCGGAGCAGCAGATCGGAGAGCTCGGCCTCCGACGCCATCAACCGACGGAACTGCTCCGGCGAGATGTGCACGACGCGCCCCGCCGTGGCCATGCGCGCCGAGACCGACACGTTCTGACCGGTGAGCAGGGCGAGCTCACCCACGAAATGACCTTCGGGCAGCGTGATGAGCGTCTGTTCGGCGCTACCGAGGGTCGCCGCGACGACGACGTCGACCGCACCGGAGTCGATCAGCAGCAGGTCGGTCGCCGGGTCGCCGACCCTGAACAGCATCTCGCCCGCCGACACGGTGCGCTCGATGCCGAACGACCGCATCCGGTCGCGTTGCTGGCGGGTCAGCGTCGGGTACGCCTCGGGTGCGTCGCGGGGGAGCATCCGTGCGGGCTAGAGGTCCAGCGATTCGCCGGGTTCGAGCGAGAAGAACTCGCCGCCGCCCTGCTCCGTCGCCCATTTCAGCCGATCACGGCCGATGGACTTGCCGGCCGTCGAGAGCGTCATCTCGTGCACGGCGAAGGCGCGCCGCGGGTTCACGGCGAGCACGAAGTCCATCGAGTCGCCGATCTTGAGCCAGGGCGCGCCGAGCGGGACGGCGAGGGTGTCGACCTCGACCCCCTCCGGAATGGTGAAGGAGTCGCCCGGGTAGTACAGCGTGTCGTCGACGAGCACGCCGACGTTGTCGACGACAGGCACGGAGGAGTGGATGACCGCGTGCTTCTCGCCGAAGAAGCGCAGGGTGAACGGCTCGGCGACGAGGGTGTCGCCGTCTTCGACCACCACCACGTGGAAGTCGCTGGCCGCCTCGACCACCCCGGGCGGACCGTAGATGATGGCGTCGGGGTTGCGGTCGATGATGCGCGCGAGCTGCTCGGCGGTCCAGTGATCGGAGTGCTCGTGGGTCACCACGATCGCGACGACGTTGTTGAGCCCCACCAGCGCGGTGGTGAACGCCCCAGGATCGATGACGAGCACCTTGTCGGCGGACTGGATGATCAGGGCGGCATGTTCTTGCTTCGTCACTCGCATACCAGCGACTTTACTCGCGCGAACGAGGCCGCGAACAGTACCCTCCGGGGGTATGGCTGGAGGGGAGGGTGGCAACGCGAGCGTCATCGATCAGAGACCGCGGACATCCGGGCACCCACCGGAACGGTGCGTGCTGCCGAATATCCTTCGACGCCAATACACTGGCGCGAACCATCACCAACGAGAGGTCCCATGGCCGAGGCAGCGAAGCCGCGCAGAGTATTCGTCGCGATCAATCCGACCGCCTCGTTCGGCAAGGGCAGTTCGGTGGGGCCGGCGGTCGTCGCCGCGCTGCTCACCGCCGGCCACGATGTCACCGCCCTCGAGGAGCCCAGCTACGCCGAACTGATCGCCTCGGCGACGGCCGCAATGGCCACAGGCCCCGACGCGCTGATCGTGGTCGGCGGCGACGGCATGGTCAACCTCGGTACCAACCTGGTCGCGGGCACGGATGTCGCGCTCGGCATCGTGCCGTCGGGAACGGGAAACGACATGGCACGCGTGCTCGGCATCCCGCACCAGAACACGGCAGCCGCCATCGAGCTGCTCCTGAGACAGCTGCAGCTGCCCCCGCGCGTGATCGACGCCGGGCTGATCCACCGGGCCGATGGCGGAGAGACCTGGTACGCCTGCATGCTCTCCGCCGGCTTCGACGCCGTCGTCAACGAACGAGCCAACCGGATGACCTGGCCCAAAGGTCCGATGCGGTACAACCTGGCGCTGCTCTACGAACTCCTCGGGCTGAAACCGATCCGGTACACCCTCACCCTCGACGGCGCGGTGAGAACCGTGGAGGGAATGCTGATTTCGGTGGGCAACGGCGTCTCTCTCGGTGGCGGGATGCTGGTCACCCCCGATGCAGAAGTGGATGATGGGCTGCTCGATGTTCTCGTCGTCGAGCGGCTGACCCGACTGCAGTTTCTGCGGATCTTCCCCCGGGTCTTCAAGGGCGAACACCTCACCGATCCCCGGGTCACCGTGCATCGGGTGCGGTCGATCAGCATCGCGGCGGAGGGCGTCGCGGCATACGCCGACGGGGAGAGAGTGGGCCAGCTCCCGGTGTCGGTCGAGGTGAAACCGGGGGCGCTCAGGGTGCTCTCACCCGCGCCTTCCTAGCCGTTTTGGTAACCGGGCTCAGCGTGTGGCATACTCGATGAGTTGTCCGCTACGGCCCCATCGTATAGCGGCCTAGTACGCCGCCCTCTCACGGCGGTAACACCGGTTCGAATCCGGTTGGGGTCACACAACATGAAGGCCCCCGGCATGTGCCGGGGGCCTTCTGTGTTTATTTAACTTCTGTGTTTATTTAAAGAGGACGGTAACTCGAGGGACGGTAACTCGTCCTTGCCCGCTAATCGGCCACCCAGACCAGGATGTCGCCGGGCTGGCACTCCAGCACCCGGCAGATCGCATCGAGGGTGCTGAAGCGCACCGCCTTGGCGCGGCCGTTCTTGAGCACCGAGACATTGACCGGCGTGATGTCGATCGCGGCGGCGAGTTCGGAGACGGACATCTTCTTCTTGGCGAGTTCGACATCCAGATTGATCACGATCGGCATCAGACGACCTCGGCGAGATCCTGCTCGAGGCGGAAGGCGCTGTGCAGCAGTCCGCGCATCACCACCACGAGCAGGGCGAGTCCCGAGCCGATGATGGTGCCGAGCACGCCGAGAATGAAGGCCGCCGGTGGAACCATGCCCAGCACCATCAGGCCGATCAGTGAGCCGAGGATCAGCACAGTCGCCAGCACGACCGCGCCCAGGATGACGTCGACCCAGGCGAACGCGGCCTCGCTGAAGATGCTCGACTCGCGCACGAGCGACAGCAGCCGCCAGACGCAGATCAGCACCACCTGCATGCAGGCGAGGAAGATCACGGCGATGACGTCCCCCGGAATCATCAGGAAGTCGGCCTCCGGGTTCATCCCGGCGACCTGTGCCGCGTAGACCGGAACGAACCAGACCTGACAGACCAGCAACAGCGCCAGCAGCACCGCAATGAGCGTCTTCAAGCTGATGATCGTCGCCGTACGCATCTTGCCCCTATCGATAATCGGTGTTCTACTATCGACAAACGATACATGGGCACGACCATCGAAGGGAAGATCAGCATGAAGACCGACACCACCCCGGGCGTCACGGATGCCGAACGCGCGGGCGAACCGCACGTCCTGTTCTCGGCATGGATGCGCCACTTCATCATCAATCGCGAGCGGCACGCGGCAATCGAAGCCGGCGTCGACTGGGAGGCGCCCGCCGATCTCACCCACGACATCCGTCGTGCCTTCGTCCGTTCCTTCCAACGCTTCGAGCTCGGTGAGGGTGGGGACGGCGGCCGCCTGCTGCGCAAGGCCGGTGCCGTCGCCGGGGTGGCGCAACTCCAGGCGCTACGGCTGCTGGTGCGCGAAGAGCAGCTGCATTCTGAGCTGTTCCTCCGCGGGTTGCGGCACCTGGGAGCGCCGACGCTGGAATCGCACTGGTCGGATCGCGCCTTCACCGCGCTGCGACGTGCCCTGGGGCTGCGCACCGAACTCGCCCTGTTCCTCACCGCGGAGACGGTGGCGATGCCGTTCTTCGTCGCGCTCGCCGCCTACGAGCAAGACGACGTGATCCGCACCATCGGTCGCCGCATCGTGCTCGATGAAGAGCATCACGTCGACTTCCAGATCGACCAGCTCGCCCGTGGTTTCGCCACGCTGCGGTCAGGGGAGCGTCCGCTGGTGCTCGCCCTCTGGACGGTCGTCGCCATCGGTGCGACGACGGTGCTCGCCATCGACCATGCCCCGGCCCTGCGTGCGTGCGGTCTGCGGCCGGCGGCCTTCGCACGGGAAGCACTGCGCGGGTTCCATCGGGCGGCGCGAGCCACCCTGTGGCCGAGACCTGCGACCATGGAGCGATGACGGACCGAGCGACGACGAACCGAGCGATAGCCGACGAGCGCTGGCCCGCCCTCGCCACGGAAGACTGGTCGGACACCCGCGCGACCTTCCACCTGTGGACACAGATCGTGGGCAAGAT
>Ga0247742_10001134_pt1 | contig 19262 bp, 18 predicted proteins | sample UWRJL208509C2_FD_180944 | JGI IMG/M metagenome (GOLD analysis project Ga0247742, IMG submission 180944) | Plant litter microbial communities from Arlington Agricultural Research Station in Wisconsin, United States - UWRJ-L208-509C-2 | ecosystem: Environmental > Terrestrial > Plant litter >... | reverse complement strand
ACCTGATCGTCGCCAAGCACCGCAACGGTCCGACCCGCACGGTCACCGTCGCCTTCCAGGGCCACTTCTCGCGCTTCCAGGACATGGCGCCGGTTTAACGATCGTGTGAACGGCCAAATAAAGTGTCGTTGGTCTGCGCAACTTGTCGCCGCTTGCGCGGCGCGACACTTTGCATGGGCATTCGGGGTGCGAGAAGCTGTCCGCTAATTACCACTGCCGAGTCGGTTGTGGTTGACCGGTTCGGGTGCGCCGTCGGTTCCGGTTTGGGCGAGTCCGATTAGCTGGGCGCGACCGATGATGTGGGGCCGCAGCCTGAGCCCGATGATCGCCGGTGTTGCGTCTGCGGCGACTTCGAGCGTGGGGACGTCGAGTGCGCTGAGTGTGTAGGTGTATCGGTGAGGTCCAGTACCAGCGGGCGGGGCTGCCCCGATGAACACGTCGCTGCCGTACTCGTTCCGACGTCGGGCGGCTCCGGTGGGGATCAGCGTGTCGTTGGTTCCGGCTCCACGGGCGAGGGAAGTTACGTCGCCGGGGATATCGATGAGGGTCCAGTGCCAGAATCCGGAGCCGCTCGGTGCATCGGGGTCGAACACGGTGAGCACGTAGCTCTTCGTGCCGGCGGGAGCGCCTTCCCAGCGAAGTTCCGGTGAGCGGTCTTCGCCGCCGGCTGCGGCTCCGCGCACCCAAAGTGGCAGCTCGTCGCCGTCGGTGAAGTCGGGGCTGGTGAGTGAGAAGACTGGAACGGTCGGGAGTTTCCAGTTGGGGTCGTTTGTCATGAAGGTGCCTTTCGTTGGGGGTGAAGCTGAGTTAGATGTCGCGGCTGCCGAGGGGAATGATCGAGCGGCGCCAAGTGGCGTTTACGACGGATGCGAAGCAGCCGTAGAGGCCGAGAACGCCGACGATCAGGCCGGTGTAGCCGGCGATCCGGGTCAGGATCTCGGACGATGTGTATTCGGCGATCGCGAGGAGAACAAAGGTGACGGCCGCAGCGGTGAAGAGTGCGGTGAGGAGGTTCGAGATGCGAATGCAGGGCACGATCATGAAGGTCGTGAACACTGCCCAGAGCATCAGGAAGGTGCCCATTCCCGCTCCGCCGGCTTCTTTCAGGATTTCGGGGTTGGTGATGGTCCACCAGTAGGCGAGCCAGAACGCCCCGTAGGAGACGAAGGCGAGGGCGCCGAAGGTGTTGGCTTGGACGAATTCCCAGATGCCAGCGATGAGCTGGGCGATGCCGCCGTAAAACAGGCCTAAGCCGAGGACGGCGGTGGCGGCGGCGGGGACGATGCCGGTGTTGCCGAAGCTGAGGAGTGCGGTGGACATGCCGAACGCGCCGAGTCCGAGAGCTGCGGGATCGGCGATGCCGCGGATGACCGGGTGATGGCTGGCTGCTGCAGGCAGGGGACGGGTCGTGGTGGTGGGGGCCGTGTCGGTCATGGCAAGGGTCTCTTTTCGGGGTTGATGACAGGGTTGGTGCGGTTTCGTCGGGGGGTTCGGCGGGTCTCTCGGGTTGGGAGTGCCTGCACGGTCACGCCGATGACAGCGACAGCGACAACGGCGGCCGCGTAGAGAAGCACCGCGGCGGAGAGCCCGAGCGGTGCAATGAGGAGACCGGCCGCGATCGCCGGCACTCCGAAGGCGAGGTAGTTCACGACGTAGATCGCGGAGAACAGTTCGCCGCGCTCGTGTGCGTGGGCGTGCGGGATGACGAGACCGACGGCTCCGGCGAACGCCATGCCGAATCCGGCCCCGCTGACCACGGTTCCGGCGATCAGGAGTGGGGTGGAGCTCGTGTGAATGGCGAGGATGCCGCTGAGCATCCCGAAAGCGATGAGGAGCACTCCGATCGTGGCGCCGGTTCGAGCGCGTAGCCGCTGGCTGATGACGACGCTGATGGCGCCGGTCGCGGATAGTCCCGCGATGAGGAGGCTGGTGTCGAACTCGTCGCTGATGCGGAGGAGGTCGCGGGCGGTCTCGCCGATGACGGAGAGGTAGAACCCTCCTGCCATCCATACGGCAGCCGCGATCGGTACGGCCTTCCAGAAGGCTCGACGTGCAGCTGGTGGGACGGCCACCCGCGGGCGCAGGCTTTTTGTTGCGCCGGGTCTCTTTGCGGACGACTCGCGTACGGTGGCGACGCCGAGGAGGCCGAAGGCGAACAGGACTGCGAGCACGGCGAAGATAACCGGTTTGGGGTCGGTCTGGTATTCGGCGATGGCGCCGGCGAACACGGCACCGCTCGCAAGTCCTGACAGAGGTCCGACGCTGCCAAGAGTCGCGGTGAGTCGTGGTCGGCGTTCTCCCGCGAAATCGGCGATTGCGGCGGAAATAGCTCCTGTTGCTGCGCCGGTCGCGAGGCCCTGCAGAGTGCGGGCGATGACGAACACCAAGATGTTGTCGGCGACGAGGAAGAGAATCATCGATGCGAGTTCGAGGGCAGTGGCACCGAGAATCACGGGTCGGCGGCCGATGTGGTCGGACAATCGCCCGACGACTAGCAAGGCCACCAGGATCGCGAGGGCGTAGACCGCGAATGCGAACGTGAGAAGCCAGGACTCGAACTGCCATTGCTTCAGTAGGAGCGGCAGCAGGGGGGATGGGGCTGCCGCAGCGGCGAAGAAGAGGAACAGCACGATCGTCATCGTGGCCAGTCCGAACGCGTTGGATCGGGTTCCCGTAAGCCGGCGCCCCGAGTTGGGGTGTCGGCTGGGCACGGCGGTGGAATCCTCGCCTAGGTCGGGGAGGTTGGCCATCGGCACACCTTTCAGGTTGATTCGGGAGACAGCAGCTGGAGCCGATCGTTGCTGGTCATGTAGGACAGTAAGAGCAGCCACGGCACCCCCACATCCCCTGGTTGAAGGACCGACCTCACCCCACGGCCAGAGCAGGCGGGAGCCGCTCATCCTGCTGTGGTCGGAACCGAAGTGCGGGTGCTCCGTCTCATCAATTCCGCGACCAAGAGAAGGACTGCAAAGACGGCGGGGATCAGTGCGGCCTGGTCGCTGAGGAGGGTCGCTCCGGCAGCCCCGATCAGGCACCCGCCGATGAACCCAGCGAGCAGCGGCCAGCTCGCGGTCCATTTGGCGCGCGCGTCCGGGGTTTCGCCGCGGGTGCGCACAATGTCGGTTGCGGCGACGGTCGCTGCGACGAGGTTGCCGGTCATCACGGCTGTAGACAGTGCCCGTGGGGGGACGATGTGCAGATAGGCGTTCTGGGTTGCCATTGCGCAGACGGCGCAGACTCCGATAACGATGGCCATGCCTTCTTTGGGGTGCTCGGAGGCGTGGGTCGTGAACGACAGCACGCTGGCGGCTAGAAGGAACGCGGCCTGCGCCCCGAGGAGTACCGTCGTGACGTTTGGGGACTGAGCGCCGATCCGCCGTGCGATGACGGTAGCGATGGCAGTGGTAAGGACGAACACCGGGATGGCCAGGAGTGCCATTATGTCGGGAGGGGTGCCGGTCACGAGGTCGGCAGCGACGACGACGAGGTTGCCGGTGACGTGGGCGGAGAAGAATCCGCCCAGCAGCAGCCAGCTGGTGACGTCCGTCACTCCGGCGATCAGACTGAGCGCGGTCGGAATGAAGATCGCACGGTTCATCCTCGAGCCCCCCGCCGGAACTGGCCGTAGAGATGCATCGGCACGGCCAGCCCCACGGCCATCGCCATGATGATCAACACGGCCGTCGTGCCGTCGGAGATCCCGCCCAGAAGCTGCGGGTCGGCGCCGCCGAACGGCAGGCTGTCCAGAGCGTCAATCGCCCGGAACACGAACACCCCCGGCACCAGGGACACGACGGCGGCGAAGCCAATAGCGGCGAAGGGGATGTGGAGCCGGTGCGCGACCGGTGCCAGGACGATCCCGACCAGGAGGCATGCCAGGAACGCTCCGATAACGATGTTCATCCCCCAGGCGCTCATCGCCCACCACCGGAGCCCGTGCGCGACGGCCCCGATAATCACCGGCCAGACGATGAGCCGGTACGGCATCGAGAAGTACACCGGGTAGGACGCTGCTGCGATTGCGGCAGCGACGACGTCGAGCCAGAACGGCACGGTGCGGCCGGCCGGGTCGGTGGGCAGGTCGGTGCCGAAGAGCGCCAGCGCGATCGCCAGGCCGGTGCCGATCGAGAGCAGCAGGAGGGCGGCGTACCCGAGTCGAGCGAAGCCGAGCGGGATGCGCAGAGCGAGTAGGTCAAGGGCGCCGTTCAGGATGTGCGGGCCGGGAACCAGGATCATCGCCGGGCACACCGCGATCAGGCGCAGCGAGGAGCTGAGGTCGGCCTGCACCGCCAGTCCGCCGATGATGCCGGCGAGGAGCGCGGCGGCGAACACCTGGCCGATGGGTCCGATGTGCGCGCGACCGAGGAGGCGACGGATCGCGCCGCCGAGTGCGGCGCTGCCGGCGCCGAGAAGTACCGCGGTGGCGTCTTGGGCGCCGAAGATGATCGATAGGGAGCCTGCCCCGGTGGCACAAGCGAGCAGGAAGACCCAGAAGTTCGCTGGGCGCACCGCATGGGCCGTCCCGAGTGTGGACACCAGGTCAGCCCGGCCGGCCGCTTTCTCGCCGAGTCGGTCGACAGTTCGCATCAGTACGGCAACGGCCCGCATAGAGATCCCAGTCGGCGCCGCCGGCACAATCCTGGTCGGCGCCTGGTGCAGCGTGGACTGATCGGTGATGGTCACGGCCGTCCACCCGGGCACCAGCTCGAAGTTGGTCTCCAGCCCCCGGTTCATCCGCTCCACGGCTGCGAGGGTCACCGAGGTGGACTCGCCGGAGGCCTGCAGCAGGGCTGCGGCCCTGGCGACAAGATCCTGATCGGATTCACTCGTCACCGAAGCCGCAGCCCGAACAGTCTTCTTGGTCATCAAGCGCCGCCGACGCCGTTCCCGACGAGGGACGCGGGGACGACGATCTTGTCGAACTGCTCCGCCGTGACCTTCCCAGACGCCAGCGCTGCCTCGCGGAGGGTCTGGTCGTTGGCCAGGGCGCTCTCGGCGATGTGCGCGGCGTTCTGGTAGCCGATCACGGGGCTGAGCGCGGTGACGAGCATCAGGCTCTCCCCAACGTATGAAGCGATCTTCTTCTCGTTCAGCTCGGCGCCCTTGACCGAGTAGGTGAGGAACTTCTCGACACCGTCGCCGAGGATGCGGGCAGAGTGCAGGAAATTGTTAATGATGATCGGTCGCATCGCGTTGAGCTCAAAGTTGCCTTGTGACCCGGCGAACGCGACTGCGGAGTCGTCGCCGAGCACCTGGATGGAGATCATTACGATCGCCTCGCACTGGGTGGGGTTGACCTTGCCGGGCATGATCGAGGAGCCCGGCTCGTTGGAGGGCAGCACGAGTTCGGCGAATCCGGTGCGGGGGCCGGACGCGAGCCAGCGCATGTCGTTGGCGATCTTCATCAGCGACACCGCAACACCGCGGAGGGCGGCGTGGGCGCGGACGATGGCGTCGAGCGAGCCCTGCGCCTCGAACTTGTTCGGGGCGGTGACGTATTTCTTGCCGGTCAGCTCTGCGATCTTCGCGGCGACTTTCTCGGAGAACCCGGCCGGGGCGTTCAGGCCGGTACCGACAGCGGTACCGCCGAGGGCGAGCTGCAGCAGGCCCTGGCGGGAGTGCTCGACCTCGCGGATGACGCCCTCGAGCATCGCCGCGTACCCAGACCATTCCTGGCCGACGGTCAGGGGCACGGCGTCCTCGAGGTGGGTGCGGCCGATCTTCACCACGCCCATCCACTTCTTGGCCTTCGCGTCGATCTCGGCGTGCAGTTCGCGCAGCCGCGGGAGGAGGCGCTCGTCGATCTCGGTGATCGCGGCGATGTGCATCGCGGTCGGGAACGAGTCGTTGCTGGACTGTGCCATGTTCACGTCGTCGTTCGGGCCAACCGGGTGCTGCGAGCCGAGGGTGCCGCCGAGCAGCTGGATGGCCCGGTTAGAGAGCACCTCGTTAATGTTCATGTTGCTCTGCGTGCCCGACCCGGTCTGCCACACGTAGAGCGGGAACTCCTGGTCGAGCTTGCCGGCGATGGTCTCGTCAGCGGCCTGCACGATGACCTTCGCCTTCCAGTCCGGGAGTCGGCCTGCCTCCTGGTTGACCAGGGCGGCGGCTTTCTTCACGATGCCGTATGCGCGGTACACCTCGATGGGCATGTGGTCGTTGCCGATCGAGAAGTGCTGCAGCGACCGCTGGGTCTGCGCTCCCCAGTACCGGTTCGCGGGAACGTCGACGGTGCCCATGCTGTCGAACTCGGCCCGCTCCCCGGTCGCGTCGATCCCGACAGGGACGTCGGTGTACACGGGGATGGTGGGGGTGTTCTGGTCGAGGGTGGTGCTCATGGTTGGAACCTCCTGTGTGGTGGGTGTGGTGGTGGGTCAGATAAGTCCTTCGCGCTCTTCCAGGAGCGCTCTCCAGTTCTGGGGAAGACGATCTCTCGGTCCCGGAAACGGTTGGGTTTGGGGGCGGCTCTACGGTGGCGACAGGCGAGGGCCGTCGGTGTAGTCGTTGGTGCGGTAGTCCCAGCACCAGTCCTCGCTCGGCTCGAAGTTCTGAATGACCAGGTGGCCGACCCCTTCGGCGTGTTTGGTTGCGTGCTGGTTTAGGGAGTCGTCGCAGCAGCCGATGTGCCCGCATTCCGCGCAGCGACGCAGGCGCACCCACCAGCTGCCCTCGCGGTCGCAGTCGACACATCCGGTTCCCGCTGGTGCCGCGGTCGCGTCGATGCCTGGGAGGGACTGGTGGTTCACGGCAGACCCCTTCTGAGGGTTGTGAGACGTGGCGGGGCCGGTCATGGTGTGACCCCCACTGCGGGTGTACGGGTAGGGGTTGTGGTGGGTGCTGGTGTGGCGGCGCGAGGGAGGGCGAGTGCGACGATGGCGGCGCCACAGGCGGCGATGAGGAGCATTGCGATCCACCCGTGGCCAGCGAACGCGGCGGTGATGTTGTCACCTAGGTGCGTCGCGATCACGGCGCCGGCGATGGCGACACCAAGTGCTGATCCGGTCTGTTTCGCGGTCGAGATCAGGCTCGCGGCCACACCGGCCTGGTCGTCGGGCAGGTCGGAGACGGCGGTGTCGTTCACGGGGGCGTTGAGCATCCCGTAGCCGACACCGAATACGGCATAGGGGGCGATCAGCCACAGCACACCGGAGCTGAGCGCGGCGGCGATGATCAGCAGGGCGCCGACCCCGATGCCGGTGCCGGCGATGACAACCGGCCGCCGCCCGCCATACGTGGCCAGGAGCCGCCCGGATATGGGGGCGGCGACGACTGTGGCGAGTGCGAGCGGGAGGGTAAGCAACCCGGCTTGGTAGGCGGGCAGGCTCAGTGCTTGCTGGAGGTAGAGGGTGTTGATGAACAGCAGCCCGCCGAAGGCGAGGAAGCCGAGGATCGCGATGCAGAACGCGACAGTGAAGCGGCGTTGCCGGAACAGTGACAGCGGGATCAGCGGTTGCGGCCGACGCCGCTCGTATCCGATCAGACCGATGAAGCTTGCGACCGTGACGGCGATGCTGCACCAGATGACGGGTGAGGCGAAGCCCAGCCGGGAGCTTTCGATGATGGAGAACACCAGCGAGACCATCAGCAGGATCGCAAATAGCTGCCCGGCCGGGTCGACCGCGCGCGGCACGGCGGCTCGGGATTCGGGGATCAAGACAATCACGAGAACGGCGACCGCGATGCCGGTCGGCACGTTGATCCAGAAGATCGACCGCCAGCCGACCGAATCGATCAGGAACCCGCCAATGAGAGGTCCTGCGGCGATGCCCACTCCGCTGACCGCTGACCAGATCCCGATGGCTCGGGCGCGGTCCGTGGGGGCGGTGAAGATGTTGGTCAGGATCGCCAGAGCGACGGGCGTCATGGCGGAGCCGCCGACGGCTTGGAACATCCGGAACACGATCAGCCAGTGCTCGGTGGGGGCGATGCTGCACAGCAGCGACCCGGTGGTGAAGATGATGACCCCGGCTGCGAACACCTTCTTGCGTCCGAACCGGTCCGCGAGCGAACCGGATAGCAGTAGCAGCGCGGCGAGGACTAGGAGGTACGCGTCGACGGTCCATTGCAGGGTTTGGACGCTCGAGCCGAGCTCGCGGGCGATCGTCGGCAGGGCGACGTTCACGATCGTGCTGTCCAAGGAGACCAGGAACAGGCTTCCGCACAGGATCGCGAGGAGCACGTATCGGCGGGAATGGTTCATCGTCGGGCTGCTCCGTTCGGGGCGGTGGCGGGCAGGCGGTCTGGTGCCGGGCCGGCCGGTGGTGATGGTGCCGGTCGCTCCCGCCGCGAAGGCGAGGACCACGGCGACCAGAGCTGTGAGGCTTGATCGTCGCGCCGGCGTCGTCGCGGCGGTCAAGGGTCAGGCGATCGGATCGCGGGGGTTGTTCCGCGACACGATGAGCGGGTCGATGGGGGTGAACGGGAACTCCGGCAGCTCTCGTTCGGGAACCTGGAACGTGGCGGCGAGCACCTCGCGGGAGAATGCGGTCGCGGTGGCGCGGTAGCCGACGTCACCGGGGACGAACTGGTCGAAGAAGATCAGGAATTCGATCCCCTCCTCGCTCAGCGCTTCGATGTGGTGCGGGTATGCGCGCGGCACGAAGTACGCCTGGCCGGGGTTCAGCTCATAGGTGTCGACGGTGCCGTCCGGGTCCAGGACGGTCATCCGGGCGTGGCCGCTCTTGACGTAGCCGAGCTCGGCGGTGATCGGGTGCCAGTGCGGTTCGCGCATGCCGCCGCCGGTGACGTTCAGGGAGTACATCGACAGGTCTTCCAGCGCTGCCCAGAACTGTTTGCGCGCCAGCTTCGCGTGACCGTACGGGTAGGCCAGCGGGGCGATCTGCCCTTCGGCGTCGAACAGGTGGGCGTTGGGCAGACCGACGTTGTCGGGGATGCCGGCGGTACCGGATCTGCGGATGATCTGCGGGGCGTCACCGCGCGGGAACCCCTCGAATGCGGAGGCCGGCTGGTCGTAAGTGTTTCCGAGCACGGCGTTGCTCATCACGTTGACGCTGTTCTGGAATGAGAAGTGCTGCGGGTCGCCGGTGCGCAGAGCGGCGATGATCTCTGCGGTCCCCTCCCCAACGTTCTCGACGTGGTAGACCGCGCCGGAGGCGACGTGGTACATCTGCCCGGTCTTCACAAGGAAGGTCGCGAATTCGTCTCCGGTGGCGAGCATTGACACGAGGACGGTGCCGCGGGTGACGTACGCGATCTGGTTCGAGTTGACGTTCCATTGCGGCTCCCGGATCGCGCCCGGCTCAAGCACGATCCGCTTGAGGCTCATGCCGTCGAGGATCGGGAAGTTGCCGGTGCTCAGTTGAGCGACGGAGCCAAGGTCGCTTTCGAAGGTGGGCGTGGCGTCGGCGAGGGAGGCGACGTGGCGAGAGGGGGCGCTCATGACGTTCCTTTTCATTGCGTGGTAGTCGGACCGAGAGGTGATCGGATGAAATGGTTGATGAATTTCTTCGCGGAGCGGAGAGCTGGTGGGAAGTGCGAGTGATGCGCACAGAAGGCGCAGTTCCGGAGACCAGGACGGGAGCGAGCACCTGGTTGTTCTGCTCACCCAGGGGTTCGCGTCTATTCAGGTCTGGTTCCGCTGATCAGTGCACCCGTTCCCAGGTCAGCTCGACGTGGAAACTTTGGCCGTCGGGCGAGATCGCTGGAAGCGTTTTGCCGTGGAGAAAGTGTCCGTGGACGGTAAAGGTGCGGATTTGAGTTCCGCCCTGCCAGCCGGGGAAGAGGGCAATGTCGATGTGGTGGGTGACCGTATCCGTGTCGGAGTCGACCGTGAACGGGCCGCCATATGCGATGAAGTTGCGAGCCATGGCAGCTGCCTCCGCGTCGGTGGCACCCTCGGGGGTGGGTGCTTTGCTGGGCGGACGAGTCATGCTGCCGAGCACCGCGGTGACGATGCCGTTTGGGCTATAGCTGAGATACCCGTCGGCCTTCGGGCCAAACTGGGACCGACGTTTGCCGTCAGCGAAGACTTCCTCGGCGCTCACGAATTTCCAGGCTCCGACAAGATCCTCGATGGTGGTGGTCATGACTGGTTCTCCTGCTTCTTGTGGTGTCGTCGGGCACTCTGAGTCGCGGTAGAGGCGACGCGGTTGTGCCCGACCTGGATGAGGTGGTGCACGTCAACGCTCGAGGCAAGAGCACTGGCGGCGTGGATGGTCTCCTCGTCGTACTGGGTGGGGCGGGTGCTGTGTTGCTCCAGGTGCTCCTGCCAGCTCCCCACCCCGAAGACTTCGACGAGCTCGCCAGGGCTTTCACGGTCTTGGTAGAGAGTCCACGTCCGCGCCCCCGTGCGCCGCCGGCTGTGTTCGACGAGTCGCATCTCTCCGCAGAACGCCGCCTGGTTTTCGTCGGGGACGTCGTAGCGGACGAGGACCAATGTCAGTCCTTCAGGGTCAATTTCAGCGCCGTGGTCAGGTGTGAGCGGGAATGGTGCGGTGAGGCGTTTTTTCTCCGCGGTAGGGAGAAGGGGCCAGAGCAGCTGTGACGTGGCCACGGCGATCACGATGCCGCCCGCCGCCGTGACGGTGACCTCGATTCCTGCCCAGCCCGCGATCGCGCCGCTCGCGGCGGCGCCTACGGCAAGAGAACCGAACAGCACCATTTGATAGATGGACAGTCCTCGAGTTCGTACCCAGACGGGGAGGAAAGACTCTACGACCCCGTTGAGGGTTGCGACGACTCCGATCCAAGCCGCTCCGACTACGGCGAGCACCGGCAAGGTCAATGCAACAGCCGACGAGAGGGCAACAACTACTGTTCCCGCGCCGAACAGAGTTGAGGAGATCAGGACCGTGTGGTTGGTTCCGATCTTGTCCCTAACTATCGGGGCTAAGAACGCTGCGGCGACACTTCCGACACCGAGACCGGCGAGGAGGATCCCGTAGCCGGCGGAATCTAGGTCCAGGTGTTCAGTCGCCAGGATCGGAAGCAGTGCATAGAGCACGCTGCCGGGAACGACGAACAGACCGAGTCGGACGTAAAGGCGGCGCACGACGCCGGAGTGGGAAACGTAGCGGATGCCTGCCCGGGTCGCGTCGAGAAACCGTTCGGGCTGGTGTGGGTCCGGGCGATAGCTTCGCCATCCGACGAGCACAATTAACAGCACCGCGAACGAGGCAAGGTTTAGCGCAAAGACGAAGGCGACGCTGAGGCTCGACAGTAACAAGCCCGCGATAGCAGGCCCAATCGCCCGGGCCAAGTTCACGGATATAGCGCTGAGAGAGGCCGCGTTCGGGATCATACGAGTCGGCACGATCTCCGCGGACATCGCTTCGTAGGCGGGGAGCTGCACCGCGGATGCGGCGCCTAAGAGCAGCGTCAGCACGAGCAGCAGGTACGACGTCATCTCACCCGCGGCCGCAAGCGCGACAAGGCCGGCGCTGATGATCACCTGCGCCGCCTGCACCCAGATCAGCAGCGCCCGCCTGTTCAGGAGCTCGCCGAGAACTCCGGCGGGGATTCCGAGGAGAAGCACGGGCGCGGCGGAGGCGGTCTGAACGAGTGCGATGAGCAACGGCGGGCTGTTCTGCTCAACCATGAACCATTGCGCGCCGACGGTCTGCATCCAGCTGCCGACGTTGCTGACCAATCCGGCGATCCACAGTGCACGGAAGATCGGCACCCCGAACGGAGCGAGTGCCCCCACCCGTGCCCCGTCCGCGGACGAGCCGGTCAAGTCAGTGGTGTCAGTCACAGGTGTGTACCGTTCGGCGACGCAAGGCGGCTGGTCTCGAGCACAACCTTGCCGACGGTGCGACCGGATTCGAGTAGCTCATGGGCACGGTCCGCCTCGGCTAGAGGGAAGACAGTGTCGACAACCGCGCGGATCTCGCCCGCTTCGATAAGGGGAAGCACATCGCGGGTGACTCCGGCGACGATGGCCGCCTTCTGGTGCGCAGGCCGGCCGCGCAACAGGGTGGCTGAGATGCTGGCGCGGCGGGAGAGCAGCTGCCTGAGGTCGAAGCTGACCGGCCCGACCGACCCGCCAATGATGACCAGGTGTCCGTCGTCCGCGAGGCACTCCATGTTGCGTCGTAGATACGTTGTTCCGACGATGTCGAGGATCGCATCGACGCCGCGGCCGTCGGTAGCGTCAAGGGTTGCGGTGACAAAGTCGTCTGTGCGGTAGTTGACTGCCTCCACGGCGCCAAGGTCCAGGGCAGCTTGTGTCTTGGACGTGCTGCCAGCGGTGGCTATGACGCGGGCGCCGATCGCGTTGGCCCATTGGATTGCAAACGATCCGATGCCGCCGCCGGCGCCGTGGATGAGGACGGCCTGCCCGGCCGTGAGGCCAGCGATCATGGCGAGGTTTGAGTAAACGGTGCAGGCGACTTCGGGTAGCGCGGCCGCCTCGATCATCGTGAGCCCGGCTGGGATCGGCATCAACTGGGCGGCCGGGGCGATAGCTTCTTCGGCGTAACCTCCTCCCGCGACGAGAGCGCACACTCGATCGCCGAGTTGCCACGAGGTGACCTCGCTTCCCAAGGCGGTGACGATCCCGGCGATTTCCAACCCCAGGCCAGGCGGCGAGTTGGGGGGCACAGGGTATTGGCCCCGTCGTTCGAGCAAGTCGGCGTTGTTCACGCCCGCGGCGGCGACCTGGACGCGCACTTCATGCGGGCCCGGCTCCGATCGGTCGACTCGCACCAGGTGCAACACGTTGGGCGGGCCCGGATGAGAGAAGCGAATCGCGTAGGGCATCGATGTGGCTGGTCCTTTCTGACGTGGCCTTGACCGAAGGGGGCTAGTTGCCCCCTTCGGTCAACTGGTTACTCAGTGCTCGTCGTAGTGATCCCCGTGCAGGGCGTGACGGTGCGAGTCGTGGATGTAGTCGACGTGGTCGCCGTGGGCAACCGCATCGTGTCCGCATCCCTCGCCATGTTCGTGCGCGTCAGTGGTGTGGTGTTCTGCGTGCACGTCGTTCGCGGTCATTGCTGATCCTCGGACGTCCGTCAGGCCGCGGCGGCTTCGGCCGCGCGCGCGTTCGCGAATGCCGCAATGCTGCGGGCGTAGTGCGGGGTTTCGACCTCGCAGTGTGCGCCGGAGGCATGCTGCCGTGCGGCGGCGGCGTCTTCGAACGTCTGGCCGCTGTCGATGATGAACTTCAGGAAGTCCTCGGTGGGGTGCGAGGTAACGGTGTTGACGTAGCGCAGCTGGTCACCCTCGAGCTGCTCAATTCCGAGCTCCCAGATCACCTGCGTGGTAGTCCAGCCGGCGGGCGAGTATACGTCGGAGATCGAAACCATCTTGCAGTAGTGGGGGCTGGCGACTTCGTAGCGGTACTGCTGGATGACCAGACCGGATCCGATCATCTCGACGTTGATCGACATGGGCACGCCGTCGTCGTCAACCGTGTAGCCAGCGGCCTTGTGGTCGCCGGGCGCACAGCGCTGGTACTCGTGGGTCGGCAAGGTCTTCAGCCACTGCTCGATGTCGACATGCTCGAGCGGGGCGGTTACATCGGCGGTGACGACTGCATGCGAAAGCACGAGGTCGTCGCGAACGATAACGCTCATTGGGATTTTCCTTCCGGTAGTGCCGGTTACCCGGCGAGGGTGCGTGACAGGGGTCACAGTGTCGGGTCAGATGCCCGCACCAAGGACCGTAAATTCGACAGCAGCGTCCGCACATCCCCTGGATTCGCGCCTCACCTCGCATGGCATAGGGGGCAACGGCTGGGACATCATTCGGATGGAAAAGGTGCGATACCTTGATCACGTGCTTGCTAAGGGCCGACAAGCGCGCCGAATCGGCCTCGACGCGCTTTCAGGAGATTCCGTCGGCCGGTACCACGCGCGCATCCGGGGCCGGGGCCACGAAGTTGATGCCATTGAGTCGGCCTTCGATATCGCCTCCGGCGGTGATCGAGCAGTGACCCTTCTGACCGGCGAGGCAGGTATAGGGAAGACCCGGCTCCTACAACATGCGCTGAACGTAGCCAACGCACGCGGATGGTCGACGATGGTCGTCGCCCCCGACATCGATTCGGCACTGTCTCCGCTCGGTGCCCTAATCGCCGCAGCAACGCACACCGACCCACCGCTGGTCACCCATGATGATCTCGCGCCGGTCATGCAGGGGGCCGCCCCGAAGTATTGGCTCACTCGCATGATCGCGGAGGGTCTGGAAGTCGCTGCGCGACATTCCGGGGTGCTGGTCGTCATCGACGACCTGCAATGGTTAGACGCAGGATCACTCGCAGTAATCACGGCCCTTATTCACGACCTTCAGGGCGTCCCGATTTTCTGGCTCCTGGCGACGCGGACGGGGGTTTACAGTGACGCTCATCAACGAGCCCTACCCCAGCTGGCGGACGTTGGCGAGGTTTTAGATCTCGCCCCTCTGGACGCTCTTGCTGTCGACGAAATGACACTCGATGCACTCGGCGCTGTTCCAGGCCCACGGATTAAGACAGTGGTGGAGCGGGCTGCAGGGTATCCGCTCCTTGTGCTCGAGCTTCTGCGCGGCCTCGAAGAAGAGGGCCTCCTGCAGGCGGCGCGTGGACGAGTCGAGCTCGAGGCAGATGCCCTTCCCGCCCGATTCGGTACTTCGGCACGCGATCGCCTGGGCCAGCTGACCCGCGACGCGCTTCGAATCGCACAGATTGGCAGCCTCTACGGTCGCGAATTTCCGCTATCTGGGGTGCTCGACATCCTCGGCCAGACAGCAGTGCAGGGCGCACCTGCGCTCCAGGAGCTTCTGAATCTCGACTTGATCATCGATACCGGTGCTTCGCTGGCGTTCCGCCACGACACCGTGCAGACAGCCGCAACTGAGAGCCTCTCGCCTACGCTTCGGCGGGCGATGGCCCGAGAAGTCATCCACAGGCGGCTCCGCGGAGGCGAGGGCGTTGCCGCACTCGCGTCGACGATCGCTTCGGTGGCGGAAGAGGGGGACGATGACTCGTTAGAACTTCTCTTCCTTGCAGCCAATCAGCTCTCCATCACGGATGTGGAGGGCGCAGCCGAGCTCGTCGTGATGGGCGCCCAGCTAACCGCCGGCAACCCCGCCTACGCCGACCGCGTCGCCGCCCTGCTGCCTCTGATCCTGGCGGGCGGCCGTGTTGAAGCGGCCCTGGAGATCTCTCGCACACTGAGACCCCTGCTCAGCGCCGACTCGAAAGCCCGAGTCAGCTTGGCTATTGCGCGCCAACTCACCGAAACTGACTTCGACGGAGCAATACGCGAAACGGCCGCCGGCCTAGCCATACCGGGCATTTCGGATGCGACGAGAGTGGAACTCCTAGCAGTTCGCGCACTCAATTTTGCGAACAAGGCTGACGAGGCGGCCCTGCGCACCAGCCTCGAGCAAGCACGAGCTGCAGCCGACGATGATCGGGATGGTCTCGCTCTTGCCACGATCGACGCCACAGAGTCCGTTCTCTTGTTCAATCAAGGGCGCTTTGACGAGGCGGAGACACTTCAACGTCGCGCTATGGAGCGGACCGCACAGACCGGAATTCCGACAGGGTTGTGGCTTCCAGAGGGCCTGTGGATGGCGTTCATGCGCAACAGCACCGGCGACGGCGACGAGGCCCTCAGACTTTCAGACGAGGGGCTTGCGGACGCTCGCGCAGCCCGAAACGTCATCGCGGAGGCGTACTGGATGATGGTCCGCTCGCGGGTGCTCTACCACCTGGGCCGCATCGAGGACGCGCGCACCCAAGCAGAAACCGTGCTCGAGCTTGGAGATCAACTCGGCCTTGGCGATTTTATGAACGCCACCGCCGGCATCGTCCTTCACCGCATCTCCCTCCGAACCGGCGACGTCGAATTGCGAGAAAGAGTTCGTCCGCTCGTCCAAGGACTTGCCGACGGAATCGGCCTTACCCGGACCGGAACTTGGAGCCTCGCCATGGAGGACGTAGAGCGACAACGTCCAGCCGCCGCATACGAGCACTCCCGCTTGGCCATCGCAACCCTTCGCGATGCAACTCCGTCGATGACCTCTCCCGCAGATTTCTCCGACGACTTCGTCCTGGCCTACATTTGCCAACTCGCCGGCGATGTGAAATCCATCGACGTCATCGTGGAGATAGCCGAAGAACGAGCTGATCTGAACCCGAAAAACGTGTTCGTCGTCGCCGTTGCTGAGGCGGCACGAGGAATTCGGGACCGCTCCCCCGAGAAGCTCCTCTCCGCCGCCGAGAAGATGCGCGAAGGCAACCGTCCTCTGGTCACCGCAACTCTCTACGAAGCCGTGGGGATATATTCCACCGACAACGTCATGGCCACGAGTGCCCTCAACATTGCAATGCGGTTGTATAACACCTGCGGAGCAACGCGGGATGTGACGCGTGTGCTTCAGTTGTTACGGAGCAGAGGCGTCCATCAGCGAATTGTCGCCCCAAGCGATTCGACCGGACTTTCGCAGCGAGAGCGGCAGGTTGCGGCTTTGATCAGTTCAGGCCTGACCACGCAGCAGATCGCAAATGAGCTACTTGTCTCACCACACACCGTCGTCACTTACATTCGGCATATCTATTCCAAATGGGGCGTAAACACGCGGCGCGCGGTAGCGGAGCGCTTTGCCGAACGCGACGTGTGAGTCGGCGCTAGCTGACCCGCGAACCAGAGGCTCGAAAGATCGATCTTGAACAACTCCGCCCGGAGTTGACTGATACCCACGGCAGTAGCAGAACGAGCAAGTGGCACAGAATGCCCGCCATTTGGACGGGCGAATTGGGCGCCATTCTCTTGGCGGATGGTCAATACAGATCGTCCACTGCGACGATGAGGCAATGCAAAGACGACAATTCCGCGCCAGTTCTTGACCGTCTTATTTGTTAGTCAAGAGAGAGGGACTTCGCGGATTGATTGCCACGCCTGTTTGGTAGCGATGTGTACTTTGGGTGTTCTTTCATGCCGGTGATCGCCCACGGCTGCGTAACCACCACTTCGACCCCAGCCGCCTCCATATGCTTCGGGCTGTAAATGACCCACGGCAGCCCACCTGCTGGCCGGATATCAATGTGCTTGCCGTCGCCACGCCCTGCTCGCAGTTCGGCCAGGATGTCAGCCGATCCGTCAACCGTCGCGTGATGCGCATAGAAGGCGATTTCATCGAGATCAAGCGCGGTACCGAACAGGTTGAGCGAAAAGCCGGGGCTGCGGGCAAGAATCGCCGCGCCTTCCTCTAGAAGGACTTCCAACCCCTCGTCGCGACTGCCGTTGAGCGTGCCTCCGAATGAACCCGCGTTCGGATGTGCGACCGCCTCACCCCGAATCAGCTTTGTGAGGATTCGAGTCCAAAGGCGATCTGAGGCCGTTATCTGCTCTGCGGGGTAACGAAGGGTGACGTCGAAAAAGTCTTCGAGCTGACACAACTCATCGATGAAACTGACAAATGTAGCGTCTGGCGCGGGTGAATCGTGAATGCCTAGCTTCATCCAGAGGCTAGGCGCACCATCGATAGAGAGCCCGATTTGTGACTTGGAACTCAGGGCTCCGAGAAAGCGCAAGGCACGCCGGATTTCACGCGCGCCACTCCCGGCAAACTCGGTGATAAAGCTGACGGATCCGGCGTCGTCCGTCGCGGCCGGTATTTCCCATGTCTGGACCACTCCCCCCTCTAGAGCCGTGCGCACGGTCGCTCCGCCATGACCGCTCGATCGCGATGTGACATATCCACTAAGGCGATGAGTGACTCGCTCGTCCTCCCCTCGAAGCTCTACGACCACGGGAACAGCCGGAAGAAGGTCGGTCGCCGGCTCGAACTCGATCTGGCCCGTTAGCGCAGACTCTGCGAACCAGTCAGGTCCGACTTTGTCGATCGACCCGACTACCCGCTCCGGCAGCACTAATGGATCGACTGAACCGAATTTCATGAGCTTCTCGAACTGTTCACGCAGTTCGATGTCATCGGGGGTGAAATTCAGCGAAAGCGAGATACTTAGCGGCTCGCGCTCTTGAGCGTCGTCGCGGAGTGGACGAAGGGTTTCTACGTAAGTCCCGTCGGGAGCGAACGACACAGCTGGAGCCCAGTACTCGCTTCTTCCCCGGAGTTGTTTCTGCATTCGTGCTATCTCGGCGCGCAGGTCAAGCGGCTTGGTGAGCGCGGCCTCTGGGCGGTGAACCGCCGCGAGAAGCTCAACTGCTCGGTCGCTCGTGAATCGCGTCTCGATGTCCGGGTGCTTCGCGAGAAGACCGTCCAACTCAGCGGGGCCCATGAAACGAATCACCACGCGAGCTCCTCCGCGCATACCTTTTACAGCTATGCGTTCGCGCGCGGTGGGGTTGGTGGGCACTACGAGGGTCCACACCGGTGGAAGCTCTGCGGAGATCGCGCGCAGCATGGATTTTTTGATTTGGGATCTACGCGCGGAGTTGCCTCCGGAAAAGCCGCCCGGGAAGTACTTCAATTGAAAGGTGTGAATGAGCGCATTTGTGGCCTTGACCCGGATCTCAACGTCAATTCCATCATCGCCCCCTCGCCCGGATAGGGCATGCGCCTCTAATCCGTCTCGAGTGTGTTCGCGAACGAGCAGGGCCTCGACGAGGTCATTGAAATCGTCCTCATCGATGTGACGCCAATCGATCCTGTTCACAAAAGCCTCCTTCGTCATCCTCCCGTAATCCTGATCGGTCCCGCCCCGCGATTGCTCCCACTTCAGGCTTCGTTTCGCTCTATGTGAGGGGCGGAGGCAACCCGAACAACTCTGATTCCCTGTACCGGTGCAACACACCGCTGCCGAAGGCGCGGTACGGCTCTGCCCGGTCACGGACCATGCTGACCATTCTTTCTACCTCGAGCGGTGGGCCGCGCCGCGTACAGCCCTCGGAGATTTTGGGATTTACTGCTTGAGCATGGAGATTGCGATAGCGGTGACCGAGAGCATGATGGCGGCGAGAGGAAGGACGAACTCGGTGATCGCTTCGATGGGGGTGCGTCGACCCAATGGGCGAAGGTAACGATCCATATCGTCAGTCGTGTGTTCCACGAGCCCGCCAGACGTCCCCTCCACCGGCAGATGAGTGGCCACATTGATCACGTGGCCGCTGGGGTCACGGACGAAGAAGCGTCGAATGCCCACGGCTCATCCCGGATCTCACGTACGATCTCCCTCCCCTGAGCTGGGCCAGGCCCGCACCAGGGAGGTGCGGGCCCGACTGGCACGGTTCACGAAGCTCGATCGGAACGGACGATCTGTGGAGGCCCGGCCAAGCGTCCGCTGAGCGACTCGCCGAGTTGCTGCACGGCGGTCCCATGCCCGTGGAGCTCGAGGAGTTCCGCTGATTCCCAGC
>Ga0247742_10001133_pt1 | contig 19266 bp, 16 predicted proteins | sample UWRJL208509C2_FD_180944 | JGI IMG/M metagenome (GOLD analysis project Ga0247742, IMG submission 180944) | Plant litter microbial communities from Arlington Agricultural Research Station in Wisconsin, United States - UWRJ-L208-509C-2 | ecosystem: Environmental > Terrestrial > Plant litter >... | reverse complement strand
TGTGCGCGACATAAGGGTATCATCCTTAATCGAACCAAAGACTACCCCTAACTCTACCCTCTAAATGACTGGATTCCAGAAGAATGGACGAGAATCCGACGGAATGCTAAAACGAAAAAACCTGCCAGAAGGCAGGTTTTTCAAGGCTTCCACAGAACTCAAAAGCGCTCTGTGGAATGCAAGATGGTGCCCGAAGCCGGAATCGAACCGGCACGCCCTTACGAGCGGGGGATTTTAAGTCCCATGCGTCTACCAGTTTCGCCATTCGGGCGGTAGCGCGGTGAAGAGGTCTGAATCATACCCAGTACTTAACTTGAATACGCTGACCTTGTTCAACAGAGTGGGGGAATATATACACCCGCCCTTCGCGAATCAAGTTCATGAAAGTCTTTTTCAAGACTAAATACTGGAACGCCAGAACAATAAAAAAGCTCCGTAAATCAGAGATCTACGGAGCTTTTAATAATGGAGGCCGAGGTCGGAATCGAACCGGCGTAGGCGGATTTGCAATCCGCTGCATAACCATTTTGCTACTCGGCCTCAAACATCCGATGCCCATGAAGCGACATCCAATGTGTACAAACCTGGAACATGGACTAGAGCTCGATTCCTGCTCTATCCCATTGAAAACATTGAACTTTTTGAGAGGTCAGCGCTTTCGATGGCGTGAATTATGTACTCATTTGCCGGCAGTGACAACCCCTTGATTTCAAAAAAATAATCCGAGGGTCGAGCGGCTTGCACCTTAAGCTGTCAATCCGCGCAAGTGCGTGCCGATAACATAACATGGCCCCTTTCGAATCCCGCGCTCGCGTGAGATGAAATCAACCGGGGCTGAGTTTTTGTCCTTTGACCCTGTTCTACCCCGCCGTCTACAACAGCAGCATCCTGTCTTTTCCTGGAGTCCGCTTGATGCCTGTCGATAAAACCGGGCTGCACACCAGTCTCGCCATTACCCTGGCCCTGTGTTGCGGTTTTTCCGTCGCCACTATTTATTACAACCAGACCATGCTGCCACTGATCGGCCTGACGTTCGGCGTGTCCGGCGCGCATGTCGGGCAGATTGCGATGCTCACGCAACTGGGTTACGCCTTGGGGCTGCTGCTGTTTGTGCCGCTGGGCGACCGCGTGACGCGGCGCTCGTTGATCCTCGGCATGTTGAGCCTGAATTTCTGCAGCCTGATCGCCTCGGCCTCGGCGCCCAGCTATGTGTGGCTGTTGCTGGCCAGCGTGGTGCTGGGCCTGTCGGCGGTGAGCGCGCAGATCATCATTCCCGCCGCCACCGCGCTGGCCCGACCCGAGCAACGGGGCAGCACCTTGGGGATGATGGTCAGCGGGCTGTCGGCGGGCGGTCTGCTGGCCAGGGCCGTGAGCGGCGGGATCAGCACCTGGCTCGGCTGGCGCGGGATGTTCTTTGCGGCGGCCGGGCTCAACGTGCTGCTGTTTATCGCGATCCTGTTGCGCATGCCGGCCACCGCGCCGTCGAGCAACCTGCCCTACCCCGAGCTGATGCGCTCGATGTGGGCGCTGGTGCGCGAACACCCGACCTTGCGTCGTTCGTCCTTGACTGGCGGGCTGATCTTCGGTGCCTTGAACGTGTTCTGGGGCTCCATGGCCTCGTTGCTCGCGCAGACGCCCTATGAGTATTCCAGCGGCCAGGCCGGGTTGTTCGGGCTGTCGGCGATTGTCGGGATTGTCGCGGCGTCTTCCCTCGGACGCCTGACCCAGTATTACGGCATCCGCCTCAGCTACCTGGGCAGCGGCGCGGTGCTGCTGACCTTTATCGTCTTATACGTCGCCGGTGCCTGGGGCATCTGGTGGTTGATCCTGATCTGCGCCACCGCGCTGGATATCGGCAACCGCGCCAATCAACTGGCCAACCAGGCGCGCATCCTGGCCCTGGCGCCAGAGGCGGTCAGCCGCCTGAACACGGTGTTCATGGTCACCTACTTCACCGGTGGCGCCCTCGGTTCGGCACTCGGTGCCAGCGCCGCGGGTTTTTACGGCTGGCCCGGGTTGGCGGCGGTCGGTGGACTGTTCGCGCTGGGCGGCTTGCTGTCGATCCGGCGCAGTCGACCGACCAACGAAAGCTGAAGACAAAAAAAAGGCGCGGATCGGTCCGCGCCTTTTTCTTGGTCGCCAGGTTTAGCGCAGTGGCTGGCCGCGCGTCTCCGGCATACGCAGGTAAACCACGGCGCTGATCGCGCTGATCACCGCCAGGTAGATCCAGAACAACCCGCCATACCCCCAGCCGGACATCGCCGCCATCAGGTACGGCGCGGTGCCGCCGAACAGGGTCACGGACAACGCATAAGGCAAGGCGATGCCGGTGACGCGCACCTCGGCAGGGAACTGCTCAGCCATGGTCACCGCCGACGCCGCGCCGAAGCCGCACATGATGACCATCGACACGGTCTGGATCAGCGTCACTTCCAGCAGGCTGATGCCGACATGCAGCAGGCCGAAGCTTGGCCAGGCCCAGAGGATCGAGGCGACGGCGAAGGCAATCAGCACCGGACGACGGCCGACCTTGTCCGCCAGTTTGCCGGCAAACGGCATCAGCACCAGGGACACGCCCACCGAGATCACCCCGGCGAGCAAGGTGTCGCGGATCGACATGCCGGTAATCAAGTGCACCTGATTGGGATAGCTGACCATCCACACGTAGTTCAGCAGGTTGCCGGCCATGGCGATCCCGATCACCCGCAGGGCATCGCGACGATGGCTGAACAGCAGTTCGCGGATCGGCCGTTTTTTCGCGCTGCTGTTGGCGCGGGACTTGAAGATTTCCGTCTCGCGTACCGACAGGCGAATCCACAGGGTGATCATGCCCATCAGTGCGGCAATCACGAACGCCACGCGCCAGCCCCAATCGTAGAGCGCGGTGTCGCTGCCCATCGACGCCAAGGCAAACCCCAGCAGGAAGGACACCAGGGTCCCGGCGTTGATCGCAAACCATTGCCACGAGCCGGCAAACGCGCGGCGATGGGGTGGCGCCGATTCAATCAGGAAGGCCGAGGCCGAGCCGAACTCACCGCCCGCTGAGAAGCCCTGAACCAGCCGTGCCAACACCAGAATGATCGGTGCGGCAACGCCAATGCTTTCGTAGTTGGGGCAGATGCCGATCACCAGCGAGGCCAGGGACATCAGCAGAATCGACAGGGTCAGGCCTTTCTTGCGGCCATAACGGTCGGCCAGTTGCCCCAGCACCGCGCCACCGATGGGACGCATGATGAAGCCCACGGCGAACACCGCCAGCACCGACAGCAGTGCGGTCAAGCCGTCACCGGCGGGGAAGAATTGTTTGGCGAGGATCGATGAAAACGTCGCGTAGATCACCCAGTCGGTGTACTCGACGATGGTGCCCAATGTCGCGGCGACAATCGCTTTCTTTTCCGGACCGGTCAGTTTACGAGCCTGGATTTCAGGCGTAGCAGTGGCAGTGGATGCCGGCGAAACGTCGCCGTCCACGGTGTGATAGTTGCTCATGTTACGGCTCCCGTAGGCGCTATTATTATTGACCTTTAGACGCGGCCTCAGACGTGTTACGAGAGCAATATCCTGCGTCGGGACTTTTCCGTGAAGCGAGTTTTTCAGGCCATTCGCTTGATTAAAAATCAATGGATAGCCGCCAAACATTTCATAGCCTAGTCGCGTTGGCGTGAGTTTTCCTCAATAACTCCGGCTTTAAATCTCAGTTGAACAAAGCGCCTCGAGCGCGGGTAAATACCGATAACCACGGTTATTACAAAAACATTGTTGTGAGGAGAACCCTGCCATGTTCAACCAGGTAAACAGCTACATTGACGGGCGCGATACGCCGCCGCTGGACGCTCACTACGTCGACAAGATCGACCCGCGCACCGGGGACAAACTCAGTGAAGTGGCCAACAGCGGCCCGGCGGATGTGGCCCTCGCCATCGGTTCGGCGGCCCAGGCGCTGCAAGCCTGGCGCGACATGCGTCCGGCGGAACGCGGGCGGATTCTCAATGATTTCGGCCGGTTGATCCGCGCCAGCGAAAGCACCCTCGGCGCCCTCGAGCGTGCCGACACCGGCAAGCCGGGCCGGGAAATGGCGACGCTGATGGACCTGACCGCGCAGTACTTCGAGTTCTATGGCGGCATCGTCAATGTCATGGACGGCGAAGTCATCAACCAAGGGCCGAACTACCACGTCTACACCCGCCGCGATCCGTTCGGCGTGATCGGCGTGATCCTGCCGTGGAACGCCCCGCTGCACCAGGCTGCTCGCGCCATTGCCCCGGCATTGGCCACCGGCAACACGGTGGTCGCCAAACCTTCGGAGCACACCTCGGCATCGCTGGTAGAACTGGCGCGCCTGGCGGTGCAATCCGGGGTCCCGGCGGGGGTGTTCAATGTGATCGTCGGCAAGGGCAGCGTGATCGGCCCGGCCATGGCGCACAACCCGCACATCCGCAAGATTTCCTTCACCGGCGGTTTGCGTGCGGGCCAGGAACTGGGGCACATCGCGGCTGACCGAATCCTGCCGCTGACCCTGGAGCTGGGCGGCAAGTCCGCCAACATCGTGTTCGACGACGCCGACCTGGATGCAGCGGCCAAAGGCTCGACCACCGCGTTCACCTGGAACAGCGGCCAATGGTGCGCCGCCGGGACTCGCTTGCTGGTGCAGGAAAACATTTACGAGCGTTTCCTCGACAAACTGGTGGCCGAAGTCGCGCAACTGCGGGTCGGTCCGCAGGACGATTCGACCTCCGGGCCGATCACCACCCAGGCGCAGTTCGAGAAGATCCAGAGTTATTTCGCGATTGCCGAACGAGAAGGCCTGGTCCCGGCGATCGGCGGCAAGGTCAAGACCGTACCGGGTCATGAAAACGGCTGGTACATAGAGCCGACGGTTTATGCCAACGTCACCAACGATATGACCCTGGCCCAGGAAGAAATCTTCGGGCCGATTGTCTGCGTCATTCCGTTCAAGGACGAAGCTGATGCCCTGCGTATCGCCAACGACAGCGAATTCGGCCTCGGCGCGGGCATCTGGAGCCAGAACATCGGCCGCGTCCACCGCGTCGCCGCCAACCTCGAAGCCGGACGCATCGTGGTCAACGAATACAGCGGCGGTTTTGTGCAAACGCCGTGCGGTGGCTTCAAGCAAAGCGGCTATGGGCGCGAGCAAGGGGTCGATGCGCTGTCGCATTACACCCAATTGAAGTCGGTGATCATTCGGTTGTGATGCGTAAAACCTGTGGGAGTGAGCGTGCTTGCGAAAGCGGTCTATCGGTCAATATCTTCACTGACTGACACGGCCTCATCGCGAGCAGGCTCGCTCCCACATGGGTTTTGTGGGATCTGAGAGATTTGGATCAGCAAGCGATCTACTGTGGGAGCGAGCCTGCTCGCGATGGCGGTCTATCGGTCAATATCTTCATCGACTGACACGGCCCCATCGCGAGCAGGCTCGCTCCCACAGGGGTTTTGTGGGGTTTGGAAGATTTGGATCAGCAAGCGATCTACTGTGGGAGTGAGCCTGCTCGCGATGGCGGTCTATCGGTCAATATCTTCATCGACTGACACGGCCCCATCGCGAGCAGGCTCACTCCCACAGGGGTTTTGTGGGATTTGGGAGATTTGGATCGGCACGCGATCTACTGTGGGAGTGAGCCTGCTCGCGATGGCGGTCTATCGGTCAATATCTTCATCGACTGACACGGCCTCATCGCGAGCAGGCACGCTCCCACAGGGGTTTGTGGGATTTGGGAGATTTGGATCGGCACACGATCTACTGTAGGAGCGAGCCTGCTCGCGATGGCGGTCTATTGGTCAATATCTTCATTGACTGACACGGCCTCATCGCGAGCAGGCTCGTTCCCACAGGGGTTTTGTGGGGTTTGGAAGATTTGGATCAGCAAGCGATCTACTGTGGGAGTGAGCCTGCTCGCGATGGCGCTGTTTTGGTCTGCATCAGATCAGTGATTACCACAGCGCCAATGAGTAGGTCAGGATCAACCGATTCTCATCGATATCGCTGGAAAAGTTGCTCCGTGCGCTGGCGTTTTTCCATTTCAGGCCGAGGTTTTTCAGGGGGCCGCTCTGGATGACGTAGGCCAATTCCGAATCCCGCTCCCACTCCTTGCCCTCATCGACGCGACCGCGGACGGTGACGTTGTCGCCCGACAAATAACGGGTCATAAACGTCAAACCCGGAATGCCCAGCGCGGCGAAGTTGTAGTCGTAGCGTGCCTGCCACGAACGTTCGTCCTGGTTGCCGAAATCGTTGATCTGCACCAGGTTGACCAGATACCCGTCCGTGCCGTTGATGTTGGCGAATCCCGTGTCGCCGCTCATGCGCTGATAGCCCAGGCCCAGGGTGTGGCCTTGGCTGTTGTAGCTGAACATCGCCCCCAAGGCCGAGTTGTCGACGTTGCTGCCGCCTTCGTCGAGGCTGCGGGCCCAACGCAGATCGGAGCTGAGGGTCTGGCCTTGGGCAATCGCCCATTTGTGGTTCAGCGTCAGGTAGTGCTGCTGGTAGATCCCCTCCAGTTCGCCGTAGTGATAGGCCGTGCTCAAGGCCGGCGTCCAGCGATAGGTGGCGCCGGCGAAATCGAAGCGGTCGCTGCTGGCGTGGCGGCCGAGACGGATGTTGCGGGACACGCCGTTGTAGACCGTCATGTCCTCGTTATCGGACGAGTTGCGCAGGTTGGTCTGGTCCAGCCGTCCAAGGTCCAGCGACAGCTGATCGATGTCGGCGCTGTTGAGCCAGGCGCCGCGAAAGGTCTGCGGCAACAGCCGCGAATCGTTGTACATCACCACCGGCATTCTCGGCAGCAGCGTGCCGGCTTTCAACGTGCTGCGAGCCACGCGCAACTTGCCGGTCAGCCCCCATTCACCGTAACTGTCCTCGGCACGACCACCGGGGCCGCGCGCGGTACTGAGCAGCCCGGTACCGGTGCGGTCCGGTGCCGAGTCGAGCTTGATGCCGACCAGCGCCGAGGCATCCAGGCCGACGCCGATCAGCCCTTCGGTGTAGCCGGATTCGACGCGCAGGATAAAGCCCTGGGCCCACTCCTCAGCTTTGCTCTGGGCCACGCCGGACTGGCGAAAGTCGCGGTTGAAATAGAAGTTACGCAGCTCCAGAGTGCTTTTGCTGTCGGCGAGAAAATCGGCGTAAGCGGGACTCAAGACGGCACTGGCGGTGCCACAAATGACCAGGCGCGAGGCCAGCGAATGCCGCCCGCGAAGCTTGGGAAATGGCGTGTTCATCAACGATGTCTCTCTTATTGTTGTGAGGATGGCCCACGCCTCTAGCGGCGCGTGACGGGCCGATCCTGAAAGCCCGGCCCGTGGCCGACAATCGAGAAAAACAGCCCTCGCGCTTGAGTTTTTATCAAGTGGGTTTAGGCTCTGCGTTACGTACACTGCCGCCCCGCCGCAATCCCCATAAAAACTAGAGAGCCCCACCATGGAACGCCTGCCGCCCCTGAATGCCATCCGCGCATTCGAAGCCGTCGCCCGGCATTTGAGCATCACCCACGCGGCCGACGAATTGAGCGTGACCCCGGGCGCCGTCAGCCGGCAGATCCGCACCCTGGAAGAATTCCTCAAGCTCGAACTGTTCGTCCGTGGCCACCGCCAGATCACCCTGACCGCCGCCGGCGAGCAGTACTTCCGCGCGGTGGCACGGATCGTCGAGGACCTGCGCGGCGCCACCAAAAAACTCATGTCACCGCCGTTGCGACGCCAACTCAAAGTGCGTGCCTATACGACCTTCGCCATGCAGTGGCTGATCCCGCGCCTGGCGAGTTTCCATGCACAGAATCCGAAAATCGAAGTGCTGCTCACCGCCTCTCTCGACCCGGTGGATTTCTACAAGGACGACATCGACGCCGCCATTCGCCTGGGCTCCGGCGAGTGGCCCAACTGCAATTGCGATGTGCTCAGCGACAACGTCTTGGCCCCGGTGTGCAGCCCGTCGCTGTTGCAACACGGCCCGGGCCTGGAGACCCCGGCGAATATCGCCGACTACACCATGCTGCACTCCATCGCCCGGCTCGAAGACTGGCGCTATTGGCTGGAAGCCTGCGACGTCAGCCGCGAAGTGGATGCGCACGCCGGCATGACCTACCAGAGTTCGTCGATGGTCTACGCGGCGGCGGTCGGCGGCCAGGGCATTGCCATGGCGCAACTGTTCCTGGTGCGCAAGGAGCTGCAGGACGGCAGCCTGATCCAACCGTTCGAGCAGGTGGTCGACATGGGCGTCTACACCTATTACCTGCTGACGCCCAAGCATCGCCAAGAGAGCGACGACCTGCGGATCTTTCGCGAATGGATCCTCGAGCAGGCGCAGATTACCCGGCAACTGGGTTGAGCTTTCCTCAAGGCGATCGCCCATAAAACTGCTTTGTCCGGCCTTCGCCGGGGTGACTAGCATGGGTCTCGAACAATAAACACGAGACCCGCACCATGACCATTTCCCCTGCTGCCGCCGACACCATCGGCTTTATCGGCCTCGGCGCCATGGGCCAGAAAATGGCCCGGCACCTGCTGGACCACGGCTTCAACCTGTGCCTGTCCGATCCCAATCCTCAAGCCCTGGCGCCGTTGCTGGAACGCGGCGCTCGGGTAGTCGCCAGCCCTCGTGAAGTGGCCGACCACGCGCAAATCGTACTGATCTGTGTACCGACGCCGGCGATCGTCGAGGACGTGGTACTCGGCACGGACGGCGTGATTCACGGCCAGCAGGTGAAGATCCTGGTCGACCACTCCACCACCGGTCCGAGCCTGGCCCGGCGCCTGCACCACGAACTGGCCGCACGCGGCATCGACGCTCTCGACGCACCGCTGGCCGGTGGCGCCGCCGGGGCCCAGGCCGGCACCCTGTCGGTGATGGTCGGCGGCGACAAAACGGCATTCGAACGCTGCTTGCCGGCGTTCCGCGCCTTTGGCAAAACCGTCGAGCACCTCGGCAGTGAACCCGGCCTGGGCCAGACCTTGAAACTGGTGAACAACATGATCGTCGCCGCGACCCTGGTCGCCACCAGCGAAGCCATGTTGTTCGGGGTCAAGGCCGGGCTCGATCCGCGGCAGATGGTGGACATGCTCAACGTCAGCACCGCACGCAGTTTCACCAGCGAGCAGATCCTGTCCGGCACGGTAATGCGCCGCGAGTTCGATTTCGGTTTTCGCCTCGACCTGATGCGCAAGGACGTGCGGCTGTTCCTCGCCGAAGCGGAAAACAGCGGCGTGCCGGCGTTCACCAGTGCGGTGGTCAAGCAGTTCTTCGACCAGGCGCTGAGCAGCGGTGACCCGGCGCGGGACATGACCCACGTGGTGCAGGTGCTGGAACAACTGGCCGGGGTCAAGCTGCAAGGCTGAGCCTGCGCGCGACCGTTTCCGCCCACGGGGCGGCAGCGGTCGCGACCTGCGCTGATTTGATTTTTTCTCAACCCAACCGGGTTTTTATATCGTTTGTCGGCCCTGGCGCCCTGCCCGACCATGACCTCCAGCGCTCGCTCGCGAGCCCATAACAACAGGAGGTCACCATGAGTCTTTCCACGCCCGTCTGGGCCGCCACCACACCCCCGAGCCTGCGCGCCTCGCGCCGCGAAAACAGCGGTGAAATCTTCTTCCCCAGCGTGCCGGCCGAATCACCCCTGAGCCACCAATTCGTCGACACCCAACTTGCGGTCGAAGGCCAGGTGTACAGCTTCACCATCATGCACCCGAGCCCGAAAAGCGGCCTGCCTCCCTTCGTCCTCGCCTATGTCGACCTTCCCGGTCCGGTGCGCCTGTTCGGCCGCCTGATCGACAGCCCTGCGCGCCCGGTCATCGGTGAGCGCTGCCGAGTGATCGCCGACGACACCTACGGCTACCTTTTCCAATCCCTGGAGGCACGGGCATGAGCCAGATGCATGTGATGGGCGGTGCCATGACCGTGTTCGGTCGTCACCCCGGCGTGATGGCGCCAGAACTGGCGCAACGGGCGATCCTCGACGCCGTGGCCGATGCTGGCCTGCAACTGGCGGACATCCAGGCGGTGTACTGCGCCAATGTGCTGGGCGGGATGATTCTCGGCCAAGTGATTCTGCGTGACCTGGGCCTGCAAGGCATCCCGGTCTACAACATCGAAAACGCCTGCGCCAGCGGTGCGACCGCGGTGCATCTGGCCAAGCACGCGCTGCTCGCCCAGCAATACGAGCGCGTCCTGGTGTTCGGCATCGAGCAACTGACCGCCCTCGGCGGCGGCACCATCCCGATGCAACGCAATGACCGCATGACCGACCTCTACGCCACCGCCGGCATGGTCTTGCCGGCGGTGTACGCCATGCGCGGCACCCGGTTTATCCACGAACGCGGCGCCAAGCCTGCAGACCTGGCGGCGGTGGCGGTGAAAAACCGTCACCACGGTTCGCTCAACCCCTTCGCTCAACAACGCAGCGAAGTCACCCTCGACGAGGTCATGAACTCGCGGATGATCGCCGACCCGCTGACCCTGTTGCAGTGCTGCCCGTCCCAGGTCGACGGCGCCGCCGCGCTGGTCCTCGGCACTCAACCCGGGCCGCATGCCAAGGACGTCAAGGTGCTGGGCTCGATCATCGTCTCCGGCCTGCGGGAACACGGCGACGACGACATCCTCGACGCCGAGATCACCGCCCGCGCCGCGCGCCTGGCCTACGAACAGGCTGGCGTCGCACCGACGGACCTGGGGGTGGTGGAACTGCACGACGCCTTCACCATCGCCGAGCTGCTGTATTACGAAGCCCTCGGCCTCGCTGCACCCGGTGACGCGGTGTCTTTGCTGCACTCTGGCGCCACGGCGTTGGGCGGCCGGGTGCCGGTCAACCCCAGCGGTGGTTTGCTGGCCAAGGGTCACCCATTGGGCGCCACCGGCGTCGCGCAAATGGTCGAGTTGATGTGGCAATTGCAAGGTCGCGCCGGCGACCGTCAAGCCGGCACGCCGTTGCTGGGCCTGGCGCAATGCACCGGCGGCGGTATCGCCGGGGTCGATCACGCGGCGTCCGCCGTGCACATTCTGGGAGTCTGATCATGAGCCATCCAACATTTGCCGCCGGCCAGGTCGCCGTGATCACCGGCGCCGCCCGTGGCATCGGCCTGGGCATCGCCCGCCGTCTCGCCGCGCACGGGGTGTTCGTCTACCTGCTGGACCGCGACGAACAAGCGCTGAACGCGAGCATCGACGCCCTGCGCGGTGACGACTTGCCAGTCGCCGGGATCGCCCTCGACCTCACCGAAGGCGCTGCGGTGAACGCCGCGTTCGAGCAGATCCGCGAAGAGCAAGGTCGCCTGGATTTCCTGGTGAACAACGCCGGTGTGGTCCGCGACAAACGCTTCCTCAACTTGACCGAAGCCGACTGGGACCTGGTGGTGGACACCAACCTGCGGGCGCAATTTCTCTGCTGCAAGGGCGCGATCCCGCTGATGCTGGAGCAGGGTTTCGGACGCATCGTCAACATGTCCTCCCGGGCCTGGCTCGGCGGTTTCGGCCAGGCCAACTACTCGGCGGCCAAGGGCGGCGTGGTCAGCCTGACCCGCAGCCTGGCGATCGAATTCGCGGCCAAGGGCATCACCGTCAACGCCATCGCGCCGGGCATCGTAGATACACCGCTGTTCCAGAGCTTCACCGCCGACGTGCAGGACAAACTGAAAAACACCGTGCCGGTGAAACGCATCGGCACCCCGGACGATATCGCCAACGCCGTGGAGTTTTTCCTCGCCCCGGCCAGCAGCTATGTCACCGGGCAAACCCTGTATGTCTGTGGCGGACGCAGTCTGTCATCGGCCAATGTCTGAGGGTCGCGCCATGTCCGTCACTCTGCACATACAGGACGCCGTCGCGCTGATCACCCTGGATCGGCCGCAGGCACTCAACGCGCTGGACGTTGCTTCGCTGCAAGCCTTGCGCGGTCATCTGATCGAAGTGCGTGATCGCCCCGACGTTCGCGTAGCGGTGATCACCGGCAGCGGCGAGCGCGCGTTCTGCGTCGGCGCCGACCTGAAAAGCACCCGTGGGCCAACGGCGTCCTACGCCGAAGCGTTGTTCATGGCCAACGAGCCAGCGGCGGACGCCGGTCTCTATATCCGCCTGATGGACCTGGCGGACCTGGGCCTGCACAAACCGCTGATCGCGGCCATCAACGGCCACTGCCTCGGCGGCGGACTGGAGTTGGCGTTGCAATGCGACCTGCGCATCGCCAGCGCCAATGCCAGCTTCGGCTTGCCGGAAGCGGCGGTCGGTTCGATCCCGGCGGTCAGCGGTTTGCATCGCTTGATGCGCACCGTGCCGCCGGCCCACGCCCTGCAAATGGCCCTCACCGCCAGCCGTATCGATGCCGCCCACGCCCGCGCCATCGGCCTGATCAGCGAGTGCCTGGACAGCCACGACGCCTTGCAGCAACGGGCGATGGAACTGGCGCAGTTGATCGCGCGCCAGGCGCCGTTGGCGATCCAGGCCTTGCAGACCTTGTCGCGCAGCACCGCGCACTTGAGCGATGCCGACGCCCAACGCCTGACCGAGCTGTATTGGGGCGCGTTGCGTGACACTGAGGATCGCATCGAAGGACGCCAGGCGTTCGCCGAAAAACGTGCACCGCACTACAAGGGCCGCTAGGCCCGAGGACTGACGATGCAATCGCACTTTTTCAACGTCTACGGCCGGGCTGCCCGGCACGGAGGCCATGATGTTACGTAACGCACTGGACGGCCTGACCGTCCTTGATTTCACCCAGATTGCCGCTGGCCCCACCGCGACCATGTTGCTGGCCGACATGGGCGCCCGGGTGATCAAAGTCGAACCCCACGAAGGCGAACTTGGCCGCACGTTGGGCCCGGCCTGGGTCGGCGATGACAGCGCGCTGTACCACGGCTTCAATCGCGGCAAGCAAGGCATGAGCCTTGACCTCAAACACCCGGACAGCGCCGCCGTCATCCAGCGCCTGGTGTTGCAGGCGGACGTGCTGGTGGAAAGCATGCGCCCCGGGGTCATGGCCCGTTTGGGCCTGGGCTATGAGGTGTTGTCCGCCCTTAAACCGGATCTGATCTATTGCTCGATTTCCGCCTATGGCCAGGAAGGTCCGTACGCCGATCGCGCCGGGGTCGATGGCATTCTCCAGGCCGATTCCGGGCTGATGAGCCTGATCGGCACACCGGGCGCGGCGCCGTCCAAGGTCCAGGCGCCGGTGGTGGATGTGGTCACCGGCTACATGGCGTGCATGGCGGTGCTCGCCAAGCTGCACGCCCGGACCCGCGACGGCCAGGGCGGGCACCTCGATGTCAGCCTGATGAACTCGGCGCTATCGTTGCAACAGGCGTCGTTGAGCAGCTTCCTGTGCGACGGCAAGTTACCCACCCGCATCGGCAGCGCAGCGCCCTACTCGGCGCCGAACGAAGCGTTCGAAGCCGCCGATGGCTGGCTGATGGTCGCGGCGTACAACGGCAACCGTTGGCCGGTGTTGTGCGGCGTGCTCGGCCATCCGGAATGGATCGATGACCCGCGTTTTGTCAGCTCGGCAAAACGGGTGGTCAATCGCCAGGCCATGGTCGACGCCTTGACCGACGTGTTCCGCACCCAGCCGGTGAGCCATTGGCTGGAGGTGCTGCACGGCGCCGACATCCTCTGCTCGAAAGTCGCCGACTACAGCGACCTGCTGCAACACCCGCAGATCGCCGACAACGGCATGCTGGTGACGTTGAACGACCCTCGCCACGGCACGGTGCGGGTGCCGGGGTTTCCGGTGAACAGCCGCGAAGCCGCGCAAAGCCCATTCGCCCCGGCACCGGCCAAGGGCGAGCATTCGCGCACGGTGTTGCGTGAGTTCGATTTCTCTGAAGAGGAGATCAACGCTTTATTGGCCAGCGATGCGTTGCGCTGTGCGGTCTAGAGAGCTTAAGACCACAATCCTGTCATCCCTTTTTTACTGGGCGTGGCAGGTGTGGTCGCCTCTGACCTCTCGCCTTAAGCCGCCTCTGAGCAGCGACCTGTGGTTGTGTTTTTTCCGATCCGGTTCTTCCGTTGAACCAGGAATCGCTCAAGGAGCGGTCCCGCACTCGCAAAAACACCCTGCGAAGGCATAACCCTCGCAGGGTGTTCGGTGTGTCGCTAACGTCAGTGCAGCTTAGGCGATCGGGATCGACGGATCACCGGCAGCGAAGGCTGCAGCACGATCAGCGGCCGGTGGGTAGATCCACACGGTGTTGATCTGGGTCTTGAGGTTCTTGCCCTCTTCCTTCACCAGTTTGACCTGGCGATCCCAGCCTTCGGTGTACACCGCGCCCCAGGCGCCGAGGTCGAGGCAGGTCACGTATTTCGGTTGGCTGTACGCGGTTGGGGCGACGCCGAGGATGTGTGCCGCGACGTTATTGCCGGCGTAACGACCGAGCATGATGGCGTGCTGGCAAGTCATCAGCGCGTAGTTGCCGATGTCGTCGCTGGCGGCGTAGGCCACGTCGCCGGTGGCGTAGATGTCGTCCTGGCCGATGACCTTCAGGTTGCCGTCCACGTGCAGGCGACCTTGACGGTCACGTTCGCCGGGCACTTGTTCGGTCAGGGAGCTGGCTTGCACGCCGGTGGTCCAGATCACCGTGCCGGCGTCGATGCGCTGGCCGTTGTCCAGGGTTACGCCATTGGCGTCGATGCTGGCGACCGACGATTTCAACTGCCAGGTCACGCCCAGTTGTTCACTGGCTTCAGCGATCTTCTCGGCAATGGCGTCGCCCATCGAACCACCGATCTTGTCGCCGCGATCCACCACGATCACTTTGAACTGGGCGTCGTTACCGAGAATGGCCCGCAGACGTGCTGGCATCTCCGTGGCGGTTTCGATACCGGTGAAGCCACCGCCGGCCACCACGACCGTGTTACGAGCGGCGCTTTCAGGCTGGTTGACCAGACCCTTGAGGTGATTTTCCAGGCGAATTGCGCTTTCCATCTGATCGACGTCGAAGGCAAATTCGGTCACGCCCGGGGTGTTGAACGTGGCCAGGCGGCTGCCGGTGGCCAGAACGAGTTTGTCGTAGCTGATGACCTGTTGCGCGCCATTGGCGTCGACGTAGCCGACCTTTTTGCCCTGCACATCGATCTGGTTGGCGGCGCCTTTGAGGAAGTCAACGCCGACCGCGGCGAACAGCTCACCGAGCGGTGCGGCCAGGGTGTGGGCATTCGGCTCGTACAAACGTGGACGCACTCGCAGTTCGGCCTGAGGCGCGAGAACCGTGACCGCCACGTCGGTGTGGCCATGAATATCGAACAGGCGCATAGCGCTGATCGCAGTCCACATGCCACCAAAACCTGCGCCGATAACCAGAATGTGCTGTTTCATTGTGAGCTCCGAAGAAAAATACAGTGCTTGGAAAAAGTCGGGGGATCTGGCTGCGCGGTGGGCGCTGCCGATCCGATAACTACGACTATATTGATCGCCGATACGAAGCACAACCCTTGTTTTTCATTGATGGGTATCGATGCTATCGATACCTCAATGCTGAATATCGGGCGAAGCAGCGAGCTATAGGGCGCGCGAGCCAATGACCGCGGGGCGGCCAGCGCCGATGAGTGACCGTGCGTGCGCGTTGCCAGCCACGGAGATCGACGCTAAACTGGCGACCAACTTAGTCGGAGATACCGATGTCTCTTTATAGCGCGGGTGTCGAGTACGGCATCCATTGCCTGTTATTCCTGGTGGGTGACTGCGCCGAAAGCCGTGAAGCCAGCGTGCGTGACCTGTCGGAGCTGCAAGGCGTGCCGCTGGATTACCTGGCGAAAATCTTCACCAAGTTGGCCAAGGCAAAAATCGTGGTCGCCACCGAAGGCGTGCGCGGCGGCTTCCGGCTCGCTCGGCCGGCGGACGAAATCACCCTGCTCGACATCGTCGTGGCCATTGACGGTCAGAAGAATATTTTTGATTGCCGGGAGATTCGTGGCCGTTGCGCGCTGTTTGACGGCAAGGCCCCGGAATGGGCGTTGAGTGGATATTGCGGGGTGCACGGGGCGATGATGGTGGCGCAAAAGCGCATGGAAGATGCGCTGGAGCAGCAAACCATTCTCGACATTGCGCGAAAAGTCGGGCGCAAGGCCCCCAAAGACTTCGGCGACCAAGTGGACACCTGGCTCAATGACCGGCGCGAGAAGAAGACCCAGGCCAGCACGGTCGACGATGACGAACAGTTGATTCCGCTGACACCGGTCACGAGCTGAGCCGCGAACGGCTCAGCCCCTACCGATTATTTAGATCTGCGCAATTCCGCCGTCGACGCACAGGTCGATGCCGGTCACGAAGCTGCTCTCATCCGAAGCCAGGAACAGCGCCGCGCTGGCCAGTTCCTGCGGTTGCCCGAAACGCCCCAGCGGAATGTTCGCCGAGACGGCTTTTTCGAACTCAGGATAGGCTTCGGCGCTGACCCCCATCTTGCCAATGATCGGCGTACTCACCGGACCCGGGCTCAGGCAGTTGACGCGAATCTTGCGCGCCTTCAAGTCCTGCGCCCAACTGCGAGCGAACGAGCGCACCGCCGCTTTGGTCGCGGCATACACCCCGTGTCCGTCAAAAGCCTTGAGGTGGGCGATAGACGACACCAGGATGATCGAAGCGCCATCGACCAGCAGCGGCAAAGCCTTCTGCACGGTGAAAAACACGCCTTTGACGTTGATCTCGTTCTGCTGGTCGAACTGTGCTTCGCTGACCTGTTCGAACGGTGCCAGGCTGACAATCCCGGCGTTAGCCATCACCACGTCGATGCGGCCGAAACGCTGTTTGACCAGCGCGTACAAGGCGTCGAGGTCCTGCAGATTGCTCACGTCTCCGCAAAAACCCACGGCCTTTGGCCCGAGCGTCGTCAGTGCTTCATCCAGGGCCGACTGGCGCCGCCCGGTAATCACTACGCTTGCCCCTTCGGCAATAAAACGCTGGGCGCTGGCCAGGCCGATGCCGCTGTTGCCACCGGTGATCACCACCACTTTATCGATTAGCTTTCCCACGCTGTGCTCACTCTACCGGTCAATGGAATCGGCGGTGGCTGGGCTGTATTGAGAGATGCGCGCGGCCAATTTGGCGCGGCGCGCCAGCAACAAGTCGATCAGCGTGTCCAGCGCATGCAGCTTGGCCGAATGCTCCATCAGGCAGGCGATGAAGCGTTGATCGTCCTGATCCTCGGCGCCGAGCAATCCCGCCAGGCCTTCCACCTGCCGGGTACTGAAGCCGCAATCGATCAGCTCCTTGATCCACTGGACCCGGGCGACCACGGCTTCAGCGTAGTCGCGGTATCCGTTGTCCAGACGCGTCGATTCGATCAGGCCCTGGGCCTCGTAATGTCGCAGTGCACGCGCACTCACGCCCGTTTTCAGGGCTAACTCACCAATCAGCATAACCACCTCCGAAACCTGATCTTAGAGCCTTGACGCTAGTGTCAATGTCAAGTCGACGCGCCGGCTTCTGGGTCAGCGCAATTGCGCCAGGCACTGTTCCAGAATATCCAGTCCTTCATCAAGCACCGCCGGCTCGATGGTCAGCGGCGCCAACAGGCGAATGATGTGCCGCGACTTGCCGCTGGGCATCAGCAGCAAGCCGCGGTTTCGCGCCAGTTCCAACAGTTGCGCCAGTTGCGCGGTGGCAGGCTTGCCGTCCGGCGTGATCAGTTCGATCCCGCGCATCGCGCCAACGCCGGTCAGCCGTCCAAGGTACGGCGTAAGCTTTTCTGACTGCCAACGGGCATGGCGCGTTTCAAGGGTACTGGCCAGTTGCTCGCCCCAGGCCGATAAATTGGCATCGCTCATTGCATCGAGGGTGGCCAACCCGGCGGCGCAGGCAATCGGGTTGCCGGAATAGGTGCCGCCGAGGCCACCCTTGGGCAGCGTGTCCATCAAGGCTTGGCGCCCGACCACGGCACCAAGCGGCACGCCACCGGCGATACTTTTACCCAGCAACAGCAAGTCCGGTTCAATGCCCAGGCGACTGAAGGCGAAGCGCTGCCCGGTGCGGCCAAAACCGGACTGGATTTCATCGATGATCAGCAGGATGCCTTTGTCGTCGCAGATTTTGCGCAGGGCTTGCGCGAACTCGATGTCCAGGGCCAGGAAACCGGCCTCACCCTGCACCGGTTCGATGATGAAACAGGCCACTTCGTCGATGTCGATTTCTACGCTGAACAGCCGATCCATGGCCTTGAGCACTTCGGCACAGGTCACGCCGTTGTCGGCGCTCGGGTACGGCAGGTGGTACACCGGACCCGGCAACACACCGACTTTCTGTTTGTAGGGCGCGACTTTGCCATTGAGGTTCAGGGTCGCCAGGGTGCGGCCGTGAAAGGCGCCGTCGAAGGCAATCACTGCGGTTTTACCGGTGTGGCCACGGACGATCTTCAGGGCGTTTTCCGCCGCTTCCGCGCCACTATTGGTGAGCATGCCGCTGACCGGGTAACTCACCGGAATGAAGGCCGCGAGGCGCTCGATGAATTGCTGGTAAGGCTGGTGCGGCGCCGCGTTGAACGCGTAATGGGTCAGGCGTTGGGCTTGTTCGCAAATGGCCGCGACCACCGGCGGGTAGCAATGGCCCAGGTTCAGCACGCCGATGCCACCGACAAAATCGATGTAGCGCTGGCCGTTCACGTCCCAGACTTCAGCGTTCTTGCCATGGCTGAGGCTGATGGGGTGCACCACGGAAATGGAGGCGCTGATAGAAGGAAAGGCCATGCTCGATCATCCTGCGGACGGTGGGAATGGCGCCTATATAAGCGACGATCGAGGGTCGCTCACAAGCGAAATAAAGGCACCGGGTTATTCCACAAATTCCGGAAGTCACAGAAGCGTTGCGCTTGACCTGATGCTTTCGCAAGCAAGCCTTCTCGCTCCTACAATTGAATCGGTGTACATCCGCCAATGATAGGTTGGCTGCCAGGCCGCCATCGCTGGCAAGCCAGACTCCCACAGGGATCGGGGACATTCACAATGATTGCGTACACCCAAACAGGCCGAGTGTCAGCTCGCCGCGATCTTGATCTTGATCTTGATCTTGATCTTGATCTTGATCTTGATCTTGATCTGGCTCTTGATTCACCCGCCCCTTTCACGCCCTGAGCCTGTCCGTCAACTCGTGGCTGGCTCCAGCGGCGCCTTTATTAGCGCTGATCCGCGATGGGCTGGCAGAGCTTCACTCCGAGCAGAAATCGACCCCTCACCCTAACCCTCTCCCCAAGGGGTAGAGGGGACTGACCGAGGTGTTTAGTCGAGGTTCGTCGACCTGAAAAATCGAGCCGAACTCCAGTCTTGAAAAGCACAAAGATCGG
>Ga0247742_10001132_pt1 | contig 19314 bp, 13 predicted proteins | sample UWRJL208509C2_FD_180944 | JGI IMG/M metagenome (GOLD analysis project Ga0247742, IMG submission 180944) | Plant litter microbial communities from Arlington Agricultural Research Station in Wisconsin, United States - UWRJ-L208-509C-2 | ecosystem: Environmental > Terrestrial > Plant litter >... | reverse complement strand
AAATATTCTTCCGACCATTCGTGGCGCTAAGCCGCTTTTTATTATCAATTAATTTTGGGAGCCGCCTCCTCCGCCGCCACCTTGTCTCATTCTGTCTGCCATTTCCTGTTGCAGTTTATCAAAAGCTGTAGCTTGTTCTGGTGTTAAAACAGCTTTAACTTTTTCGTTGGTTGCTTTTCTCATTGGCATCATGGCCTGACGCATAGCATCTCTGTCGCCATTGGCTGCAGTTCTTACGCTGTCCATTTTAGTTGCCTGGTCTTTGTATATGGCAGTAATTTTGGTGGTCTGATCATCAGACAGCTTAAGCTGGGTCTGTAATCCTTTGGCCATCTCTTCAGGGCTTCTTCTCATACGGCCACCTTGTGCATGGCTTGCTGCTGAAATTCCGATAAGGAAACAGCACATCAACAAAATTTTTTTCATAGCTTTTTTTAATTTATTTACGTTTTATGTATGATAAAGATATACCGTAAAGGTTTAAATAAGCCGATGTAACTTAATTGTTGCTTTGCTGCAAGTTTGATATAGAACGCTGCATTTGAGCCATCATACTGGTAAGGCTTTCCATAGTAGGCTCGGGTGTTGGTTGCGGTAATTGGGTTGATATATAGCCTTTAGCTTTCCATATTTCTAAAACATCCTCACCATTTATTTCATAAGGCTCGTATACCGGATTGTCTGATATCAGTTTGAGTTTTTTGTTTTCTTTGAACTTGTTACCTATACGTTTATATACAACGCCATCATTTTTTGATATTACTATATAGGTATCGCCGCTTTTAATGTCGGCCCAGTTTTCCAGGTATTCACCTATAATAATATCGCCTGATATAATAGGCAGCATCGAATCACCCTTTATTTCAAAGGCCCTAAAGGTGCCCTGTTTAAACATGGGTAAATAAAATTTAGGCAATTGCGATACATATTCAGGATCGGCGTAGCCATTTAAATAGCCTGCGCTTGCTTTAAGCGGTACCATTTCAATGTTTTCATTGTCGTCCTTATCAACAGAAATACTAAGTATACGAAGGTTAGCCGGATTGCCTTTAGGTTTCGGAGCCCATTTTTCATCAATGGTTTCGTTGATAAAATCATCAATAGTAATGTCAAAAAACAATGCTAATGTTTTTAGTAGTTCGTATTTTGGTTCAGCACGTTCTTCTTCATATGCGCCTACTAATGAGCGTTTTATACCTAATTGATCGGCAAATTGTTGCTGGGTTAATCCTTTCTTTTTGCGGAGGAACTTAATATTTTGTGAAATTATTGACATAAAATTTGCATTTGCTAAAATTATTAGTAATTTTATGCTCATAAAGTTAGTAATAAATATTTGTTCACCAAAATTTTTATCATAAAATGAAGCGTTTTATATATATCATCACCGACAGGAACAGGAAAAATTTACACGTTGGCCTATGCGCAGACTTAGTTAAAACGCTGCAATTTTATAGTGATATGCCTACTCTGTTTTTTGACAGCGCTCAGCAGCTTAACCGTTTAGTGTACTTTGAAGAGATTAATACAGAGGAGCAGGCAATGGAACGTTTTAAAGAGGTAAGTACTTATACCCGCCCTCAAAAGGAAAAAATGATCAGACCTGTTAATCCTGACTGGATAGATCTGACCATTGGGTTGAAATTTGAAAATGGACTGCGTGTAAGGCCGCAATTACGTCCATCTGTAAATGTTAACAGACGCGCTGTTACTTTTTAATAAATTTTAAGGCTCCGGAGTTCATGCAGTACCTTTTACCGCCACGGTCGGCAGGGCCATCGTCAAAAACATGACCCAGGTGTAAACCAGTACTTTTTTCAATGACTTCGTCGCGGCTCATGCCGTAACTGTCATCATGTACTATGGCAACTTTTTTAGGATCAACGGCTTTAACAAAGCTTGGCCATCCTGTGCCGCTGTCAAATTTATCATCAGAGCTGAACAGGACTTCGCCTGTGGCAGCGCTTACATAAACACCTTTTTGGTGGTTATTCCAATACTCATTTTTGTAAGGTGGTTCCGTACCGCTTTCAACCATGATATGATATTGGTTGTCGGTTAATGTTTTCTTCCATTCGGAAGCCGGCTTACTTAATTTTCTTTTGGCGTTCTGCCCATCGCTGTTCTGACAGCCGAAGGCTGTTAAAACGCATAATACCACTATTGCTAAAACTGATCTTTTCATGGTTACTTTATTTAAATGTGTTGTGAGGATTGGTTGCTTTGTCCTTTTACATTTAGTCGCAAAGCGAGCATTAACCTTACAACTTATTATACTTTAAATACGTAATATTATTTTTATCAGTTTGTCATGCCGTTGTATTATATGGCTTTAGGTTTGGGTATTAAAACCTTATTTACAACATGTAATACACCGTTGCTTTGTTCAATATCAACACGGCTGATAATGCTTTGCCCGCCATTTTCATCTTCCAATATAATATTGTGGTTGCTATCAATTTTAGCAGTGAGTTTACTGCCACCTAATGTGGTAAAAGTTACCGTACCCTTATGGCCGTTTATTTGTTTCTGAATATCTTTTGCATTCAATTTACCGGCAATAGCATGGTAGGATAGAATATGAGTGAGTTCCCATACATATTCGGGCTTTGCAAGGGAGTCAAGTTTGCCTGGTTGTAATGTTTCAAAAGCCTGGTTAACCGGTGCAAAAACGGTAATGGGGCCTTTACTTTCATAAGTTTCGGTTAAATTGGCCGATTTAATAAAATTATAAAATACCGACAGGTCTTTTGAAGCAGCTATGTTTTGTACAATGTCGTTTTTTGACTGCATACCATTGGCAACGGTAATATTCAATGTGTCAATCGCGCTTGTACTCGTACTATCTGTTTTATCAGTAGTTTGCGCAAACACATTAACACCTAAAAGAAGAACGATAACTAAAAGAACTATTTTTTTCATACAGCACAAGGGGCAACAATTTATATAGTAGAAACTACTGGATGCAAAAATAAGTTTTAAATAAAAAAAGCGGCATATAGCCGCTTCGATTTTACAGTTTAATTAGATTTACCATCCTGGTGTAAAGCCTAAACCAAATACTGGTTTGGTTACATCGGTACGGTTAAACGGAATTGCCAGATATGGCTCCAGCACAAATGCTCCAAATACGTTTATCCTTAATGAAACACCTGCACTTAATGCCGGAACCCTGCCATATTTAGGCTGCGTAACAGGTTGCCCGTTGTTATCAAGCTGTGGAGTGCCATCTGGGTTAAGCACATTTTCCTCGCCTATAACGGGTGGGTTTTTCTGGAAATATATGTGTTCGCCTGCATTCCAGGCTAAGCCTGCATCAAAAAATAAGTTAAGATCCGTAAACAGAAACTTTGATTTGATCATGGCCAGCTTTTCAGGGCCGGTGAATGGCAAGCGCACTTCAAAGTTAAATACGGCTATACGGCTGCCCGATAATTGATCAATAGTAAAGCCATTGGTTGCTGTTTTACCATTATTATAAAAGGTTTGTCCCTCGTAACCACGTATGTAAAAGGGATAGCCAACATATAAAGGATAAAGCCCGATGGCGTTATCCCCTAAACGACCATAGCCATAAAGCCTTGCGGCAAAGGTAACGGGCTCTACACGTACATATTTCCTAAGATCGATAGTAGGAGCAAAAAAGCGGTAGGTGCCAAAGTTGTATTCGGCCTCTAACCTGTATCTGAAACCATTGAGGGGCGCTGTTACTCCGAAAAAAGAGTTGTCGCCGATTAAAGCGGTTGAAATTTGAAACAGTGAGTACGACTTTAAGTTTGTACTGATCAAATCGCCTTCTTCTTTGTTTGAGATCTTTTTCCTGTCGGATGATAGATAAGTAGTGCTTATATTTTTGGTGTTATCGGCATTGGTAACGGTATCAAGCTTGTAAAAATCGCTGTACCTGTCAACACGGTAGGTATTGTAAGATGCGCCTGCCCCAACCTCAAAACGGGTGGTTTTGGAGATTGGATAGGATGTGAACACCCTGGCGGCATCCTCAAAGTTCCGGATAATATCAATATTATCAGACAGTACCGTTTGATTTTTACCACCCACATTTTGTGTTGGGAACGTACGGGTTTGCAAGCCAAACTGGTAAGGGATGTGCGATATTCCAAAGCCAAGATTCCAGCGGCCGGTTTGGTTAACATAGGTTATTGCTGCCCCGGAATCATATATCTGCCCGTTAACAGAAGCGGCAGCAAATATCTGATTACGGCCTAATATATCGCTAAAAACACCTTGTATACCACTTGATAGGCTGGTACCATAAAAGCTACTCACCCCCACACCAATGCCACTGCCAGCCAGGTAATCAAGTTTAAATTTTGGCTTATAAGCAACATTAACTACTGAGTCGGCAGGTATTTTTTTGTAAGCAAGATAATTGTTAAGATTTGAGTTGATCAGATCGACACCAACGGCACGCGGTGGGGGGAGCATGGCCGCGCTAAAGTTTACATTACCGGCCTCTAATGTTACCGGCTTAAAATCAGATGCTTTTGCATTGTACAAAGCATATTTCTGAGCCCGGTAATAGGAGTAAACTACATCATCATTATTTGAGATACTTAATGCGGGCGAATATTCTGTAATACCGCAAATACCGGTAAACAGATCAGTCATTTGCTCAATTTTACCGGAGCTGAGCGTATAACGATACATGTTACGGAAACCATCCCGGTTTGACAGGAAATATACCTGTGAGCCATCTGCCGAGTATTGCGGGTTCAGGTTATTGGCTCCGTTAAATATTTTTATATCGGTAACTTTTCCGGTAGCCAGGTCAAGTTCGGCCAGGTTAAAGGGAATATCCTGCTCTAAAGATTGGTCGTAAGTTGTTCTGTCGCTCGAAAAAATGATCTTTTTACCATCTCTTGAGTAACTTGGCTGGTAATCGGAATACTTATCATTAGTAAGCTGCGTAACTTTTTTAGTATCAAAATTATAAGAGTATAAATCCCCCTGGCCTTCTGATAGGCCCTGGAAAGCGATATCCTTGCCATTGGGCGACCATGACAGGTTGCTGAACTGCTGGGCCTTTTCCATCGATACATCATCCAACGTTCGGCCACTGGCCACATCAACTACAATCATACGGTTGCGCCCTTTACTGAACACACTGAATGCAAAGCGCTTGCCATCCGGCGACCACGTACCTGCCGATTCTATAAAATTGAATTCATCAATATGTGTGTTTGATACTTTGCTCGTGAGCTTTCGTAATATACGCCCGTTATGCGCATCCGCCAGGTATAGGTCAATAGAGAACAGGCTTTTGGCCGATAAGAAAGCTACATATTTACCGTCAGGACTTACCGCTGGTGCTACTACCAGATCGCCGCCAGTTTTGCTATCTACCAGTTTAAGGCCTACCGGCTTTTGAACAGTATCTTTCAAATAAGGCTTGTAAGTACTTTCAATGGAGTTTTTCCACAGGCGTGATAGCGTTTTGTCATCATAGCCAAAAGTGCGCCTGATGCCGTATTGCAAGCCGTAACGGGCAGTGTTTTTAAAGAATGGTACAATTACCGTATCGCCATAGGTTGATCCTAAAAACGACCAGAAAGCTTCGCCATAACGGTAAGGGAAATATTTGCTGCTTTCAGTAAGATCACGTACTGTAGGTATATCATGATTTAAGTAAGCATCACGCATCCACATAGCGGTGTACGAATCTTTTTTACCCAAAGAAAGGTACTCGGCCATACCCTCTATCATCCACAGGGGGATATTATTAATATTCTCGAAGCTTTCGTTTTCACCACCCTGCAGCGCGCGGTATTGAAAAGCGTGCACCAACTCGTGCCCGATAACGTGTCTGGTGGTTTGATTGGTTTCCATTACGGGCATAACCACTCTGTTTTTTAACCCCTCGGTAACACCGCCGGTTCCTACGCCAATTTCGCCGTCAATTGCTGTAGTTTGCTGAAAATCGGGATGGTTGGCATACAGGATAATTGGGTTGGGTGTTTTAAAAGTATCCCTGAAAATTTGCTGATGCAGGGTGTACCATAACTCACTTTCCTGTGCAAATCGCTTTACCATACTATCATTTTTTAAATAATAGTAAATTTCAAAGTGGGGAGTTTTATAAACGTTGAACTTAAGGTTTTTATAGCGCACTTTATTCTGACCAAAATATTGTGCCTTTGCACCGGTGCTTATCAACAGCGAGCCAATGAAGCAAATCAATATGACAGCGAACCTTTTAGCCTTGTTTGATAAGGTGTAGCGTTTGTTCATAATTTAACTAATAGATATGGCTAATTTAAGGAAATAGGATATTATTGAAACAAATTACTATTAATTACCGGTTAAAAAATAAACCGGCAAGCAGTATTAGCTAACCGGTTTATAATGTGTGTTTTATATTGTTGATTGTGGGTTGCCTATCTGTTTGGTGGCGTGTTTTCCGGGTTTTCCGGAGTTGGTGCCGGAACAGGTAAAACACCGGTTGTATCAATAGGAGTACTCGTACTATCGGTTGATATAGTGTCAGCAACTATTCTTGGCGACGGGCAACTGTATTCTTTGGTTATTTTAACCCATGGTTTAGGGAATGGCCCGTAAGTGTAACCTAATTTAGTATCGGCATATACTTTTTCCATGTAGCGGCCAAAAATTGGCAGGGCGGTGTGTGATCCTTCACCGCTTTCTGATGTGGTAAAATGTACACTGCGGTCATCAGCACCTACCCATATACCGGTAACAAGGTCTTTGGTGATACCCATATACCATCCGTCTACATAATCAGATGAGGTACCTGTTTTACCACCAATCTGGTTGTCTTTTTTCCATAAACCAGGGTATTCCCACAAGGCTTGTGAAGTGCCTCCGGGTTCTTCCATACCGCCGCGGAACATATATAGCATGAGCCAGGCGGTTTCCTCGCTTATAACACGCTCTTTTTTCAATTCAAATTCCTGTAGCACGTTATCCTGCTGATCGGTAATTTTTGTTACCAGCAGTGGGTCTAATTTTTCGCCTTTGTTTAAGAAGGTACTGTATGCCCTTACCATTTCATAAACAGAAACATCGTTAGAGCCAAGCGATACTGAGGGTACAGATTTCAGCGGGCTTTCAATGCCGCATTTATGAGCATATTCTACAATTTTATCCCAGCCTACTCTTTCGGTTAACTGTGCGGTTATAGAGTTTACCGATTTGCCCATAGCCCAGCGTAATGACATTTCCCTGTACGAAAAGTTGAAATCGGCATTGTTGGGTTGCCAAACTTCGTCTTTACCGTTGTCTTTATACTTAATGGTTACCGGTTTATCAGTAAACTTATCGCAAGGGGTAAAGCCGTTATCAAGCGCGGTTAAATAGGCAAATGGCTTAAAGGTTGAGCCTGCCTGCCTGCGCGATTGGTTTACATGGTCATAATTAAAAAAGCGATGATCTATACCACCTATCCAAACCTTTATTTTACCTGTTGATGGCTCCAACGTCATCATGCCGGTATTTAAGATACGTGCATAATATCTAATAGAATCAATGGTTGAAAATGTAGTGTCCTGCTCACCATTCCAGGTAAAAACAGTCATCCGTTTTTTCTTTTTGAAATACTGCTGTATCTGGGTGGTATCGCTGCTGTATTTCTTTTCGAGCAGTTTATATATGGGTAGCCTTTGCTCGTTCTTTAATAGAAAATCCTTGATCTCTACGCCTTTTGAATCGCGCCATGGGTTTTTATTTCCCCAAAGATTATTGAAGCGTTTTTGCAGCATTTTCATCTTTTCAGCAACGGCTTCTTCGGCATACTTTTGCATGCGCGAGTCAATTGTGGTATAAATTTTAAGCCCGTCTTCGTACAGGTTGTAGTCGTTGTCTTTGCACCATTTGTCGAGCCATTTTTCAACCGCGCGGCGTATGTAAGAGTCACCGTGCGAATCTTCTTCAACATAGCTCAAATCAAGCTTTATTGGTGCCTTGACACTGGTGTCATAACCAGCTTTGGTAATTGAACCATATTTTTCCATTTGCCCTAATACGATATTACGGCGTTCAAGTGCCCGATCAGGGTTTTTGATTGGATTATAGCTTGATGTAGCTTTGAGCATACCTATAAGCAAGGCTGCTTCGGCAGGTGTAACCTTATCAGGAGTTTTATTGAAATATTTTAATGAAGCAGTTTTAATACCAAAAGAGTTATTACCAAAAGGTACCGTATTAAAATACATGGTTAGTATTTGCTGCTTGGTGTACACATGCTCAATTTTGAAAGCCGTAAGCCACTCCTTACATTTATAAACGAGCGTGCGGATAACCGGCACGCGCTTTATAAAGCCCTGCGACTTTCTTTTGCGCGTTTCAAAAAGATTTTTTGCCAGTTGCTGCGTAATAGTACTGCCGCCACGACGTTCGCCTTTGGCGGTAGAAAGTATACTGGTGAAAAATGAATAAAAGTCAACACCGTGATGCTTATAAAAGCGCACATCTTCGGTAGATATAAGTGCATTGACCAGGTTGGGCGAAATATTTTTTAACTCTACAGGTGAGCGGTTTTCTTTATAATACTGGCCTATAAGTTTGCCGTCGGCAGTGTAAACTTCAGACCCAACTGACATAATTGGGTTTTTAATATCCTGCATATCAGGTGAGTAACCTGAAAGCCATAGAAAGTTAAGTTCAATAGAACAAAAAAAGATAATAACGAAGTAAATAAATATGGCGAAATATCTCAGAAATCGGTTTCGTATACGTCTGAACATTGGGTAAAGATGTAAAATTATGGCGCTAAATCATAGCTTCAAACAAATATTAATATGCGTAGTTTAATAAATTTAAAGATATACTCACCTTCAACTTTTTTTTACATAGCATAAGGCTCAAAATAATGTACTACCTTAAAATAAATACGCTTTAAACCTGAACAAACGGTGATTTAGTACAATTGAGCAATATCGGGCATTTTAAAATTAAACAGTATCATTAACAACGCAATTTTAGCATCTAAATTTTAAGTTAACAAAGTGTAAAGTAAATTTTTATTATGGATAAGATGATCAGTAAGTTGAAAATTAGCGATGGTAAAGATTTTTCGCTTAAAAATTTTGACGCCGGCTACGCTGATGGATTTAACAAGAGCGACGCCAAAGCGGTTCTGGATGATTTAATTGAACAAACATTTGACCTGCAAACGGAGCTGTACGCAGCTAACAAATATGCTCTGCTCATCATTTTTCAGGCCATGGACGCGGCAGGGAAGGATAGCGCGATAGCGCACACTTTATCGGGCATAAACCCACAGGGATGCCAGGTATACAGTTTTAAACAACCCAGTACCGAAGATTATGATCATGACTTTTTATGGCGTCATTACAAAGCCCTGCCCGAGCGCGGCCGCATTGGCATACATAACCGATCGCATTATGAAAATGTATTGATCAGCAAAGTTCATCCTGAATTATTGTTAAATGAGCGCCTGCCCGGTATTACCAGCGTTAAAGATGCTGATCATCATTTTTGGGCCAAACGTTACGAGAGCATCCGGTCGTTTGAAGATCACCTTACCCGCAACGGTACAGTTATCATTAAGTTCTTTTTAAATGTATCAAAAGATGAGCAGAAGGAGCGGTTTTTGGAAAGAATTGACGATCCTAAAAAGAATTGGAAATTTTCGTCGGCCGATATTGAGGAGAGGCAACAATGGGACGAGTACATGCATGCTTACGAAAAGGCCATAAAAGAAACGGCTACTAAAGATTGCCCCTGGTATATTGTGCCGGCCGACAAAAAATGGTTTACCAGAATAGCCATATCATCCATTATATTGGAAACCCTAAAAAATCTTAATCTAAAATATCCAACACTGCCAAAAGAAGAAAAGCTAAAACTGGAGGAGTCAAAGAAACGGTTGGAAAGGGAATAGTGTTTTGTGGAAGTTTTAAAAACCCACGAAGCCCTTAATACTTCGCAGGTTATTTGAGAGTGAATTTTTTATATACCCGAAAATACTGATTGTGCCTTTTCTCCAATAAATGGTATTGGTTTTGTTTCGCCGTTAATAGCTCCAATAAAGCCTATTATCCACAGAATGAATAAGCCAACCTTAATTACCCAATAAAGCGTGTAACCAAAGGAAAAACCACCTGAGAAAAACGCCGCAGCGAAAATGGCCCCCGCTGCATAATAAACAACTATGGAAGCTAAGTGAAATAAAAGGGTTTGCCTTAACTGATAACTTGCCAGTGCAGTTTTGTTATCTTTATACATGGCAAAATAGGCTATAAGCCACCCAATAATAGTAAAGTAGCTAATGATCCCGGCTGTTTTGCCGTCGTCTTTTGGTGCAAATTCGTTCATTGGAGTAGGTTAATTTGAGTGATAGTGTTAATTACATAAATCTAATTAAATTTTATCATCAAAACACTAAATTTTTATATTAATTACCTCATTCAGTGTGTAGTTGCAATTAAATTATAGCCATAAAAAATTAAATAAAATATAGCTCATACTTATGAAGAATACATTGACCTGGTCAAGAAGAAAATTTCTTACATCTGTGGCATTAGCCGGTGCGGGAACAGCATTATTGACAAACCCGCTCGCGTCCTGGGCTTTTGATGATATTGATCCACGTGTGGCAAAAATCGTTGCCGATACATTAGGTATAGACACCCATAACCACATTGATGTGCCCTTGACGACAGGCGAAGTACCGGGCCCGGATATTAAACTTGCAGAGGCGATGAAAATTTCCGGCCTCTCGGCTCTGTGTATGACTTTTGCTGTTGATTATCAGGGATTAGATACCCCGGGACTTGCATACGAACGTTTTTTAAACGGTTTGACAGCTATGGATCAACAATTGAAAAACAGCGGTATAAAGCGCTCTTTTAATTTGTCAGACTTACGTGTTGCTCATCAAAAGCATCAGCCTGCAATTATACAAGCTGTAGAAGGTGCTCACTTTTTGGAAGGACATTTAGATCGTATGCAGGTAGCTTATGACCGTGGATTGCGCCTGTTGACTTTACTTCATGACAGTGACGCATCTGTGCCATTAGGCGACGTGTTCACTAACCCGGTGCGCTATAATGGACTGACCGATTTTGGTGCGCAAGTAATTAAAGAATGTAACAGGCTGGGCATCGTTGTTGATTTATCACATGGCTCTGAAGCGATGGTAACTGCTGCTCTTAAAGTAACAAATAAACCGGTGCTGGTGTCACATACCGGGTTAAATACACAATTAGGGTCGAATGGCTTTATGGCTAAAATGATGAAACCCAGATTAATTAGTAAGGAACAAGCCAAATTTATAGCGGGTACAGGTGGTGTTATTGGTGTTTGGACACATTTAGCGGATTCTGCACTGGAATATGCGCAGAATATCCGGGCAATGGTTGATGTAGTTGGAATTGACCATGTTTGCATCGGAACCGATACCAAATTAACGCCAGCCTATAAAAGCCCGAACGATAAAGGGCAGCGCCCACCTGATTTTGGCCCAAAACCGGGTGAAAATAGACCTGGCGATAATCAGGGCAGACGGCAAGACGGCCCCCCGGGCGGTGGGCAAAAGCCAGGGTTCAGCGGCAATGGTTCCAACCAAAACTGGCCGGAGCAAAAATCAGGATTTTATTACACTATTGTAGATGCCATGCTCAAAACCGGATTTAACGCTGATGAGATCGGCAAAATTGGTGGTGGCAACTTTTGCCGGGTTTTCGATGCGGCAACCACAGGTCATTAATAATGGTTTCCAAATAGCCGTTTTGGACATTATGATACAAACATCACATCAGTTCTGCTTAACAAAACTGGCTTCGTCAATAAAACTGCTTTTGCCACTGGCAACGGCTATAGCTTTGATCGTAGTACTGGCCGAAATGGTTATTGGTTTATTATAAAGTATAGAGTTTGCAGTAGGGGTTGAGCCATCAAGTGTGTAATATATTTTAGCCTCGGCATCTGCGCTTTTTATTTGAACACTTATAGGCTGTTTGAAATTTTTGGATGGCGCTATAATATAAGGATTAGCGACGATCAGGTTATCGGCGATTTGAGATACCGGCTTTTCAAGATCCTGCAGAAACAATTTGTTGGATAACCTGCCGGTGAATACTTCAAATTCGCCGCCATCAGTTATGTCTGTATAGCTCAGGTAGAGTTTATTGTAAGCTTTTTTGGCTAAACTCATGCCTTGCAGGTAAATATTATTGCGGCTTATGCCTGCACCCGAATTGATGATGGTAAATTTTTTGCCGTTTTCCAGGTAAATAACGGCCTTATCAAACTGAGGGATACCCACCAAAAACACATCCTGGCCTGGGGCTATATTATAAATACCCAGTGAACTCATCACATACCAGGCTGACATCTGGCCGCAATCTTCATTGCCGGTCAAACCGTCGGGTTTTTCGCTGTATTTTTCGCGTAATATACGGTCAATATAAAACTGTGTTTTATCGGGCGAATCGGTAAAGTTAAACAGGTAAGCCATGTGATGACTGGGCTCGTTACCATGAGCGTACTGACCAATAAGCCCTGCAACATCCGGCACCGCATTACCGCTTAATTTAGATGTGGTGGTAAACAACTCATCCAGTTTGTTTTCAAATGCCTGCTTGCCGCCCATTTGCTTGATCAGTCCGTCAACATCCTGCGGAACCAGGAAGGTGTATTGCCAGGCATTGCCCTCCGCATAGTTTCGGTTTATTTCGGTAGGTTCAAAAGGGGAGTACCAGCCGCCATTAACGCGTGCCTGCATAAAGCCGTTTTGGTTATTGTACACGTTTTTCCAATATTGAGCGCGCTGTATATATTCGGTATAATCCTGTTGCTTATCCAGCATTTTGGCCATTTGGGCTATGCACCAATCGTCATAAGCATATTCCAGGGTTTTTGAAACCGAACGATCTGCAGTGTCTGCTTGTACCGCGCCAGTTTTACGGTAATTATCAAGTTCAAACTGATTACGATTTACGGATGCCTTCATCGCGGTAAATGCTTCCGCAGCATCAAAATCCCTTACGCCTTTTGAGTAAGCATCAACAATAACCGGTATAGCATGATTGCCGATCATGGCATAGGTTTCATTACTTGCAAGTGGCCACATGGGTAGCATACCACTTTGCTCATACATAGCTAAAAATGTTTTAATGAAATCGCCGGTACGTTTTTTATCTATCAGGGTAAGCAGTGGGTTTTCGGCCCTGTAGGTATCCCATAAGGAAAATACCGTATAATAATTAAAGCCTTGCGCCGTATGGATCTTTTGGTCGAGGCCACGATACTGGCCGTCAACATCATTATAAATGTTTGGGGCAAGCATGGTGTGATATAACGCTGTATAAAATATGGTTTGTTTGATTTTGGCGTAATCGGGTACAACAGGCCTTTTTTCTTTAGGTACACGGCCATTGGCACCTCCGCTTTCTTTCAAGTCTGTCTGAGCCGATTGCGTGGCATGTGCCACGGTAGGGGCACCACCTTCAACCTGTATTTTATTCAGTTCGGTATTCCAGGTAGCTTTTGCAGCTTTTTGTACCTGCTTAAAGTCAAAATCCGGAACTTCAGCATCCAGGTTCTTTAAGGCACCTTCTGCACTTATTGCCGATATGCCCACCTTTGAAACCACCTCGCCGGGATTATCAAATTGCAGGTACATTTTAATGTTTTTGCCTTCAACTTTGGTCTTACCATCCAACAATTGATCATTGCTGGCTATGCCGTAGGTTTTAAAGGGTTTTGAGAATTTGGCATAAAAATACACCTGCTGATCGGTAGCCCATGATGTTGATTTGCGGAAACCTCGTACCTCATGATCGCTAACTACTTCTATCCAGGAATCAAGTACCTCGTCACGATGTTGCAGGTCGATAATGATATTTGCTTTTTCGGCGGCGGAGGGATAAGTATAACGGTGCACGCCAACGCGCGTAGTGGCTGTAAGTTCAACACTGATGTTATATTTATCGAGGAGGGTTTTATAGTAGCCGGGTGTTGCCAGCTCGTTTTTCTTTTTAAATACCGATCTGTAATCCGTGTTTTTAAATTGAGGCTCGCCAGTTGTGGGCATAAATAATATATCGCAATAATCGGGGTCGCCTGTACCGCTTAAATGGGTGTGCGAAAAGCCATAAATAACCGTATCTGAATAATGATAACCGGAAGAGCCATCCCAGCCGCTTAAACGTGTATCGGGGCTAAGCTGTACCATGCCAAACGGTACAACTGCACCAGGGTAGGTATGCCCGTGCCCTCCCGTTCCAATAAAAGGATCAACCAATTGAGCGTAATCTTTTTCTTTTTTCTTTTCGGCTTTTTGAGCCTTTTGTGCTGACGCAGTTGTTACCGCAAATAGTAATAAGGTTATTGTTAAAATATTACGCAACTCAAATTTTATAACGGGCATAAATGAACGTGCTGTTGTATAGTATGCAAATTAAACTTAAATATCAGAATTAGCGATGGTAACAACCATTAGAAATTGATGGTGTTTAACCTATTATGGAAAAGCTGTAAACGAAAACGCCCCGGCATTTTGCCGGGGCGTTTCTTGTTAGGGGTTATCAGGCATTTTTTACCATGCCCATTTTTTTCAATAGTTTGCGATTTTCGCGGCGGTGAAACAATCGGTGAACAATAGCATATATAATAGGTAGTATAAGCAAAGTAAGTATGGTTGATGTAACCAAACCACCAATCACCACAATGGCCAGTGGTTTTTGAGTTTCAGAACCAATACCTGTTGATATAGCAGCAGGCATCAGGCCTATGGCAGCCATCAGGGCCGTCATTACTACTGGCCTTACCCTTGAGGTTACACCATCTAATAAAGCCTTATCAAGTGGCATGTGTTCTTCCAGGTTCTTTTTAAATACCGATATCAGGATCACACCGTTTTGAATACATACCCCGAACAAGGCTATAAAACCTATACCTGCAGATATACTAAAGTTGGTATGGGTGATGTGCAATGCCAGTATACCGCCAATAAGCGCGAATGGTACGTTTAAGATAACCAGTGTGGCATCTTTGGCGTTACCAAAGGTTATAAACAATATCAGGAATATAACCAGTAAGCAGATAGGTACCACATGTGCCAGGGTGTTTGATGCACGTATCTGGTTTTCAAATTCGCCGTTCCAGGTAAATGAATAGCCTTGCTCCAATTTTACAGCGGCGTTTACTTTTTGCTGTGCCTCGGCAATGGTGCTACCTAAATCGCGGCCACGAACCGAGAATTTAACAGCGATGTAACGCATGTTATTATCACGGTATATAAACGCCGGACCTGTTTGCGTCGTGATATTGGAGATCTCTTTAATAGCTATTTTTGAGCCGTTCATGGTAGGTACCATCAGGTTCTCGATCTTATCCTGCGTATCTCTGAATTGCTTCTGGTAACGTATGCGGATATCAAATTTACGTTCGCCCTCATATAGCGTAGTGGCAGCTTTACCGCCAATAGCCATTTCAATTACAGAGTTGGCATCGGCTGTTGAAACACCGTACAAGCCCATTTTACGCTGATCAAGCTCAATCCTAAACTCTGGCTGACCAAGGTTACGTAATACACCCAAATCTTCAACGCCCTGAACATGTTTAAGCACGTCCATTACCGCATCTGCCTTATGATCGAGTACGGTAAAATCAGGGCCGAAAATTTTAACAGCCATTGATGCAGGTACACCGGCAACAGCCTCGGCCACGTTATCAATAATAGGCTGCGAGTAGTTAAAGATGATACCGGGGAACTGGCTCAGCTTTTTATCAATATTGGCAATCAGCTGCTCTTCGGTCAGACCGCTTTTCCATTCTTTTTGAGGTCTTAAATCAACCTGTATCTGTACGTTGAAGAAACCTTTAGGGTCGGTACCATCATTAGTACGGCCAACCTGCGACAGCGTTTGTTTTACCTCGGGGAAAGTGGCTAATACATCGCGCATTTTGTTGGTAACGTTAACCGAACTTTCAAGCGAGGTGCTCATCGGTAATTGTGCAGTTACCCATAACGCACCTTCGTTAAGCTGAGGTAAGAACTCACTGCCCAGAAACTTAGCCGAAAAGAAGGTAACCGCCATAAATGATACCGCTACAATTAAGCTTAGCTTTTGGTTGCGATAAGTGTAACTAAACATGCGGCGAATGCCGTTTTCAAAAAATAGAACAACGGGGTTATGTTTTTCCTTAACGTTTTTGCTCAGTAATATGCTTGAGAGGGCAGGTACCAGGGTAAGTGTAAATATCAATGCGCCTAATAATGCAAAACCTAAAGTATATGCCAATGGCGAAAACATTTTACCTTCAACCTTCTGGAAGGCGAAAATTGGAACCAAGCATGTTAGGATGATGAGTTTGGAGAAGAAGATAGCCTTACCCATCTCAGCACCTATATTTTTGAAAAGACCCAGTTTGGCTAAACCATTGAACTTTTGCATGCCCACTTCTTTGGCACGATGATCAAGGGCAACAAATATACCCTCCACCATTACCACGGCCCCGTCAATTATTATACCGAAATCGACCGCCCCCATCGAGAGTAGGTTGGCACTCATACCCTTTAAACGCAAGCATATAAAGGCAAACAGCAAAGCCAGCGGAATGATAATGGCTACAATCAGCGTAGTGCGCCAATCGGCCATGAACAGGAATACAATTACGGTTACCAGGATTATACCTTCGCACAGGTTATGGATAACCGTTTCTGTACAAAAATCCATCAGGTTGGTACGATCATAAAAAGTATCGATCTTAACGTCCTTCGGTAATACATTATCGTTAAGGTCGGTAACTTTATCGCGGATGCGTTTCAGCACCTCGGCAGGGTTTTCGCCTTTGCGCATTACTACGATACCCTCAATAACGTCGTTATGTTTATCGCGCCCTACCTGGCCTAAGCGGGGTAGACCACTTTCTTTAATTTCGGCAACATCTTTAGCTAAAATTGGTACGTTGTTAACGTTTTTAACAATGATGTTTTGTATCTCATCAATATTATTTATCAAACCAATACCGCGTACAATGTAAGCCTGGTCGTTTTTTTCGATAATATCGCCACCTACGTTAATGTTACTGCGGTTAATGGCATTGTAAACATCAAGCGAGGTTAACGCGTATTTTTGAAGCAGTGCCGGGTTAACACTTACTTCGTAAGTTTTTTCCTCACCGCCAAAGCTATTTACGTCGGCAACACCGGGTACAGATTTAAACTGACGATCAAGAATCCAATCCTGAATAGCGGTTAAGTCGTGGATGCTTTTGGTACGGCTTTTTAAGGTGTAACGGTAAATTTCGCCGGTTGGGCCGTAAGGCGGCTCAACTTCGGGCTTTACACCATCGGGTAAATCGGCATTGCCCAGGCGGCTTAAAACCTGCTGACGGGCAAAGGCATCATCTACATCGTCATCAAAAATGATACGTACGTATGACAAGCCGAATGATGAAGTAGTACGCAGGTTAGCCTTTTTTTGTACAGAGTTTAAAACGGTCTCCATAGGTATGGTGATCATTTTCTCAACCTCTTCCGCACTGCGGCCCGGCCATTGGGCAATGATGATGATCTGCGTATTGGTTACATCCGGAAAGGTTTCAATGGGGGTATTTAAATAACTCCATACACCAAGTACTACCAATACCAGTGTCATGAAAAACACAAAGTAGCGGTGCCTTAGCGAAAAGTAGATTATATTTTTAATGAATTTATTCATCTCTTTTGAATCAAGTAATTAGTATCAGGTAGCAAGTATTTAGTTTTTGGTATCAGATATTTAGCGTCAGATATTGTGATTGTTGACTAATAAGTCTTGATACCTGATACTTGAAAAACTATTTATCGCCCACTAAAGCATCGTAAAACAATAGCTGATTTTTTGATATCAGCTTATCACCTGCAGTTAAGCCTGATGACAGGTAGCTTATATCGTCAACTGTTTTAATTACGCTTACCTCGCGTACTTTTAAATCGGTTTTGCTGTTGTATTGAATAACATAATATTTACTGTTATCAAAAATTACCGCTTTTGCAGGTACAGCAACAGATTCGGCCTTATCACTGTTGGTGATGATCACGTTAGTGAACATCTCCGGTTTTAACAGCATATCGGTATTTGGTAATACGATCTTGATCTTCATTACCTTATTGTCCGGATCAAGCACTGAGCTAACCGCATCAACCTTACCGGTAAATATTTTGCCTGGATAGGCCACTGTAGTAACTTTAGCGGTGTAACCAGCTTTTACTTTGCTGATGTCTGATTCAAACACATTGGCCCAGATCCAAACATCTTTCATGTTTGATATGGTAAACATATTAGTACTGTTATCAGGGCGGATAAAACTGCCCGCGGTGATGTTTTTTTCAACTATATAACCGCTTTCAGGAGCCTTAATGACCAAAGTACCACCAGGGGTAGTATTACCGCCGCCGTTAATGGAAATTTGCTGCTGTACCTTGGTATTGGCAGCCGCTGCTTTATTGTAATTTTCTTTAGCTTCGGTATAATCGCGTTCGCTTGATATACCATTCTTATATAGATATTCGGCTTGTTCGAGCTGACGTTTGGCAATTGCCAGGTCTGATTTGGTTGCTGTGAGGTCGGTATAATTACCGGCTACATCGGCACTACGCATAATGGCCAATATTTGACCTTTGGTAACCTTATCTCCCAGAGAAACCTTAACCTCCTGTATTTGGCCACCGGCAAAAGGAAATACCTTGATCACATTATTATCGTCATAAGATACCTCTCCTGATAAGCTTAGCTCATCTTTCATGGTGGTAGTTTTTGCCGTATCAATGGTTATCATACGCGCCATGGAGTCGCTTACGGTAACCGGTTGGTTTTCTGCTACGGGTTGAGGCTTGCCTTTGCAGGCGGCAAGCAATAGTAAAGCGGAGATGCCGGATAACAGCGTTTCTCTTTTCATCATTATATTATTTATATAAGTTTTAAGATTTGATTACAGTGGTGCCGGTGGCAAAATTCAAGTCGGCAATAGATTTTTGCAGATTATATTGCTGCTGCAGTATTTTTAGCTTGGTATCTTTATAAGTATCAAAAAAGTCAACAAATTCAACAAGGCTTATCTGTCTTTGCTGAAAGCTTTTAAGCATACTGTTAAACAGCTTATCATATTGGTCGTTAAACTCAATTTGTTGGGTAGAGAATAGCTGCTGATTTAATTTGTATTGATTTACAGCCGATACCACATCATTTTTAAGCTGGAACTCATTTTGTTTTAAAGTGCTTTCCTGGCTTTGGATATTGTATTTGGCCGATTTGATATTGCCCTGGTTACGGTTAAAGAAGGGCAGGGGTAACCCGATCTCTAAACCATAATAGTTAGGGGCAT
>Ga0247742_10001130_pt1 | contig 19320 bp, 14 predicted proteins | sample UWRJL208509C2_FD_180944 | JGI IMG/M metagenome (GOLD analysis project Ga0247742, IMG submission 180944) | Plant litter microbial communities from Arlington Agricultural Research Station in Wisconsin, United States - UWRJ-L208-509C-2 | ecosystem: Environmental > Terrestrial > Plant litter >... | reverse complement strand
CAGGTATGTCCGTCGGTGCGCTTCGCACACCGTGCTGCTGGCGGACGAGATCCAACGGTGAGCTAAGCATGTAGATCTGGAGATTAAACGCCTTCGGACGCGGGTTCGACTCCCGCCATCTCCACCATATCGACGCTCGGGCCAAGACCTAACTCTTGGCCCGATTGCGTTTTAAGCACTGCGATTCGACCTGAAACGCCCTTCCACGAGCTATCGTTTTGGGTATCGTTTTGTGCCGAAGCCCTATTTTATCCAGCGCCCATCGGGGCTCTACGTCCGCTCCCTGGTGCCCGACCTGCCCGCCATGTCTGGGGCGGTCGCTTCATTGTCAAATCGCTCGGTGTCCGGCGTGGCGATGTGGCTCGGCTAGCGGCTGCGCTCCTGGAGCAGGCTCTCGCCCAGTTCTTCGACGAGCTGCGCATCATGGGAAGGAAACGGAAGTCCGAGGAGATGATCCAGGTCCATGTCGATGGAGGGCGAATTCGCCGACGGATCACGGACGACCCAGAGTCACTTGTTGACCACGCCTACTACAAAGTTGACGAGCGCCTGGACGGCAGTTGGGTCATCCTCGCCAAGGGTCCCGACGAGCAAAATGCCATGGACATGTTCGGCTGCTTCGGAGCATCCCACCCGATCCCGAGTTCGTCCGCACGCCCATCCCACCTCCTCCCGTGGATGGTCCGATGTTGGAACAGCGGGTCGAATTGTTTCTCCAGCAGTTCGGCCAGAAGCAGCGTGCCGAGGCAAATAAGTTGGATGCGGCGTGCACGATTCAGCTATTCGTCGGCATCATCGGTGACAAACCGCTGTCGACGATCAAGGCAGAAGACATGGATCGGTGGCTCGATGCGCTGGCGCACTGGCCACCCAACGCCAGCAAGCGTAAGCCCTACCGGGATCTCTCTCCACGCGAACTGGTGATCGTGGCCAAGCGCAATGGCGAGGCGCCCATCTCGTTGCGCACAGGCCGAACGGGGTAGCGGCGACGCCCACATCTTGATGCTGGCGACCCAAGACCTCGCCGAAGACTACCGGGACTGGGCGTGGCTTACCGATGTGGTCATGCGCGATGGACAGGCGTTATCGATCGCCGTAGCGGATCGATCTGCCTAGCGTCACGCCACCTGGGCGTGACACAACCGACTTCGGCCACCATCAATGCTGTGAAAATCTCAGCGAGTGCACGAACTCATCGAACATCACGCGCGCTCGCTTCTCGTCTCCGACCGGGATGATCAGGCTGATTTGGCCATCAACAAATTCATTTTTCTGCTTGCTTGTGAAGTAAACGACCCGGTTCAAATACGGCTTTCCATTGATCTCACCGTGAGTCTCTGCGACTCCCGCCGTCGCACCATCCATCGGAACCGTGACCAAGCCCGGCGGCAATGGCGGTGGCTCATCTCGGTCTACCCGCCATTCCAGGTAAAGGTTAATACAGCTTTGGCGCGTCTTATCCAGGCTGAAGCCGAACCCATGGAAGGGAGCCTCCTTGGCGGCTCCCGACCAGGCAGTCACATTTCTAGGGACACGAACCGAAAAGCCATAGTCGTCGTTGGAGAACTCTCCACGTGCAGGCCATCCAATCCCCGTCGATACCGCCCCGAGATCCTTGCACGTAACCAAGCTCTCGCCAAAGCTCGGAAAAGAAGTGGCAAAAAACAGGATGGCCGCCGCGCAGCGCAAGTGCGTTCGCATCATATCCACCCTTTAAAAAGTAGTGCCGCAATCTGCTGTCGCCGAAACCAACTGCTTGTATCGTGCTGCGAGTTCGCTGCGATAGTGAAGAAAGTTCTGATTGTAGAAATGTCCCGGAGTGCTTGTGACCGCCTTGGCATAGTCCTGGATTGTCTGCGGCTTGCCGGAGAGATCCTTTTGCCAGGTTTCACGCCACCGCGCGGCGGCCTCATCCAAGCTTGAGTATGCAAGATTGTTCTTGCCGGCTTTTGTCATGCCAAATAAGTTGTTCAGCGGCTTGCCACCCGAGCCTGGATTGGTCTCATATACGTGTCCCATATCCCATCCGCTTTCCTGGAGCGCAGTGGACATGACGAAAAGCGGGTTAATTCCTAGCTCGCGGCCCAACTGACCAAAATACTTTGTGATCTGAGGTTGCATGATCGGCGTCTTACACTTCGGATTGTTCGGATTCTTCGCGCAGAAGCCGCTTGGATCCGACATCGTCAGCGGAGAAGACTCGGCATAGGCGTAGGTGTCGAGGCCACCATTCAGTCCGAATGGATCACTCGTGACGTAGCGGCCTGTCGTCGGATCGTAGTAGCGCGCGTTATTGTAGAAGAGGCCCGACTCGTTGTCGGCATACTGACCTGGCAGCCTCAGGTTCAGGACATAGCCATCGGCGGACACCGGTGCCTTCTCTCCGAAGGGATTGCCCTGCTTGGCCCACAACCATCGGATGTCGCCATTGTCATTGATCACGACGCGGGGCGCACCGAGGTCGTCGGTGTAGACGTGCGAAACGGTGCTGGCGCCTGCTGAGGTATCCACAGTTGCCACCAAGCGGTCGTCCATCCAGGCATACAGGCGCGTGGTTGCCCCGAACTCGGCGAGCAAGCGACCGTCTTCATTGTAGACAAACCGGGTCGTTACGCCATTGGCCTGCTTCGAAATACGCTGACCCAGAGCGTTGTAGCGGTAGGTGCCAACGACGGCCCCGCCTCGGCGTGCTTCGCTGAGACGGCCTTGACCGTCATAGGCGAGAGCCCACTGCTCTCCGGCCGTTAGAAGTCCCGTGGTCGCCCCATTCGGGTCATAGGCACGCGTCGCCATACCCATGCTGGTCAATCGATGCGTTCCCGAAGCGTATCCGTAAGCGCCCGTGGCCAGACCGGCCCCGACTTTGGATAACCGATCCCCGGCCTTACTGTAGGTGTAGCCTTCGATGACACCGCTCGTGCCCGTCACGGAAGCCAAGTGGCTGGCACCGTCGTAGAGATAGCTCTCACTTGCCGTCGGCACGCCGGGATCCGCGCCGAGGGCCGACACGCGGCCCGCCGCATCACGTCGCTGATGAAGGTTGAAGTTGTCGCTGACGATGTCGGTGAGGTTGTAGTTGAGGTCGTAGCTCAACGTAGCGACGCCCGCCGTATAGCCCATGTCGTAGCTGATGATCGGACCCAGCGGCAAATAGGTGGAATCACGAACAAGGTCCATATTCGTATCGGCCGTGGTCAGCGCCACGTCGTAGATGTGGCCCGTGTAGTCCCAGCGATACGTCAACCTATTGCCGTTGGCCAAAGTCACCGACGCCAAGCGATCGGCGTTGGTGTAGGTATACGCCACCGTGTCTGTATTCGCCCCCTGAACCTGGGACTTTTGAATGACGTTGCCGCGCTGGTCATAGCAGTAGATCGTCGAGACATTGGCCTCCACTACCCGAGTGAGGCGGCCAATCGGCGCAGATGCCGAGCAACCCGTAACGGTGTTCGGCTCATCGTAGAACCAGGCAACGTTGTCGGCCGCATTGGGGAAAACCGCCGTCACTCGGCGCCCGGATGCGTCGTAGGTGAAGGTCACCAGCTGGCCCTTCGCATCCGTTTGCGAGGCAATCTGGCCATCCTCATTATAAACGATGGCGGTAGCTCCGGTGTCCGGGCTGGTGACCGCTGTGACATCACTGAATCCCGAACGCCCGAATGTCGTCATGAGTCCGTCCGGGTCGTTCACCCCAGCCAAGCCACCGAGCGCGTCGTAGCTAAACACACTGAGTCGATTCTGGGATCCAGCGTCTGCGGCGCCGACGCCGTCGGTCGAGGTCACAATGCGGTTCATCGCATCGTAGGCGTGACGGTATTGGTTCCAGGCGTTGGACGCATGAAGCACGTTGCCATTGCCGTCAAAGCTGTCTGCGAAGGAAGCGTTGTAGGTCCCCTGACCCAGTCCGTCGTGCGCACCAACGAGGCGACCCATGATGTCGTAAACACCGTCGACGCTCTTCACTACGATGCCACTGGAGTTGAACGTCTGCGTTTTGGTGATGTTGCCCGCGCCGTCATGCTCGTAGTGAAGCCGTCCGCCACCGAAGCTAATGTCGGTGACGCGGTGGGCACCGTCGTAGGTGAAGCTTTGCGTAATCCCATCTGGATCGCGGACGCTCTGAGCCATTCCATACTGATACGACACCGATCGCGTCGCATCGTTGAAGGAGCTTGAGCCGTCGGCATTGGCCCGGACCGTCTGGGTGGTTGTCCGGCCCATCGCGTCATAAGTGAAGTCGGTAATGGTTCCATTTCCGTCGACGGCACGGGTCGGCCGACCGGCTCCGTCATACGAGGGGAACGTGGTGACGTGGTTCACCGCATCCGTCACGGTGTGAAGGTCACCGGCCTTCCAGGCCGTGCCATCGGTCAGGTAGTAGGCATAGGTCGTGGTCGACACGACGTCCCGACGAGGCCCGGTGGTGGTCAACAGCAGCCCCACTTGGGGACACTGGGTCGTATCCACTGCGCTGCAGTAGGTGTAAGTCCAACGACGGACGCCCGCAGGCGCTTGGCCAGTGGGCGCGCAGGCATATGACGTAGCGCCCGCAACCGAAGGATCGGCTTGGCACTCGGCCCGCATGCGGCCGTTGGCGTCGTAAACCCACGAGGTCGTTTTCACCAGTGCGCCGGTAGAATCCTTCACGGCTTCCGTCAGCGGCAACCGCAACTGAAGATCCCAGGTCGTCGTCGTTGTGCGCTGGTTGTCCGTCCCGGCAGCTTCCACCGTCTCTTCGAGCAGCTGGTAGGCGTTGTAGCGGGTGGTGGTCTGGTTACCATTGAAGTCCTCTTTGACGGCCGGGAATCCGTAAGCGTCGTAGGTTCGGGATTTCCAAGGTTGACCGCAGTCGGGTGCGCAGGCCGCACTCAGGCTGCTCACCCGGCCCTGACCACCCGTCGTGGTCAGTCCCATGTGGACCACATTGCCCAGCGGGTAGGTTAGGTCGACCGAACCATCGGCATTGTAGGCAAGCCTGGTCGAGCCAACCCCACTACCGAATGCCGAAGACGTCGCTCTGCCTTGATCGTCGTAGGTGATGTTCTCAAACCGCTGGCCAAGTCCATCGACTATGCCGGTCATCGCATTCGGGAGGGCGACCGCACCGATGTGGTCGGACTCACCATACTTGTAGCTTCGGGAGTCGTAATCTGGATAGTAGACGCTCGTCAGGTTTGCCGACTTGGCATCATACGAGTAACTCAGTCCGCCTCCGCCGGGTAGCGTGATGTAGGTGAGCCGTGCCGTCGACCGGTCGTAGGAGTAGGAAAGCTTGCGTCCGAATGAATCGGTGACCGTGCTGAGAAGGCCAGCCGGACCGGAACTGCTCGCAACGGTGTAGGCCAGCGTCACGCCCTGCCCATCCTGCCCCGTGATGCGTGTCAGCTTCCCATCCAGCCCGTAGTCTTCGGTCTGCCGGGTGCCACCGATAAACGCACGGTAGCCGGTCAAGGTGCCGCTGGTCGACGTTACTTCGGCAAGGACATCGACGGGCGTATCGCTCGTCCAGGTGCCTGCAGACTTGGTGAAGGTCTCTTGCTTTCCATCTGGGCGCAGCAAAATGACGGTCGTCGCGGGTTGGCCGATGACCTGAAGGGAACGGTCGTAGTTGTGCCGCCAGTTGAAGCCCATGGCTGCCGGCGCCCCACCTGGCGCGCTGTTGTAGAAGCGCGTGACGGTCAGCCAGTCACCGGCTGAAAAGTCGTCTTCCTGGAGGAAGAAGTTGCCCGTCGAAGCATCGATCGGGTCGCCCACACGCGCCGAGCCCATCTCTTCCGCGCAGCTGGACCCGTCGGCGTTGCCACTGGCCGAGCCGCCGCTTCCGCCACCCCCCTTGATTTCGCCCACCCCACCATCGCATGGAAGGCCACTGCCGAGATGCTTGGCCAGAGTGCCACCATATTTTGTCGCCGCTATCGTGCCGCCATTACAACCGGACTGTGTCGGGGCCGCCCAGGTTCCGCTAAACGAAGACCCGTCGGTGGAGACGGCAAGCGTTTGCGTGGTCTTACAAGGATTTGTTGATCCCTGTGAACTCACTACCGCGACATCGTTTAGCACCAGGTTGTTGCCAGAGAACGTGCCCGATTCCGACCAAACAAACTGGACCGCAGCGCCCAAGGCAACCGTCTTGCGCGTGCCCGTTACGTTGCCCGAGGCATCCTGGGTCAGTGTAAACTCTTGAGCCCACTGTGCAGCGCTGGAATCACCCGGCGCTGACAGGTTCCCGTGCCATGTGCCCGATAGATCGGTCGCCCCTGTCGCCTGTGCCGGGACCTGGACCTGAACTAGGTTAAATGTTCTCGGCTCTTGGCGGGGCGGCTCACGACCGACCTGAGCGACGGCCGATCCCGTCACCACGGCAACCAAAGCCGAGAAGACCCAGAGGAGGACTCGTGCTGGGGACGTTGCCCGGGGCGAGTTCGCTACGGAGCGGGCACGACGCACCGCCTCCCAACCCAAAATAGACCTGTCCATGGAGCTTCCTTGATGGCCGCATGCGCGGTGCCATGAGAGCCTACGAAGTTTCTCAACGGCTTTCTGTAGGTGAAGCCCTACACGTTTTTGGCTCCCGCCACCCCACGCCGGTCCAAGCCTCTTCGTGAGCTCGACAAGCCAACACCTGGACCGACTAGCGCCTCCATCCGAGGCCGAATGTGAGCCATCTACTTGCTGTCGATTTTCCGACGCGCGTCACATTTTGCGAATCGTCGGCTAACCCATACCATCGCGAAAATCCGATCTCACCTGGATGCGCGCAGGCGCAGGATGCCATGATCAAGACCTTGCAGATCCGCGGCTTTAAGAGCTTTCCGAGTGATCGCGATACGGTCATCGACGTCGCCCAGGACAACAAGCCAGTGGCGTTGTTCTACGGTCTCAATGGGGCAGGAAAGTCCGCCATCGGCCAGGTCGTGGATCAACTCGGCCAGCAGGGCGTAGCCCTTCAAGGCTGCCAGATCGAGACGAACGACCAACGGCCTTACCGTTACCTGGTCTACAACCAGGCCTTTGTCGAACGGTCGTTCCGCAACGCGGAGGGCTTCCCGGGAATCTTTACCATCGGCGAACCCCAGGCGGATGCTTTGGCGCAGCGCGAGCGCATCGAAGCGCAGCTTCCTGTGTTGGACCGTGAACTCGAAAGCCACATTGCCGAACTTCGAGCGCTAACCGAGGCTGGCAAGCGCGCCGACGACGTCCTCAGTCGCGGCATCTGGGCGTCGTTCCAGTCTGTAAAAGACGGCCCCTTGAAGCCGTTCTTGCCATTCGGCAATAGCATGGCCCGGTTCGTCGAGAAGGTTCGCGGGCTTCAGACCCCCTCGATCGAACCGGCGTCACTGGACGTCCTTGCCGAGCAGAGCATCGAACTCGGCAATGCGGCCGCTGCGCCAAAAGCGCCGTTGCGTTTCGATGGCGCCGAGCTCCAGCGGTTGGAAACGGACCCAGTATGGGCCATACCCATCGAGGGGTCGGCAGCCAGCCGACTCACGCCGCTCATAGATCGGCTCAAGAATCACGACTGGGTCCGACACGGCCAAGCCTACACAAGGCATTCTGACGGCCAGTGCCCTTTCTGCCAGCAAGGCCTACCCGCCGACTTCGAATCGGAGCTGCACGCGTTGTTTGATGCGACCTACCAACAACGGCTGGCTTACATGCAGTCAGCGGCGCGCAACTATATTGAACAGGCGCAGCGCGTGGGGCAGAGCTTCGAAGTCATTTTTTCATCGGAGCCATACGCGGCTGATAACGCACCGCTCCAAGCCGCGGTGCGAAACCTGCGGCTTGCGTTGGAGGCGAACATCGCGATCGCCCGGGCCAAGACCGCCTCCCCCACCGCATCCGAAGCCATGGTTTCGACACAAAGTGCCCGAGAGGCAGTTGAAGCAGCGCTTAAGACCGTGAATGAGCGTATCGGCGCTTACAACGACCGGATCGCTCGTCGCGCAGACGAGCTGAAGATCCTGGAGGCCGAGCTATGGCAGCGCTTGGCCTTCGATGCCGCGCCGGCGATCGCTGTCCACGGGGCAGAGGCCGGTCCGCGTGACGCGCGCATGATGGTGTTGCGCGGTTTGCGAACTACGCTGGAAGCGAGGTCACTGGCCTTGCGACGGTCCCTTGCTGACTTGCACGCTGGCACCGCCAGCATCGAGCCCGCCGTCGGCGCAATCAATGCACAGCTGGCGTCGTTCGGTATGGACGGTTTCAGCATCACCAAGGATACGGATCACGAACACCTGTATCACCTCGCGCGGCCTCATCAGGGGCGCAGCGAGTTTGTTTCGCTAAGTGAAGGTGAGAAAACGTTGATCACGTTCCTTTACTTTCTTGAACTGGTCAAGGGAAACACCGAGCAAACACAGCCATTGCCAATCCAGCAAACCATCGTCGTTGTGGACGATCCTATTTCGAGCCTGTCGCACAACCATGTCTACGACATTGCCACGCTGATCGCTCGCGACCTGAGCCCTTGCTCGGATCAAAACCCGGATGGCGTGCGACAGCTGATCGTCCTGACCCATAGCTTGTTCTTTTTCCACGAACTCACGCACACGGCGCACAAGCTCCACAAGCGCATGGTTCTCAAGCGCGTCGTCAAGCGAGATCATTCCCAGGTGCTCGACCTAGCCAAAGATGAGCTCGGTAACGACTACGAAGCATTCTGGCAAGTGGTCAAGGATGCGCAGGATGCGCCGGTCAAACCAGCCACGCTGGCCAACACCATGCGCTGCATCCTCGAACATTTCTTTTACTTTGTCGCGAGCGAAAGCGAGTTCAAGCGCGTGCTCGGGGAACTAGCCGCCGAATCGCCGGGATACCAAGCGTTCTCGCGTGCATTAGATCGAGGCTCCCATTCGGACCGGACAAATATCACCGACTTCGGCGAACATGACACCGCAGGCTACCTTGACTACTTCCGAAGGGTGTTCGAGAAGACCGGGAACTTGGCACATTACCAGCGGCGAATGGGCACGGCCGATTGATCCTGACTGAATCGTTGGCTCGAGGACGGATATAAAGCGACGTCACGAAGAATGCGGTCAAGCATTTAGATCACCGACCCCAACGCTTTGTAGCCAGCATAGCCAAGGACCAAGAGCTTTCGAAGTTTGTCCGACGAATCAATTACCTTACCCACTGAAACCCAGGTCTGCTTCAACTGGCCGAGCACTGCCTTCTTCGCGCTGACGTCTTCGGCATCCGGCTGATCCCGAATATCTCGAGCCATGTGCTCGATTTGGCCATATGCCGACATGGCGGCCTCGGTGAGTGCTTTAACTCCCTTGATCGGCAACGCGTTCAGTGCGCTTTGCAGCAAGTCGATGTGGCGCTGTATCACCTGAACAAGATAGGTCGGTAGTTCGGAAGCATAGGCCAGGTCGCGCAGGCCCTGAACGAGGTCGGCCATGACCAGGACAGTCTCAATGTCCAGGACTTCCTCCTCATCGGGGAGCGCGTCGGCGCAGAACTCCAATCCCGTACGAACCGGCTCGGAACATGAGCCCTTGACCGCTTGCGCACGCGCGTTAATGACGCCGATGGAAAGTCGTACTCCAACCATTCGGGTCTGATTCTTCATCTGATTGCGTGACTGGCGGCTATTCCGACATCAGGCAGCTATCAGATGCGCGTAGCCAGACAGGTTTGCGACCGTTGCGTTTTCAAGCCGCAGCAAAGAGGGCAAGATTTCTACAGGTCCGTGGCCGCGTTATCGACTGGACCCCGCATCCGTCGATACAGGTAATTGAAGCCGAAGCGTCGTAATTCGAGCCAGGACGAAAAGGCTCCACGGAAATCGACGATACACCTTAAAGGTCGACTTCCAAACTCGCCTGCAAGGTCCTCGGAGCGCCGTAGTACGCCGTATTCGCACCGGGGCTTCCCACGATGTTTCCGTCCGCGATGGACGAGTAATAGAACTTGTTGGTGACGTTGATTTCCTGCAGCCGGACGGTGGCAACATGATTTTCGAGCGAGGTGGTATAGCGCGCACCGAGATCAAACGTGGCATATCCCGGACCATAGCTGTTGTTCGTATTGGTGGCCGCCCGCTCGCTTTCGGCGTGTGCGGTGCCCGTCAATGCGAAACCCCTGGCGAAGGCCGGATGATAGTCGAGCGAGAAATCGCCTTTGACGTGTGGCACGCCGACGACAAGCTTCCCGTTTGTCGCAGGCGTCCCGGTATCGAGCAGGCGCGCGTTGATGTACGTCACGCCACCAAGGGCACTGAGATCGTGCGTCAGGTCGCTTTGAACGAAGAATTCGACACCGGTGTTTTTCTGTGCGCCGACGACGGCAAAGACATTGGTGGTCGCGTCCGTATCGGCCAGGGGACGGGTCATGCGGAATGCAGCAAGTGACACCATGACCTTGTCGGTCCACGCGTACTTCACCCCCGCTTCCAACTGGCGGTCGTGATAGGGCGCGAGAAACTCGTTTCCGTTGACCGTGCCGGCGGGCGCTGCTTCGCCCTGCTCCACGCTCCTGGACCACGTCACATAGGTGGTCACGTCTTCCACAGGCTTATAGAGCACACTGACCGTCGGGCTGATGGCACCGTTTTGTGTGCCATTGCTGGTCGTGGCGCCCTTGGCGTTATAGCTCGTTGTGCGGATGTACGAATTACTGACGACGGCCTGCACCGCCCACTGGCTGTTGAAGTGCATCGTGTCACCCACGATGAACGACTGCTCCTTGACGATGCCTGCCTTGTACTGACCACCGTTGGCGGGTGTGTCCCTGGTCGGATAAATCACCGGGTCAGAGAGATTGGCACCGCCGAGCGGGACTGCAATGGAATTGCGGTACTGGTACTGGTCGTTGGTAAACCCGTTCGTTCCGATGGCCACGTCATTTTGCGTGCCAGCGAAGTCGAAGTGACCATTGACCTGAGCGGTGTTGCTGAAGATCGTAAAGCGCGGCACCGCCGTGAAATTCTTCGTCGTCTTGTAGTTGCCGAGGTTGTCGGTGAACGTATTGGTGATGCCGTAGAGGTGACGAATGGCATCCTGATACAGGCCGCCGACCTCAAAGTCCCAACCGTTGGCAAATTCATGCTTGAACTTCACGAGGCCGGTGCTGGTCTCCAGATCCGTGCCTGCGCCAGACTGTCCATAGCCGCGACGGGTCGGGTCCTGCGCCGGGGGCAACACCGTGCTATTGCCACTGTCGTACACCACGCTGCCGGGAAGGCCCGTCGCGTCCGTTTCGTAGTGGCTGAAGTTGGTTTCCAGCACCGTGTGGTCATCGAAATGGTAGTCGACGGCACCACTAAAGAGGGTGCGGTTGGTATTGCTGTCCTTGACGTACCCGGTGCCTTCACCGTGCACGACATTGAACCGGTAACCGAGCTTGCCGTTGTCGGTGGTCCCGCCCACATCCACCTGTTCGGTCAGCACAGAGCGCGAATCGTAGCTTTCAACCAAACGCACCAGTGGCTCTGCGGTCGGCCGCTTGAGGAGGTAATTGAAGACGCCGGCGGGCGTGGCGGGTCCATAGAGCGATCCGGCCATGCCGTTGAGCACCTGGATGCCGCTTAGGTTTTCCGCGGGAATAGCCGTGGTCCCGATGACGTTGAGCCCGTCCAGTCGTGTGTTTTGCACGATCGTTCCCTGGAAGCCACGTGACTGTGGGCGCGACACTTCCAGTCCCTGCTGATCGCGAATTTCCACGGACGGCAGGTTCCGCAACATGTCGTTAACCGTCTTTCCCTGCTCGTTGACTATCAGCGCTTCCGGAACGACGGTAACCGATGCCGCCGTATCGAGAATCGACTGCGTGCCGAGAGGGCCAAGGTTTGCCTTCTTCGTGTTGTAGGCGGCACCGGTGGCATAGCCCCCTACCGTCGCGTCGACGCGAACCTCACCAAGCTCCTTCGCCTGCGACGGCGTGGTCGCTACCTGCGCAGAAGCCTCAAGGGCGACGCAGCCCAGAATGCCGGCCAGCATGGCCGCAAGATAGGTTTTCTTCATGTCGAATGCTCCCTCGGCAACGGCATTCGCAGGTACTTGCGATATATTGGCCGGCCCGCCCATGGCGTTATGGTAGGCGGTAAATAGCGGTCTGCCATTCGGGGCGACAACATGTCGTCCTGCGCTCGTGAACCGATGCCCGAGTTGCGACCGGCGCCGGCTTTCGACCCTCGCAGGTATGCGAATATTCAACCTTGAGCACCAAGGAGAGGGATCGCCGTATATGCGCAACAGACCCATGATCTGCCTGCTATTTGTCTGCGCCACCACCATCGGAACGGGAGCCTACGGCATGACTGAGCCCCGAAGCGCGCCCGGTGCGTTTCCCGTATCGGCCCCCTTCTCGATCGATACCGAGGGCAAGAGCATCACCCTCCCCTTCGACGTTCGTCAGGGCGAGGTGGATACGAAGCGCCGCCTGATGATCGCTCTGGACGTTCCCTACGGACCCAAACTGCCTGCCGTCGACGACGTCCGAATGAACTCGCGCTCGATGCGCGTCAAAGTGTTCTTCGACGACCATGGCGTCCGTGTCCCCGTGGAAACGGAAGACGACGACACCGTTATCGCCAGGAACACGGACAAGCCGCTGCCGCACAGCGACATGTCGACGTGCATCCTCAATCTCTACGGTACCCTGGACGACGAGTCCCATATTGCCGTCTGCGGTTTCTACGCGAAACGTTACGGGCACTATGTGGCTGAAGTCACGACCATGGAGCCGTTGCCCGCATTCAAAGGCATTGCCACCACGATACGCGTGGACAAGTTCTATAACACCGGCGAGTAACAAGGAATCGATATGGACAAGGATCGCTACACCGTCACAGTCTACGCCGCGGCACCCGGCACTCCCCTTGCCCTGGAGCCCACGGGGACGACGTCGACGCCGGGTCACATGTATTACACGACGCAGGTCAATAGCGAAAAGCCACGAAGCTTCGGCTTTGCACCCATCGAGCATGGCTCGATCGATGGGCCGGGACATATCGCGCCAGATGACGTGAAGAACTATTCGAACCCCTTGTATTCAAGGACGATGGAGGTTTCGAAAGAGCAGTACGACAAGCTCAACGACTTCGGTAGCCGACCGAAAGAGAACGGGTTCGACATGTACTACAAAGATGCTCGCAACAACTGCGTCGACTTCACATGGTCGGCGCTGAATCACGCGAACATCAAGCGCACCGAGGTGGATAAGGAGCATGGAACTACCGAGAAATCGGGACCCGGTGCGCTGAAACCATCTCACAACGTCGATGCACTGAAGAGCATCAAGGACCCGACGCAGCATAGTGAGCTCAACTCCGAGCACAGCAACGCCATGCCCAAGAATCGGAGCATGCTTCAGAAGCTATTGAGCGAGGAAAATCGCGGCCTGGATGATCCGCAACATCCGGGTCACGACATGTATCGCCAGTCCTACAGTGGTGTCGAGGCCCTCAACGCGAAGCACGGCGTGCCAGCATCGGACCGGGACAAGGACTTCGCCGCATCGATTGCCGCCGGCGCCAAGGCGCAGGGGCTCGACCGAGTGGACCATGTGCTTTTGAGTGACGACGGCAGCAAGACCTTTGCCGTTCAAGGCAATCTTCAGAGTGTGCATGGTCTTGATCGCCAGATTGCGGACATGCAGACTGCTGACGCGCTTAACACGCCCCTCGCCCAGAGCAGCCATGCCTGGGCACAACATGCTACTGCACACAGCGAAATGATGGCCTCTCAACAGCAGGCGCCTGTGCAGGCACAGGCCGAGGCGCCACACGCCGCGCATCACGCGGCGCATTCCATGCGGATGGGGTGATGCTTCGGGGCTGAGCCACCAGGGACAGGAGCCATCGGGTATGCGTATGGGAACCGTAACAGGCCTGCTTCTCATCTGTGTCATTGTCATTGGACCCAGCGCGCAGGGCGAATCGACGCCTAAGGACGCGTCGGGCATATTCCCCGTATCTGTTCCCTTCGTGATCGATACCGAAGGCAAGAAGATCACAATCCCATTCGATGTTCGTCAGGGCCAGGTCGATACGAAACGCCGACTTATGATTGCCCTGGACGTCCCCCATGGGCCGAAGCTGCCTGCCGTCGACGACATTCAAGAGAACTCGCGGTCGATGCGCGTGAAGATCTTTTACGAAGATCACGGCACCCGCGTACCTGTCGAGACGGAAGATGACGCAACCATCGTCGCCAGGAGCACCGATCGACCCTTGCCACACAGCGACACATCCCAGTGCCGCCTCGAGCTCTACGCCACCCTCGACAACGAGTCCCACATTTCCGTCTGCGGCTTTTACGCCAAACGCTACGGACACTACGTAGCCGAAGTCTCAACCACAGAGCCCCTACCCGCATTCAAAGGCATCGCCACCACGATTCGCGTAGACACCTTCTATAACACCGGCGAGTAGCACGAGCCCCCCCCCCCGCGCCAGCCTCTTTGTGAAGGGCATCGAAGGGTTTCGAACCCCGTTGCCTACCTGGCTTTCAACTACAACGGCCCAAAGTGCTGCTTTCCCCCGGAGTAAGCACGCATGAAGGCGCTGACCTATCACGGCTCTAAAGACGTTCGCGTCGAGACCATGCCCGACCCGACGATCCTCGCGGGTGACGACGTCATTCTTCGTGTCACCGCCACAGCCATCTGCGGCTCGGACCTGCACCTCTATCACGGCAAAATCCCGGAGACGAAACACGGCGACATCTTCGGCCACGAGTTCATGGGCGTCGTCGAAGAGGCCGGTTCCGACGTAACCAGCGTCGCGGTCGGCGATCGTGTCGTTATTCCCTTCGTCATTGCCTGCGGGAAGTGCTTTTTCTGCGAGAACGACCAGTTCGCGGCGTGCGAAACGACCAATCCCGATCAAGGGGCAAGCCTGCGAAAGCGCCCGAAGATGACACCGCCTGCGGCCTTGTTCGGATACTCGCACCTTTACGGTGGCGTGCCGGGCGGCCAGGCCGAGTTCGTCCGCGTGCCCAAGGCCAACGTCGGCCCGTTCAAAATCCCCGGCAGCCTTGCCGACGAACGCGTTCTGTTTCTGTCCGATATCCTGCCGACGGGTTACCAGGCCGTCCTGAATGCAAGAATTGAACGTGGATCGACCGTCGCCATCTTCGGCGCGGGGCCCGTGGGACTGATGGCAGCGGCGTGTGCGCGCATGCTTGGGGCCGAGCGTATTTTCATGGTCGACGAAGAGTCCTACCGGCTCGACTTTGCCGTGACCGCATTTGACGTCATCCCTGTCGACTTCAGCGCCGTCGATCCTTCGGAGTTCATCTTGGAACAGACCGTCGGCCGCGGCGTGGATGCGAGTATCGATGCCGTCGGCTTCGAAGCGAAGGGAAGCGCTACCGAGACCGTCCTTGGTGCCCTGAAGCTTGAAACCAGCTCGGGCGAGGTCGTCCGCCAGTGCATCACGGCCACACGACGCGGCGGCGTGGTCAGCATCCCCGGTGTCTATGCCGGCTTCATCCACGCGTTCCTCATCGGTGATGCGTTCGACAAGGGTCTCACGTTGGCGATGGGGCAAACGCACGTGCAGAAATACCTTCCGGAACTCCTCAACTTCATCGAAGACGGGAAGCTGCAGCCCGACATCATCATCTCGCACCGGATGAAGCTGGCGGATGCGGCCCGCGGTTACGAGATCTTCGACAAGAAGGAAGAGGACTGCCGCAAGGTCGTTTTGACTCCATGAGCTGGGACAGTAACCACATCACCGGCGGCGCAGGGGCGCCGGTGATGGGATCGGGACTCAGGCCCCGCCAAGGCCGGCGTCACCAGCCGGCCCGGCTTCGAGCATGCGGGTCAGGCAGCGGCCTTTAACTCGGCAACGAGTTCCGCCTTCCGCGTTTCCATTTGGGCACCCAGGGCGTTCAACTCGTCCTTGCTCAAGAGCTTTTTCGCGTCCTTGAACATTTCCTGTTCTTCTTCCTCGATGTGATGCTCGATGAGCTCCTTCAACACCTTGGCCCGACCTGAGAACTGTTCCGTCGCCGGGTCGGTCTTCATGAGGTCAGGCAGGACGAGGTCTTCGGCGGCACGATGCTCTTCGAGCGCCTCGTAGTACATCTTCTCTTCTTCCTTCTTCCCGGCTTCCTTGAATGCAGGGTAGAAGATCTCCTCTTCAATCGTCGTATGCGCTTTGAGATTGATATGGATCTGTTGCAGTAACTCACCGCGCTTCTTTACAGCACGGGTCGTCGACTCGGTCAGTTGTTCGAGAAGGTGTTTGACGAGGGAATGGTCTTGCTTAAGCAGTGCGATCGCGTCCATGGGTGGGTCCTGGCGGCGGCTGGGAGACGCTAGCGTTGCAGTCCCTCGGTGATGAGCCCGTCGCACTCGTGAGTCTTTGCGAACACACCGCCATGACGTTTCTTTCCATGATCGCGAACCTTGACCAAAACATATCTAGCCGTGAACCGATTTACCGTCTCAGCCACAAACCCGAGTGGTGAAAAAGAACCCAATGGTCACCCTCGCGTCGAAGGTAGACCTTGATCTCGTCACCTGGCCGGACTTCAAGGCGCATGGTATTCGTCCCGCCTACCCAATGCGCCGGAACGCGGGTGTTGAAAGAACCCGTAAACTGAAGCGAATGGTCCGACGATGACAGACTGCCTTTCTCGACATGACTCACTTCCATGGTGACCGTGTAATGCGTCGTCACCAGAGCCCCTGCCATCCTCCCGCCTGGATAGCTGGTGTCATCACGATTGGAGACGGTCGTCACGAAGCCCGTGGCAATCAGCGTCGCGTCGTCCGCAAGTTGCGCATCGCTGACGGGCGGAACCTCCGCCCGTAATACTGTGAATGCCGAAAGACCAAGCGCAAAAATCGCAACGCGAAAGTAGGGCCGGAACTTAGTTCTCACTACTCACTATCCTTGTGCTGGACGAGAAAGCCGTCATGTTCTATCCGGTCCTGGACGTTACTCCATAGTGAATTGAATACGCAACGCTCAGCTCTTCGGCAGCATCGCCTCCATAACCCTATCGATACTAAAAGACGCCGCCTTAGCTCGCGGCGTAAACTCCTTGAAACTCTGCAACCACTTGGCAAGCAGCGGCGGCGCAGAGTAAAGCAGGAAATTCTGCTCCAGAAACCAGTCGTTGTACTTGAAGCTCTCCTCACCCCGCTCGAACGGATCAGCCCGCAGGTCGAAGAACTTCGGTATGCGCATTTCAGAGAGCGGCTCGCGCCAACTCTGCAGACCCTCCCCCCGCTGCTCGGCGAACACCACTTTCCAACGCCCCATACGCACGGCCATGCATTCCCCGTCGTCACTCCAGTAGATGAAGCCTTCGCGGGGCGACGCCTTCTCCTTACCCGAGAGAAACGGCAGCAGATTGAAGCCGTCCAGGTGCACCTTGTACGACCGGACGCCCATCTCGTATCCCTTCTTCACTTTGTCGACCAGTTCGGTCTCCGCGTTCGCGGCGGCAAACGTGGGGATGAAATCCTGTAGCGACGCGATATCGTTGATGACTCGGCCCGGCTCGATCAGGCCCGGCCAGCGCATCACGCAGGGCACACGCCACCCGCCTTCCCAGTTGCTGTCCTTCTCTCCGCGGAACGGCGTGGTCCCGCCATCAGGCCACGTGCAGACCTCGGCACCATTATCCGTGGTGAAGACCACGATCGTGTTGTCCGCTATACCGAGTTCATCGAGCCGATCCAGCAACTGGCCGACGTAGCCATCGAGTTCGACCATGCCGTCGGGATACACGCCGAGCCCTGTCTTACCAACTGACTCGGGCTTGAGATGGGTAAAGACGTGCATGCGCGTGGGATTGAAATAGCAGAACCACGGTTCGTCAGACTTGCTCTTGCGGTCGATGAAATCCAACGCCGCGTCGAGGAACTCCTCGTCCACGGTTTCCATGCGTTTACGGCTTAGCGGGCCAGTATTCTCGATAGTCTGCTTTCCCAACCTGCCGAACTGAGGATCTTCCGTGCTGTCGTCCTTGTCCGTCGCTTTTGACCGCATGACGCCGCGAGGACCGAACTGCTTCCGGAACGCCGGATCCTTGGGATAGTTCGGATACTCCGGCTCTTCCTCGGCATTAAGGTGATAGAGGTTGCCGAAGAACTCGTCGAAGCCATGCACCGTCGGCAGGTGTTCGTTGCGATCACCCAGATGGTTCTTGCCGAATTGACCAGTGGCATAACCGAAGTGCTTCATGAACTCGCCGACACTGGGATCTTCGGCGCTCAGTCCCAGCGTTGCGCCCGGCATGCCAACCTTGGTCAGGCCAGTGCGGATCGGTGATTGCCCGGTAATGAAGGCCGCCCGCCCCGCCGTGCAACTCTGTTGCCCGTAGAAGTCGGTGAAGTTGGCACCCTCGTTCGCGATGCGATCGATATTGGGGGTGCGGTAGCCCATGATGCCGTTGTTATTGCAGCTGACGTTGAACCAGCCGATATCGTCGGCCATGATGAAAAGGATGTTGGGCTTGCGACTGGCCATCGTCATGCACTCTGTTCCACGAGAACACCAGCCTGGACTGGCATTCCGGCAGGCGCATCCGAAGAACCCCGGAAACGTAATCAGTGAAGTTACTTAGCACCCGGCATGGCAGCCATGGCTGCCATGCCTAATCCCTCCCCTGCTCCCAACACATCCGCGCATGCGCCTGCGCCGTGCACTGCACCCCCATATGCGTCAGCGCCCCAATCGCCTCCAACCCCTGCGCCAAGCGCTGGCAATCGACCGCCTCGGCCTCATGAATCAAGTCAGCCAATAACCGGGTAAGCCCCCGCGCATACTGAAGCCACTCGGTCGCTTCATTCATCAGATCGTGCGCGGTCGCCTCGGGGTCAATGTGGTAGTGAAACCCCACCCCCGAATGACTCTCTTTCGAACCAGACATGAGATTCTCCTTAAACGCCGCCCCACACCCAGGTGCGGCACGCCACGCACTGCGCAACGTGCCGCGGATCACACGGATTCGCGGGTTCATCGGCTGCCCGTGTCCGGGCGCCGTGCGGCTTGATTGACGAAGTGTGTACGGCGCCAGCCCCTGATTCCCGGGTCCACACGGCGACGTGCCGCGTTGCTCGGCCGGGAAAAACTCAGGAGAACGGCTTACGCCGCGGTTCTTCAACCGTCTCTGCGAGGACCGCAGAGCGCCCGGTAACCGATGGGGATGTCGCCGGGGGGATTCGGCGGGCGAACGAACACCGTATGATCGGTGGCAGCCATATCAACTCTCTTGTCAGTTGGTTGTGGTTAGCGGGTCAGCGGTGCTCGAACACCTCTGACCCGCGCTTCTCACCGCATAGAGCGATGGTTGCCTGCGAGGCTTCGACAGCGACAGCGCAGGCAACGGAAAGACCGTATCAAAT
>Ga0247742_10001129_pt1 | contig 19323 bp, 11 predicted proteins | sample UWRJL208509C2_FD_180944 | JGI IMG/M metagenome (GOLD analysis project Ga0247742, IMG submission 180944) | Plant litter microbial communities from Arlington Agricultural Research Station in Wisconsin, United States - UWRJ-L208-509C-2 | ecosystem: Environmental > Terrestrial > Plant litter >... | reverse complement strand
CTTGGAGACACGGAAAGATCATCTACGCAATCTATCATGTGAATCCGCGGCAGTGAAACACCATCTCAGGCTCACTTCTGACACCAAAAAAACATATCAACTCCAAGCCGGCGGTGGGGAGAATGTCCTATGACAGAACCTTATCTATCTCACGTACATCCTTGGGTTGCTGTAGTTTTCTATACTTATGGGAGATGACGGTGATAGGGATGCCTACAGTGTTGCGGCGACTTTGACTCGGTGAAATGACCTCAGGCTGGCAGTGCAGCTTTGCGTGATGTCCGGATCGGATGCCAGTAACTCAGTGGGGATGGGAGGGTGCCATCGACATCGATATTGACGATGGGTAGGCCGCAGTCAAGGTGGGTCTTGGAGATATCCAGAATTTGGCATGTACACTTCCCAGGGCTTTGGCAGAGACTTCATAAGTCTTATTGGACCTCTGAACGCTGAAATCTTGCTGATTCCTTCGATTAGGGAAGAATACCACGTCGACACGCCTGATTTTGCTGAAGGGGAAGCTACCACTGGAAAGGAACATCAACAGGACCATTGATAAACCATGATCGTCGCAGCATTTCATTTCTTTTATAACGTATGTCCTCAAAAGCAGCCTGGCTGCTTGTTGTTCATACTTCCAGATCAGGTCTGGGCCTCACGTTGAATGTCGAGACTACTTACATACTATATAGCTTGCCGCCGCCACACGTCCATCGGTGTCGAGTAAGCCCACAGACGCTGAACCATTATGGGGGAATCAAAACACTTATTTCCAACCTTTTTCTCCCAAAGCTACTCATAGAAGTTGGAATACCAACGCCAAGTGGCTCGGATAAGTAAGCGCCCTAGCGGAGGAGCGGTCCGCGTGTCGGCATCTCCGAGTCGGTAAACAAATCAGTGCCCGTTTCTATCTCCGCCCGCCACAACAACTTCCTCTCAAACTCTCACCTTTGTCAGACTTCCCGACGGACAATTTGACGTGCAAGGTCATATTTATCAGAATTCACGGGCAAAACCTCCTTATGTACTGCCATACGCCCTGCATGAGCAGTGTTGTGCGAGGCGGCGGCTAGCCGGCTAAGTCGTCGACTAGTCGACATGCCACAGGCGCCGCCCTTCAATGTAGGCTGGCTTTTGCATTTGGAACTTTCCCATACGCCATTGCTTATAAATCAGCATTTCAGACCGATAAGATGTGATGATAAGAACAAGATAAGGCTATATCAGTACAAAATCGCGCTTCTATCGCATTTGAATGAGTTTACATTGCAGTTGTGTATCGGCATCTTCTTCCTCAAGCTCTCCTTCAGCATCCAAGTCCAAAATGGGGTATAACTGCAGCTCCTCTTGCGAACCTTGGGCTGAAATACTCTGAGGAGACTCATCAGAAAGCAAGATCAAATTCAAATGGAACTTCGAGAGAAAGGGCGAGTGACGATACGAGGCTGTTTGGTTCTTCCCATGTGTGAGGCTCAGTGACTGCTTACATCGTCGAGGTCAGCAGCACCTGCAAGCGTGTCCGCAATACTCTGCCATACACTGGAATCCTGCGGCAGAGCTGGTGTTTCATCGGCTGCCGTAGGGGCTGTTGCGTTGGCCGTCGGGACATCAGGAATTGGAGTACAGTCGGGTTCTACACTTGTAAGGTGATGCTCGAATTGGCGTTTGAGTTGCGAGTGGAGTGGCTTGTTCCGTATGTGTTCATCTTGTAGAAACATCTTAAGCTCCGTCAGATTATTGGGAATAGTGTTACCCATGCATCTCAAGCACAAGGTAGCTACTCTTTACATAGACTTCCGGATGAAGGACGTTCAAAATTTGTGCTACGTACCCACTCTCGTCCGTTTATAAACCAGGCAGCTCATGCGGGGTCACGGTAGTCTTAACCTCGTGATTCTTGATTCAAGGTAGTCAAGTTAGCAAAAGTAGGATTGAGTTGGGAGTGTTTATTTCTACTTGGACTACAGGTAACAGCAAGCACCTAATATGTTAGCGCTCTGCAGCCATTTGCCGCTGCGGCGCTGCATCCGTAGACGGCACCTGTCATGACAAATCATGGCCCTCCCTTCAATTTGATGCCAAGGTCAACATCGCCTTTACCACAGGCGACGAAAGGCGCCGACTAATCACGAGGGCGCCGACTACAAAGTGCTCGACTAGTCGTCGACTGGCACAACACTGCGCTGGTGACCGTGAGGGAGGGTGGGGGAAAAGGACCAAAACTTCCGAACGTTGCGGCCCGTTTGTGCGTCATTGCCATCACGATCGGTTGAATGGTGCCAAGCTGTTCCTTTTGCGACACAGGTACGGATCGGGGTCTTGAGCGCCTGAGCACAAGTCGCTGTCATCCTCAGCTAGGCGCTCAGCGCTCAGCTCCTGCTCATTCCACATACAACGGTCAATTATCATATCATTATACCCGGCAAGCCACATTGACAACCCTGCCTATCTTGAGTCTATTCCCCTCCTGCGCGTCGTCGATATCGACGTCTTTGCAACCGCACAATCTGAGTCTCTGAGTCCAAGTCTGTCACATAATGGCATGGCTCATGTAGAAAGAACATATGCTGTAGGCAGAGTCAGACAGTAAAATTCTTTATCTTTGTGAGCAAAAACACTAGCCCTTGGGATGTGAAGGAGAATCCAGATATCCGGTGTATTGATGTACTCAAGGTAGAAACATTCATTGCTTAATGAATGTGGCCAAGTCTACGGAGCGCAGTACAGGTGAGAAAATATTAATGAGACTAGTACTTCTCGAGTCTCGACCAGTACTCAATTCCACTCCAATTCCATGTGTTGAACTCCTTTTTCGAGCCTTTTCTGACACTAGATATTGGACTTAGAGTCAGCGTTCCAAAGTTATTAAACCAATTGTGACTTCAGCTCCTTCGTCAAGGCCTCAAATTGATATTTGATCTCGATCGGAAATGATTGTTGTGAAACTTATGACGAGATTACGATGATCGTGTCTTGCGCGAGAAGTGAATAACATGAGAGATGATAACTTACCAATGATGTTGAATGGGCCAAACGTGGTGGATTTTGAAGTCCAAATTTTTAGTCACAGTTCTCCTTGCATTGCAGTTTAGGCATGTTCGTGTGATAAAAATAAGCTCTCTTTGGTATCTTGTACGCAAATTGGTGCATTGTGTCTGTGGAATCGAAAGTCGGGGGCCATCATGCAGAAGAAATTTGAGTTAAGAATGCTTCACCCAAGAAGGTTTAAATGTATCGCCTAAGATGTTCACAACGTGCGCTGGTGGCCAATGGTCTGTATGGTGTATGAGGTTCAAGCTGGAGCAGTCGAGCTCGAGTTCATCTTCGTCATGTGATACTGGGTTTGATAGCCAAAAGCCTGTTCAATGTGGGGTCAGTGCCTAATACCTCTACTATTAAGCAGATCCCCCCATTTCGCTTGCACATATTTGTTCTATTTCCTAATTTATGTCGTTTCTTTTGTGTTTTGCGCCTCTTGGCACCAGTACTTTTTGTCTTCAAGGCACCTTGGCACTCCCGCCTTTTTCCAAACCGGACTCGCCTATTGTTCATCAACCGATCATGCCCATTCTTTTTTGTCTCTTACTCTTCACCAATTGCCTATAAATCCCCAGGCGTTCTGGGTCCGGTTCCAATCCCACTTTCCTCTCTTCTCACCCACATCCTCTTTTGCCATCGTCGGTACTTCGCCCTCACCAGTGACCGGAATACGATTAATGGTGGCGGCTTGCTATTCTCAGATGAACAACTGCCGAGTTGTCATTCACTGCCCCTGAACCGACCCTCTCTGTATAGGTTTATCCCTTTCTGATCCAGGCTTCTGAGGCCGTACCGCCAGATTCAAGTAACGAGAAGGTCTTCGTCTCGCATTCCGTGGATTCTGTTTTCTCCATCGCCCAAGAAAGTAGGCGTGAATCGGCTCCAGCTCCCCATATTTGTGCCACTGTATATTCTAGATGTCTTATATTTCTTTTTACATGTAAAAGGCTGCTCATGTTAATATCACTTGGATATCACGTCAAAGGAAAGCTTGCGTTGTGAGTAATTTCTTAACTTGAGGACTGCCGATCACTACATTGCACCTCTCAGTCCTTTTCATTCTTTGCTCGATAATGAATTAACATTAACCGATATCAGGTGCCAATGAAATGCAACATAGTCATCTAGTATTTGTTTACCCACTATCTTGATCCATCTTGGTGGTCCCAACTTTTTGTTTCGCTTCCCGGCTCGGTACTGGTTATATTGAAATCGGTATTTTAACTTTTGTCGTCTCAGTCTCCAGATCTCTCAATTTTTAGGCACGACAGTACGCATTTTTGTGTGCAATGGCCAGGTTTCCCCTTCTATGCTCCTATAAGGTCATGGCCCATGCACAATCTACGTATAATGAATGGCAAGACACTGTGCTGGTCATTACTGGGAACTGGAGTTCAAACGCCCAGCACGAGAGTGTTGAGTGTCCTGAGATTCTCCCGGCCTTCTCCAAAACAAGGGTACACCATTGAAGTGAATCGAGTCCCAAAGCGATGCGAGGTGACTTTCTTTTGTTTAGCGCCCATCTTGGCGATCCCTACTTTTCTGCCCCTCGCCGGCTCTGTATTGATTGTATTGAAATCGATATATTCTTTATTGTTTGGACTTCAAAGCTCTCGGTGCTGCCACAACACCGTCAATTTTGTGAGCAATGGCCCATGCTTTCGCCCTGTTTATATCAGGCCCTGAATCACTTGCTGTAACGGCAAGGCGCTGTGGGTTCATGTTCCGAATATTTATGTCCGAAATCATCATGAAAAATGAGGCGCCGAAGCGAAGCGAGGCGGTATGTCTTGTTCTAATTGTAAGGTCTAGCACAGCACCCGTGGCTTAGACCGGTGACCGATCCCTCGATGAGGTGACGCCTGAAAGGCCCTTGATAGAGGGACCGGTACAGCTGAGTTTGAAAAGGGGGGGTAATGCAATCACGTCAAGAGCTGTCAGAAAGTGTCACCCAATTCGGAAGGTTGGATATATAAGGAAGGCTTCCAGGAATTCCAGCGTTTATTAATAGCAGCGCCCAACGTTCGAATCCTTGTCGTTTAACACCATGCCCCCTCGACCAAGTTTTCCCCAGGCAGGGCGAACTGCATCTAAACCGTATAGCGAACACCAGCTGTGTGTATGTGATGAGCCGTGTTGACATTGAACCTTAGGACTAGTTTTGAAAGCACTGATCACGAAGGAGAATGTTTAGTCGCGGAAAATGACCTTCGCGAGATCGAATAAGCTGCTCGACCGTGACTATCAAGTGTCTAGCCTCCCCTGGGACTCGTCTCTTTGAATCATAGACATTCGTCTGTTGAAGAAACTGAGTGCACTGTCGCAGTCCGCACCACCCACCATTTGCCGTCTCGAGTTGTATCTTCATTGATAACAACCGTTCGTATTCCATAACGAGTGTTGAAGTCATTTTCTTGCGTTGCCTGGAGTCAGCAGCAATCAAGGAGTCGTCTCCATGCTGGTCAGCCAATACGGCCTTCAACTGCATCTCGCGTGGAACTTGAGTTCCTCCAGTTACACAATAGCAGAGCAAAGTCCCACGAAAGGAGGTAGCTCGGTTGTCGTCGTCAAGAGTTGCCAGATATCGCAATGGTAGCTGATCATCCAACGATAGGTGGGATATTTGTTTGCTGAGGTCAACATATGAGTATTCTCAAATCGTGTGCAGTCTTTTTTCGAGCGTCGGGCATGTTTCAAAGTAGATGTCCATCGCGAATGAGTGTTGAATGCGCACAGACGCGTCGACTGAAATATGATCCATAAATAAACGCCGGAATTCCTCGAAGCCTTCCTTATATATCTAACCTTCCGAATTGGGTGACACTTTCTGACAGCTCTTGACGTGATTGCATTACCCCCCCTTTTCAAACTCAGCTGCACCAGTCGGAGAACCAAGGTCCTCCTTGTTCTGAAGCTGCAAGCTGACGTTCTCCCGGCTGGTCACGAGTCTACCCGTGGCTCTCATCTCACCATGTATGTAAGAAGAAATCATAGTACTTCTACTTATATACTTTGGATTGACTAAAGCCACATATTCAAAACAAGGAGAGTCCTGACGCCTGACACCGAGTTCTCCTACCATGCACTCCCAGTCAAGCCTCATAGCGAGCGTTGAACGTTGACAATGGAGAGCTGAGAGTCGGGTGTATTCCAAAGTATTACACCATCTACCTTCGTACCGATTTCCCGATAACTGCGCTAGCGAACAATGACTACCATCTAACAAGTTGAATTTGTAAATATACTTAAAAAAGGCTCCCGCCCGGCTAACTGGTCTGGCACCTGTATCCCTCCAAAAAATGCCCAAGAACATCACGATTCGAGTCGTCCACGCTATAAATCGAGTCCGAGCTCCCAAAGTCAAATTTTGAAACATAAACCAAATCACATGAAACGTACTTTCACTCGATGCGATACTACATCCTAAATGTCGTCTACAGCAAGACCACAAAAGCCAACTACCAAAGTGCGTTAAATGCGTCAGAAAGCATGGGTAATTTGAGCAAGAAGCAGGACCACGAGTTCGTACCTAGAACGCGTTGGTGGTCGACGTTAGCTCCCAGATTCAAGTTCGATGTTATGAACGTGAAAGCCTGTTGGAAGGGGAGGGGGTGAGCGAACGCAAATCAAGCGCGCGATGGATGACTTCATACCAATCGATGGATTTGGGGTATTGAAGGATCAGAATATTCAAGGCTCAGGGATAATGGACGAGATATCGGAAGAAGTCCAGTGCGTCGAACGTTAACGGCTGTAGACTGAAGTTGAACGTTGTCCCTGATTGCCGGGAAATCCGCCAGCAGGCGCCGCACATCTTGTGTGTTGAGGATAAATGGTACGAGGAACCTATGAGAGCGAAGCGTGAGTTCCAAGCCAGAGTCAAGAGTCAAAATAATTTGAAGAGATAGGAGAGAAGACGCCAGTGAGAAACAAATGAAGAGAAGAGGGGAGAAAACAGCGGTAGAAGGTTGGAGAGAATAAATGTACCTTTCATCACTCAATACTCGACTCCCTAGTCGTCAGCTGATCCCTCTACCCTCTATACGCCCATGAATCCATCAGACCCGAGTCCTGCTTCTGTCTAGAATTGCTCCGAGCCGGTTTGCAGAATCCTGAATCCAGATGTTTGATGCACATATTCCTGCTAGATACCCCAATTTTGCGGCCGCCTCGCAAGAAGAACGATGGTCAATGAGGCTTGAGGCCTGTGTAAGTGTTTATTAGGCGTTGTGCAAGGAGAGAGAGAAAGTATGGTCGAGAAAGTGAACATACTGTGATTCGGTACTCAATGTGAATTCAGTTCATTCGTGATTCTCCGCCTGCAGTGGCGGCGCCATGGCCGACAAGTTACGACCGAACATATCTCGACGATCAACCGCCTATGTCTCAACAATTTGAACCGATCGCGAGGGACAAAATCTATTGACCTGCCTCGACGATACCCAACGCGGAGTCAGAGACACCACCGGACGAGGGAGTTCTAGCATCCAAGGGCGGATTTGTGGATGCTCACGAGCACTGGCTTGCACAGTAGCTGAGTTTGTGTTTGTGTGGGTAGAGTATTGGAGAGGAGACGTGGGTCGAAGGCGGTGATAGTCTGAGATGTTAAGTGAGAGGGATATGGGTTGACGCGTCGACGTTGGTCGGCAGTGGATGTTGACCATGATGATCTCCCTATATCGCCCACTACCCGTGCGTAACAGTGGCAGGAGCGGCGACGGAAATGGGCGTTGGTGGAAGATCGCCGTTTTTTGGACGGGCAGATAGTTTGAACGACCTTTGTCACTGTATAGTGAGTACGACGGCAGCCCCGATTATGTATTGCGAGATCGGCTCTGAAAGAGAATTGAACTAGAATATGCAGGGATTCCACTGGCGAACGACCCATGCCTTTTGAAGGATGGAGGATGGAGCCAAGCACATCTTGCACGGCTAGAGAAGTCAAAGGAGTGGGAGGCGACATAGTTCTAGATGGAAGGCGTTCAATATAGAGGGAACAAGAAAGAGGGATGTGGACATACACTGCAGCCCATGCGCAGGATGAATGATCAGCGCTGCAGCACTTTCCACCTCTACGGAATCGTTAAACGGTACTCCAAACACAGAACGTTGGTGAGGGTGTGTCGAAGCATGACCGTAGAGTTTTGCGACCATATGCCATACACTATACATGCAGCCAATATTTACAAGAGCAGAGATGAGGACCTTCGCGAGCACTTGTACATAAAGGAGCCCACACTTAAGCTAGAGCTTGAGGTGTATATGAGGGACGATGGTAGGGTCTGTGTAGGCGTCACATCGACGTTGGCATCTGAAAGAGAAGGGGGCGGAGGAAGGGCGAAAGAAGTGGGAGAGTGAGGGAGAGGGAGAAGCAGCCCACAAATCAACGAGGGGGCCGAATCTTTGATCGTGAGTTGGAGAATGACTCTGAGGCGGATGGGCTGATAGTCGAACGGTCTTCCCTGCCGTACAGTTATCGTTGGGTTGCAGGCTGCGGATGCTGGGCGTGATTGACGAGAGAAGGAGAAAAGGACAAAGTTGGTGTCTGAAATACTGGGTGCGTCATCGTGATTATGATCGGTCGAAGGCCCGACGAAGGTGCCAAGCCGCTCCTTTTGGGGAAAAGGCCAGATCTCATCCTACATACGACGTCTAATTATCAATCCTGCTACACCCGACGGGCCTACGGACGGTACACCCCAATAGCAAATCCTGTCTCTACTTAATCTCCCGACCTCTTCCTAGTTCTCCGACTTTTCAACGTTGCTGTCGTACAGTCTGTGTCTCCGGATCCTCTGAAGGTGGACCATGAACGAGGAATATGGGGACACTACGCATTAAGGATGCTGAAATTTTCGATCTGGAAGAAATTCTATGTATATCAACACAGGGAGGGCAGATCAGAGAAGAATGAGGCGGATTAGTGCGTGCAGTGGTGTGTACACACAAAGGTACTATTGTCGGACCCATCTCGGAACAACCAAGAAGCGGATTGGAAACGTTCATATATTGCTACCAGCATCAACTTAACGTGTTTTTCAAGCTGTAGATCTTGGCTTCATTTCGAGCCTTGTGAGCATTCCGTTGCCAGGGTCTGAGCCAGCATCGATGGTAGTGGAGCAGATCCCGAACGGAACACTGTGCTCAACTCAAATTGCGTTCGAATTCCTTCGTGGCATGTATAAATTTACACTTTATTAACTGGAGTGGTTCAGTTTCACCATTTTTGAGGTAAGATTGATATTTTCAAGCGCGCTGATTTCAGGTATTGTAACGCAAATCACGCACATGAACGCATCGCGAACGTTCCAAAAGTGTACAGTACAACTATCGTCTCTTTAACCACCCGAGTTCCGATTCACGGCCATTTGCAGGTGCTTATCCGCTACGGATTAATAGTAAGGTCTTCAGCGGTTTTCAGATATTATATCGAGGCAAGTCGGATTAGCGAAAAATGTCACAGGTTTGTACACAATAATTCCTGGTAAGTCTGAGCTGAGTCATACAAGGTGGGTTTGGACGTCCAAGTAAAAGACGCCAGCCATACCCTGTATGCGAAAATCTCATTTCAGAGATTTGGCTACTAGGCGGTTGAGTTGCCAGATTTTCTTCTCGCTATCCGTGTAACTTCAGCCTGGTTGACAATTGGACAAATTCATTCAATTGTACATATGTCCGTAATTATGGATGGGAAGGGACTTCGGGTGGATAGAAAAGATTACGATACTGGTCTCGATCACCCCGTGGCCTGTCGAACCCAATGCTCTGATCCGGATTCTTCTGCTTCAATTTGATCTTCTCCATAGTCTCCCTGCAGCTCGGCTCATACACCTGTCTAGTAGATGATTCATCATCCAAATCCGCATATTTCTCGGCAGCCGCCTCAAAAGCCGAGTACGCATCTGAGTATGCAACTGTGTGAAGATACATGTGCCCAAGCCATGACAAAGCATCAGCAACAGCACAAACTGCACCGACATATTGCTGGGCACTGAGACATCTCTCGAAGGAGTGCGATGCGTCTACCATCCGACCCATCCGAAGGAGAATATTTCCAGACAGCCAGAGAATATCACCGTAGATGGGTGAGGGATCCAAATGTTTGACCGTCTCCCATGCTTCTTGAGTTGCTTCCAGCACCTGCTCATCTGGAACGTATAGCCAATCAAGGGCGCGCGCCTTGCCATAAAGGGCTGACGCTGCATCTCTGTTGCATCCAAGGTGCAGCAGAACATCCGCTGCCGAAACGAAGGCCCCTAAGGCCTGGTCATTCTCTCCGAAGATCCAGTAGAGCGCACCAAGCGCATCAAGTGCACGTGCATGCCAATATACGTCTGAGTCCTTGGTCCTCACCAGTACCTCATTGATGAAAGTCTCTCTCTCTTCCCGGGAACTGCCAGTAAAGCTACCAACAAACGAGCGTGTCAAGGCACATTCAAAGCCCAACTGCTGGTTGGAGTAGTCACCAACCAACAACTGAGAGCTTTCCTCCAGTAGACTCTTTGCCTTGTCAAAGTTGTTAACTTCCGCATACGAGCTACCTAAGCACAGCAAGGCTTCAGCAATATATTGCTCGTTTCCATTTGCTTTCGCCACATTCAAGGTGTGCTCTGCGACTGCAACGAGGGGCTTGGTGTCTCGTCGATACCAGCTGAACGCGAGCAGCGCCTGCACCAACTGATCATCGGAACCTAAATGGTCGGTGCCGCCCACCAGGATGGACTGGATATTGACATCCTCCCTAGTAAGCGCCTCGGCGTTGGCCTTGAAGGTTGAATCGCGGTAGCGACACGCGTGGTTCAAGACGTACTTGCAGAAAGCTGATTGCACAGCCTGCTGGATGTGTTCAGGTATGCGATTGCGGTGGACCATGAATGATTGGATGACAGGGAGGACAAAGAGCGTCTGCGACGCATGGTCGTCATCCTGGCCAGCAGTTTGAAGAAGTGCTGCCTCGGAGAGAGTAGTAATTGCCCCGGACGTCAATTTCTCTTTAGGTACCCAATAAATGAGATTCTTGCGAGTGGTACCGGCAGGCAGCATCGAGAGGGTAGCCAGAAGATAGAGCGCATCGGGGTCGCTCTTGACAAAATCGCTGTCCACCGAAAGGCTGATGCTTTTGTTCATTCCACTCTCCAGCGAGCCATCAGGCGACCACATATCAGTCCCTCGTTGTCTCCATTCATCGAGCAGTGCCCCCGCGGACCACCCTGATTTTCGTCCACGAGAGGCCATCAAGGTGACGGCGAACGGCATACAGCCGACTGCATCTACCAGGTCATCAATGTCAGGATCCGAGTTCCAGCGTGGGTGGATCCTTTGACAAATGCTCAGGCATGCGTTCTTGTCAGTTGCTGGGACGGTTTCCGAATGCCATTCGATGTCGATAGTAGGCGAGTGTGATCCACGCATAGTAATAAGGATGGATACGTGGCTGAGCTGATTCAACTTGTGGAGTGTTTCCTCAACTCGCCTCTGGTCCGACTCATCCGTTGTGTTCCAGGGTGTTTCAAAGTTGTCGAGTAGGAGAATGTAGGGCTCCTTGGATGATTTAAGCTCGTATAGTATGTCGCTCATGACGCTATCGGTTTGGCGTTGAACTCGAAGGCTTGTGTAGAGGACTTGGAGAAAGAGGGTCGCAGATGTCGCTTCTACGCAAGGTACCCATATACGATGTTCCTCCTGGAACTTGGCTTGGACGAGAGGTGATTCGATGACCGCGAGGGCAATTGAGGTCTTCCCCATCCCGCCAGGACCAAGAAGGCACATGTGGAACGCCGTCTCCGATGATAGCAGCTTGGATGTCTTCTCGACTAGCTCGTCGCGTCCGAAGAAGATTGCAGGTTTCGATGGCATATCCTGCCGTTCCAGTTTCTTTGACTTTGCTTCTTTGTTGACTGTTTTCACAATTTCATCGAAATTCTTGATTGCGAGGTCGACTTGATCTGCGGCGTGGACGACTTGATCTGCGGCATGGACGATTTGATCTGCTGCGTGAATGACTTGAACAGCAATGCTTTTTAACTGCTCTTGCACGTTTTCGAGAGCTCTGGCTTGGCGCAAATCGTTTCCAACCTACGCGAAAGGTAAGTCGTGCGTCGAAGGTTGAGTCAGCAATAATTACATTGAATTTTTCGAGAGCAACAGCAAGCCGATCCACGCATCCATCAACCTTGCTCTTGTTAAGATTTGAGAAGATTACAACGAGCAACCGATTCTGATTCTGAATCTTGGTAAGGTCGGAAACGATCGTTTTTAGAGTTCTGACAAGTTGAGTCGTCTGTCAGCTGCTGTATGCTCGCCTGGACGTGTAACCGACGCACTCTAAGAGATCCCTCAGGTCCATCTCAATTGCCTTGCCTGCCGCAACAATCTTCGCCTCTTCACAGCCGGCGGTCACATTCCTGACGATCACCATCATGAGTGCTTCGACTCGTTCCTGTAATTCCCGGACCTTCTCTTCGACAGCTGCGGCATCCTAGTCGAAGTATGTCCCTTCAGTTTGCTTTGCACCCGCAGACTATTCAAGTACTTACATCGCACACCTCAATGATCTTGATAGCAAGGCCGAGCGCATCCTTCAACAGTGGTACAGGTACCAACTCGGCGGCCGACTGTAACACCTTTATGACCTCCTTCCCACCAGCAACGACATATTCTTGAGTTTCAGGAACAACAGACTTATCCCGTGCTGCTTGGATCTACGAATAGTCAGTACAATGTGCATGATGTAAATTTGACACATTAATCGTCGAACACATACATCTGTTGTTGGGGAGCGTCGAGATTTTCCCAGAGGACACCAGGAGAAACATCCAGCTTGTGGATCCATCGTGATGGGAGACAGGATGAGACAGAAACAATGGAGAGAGGGTTCAATCCTCTAGGTACTGAATTGCTTGACGTGTGGTACTTGAGTGGTTTCACTGGCTGTGTTTAATTGACAGTGACATGGTCTGGATCGGCCTACCTTGATCGGGGTTTGTGAGTTTTGTACCGGGCACAAACATATCCCGACCAGCTGAGAACTTACGCGAGGTTTGCGTTCACTGCGCTCAGAGACACGCCGCCTTTTAGCTCGCGAAATTGTACCAACGATGAGCCTGTGGTCTTCAGCGAGTTAAATGTCCAGAGTGGTTGCCGCGGTTGTGGCCTTCTGCGCTGAAATCAGTGGAGCCTGTCGCGCATTCGGTTTCAGAACCGGAAGGAGGAAAACACTTGTCAGAAGGTATTAATACGCTTGAGAAGAATGACAGGCTGAGAGGGTTTACTGAGAGCATGGAGAGAAGCTTTCTCAACCAGGAATCGAAGGTGTTGCCATGTGCGAGCTTCATGAGTTGCTGGCAGAAGCAGGGCGAAAGTTGAGTTCAACTGAGTCAGTACCGGTTACTTTGGTAGCCGAACCCGTTTTGCGTATGTACTGTCGCCCCAGATTCGTAAATTTGAGGAATGTGGATAGTCAAGCTCATCAGAATTGAAATTTATTCCATAAACAAAAGGTCGTACGGTTTCTAAAGGGTAACAAAATCAAATGTTCACTCGCCCTCCTTCGCGCTCTTTATGAGCTCGGCCTGTGCGATGCAGCACTGGCAGTCAGTCGAGATAACCTAGCCGCGGGTCTGGGCGGCTAAACCGCGCCCAGGGCCTCGGCCGCGAGAAAAGGCAAGCTCGCAATTTCATTTGTGAGGGGTGCTACGTATTTTGTCCCAGACTTGCTCGTTGGGTGGATATCGTGAGGCCTCCTAAGCGGGCCAACATTACTACGTGTTGAAGCAACTAAAGGATAGGTGGCGATGGCAGCGATGAAAGAGCCAAAGTGGTCGTAAGTAGGCGTAGTTCTAGAGTCGAAAGGTGGGTTAACAAGGAAGCGAACTCAGGACGGACAGAGAGGAAAGAGAAAAAGATGGAGGAAAGAGGATGGAACGAGAACTCACCACAGGTCGATATCCATCTGCAACATACGAATCCAGCTCCCTTCCTGTATGCAGATCCAAATTCATATTCCCGACATCCACTAGCTTTACTCGACGATACTCAATCTTCGATTTGACGAATCGTTGAAGGGAGCACCGAGGTAACACCGAAAAGAGGAGGTGTTGGCGAGCATATCAAGGACCTCGCATGTGTAAATCGGCGGAGACGTCTGCTTGGGACGTCTGTTTGGGGGTTCGTATGCTGGGTAAGCTTTCTCGAGGACCTGGACGTCGAGGGATCATTGTGGCGGTTGTACTGGCGTGCAAATCGAGTTGGGCGATCGTTGAGGCGGGGGTCCTAGATTACCGACCTGCGTTGCTAATCAGACAGTGTAAAGTCTTGGGAGGCGCGTCATCGTCTAATAATTGCGCCAAGCCGTCCTCGCTCGTCGAATGTCGATGGCTGCAGTTGTGAGCTGTCAAATTATTCCCGTGAAATTTGCCAGCAGGCGGGTTGCAGATGTCCGTTATGTGTCGAAGGTGCATAGTACGAGGTACCTGTGAAGGCAATGTGTGAGGCTGAGTTCTGAGTTGCGGTATCAGAGATCAGAGGCAATCTGAGGGGTTGTAGAAAGAGAGAATTGAGGAAAGAGAAAACAGCAGAAAGTTGGAGAAAATAGACGTACTATTCACCATTCAAAGTTCAAAAGCCAATAGTTAACAGACCAAACCCGTCTCCCTAGTCCACAAATCTGATCCACGTCACCTATGTACTCGGAGTCCCATTTTCTTCTAGATTTGCTTCGAGCTTGGTGTGCAGAATCGAGATGCTTGATGCGTATATGTTGGATATGCCAGTGCTGCGGCCGCTTCGCGAGGAGAGGAATGGTCGATGAGGGGCGAGCCTGTGTAAGCGTGCATTAGGTGGAGCGAGGAGGGAAGGACGGGAAGATGGGCGTATACAGCAATTCAATGTATACGGCATACAAATTCAGCCCATCTATAATTCCTTGAATGCATCCAACGACTGCCCATATCTCAACAATCGATCGTCCAAGGGACAAAGCATTCTAACCCGCCTCGATAATGTCAAATGCAGAGTGGGAAGTACCAACTGACAACGGAATTCTAGCATCCACAAGTGCAGACCTGTGAATGGTGGCGAGGGCTGAGAATTGGTGATGGAGAGCAGAGGAAGCCAACAGGCGGGTCGGGTCCTCGATCGCGAGCTCGAGAACGGCTCCGCGCTGAGTTTGAGTGTCGGAAAGGATACACGGCGAGGATGGTGAGGGTATTTAGGTTGGGCCGGCGCAGATATTGACCTCTACTAATGCGTAATGGGTCGGGTGACGGGAAGAGGCATTGGTCAACGGTCGTTGGTCGTTGGACGGGCAGATAGTTTCTTCGTTGTACAGCAAGTACGCCAGCTGGCGTAGCTCCGAGTGCGAATGCGAGTCCCAGCTTGGAGCTATTGTCGCCAACATTCACGAGTTGTACGCGCAGGCATGATTGAGATGGGACGCATATGAAAATTCTGAAGAGTTGAAATACTTGCCTACGTCATCGTGATATGCCAACACAGGTAGGTGCAAAAGCGCCATGGTAAATTTGGACTCTGATGTGGATAAACGAAGGTGTTCCGTCGTGGTGCGGCGCCGGCGGACAGGGGCGGACGTGAACCAAAACAAAACACTTGTAAATAGCGCGTCCATTATAATTCGTCTCTTTCATCGATGACGCGTTCATGTCACCTTCAGAACACGCGATGGCGCATGACAATACTACGATAGCACAACAGATGTGCACATTACGATTTCATAGTGAACTTCAACAACTTCCCAGCTACTGAATCTCCCCATATCCTCGAACGATGCCATGCACATTCTTGGCCTCGAAAAACGTGAGTAGGTATCCGGCCTACAAAGATGTAAATCATGCCTAACCGAGTTCCACAGGAAACCGCTGCACGAAAACAGCACAACATGGCCTGGGTACTCACTCTGTCCATGACGAAACTGAAGTCAAGACACGCGCGTTCAGCCAAGTGATACGTGCCAGCTCGTTGGGGCTGGGCGAGAACATTCAACTCAGCACCAGGTACACACGATCTCCGTTTACTTTTTTTTGGTGCATAGACTAACCCCTTCTGCAGCTCACCTCCAATGCCTGCTAACCGTTCTTCCCTACTCCGAGTCCTGGTCACCGTAATGAGCAGCCCTCATGTCAGGATTGCACCAACGTGCAGGACGAAGACCAAAATGAGAACATCCAGGCGATATACGTGAACTCACGAAGAACCCACTATGTCAGTCAGTTCGTCAGGTATGTTTCTCCTGCTGCGGTATACCTTAGTTGACTCACTCGTAGAATCCATTACCCTCGTGCGGTTTGCTAGGTCCTCGACCAGCGTCAGCTCCTCGGCCTACCCCAGGCGGCGTCCCTCGAATTTGCAACTATGAGCTGAACACAGTTGCTGGCCTATCTCAACAGGCATCAGCATACCCGTCCATTTAACCCCGTACAACCGCTTCAAGGAGAATAGACCTGTGCAAATAACTGGCAACTACAATATGGGGGATTTCCCTACGGCTCGACAGGCTGCTCAGCTGGCCCAGCGAAAGCGTGCGATGCGGCAACCCCAGTGCCTACCCGTAGATGTCCATATGCCCTCCGCCGCTGGTTACACCCTGATGACTTACTCAGTAAAAGTGGCAACAGCAGCTCCAAGTTCAACAACCTCATACCGCCGGCGGCCGAGCAGGAGGAAGAGGATTGAGGAAGGAAAAGGATGACGGACAGCAGCAAGAGGATGAGCAGGCACAAGAAGGTATATTCAAGGCTCTCCTTCGTTTTCCCAGACATTAACGACTAGAACGCAGTCCTCTTTTCTTCCAAGGCTGATGCAGAGGATCATCTTGACCCCTCGCGTCGCTTAGCGTTCTCGGAACCGCCAAGCAGGACGAAGAACATCGAAGATTGGGAGGAATCAGGACGAGAAGGTGCAAATGGGTATGTCCAAAGCTCTCCTTCGTTGCTACATAATACTAACGACTAGATAGAAGTTCTCTCTTCCTTAACGCAAGAACCTTTCCAACGCAGCTGCAAACGACCATTAACGCCCTCGCGGTATGCATCGTTTCGATTCCACCACCGCCTGCTCGAGCAGAATCCACTTCTCCATAGGCCGACCTCTCACCCGAGATGTGGTTGACAAGTTCGCTTCTATTTATCGGCAGAGGTTGTCGTAATGTACCTAGACTGAGGCCAGTTTCCGTCTTGCACGATTCAACGGTCTCAAGGATACAACCATGGCCAACCCGGACAATCCAGATCTCAACGATATTGAGGCAGAGGTTTTTCTTCCCTTTGTCTTATATTGGTGGACCCCGCAATATGGCCTTGCGCTCCCATGCTCGGGATAGTAATGGCTGCTGCTGGTAAGCTTCAAGAGCCATGACTGGTTATAATGATGACTGATTGATCAATTTGGACTAGCCCAAGATTTCAGACGACCGCGAGGGAGATTACCACAGCTTATGACAGGCCGGACTTGGGTTGCTCGAGTGTACCGTCTGGGGCTGAAGGTGCTGCTGGACAAAATCTGAGGATGGGGTCTTTAGAAGTTAGAACTGTAGCTACGGATATTTACTGGTATCATAGTTCAAGGGAAATAGAGTCAGGAGGGTCTATAGAATCGTATCAGATATTGAGAGCACCTCGTCCGTGTTGTCAACGTCGCCCCTACATCCAGCATGATAGATTCTATATGTTTGAAACCACGACGAATCTCTGCGTTAGCCCGAAGTATCGCCTCCCTCATCAACTTCCTCTCTGTCTTCAACTCCCAAATTGTCGCCCGAGCTAATTTGACTTCCGGATCCAAAGTGGAGATCATATGAAACTTGGATGAGGTCTGTATCAACATTATCTTCCTCGCTCAAGATGATCAATTCAAAGTTCCGTCGTTGGATTTCCCGTAGTTGTAGTAACACATCCTTGTCGAGGTAGTCACTGACTTCGAGGTTACGAATGAATAAGCGGAATTCGAGCCTTTGGAGTGGCCTATATTGGGCATCCGCAGGGTGCCAACTAGGAGGGAACAGCGATAGGACCAAATGCCACGGGGGAGAACCTTCTTGCGTTCGAATGAAGGAAAGGCTTTCAAGGTGCGGTAAAAACACCATGTTGGGATTTTGTGATAGGTCTTCAACCAATTTTGTACGAGCCAGGATGTCCAAGAGTTCATGGATTCCATCCAAGTCAGCGTAGACGAAGACAAGTTTCTCCAGAAGTGGGGTCACTCGCAATAAGGGTATTACGTCGAGGTGCAGACCGACGGCCTGGCTAAGAGATAGCCTTCGTAGAGGGGAATTTGACCGGCTAACTAAGTGCCTCAAACTATCACTTTCAAGAGAGATCAACTCCCTGACTTGAAGATCGACCAGCGAGGGAAGTACAAGTTTGCTCAATATGGCGTCCGGATTTGCGGAAAATGATACTTCCCATGACGCTAAATTTGAAGCAGTGACAACCTCCTCAAAATTGGATAGATCGGGGCCTTTAAGTTCACAGTCCAGGAACCCGATGCTCAAGTTCACCAACTGCGTCGCCAATCGAAAGAGTCTTAGACAGTCTTTCACGTTTAATGTCCCAAATTTGACCCTTGTGACGTCCTTCCAGCCGATTCCGATGGATAAAAATGAGGTTCCATAAGCGTTGACTACCTGGGGGGAAGGAAGGCCAAAGGAGACGCGAAACGCCTTGTTGATCACGTTTCGAGGACCGAATAAGTTTATTCGGAGACGCTTGAGCGTTGGCGCGCCGGGTGCGACCCCTTTAAAGTGCGAGAGCAAGCGGGCTGTAACATGTAAATCCAACGTCTTCCACCGCTCCGAGTGATCGTTCAGCATCTCCACCAGCGAAGACAGCATGGTGTGTTCTCCTTCGGAAGGTCCATAATCAGGTGGCAACCACACTTGAATATGGAGAGGCAGAGAGCCTGAGAGTCGAAGAGATAGAAGCAAGAACTCTTCTTGTTCGAGTTCACCACCTCTCGTCGGAAATCGGATATAGATGTTCGTCCAGAGCTGAGGGGTCGATCTAATAATATTCCGCCATGTTTTGCACACCGTACCAAGAGAGAACTGGTATCTCCGAGTGGAGAGTGGTGCAGTGGGAGGCGAAGAACCAATTTCCTCGTCGTTTTCGACAGGACTTGGGTTGCACAACGTCAAGATGTTCGATACCAATTCCAGAGGGAGATTGCGAATGATTGGGTCGTGTACTGTGTTGACGCTAGACTTGGTTTGTGCCTCCTGTATGTATAGCTTGTTAAGAAGCTCCTTGCATTCACGAATTTTGGATTGGACCT